>SL_3KL_010_SEDDRAFT_10001594_pt1 | contig 20732 bp, 20 predicted proteins | sample SodLakKL_010_SED_2_FD_10381 | JGI IMG/M metagenome (IMG submission 10381) | reverse complement strand
AGATAGGACTTGTTTATGGCGGGGCTGATGTTGGACTTATGGGTGCGGTTGCACGGGGAGCTTTGAGCGAAGGCGGGGAAGTGATAGGAGTACTGCCCAGGTTTTTGAAGAGGGTTGAGATCAAGCACGACGGTTTGACAGAGCTAATATATGTTGATACGATGCATGAACGCAAAACAATAATGGACAGGATAAGTGACGGAGCAATTGCCCTGCCCGGGGGGTACGGAACGCTTGAAGAGTTTTTCGAAATGCTCACCTGGTCGCAACTGGGACTCCACCAGAAACCTATGGCACTGTTCAATATTGACGGTTTTTTCGACAGTCTGAAATCCTTCATAGTAGAAATGGTTGACAAGGGGTTCCTCAGGGAAATAAACTACAGCATGCTTTTAACCGGAGAAACTGTAGAAGAGGTTATAATGAAGATGAAAAGCTACGAAGCTCCCGAAGTGGAAAAATTGATCAAAAAAAAACCTGTCGGCGGCAACAATGAATAACATTACAATCAGGGATTTCGAAGAGAAGGATTACAGTGAAATGCTTGAGTTGTGGAATGATACCGGACTGGCCACTCCACAACGGAACGACAACCTTGAGGTCATCCTCAACAGTATAAGGATGGGTGGCCGGCTGTTTATTGCAGAAACTTCCGGCAAAGAGATGGTGGCCACCGCCTGGGTCACTTTTGACGGCAGAAGGCTGCATTTTCATCATTTGGGTGTCAGGCCGGATTACCGGGGGAAAGGGTTGGGCAGGCAAATGACCAGCCGCTGCATTGAATTTGCAAAAGAGAAAGGTAGCCAGATAAAGCTCGAGGTCCACCGGGACAACCTGCCCGCAATAAACCTGTTCACCAGCTCGGGATTCAATTACCTGGGAGATTACGATGTATACATTATAAGGGATTTCAGCAAAACCGGACTTTAAAATCCCAGGTGCTTTTCAATTTCAGCGGAAACCTGCTTGAGGGGAAGGTTTTTTTTCCGGGAAATTCTTCTCAGGTCGTCGTATTCAACTTTTATGTTAACAGGTTTATCTTTGTATATGGTGATCTTTGCCTTAACTTCTCCGTAAGGGGTGCTGAATGTTTTAATCTCTCTTTCCAGGATCTCTCTTGATTCACTTCTTACCCTCACTCCAATGGATGTTGTTTCACTGAAAATGATATCCATGAGCTTGTTTTTGTTTTGCGGGTCGGTAAGAACGGTTAGCTTTATTCCAGGCCTGTTTTTCTTCATCTGGATATTTGTTAGGAATACTTCCAGAGCGCCTTCCTGATAAAGTTTTTCGATAATGTGGTCGTACCACTGCGGGTTCATGTCGTCAATATTCGTCTCAATGACATCAACCACCTTGCCTCCCTTTTCCCCGGCCGTTTCACCGATATAAACCCTCAATACGTTGGGGTGTTCAAAATCTTTTGTGCCTGCCCCGTAGCCTATGGAGGAAATTTTCATTGGGGGGATGTCGCCAAACTCCTCGCAAAGTGTTGTAATGATGGCTGCTCCTGTTGGTGTTACAAGCTCTCCTTTTGAATCCGTTGAATAGACGGGTACACCTTTGAGTATTTCTGCGGTTGCAGGTGCGGGAACGGGGAATTTCCCGTGTGAGAACTTCACGAACCCTGAGCCGACGTTAAGCTTTGAACAGCTGACCTTCTCAATGCCAAGTTTCCTGAATCCGGTCAGCGCCCCGACCACATCCACAATCGTGTCTACAGCTCCTATTTCATGGAAATGGACTTTCTCAACGGGCATATTATGGATCTTTGCCTCTGCAATGGCTATCTTCAGGAAGACCTCCCTTGCCTTCTCCTTTATTTCATGATCGATAGCTGACCTGTCAACAAGCTGGTAAATATCCTCCAGGTGACGGTGGTGTTTCTGTTTACCGTAATGGACAGTGAATTTTGTGGAGGCAATGTTCTGCTTGACAATTTTTTCCGCTTTTATCTCAACGGAGTCCAGTCCAAGCTTTTTTATCTCATCTTCAAGATAATTGAAATCGAGTCCAGCATCAATCATTGAGCCCAGGAGCATGTCCCCGCTGATGCCTGAAAAACAGTCAAAGTAAGCTATCCTCATTTGTAAGTGTTATAATATCCGGTTGCTAAGGGCAACTTTAAAACAGGTGCGAAAATAGAACTTGTTTGCAATATTGCAAACTTCAAACAGCAATATGTTTACTTGTTGACCATTGATGCAAAGTATCCAGCACCGAAACCATTGTCAATGTTCACTACGGTAACTCCCGGGGCACAGGTGCTTAGCATAGTAAGTAAAGGCCCGACACCCTGGAAACTGGCACCGTAACCGACTGATGTTGGCACGGCAATTACGGGCTTGTCGACTATTCCTCCTACCACGGAAGGAAGAGCCCCGTCCATCCCTGCAACAACTATAAGCACATTTGCCTTGTCGATAATTTCCTTGTTGCCGAATAGCCTGTGAATGCCTGCAACACCGGCATCGTAAAGGGTTTCGATACGGTCGCCCATGAATGAGGCCGTTTCAACAGCCTCTTCGGCTACAGGAAGGTCGGATGTGCCGGCACTTATTACCAGTATATATTTGCTCTGGTCTTTTTTAACTATCTCATCTTCCTTTCTTACCATAATTGTCCTTCCCATCTCGTTGTACCTGGCTTCAGGCACAACGCTTTTGACCGCCTCGAACATAGCGGGGGTTGCCCTTGTTGCAAGCACCATATTCTGCTTTGAAAGGTGATGGACTATGTTCCTGACCTGCTCAACGGTTTTGTTCTGGCAAAACACCACCTCGGGGTAACCCCTGCGGATTGACCTGTGGTGGTCGAGCTTTGCATAGCCGAGATCCTCGAAGGGAAGGTTGGCCATCTTTCCAAGGGCGTCATCAATGCTAATGTCGCCTTTTTTGACGCTCTCAAAAAGCGCCTTCAACTTATTTTTTTGCATTTATTCCAATTAGTTTATTTAATGAACCGCTTTCAAAATCTTTTATTTCGGTTTGGCTGAAACCAAGTTTTGCAAACTCCTGCTTTATCTTATCAAGATTGGATTCGGCTTTATCCCGGTATGCGGGGTTTACTTCAAGGACAGCTCTCTCTCCGAAGTGGCGCACCCTCAGCTCCCTTATCCCGAAGCTTTTTACGTAATCTTCCGCTTTTTCAACCTGGGTAAGTTTTTCCCGGGTAATTGAACTCCCGTAGGGAATGCGTGATGCAAGGCACGGACTGGCAGGCTTGTCCCATATATCCAGCCCAAGCTTTCGGGCAACCAGCCGGATATCGTCTTTTGTCAGTTTTGCATCCCGCAGCGGACTCACAACACTGTGCTCAGCCGCAGCCTTCAGTCCGGGACGGTAATCACCCAGGTCATCCAGGTTTGTGCCGTTGGCTATATACCTTACCCCTTCTTCTTTTGCAACCTTTTCAATATCGAGGTATAACTCATTTTTGCAAAAATAACAACGGTCGTTTGGGTTTTGGGAGTAATTATCATTGTCCAGCTCGCCCGTGCTGATCACCTTCAAGCGTGCCCCTGTCTCTCTTGCAAACTCGATAGCATCATCCAGCTCTTTGCGCGGTATCGAAGGAGAGCCGGATATGACCGCCAGAGCTTTTTCTCCCAGAACCATATGTGCAACCTTCAGCAGCAGTGCACTGTCAAGTCCCCCTGAATAGGCAATGACAAGCTTGTCATACCTGGAAATTTCTTTTTTCAGTGCATCCAGCTTTTCTTCGGCAATTTTGTTCATATAGCAGTAGTTTATAAATATTGTTGAAAATATATATTTTATTTTTAAAAATAATCCCTGAATATTTCCCTGTAAAAACTCATATCCATTCCGCTTCTTTTCATCAGTTCATCGTTCTTTACGACCTCTTCTCTGGGGCCGTGGGCAATTATTTCGCCCTCACTGATAACCGCCAGCCGGTTGCAGCACGACAGCAGGGGGAGAAGCGACTGCGATACCACAACAAGTGTGGCATCGAGCCCGCCGATAATATTTATCAGCTGAACGACCATTTCGGGATCGAGACTGGAGAACGGTTCATCGAAAGCTATTACCTCGGGCTGCATTGCAAGTACAGTTGCAAGAGCAACCCTCTTTCTTTCACCCAGGGATAAATGGTGTGATACAGATTTTTCCAGTCCTTCAAGATTCATTGCATTCAAAGCTTCCTTTACCCTTGCTGCGGATTCCTCCCTGCTTAGTCCGAAATTGAGCGGACCGAAAGCTATATCCTCTTCAACTGTAGGATTGAAAAGCTGGTCGTCAGGGTTCTGAAAAACCAGTCCCACCTTCTTTCTTACCTGGTAAAGGGACTTCTTTTCAACTTTTGTGCCGTCAATGCTGACTGTCCCGCTTCCTGAAAGTATACCGTTCAGGTGAAGGAGGAGTGTAGATTTACCTGCTCCCGAACGGCCGATAATGCCCAGCTTCTCACCCGGCTTAACCTCCAGTGAAACTTCCTTCAGTACCGGCTTGTCCGGAGTATAAGAGAAACTCAGCTTTTCTATTTTTACTGCAGATCCCATTCTGATCAGTTAAAAAGGTAATTTTGAATATTCTGGTTTGCAAGGCGTATTGCAAGCACCAGCATAATAAGTGCACCAGCGAAAAGGAGCTCTTTTCCTTTAAGAGACAATCTGCTCATGGAGGGGAACTCGCCGTTAAACCCCCTTGAAAGCATTGAGTTGTAGAGTGTTTGTGACCGCTCAAAGCTTCTTACAAATACCATGGCCGACTGGTTGCCGTATACTTTCAGCCTGCTCATTTTCAGCTTTCCGGTAGTTCTGCTGTCCCTTGCCATATTTGTTCTTAAAATTTCGTCATGTATCAGGAATACATACCTGTACATCAGCGCTGATATTATACCTATTAGCTTTGGCATTTTCAGCTTTCGCAAACCGAGCAGGATATTGTGGAATTTCTCCGTTGAAGTGAGCACTATCAAAAGGATCAACGCCGAATAAGCTTTCAGGAAAATCGAAATGCCAACCATATATTCATGATTGTATGACCCCAGTGACCGGAAATCGCTTGTTAGCATTCCTGACAGCGGGTAAAACAGCGCTGTCAGCAGAATAAAGGGGGCAACTACCAGGCACCGTTTCATAATATATCCCCAGGGTATGCGGCTGACTGCTGCTATTACACCGATTACAGGGATATAAAATAGGAAAGGGAACAACTCCCCCCTGGTTTCTGAAACGATAATTAATATCAGGCACAGGGCAGTTAGCGTTTTTATACGGGGATCGAGCCTGTGAACAGGTGAATCCAGATCACTGTACTTGTCTATGAATGAGTGTTTCAACTTTTATTACTGTTGTTTTTTGGCTGCCTGCCTTGTCTTAATACCGTAAAATATACCGGTGATACCAAATATCAGTGCAAGTCCGAATAGAACCCTGTAAATAACCGGAATACCTACCATGAATACACATTCTGAAGCTGTTGTTTCAACAGCAGCAGCTTCCTGCTCCTTGTCAACATCTGCAACAGGGTCTTCTTCCGGGGCAAAAAAGTCACTGCCCACTGTTATAGTGATCCTGCTGGCATGCCCCATCCCGTCGTCTATTCCAAAAACCCACTCACCCTGCGTGTCGGGCACAAAGGAGAAAAAACCGTCCCTGTCGGTGTAGCCGGTCTGGAAAGGATCCGTTTCGCCGGGTGCATAGATCATGACCCTGGCATCAATCACAGGTGATGTTGCTGAGAAAAATGATTTAACCTTCACAACAGGCGGATACTTTTCTGTTTCAAAGTTAATACCGTGACCCGTTACAGTCGTACTGACAATAAAAAAGGCAATGATACCCAAAAGGGTTGATTTTGACATAACAATATGTTTTATTTGAATTATAATTAACTATATAAACTGAAATTTGTAAAAAATATTTCTTCATGGCAGCAATCCGGGTTTAACCCTGCGTATGAACCTTACCGCTCCAAGTGTTATAACACCTTCTATAGCAGCCAGCAGCAGGTACACGGAAAATAGGTAAAGAATCCCCCTGCCGTAACCTGACACCCTGAATTCAAGTATCATAAGCAACATCGGTACGATAATGCCGAGAAACCCTGCCAAAAGTGCCCTTATATTCTCATTAATAAATTTTGTTTTCCATATCATCCAGCCTGCAAATGCGCCTGCTCCCATATTAATGGAGTTGACCCCCAGCGTTACCAGTCCGCCGTGCTGAAAGATAAGCGACTGGAAAAGGAGAGCGGCAAACACAGGAGGAAAAGAACGTTTCCCGAGTATAATGCCGGCAATGCCAAAGAGTCCCAAATGCATGGATGTCCCTGCAAGGGGAAAATGGATAAGTGATGCAACAAAGAGAGCTGCACCCATCATTCCCATCCGGGGTATCTCTTCAACCGAAGTGTTCCGCCCCGAAAGGTAAACCAGTCCTATTGAAACAACACCAGCGGCAATACAAACATTTGTATCAATTATACCGTCGGAAATATGCATGATGTAATGATATATATGAGGATGTAAATATAAGCTATTTCAAAATTTTGCCAATCTCTTATATTATTCCATATGGTTTTTAAGAGCGTTGTTGCTGATTGCAGAGTTTGGTTTTTTTACCCCCCCATCCTTTGGAAGGGGCAATTTCATTGCGGGGCTATGCCGGGAAGGTATGTCTGGTTAACAGCGCCGGATTTCAGTTTTTTCGGCAGATGAGGAGCTTGTTCCGGGAGAGGGGAATGGATGAAAAATCGGCTTATATTTACAATTAAAAGCTTTTATTTACAGTTTGAGATATCTTTTCCATATTTTTGTTTTAAGCCGGTAAAATTTAAAATGAAATTACATAAAGATGATAACTATTCCACTGATAGAGGCTTGTGTTGCCGTTGGCGGCCGGCCGGACAAATCAATTTCACCGCTTGACTATGTTTCAAAAGTCACCCAGTATTCAAAGGATGTTGAGCCGGGTACTCTCTTTGTTGCCCTTAGGGGTAACAGGGTGGACGGACATTCCTTTATACAGGAAGCGGAAAAACTGGGGGCGGTGGCAGCGGTGGTTGAATACCGGGTAAGCAATGCAGGTATACCGCAGATTGTTGTCCCCTCAACTGTCGAAGCCCTCGGCGATTTGGGAAGGATATGGAGGGGAAGGCTCAATATACCCGTTATAGCGGTAACCGGAAGTGTAGGGAAGACCAGTACAAAGGAGCTGATAGCCCATACTCTTGACAGTAAGTTTAATACTCACAAAAGCCGGAAAAATTACAATAACCAGCTTGGGGTGCCTATAGAGCTGATGCGGCTTGACAGGGAACATGAATGTTCGGTTGTGGAGTTTGGTATGCGCGACCTGAACCAGATCAATTACCTTTCCAGGATTGCAAGGCCTTCAGTAGCTGTAATAACAAATGTCGGGGTGTCACATATAAATGTCCTCAAAACAAGGGAGAATATTGCAAGGGCAAAAGCTGAGATATTTGAGGGTGTTGATTCCGAAGGGATTGCCATATTGAACCGGGATGATGACTTTTTTGATTTCGTGAAGGGGTATTCCAACTGCAGGGTGATCACTTTCGGTGAAAATGAAGAGGCAGATATCAGGATCAGTGATATACGGCTAAGCAAGGAGGCAAATCCCTTATTCAGGCTCAACGGCCGGGAGGTAACCATGTCAAGTTGCGTAGGGAAGTACCATGCATACAATGCCGCTATTGCTTATGCAGTTGCAACGGAGATGGGGGTGGACAAAGACAGCATATTTGAAAGGTTCTCAACATTTGTTACACCTGAAAGAAGGGGTGTTTTCTCTTATGCCAAAAACGGAGCATTGTTGCTTGACAGCACTTACAGTGCAGCACCCGATTCGATCAAAGCCTCTCTTTACACATTGGCCGAGCTTAAAAAAAGAGGGAAACGCACCGTGGCGGTGATAGGGGAGATGCTTGAGCTGGGATCACACAGTGAAGAGGCACACAGGCATATTGGGAAGTTTGTTTCTGGTTTGGGGGGAGTCGACTTACTTGTCACCGTCGGCAAGTATGCCGAATTTACAGGCAGGGAGTCCGGTATAAAGGAGTGGCGCCATTTCGAAAATTCAGAGCCCGCAGCAGAGTACCTGCTGAAAGAGGTTAAAGGTGAAGAAATAGTACTTTTGCAGGGGTCTAACAATGTGTCCCTCGATCTTGTAGTCAATGCCCTGGAAAAGGGAACCATTTAATCTGCCTTTTTCCGCAAAAAGGAAAGAGCCGGAAAAGTAGCTTCAAAATGAGTATTGAAAGGTTAAATAGAATGCCGATCCGGCTTCTTCAAAAATTGTATTTTTCCCGCCGGCAAATATTTGCCCTACAAACTCCAGATCCAGATCCCTTGCAAGGGAATAATCCAGGCGGGGCATAAAAAAGGCGGCATCAATATCGGGTAGCGCCATCAGGGAAATACCCCCGTTCAATACCGGGGAGAAAGGATGCTTAGCGCTAAGTGTAACTGCATATTTTGAGAACATAATATTGTCAGGGCGTAAAGCCTCGGTTATCATGAACACATCGCCTTCTCTTCTTCCGTATCCCCCGTTATAAAGGAATTCCACAACAGCGAATGTTCCGCTGCCAAACATATAATCCAGTCCGGTTGCAGCCACAAGGTTGCCTCTATCCGTTCCATTTTCCTCTTCAAGGTCGTAAAACCAGGTTGCCTCCCCTTTGAAGCCTGCCCCGCCTATACTTCCTGCCCAGCCTGTCCCTATTGCCAGCCTGTTCCTGAAGTATCCCGCAAGTGCTTGGAAGTCGTAGTTTCTTACATGAATGTTCAGCAGTCCGGCCGCCACCGTTTCCCTGCTGTTTCTTGCCGGACTTACAGCCAATTGTATTACTGAAAGGTCGCCAGGATAGTGCTGAATCCTTATGGCATCCGATCCCGGTCTTTCTTCGTAATCAAAATCAAAAAAGGAATAAGTGTTGAAAAGGTCATTGGGATTTGAAACAAGGTTAATACCCCAGTTTATCCTCTGTCTTCCGACTCTCACGTGCCAGTTCTCTGCTCTCCAGTCGGCATAGAGCCTGTCGGCCGTTGTGTGCCCTATCCATGCACCATCCGAAAGCCACACCCACGACATATCGACCAGTCCTTCGTCCCTGCCCAGTATATCGCTGTATTGAGGAAAGTCCCTGAACAATTCGTTATAGAGCAGCCTGTTTCGCACTTCTATGGCAAGACGGAAGTTCGCTGCGGGATCCCATCTCAGATTCAGTCTGTTATGCAAAAGATTTGTGAACGATGGATTGGAAAAATCATTGTCAAGTCTGATTGCCGGCATTTCCCTGATGTAGCCCCTAAGTGTGGGAGGGTTAATGCCGGATGGAGCTGAAGTGATTGCTCCCGCTCCGGAAGCAAAAGTGTTGCCAAAAAAAGCAGTGGTAAATAAGAGTAAAACATAAAATCTTATATGTGGCATATCTTGTTGTTTTAAATTAATCCGCAATTTTCTCCCCTGTATAATAAAGTTTTTATCTTTCAGCTCTTTCAAAATGCTCGTCGCTTGCAACAGCACCGTCAACAAGGGTTATAACCCGCCGCGCTCTCTCTATTACCCTGTGGTCGTGTGTCGAGAAGATCAGGGTTATGTTCTCCTCCTTGTTAAGTTTAGCCATTATGTCAAGGAGGTTGAAAGCCGATTCTGTGTCGAGGTTCGCTGTAGGCTCATCTGCAAGCACAAAGTCGGGTTTCGAAGCCAGCGCCCTTGCAACTGCCACACGTTGCTGCTGTCCGCCTGAAAGTTTTGAAGGCCTGACATCCAGCTTATCGGAAAGACCAACCTGCTCGAGCATCTCTTTTGCCCTGTTTTCCATTTCCGCTTTTGGCCTGTTTTGAAGCAACATTATAAATGATACATTTTCAATTGCGGTAAGAACAGGAATAAGGTTATAAGCCTGGAAGACAAAGCCTATATGCCTCATACGGAAGTCGAACAGCTTGCTCTCCTTCATGGTGGCTATATCGACACCGTCTATAACCACATGGCCGCCCGTGGGTTTGTCCAGTCCACCAATTACATTCAGGAAAGTGGTTTTGCCGCTTCCTGAAGGGCCGACAATTGCTGTAAACTCGCCTTCTTTGAATTCAATATTTACATTTTTCAGTGCATGTACCGGAACAGCGGTTTCGGTATAGACTTTTGAAAGGTCGGTTGTTTTTATTACAGTTTTCATCGCTTTTATTATTTATTGTTTTTGTTCTTGTTTAATTAACTAATTTTGAACTGATTACCTGTGGTTTGCGACACCCTGTCAGGATTACCGTAAAATCACTCCTGCCTCACGGCTTCGGCCGGCTGGAGCCTGATAGCTTTCCACGCCGGATATATGGATGCCAGTATCGCAAATATTACTATCACAACTGCTATTTCGAAGTAGAATGAGGTTTCAATCCTCGGATAAAGAACCGAAGCGTATCCGAATTCTTCAAGACCTTCGCCCCCGGGGATATTGACTCCTGTGTTCCCCAGTATATTTATCATAATCCAGGAGAGCACCAGACCGGTAGCCCCCCCGATTATAGATATTATTGTTGTTTCAATAACAATCATTGAGAACACTCTTGCCCTTTTCATGCCTATGGCAAGGAGTACACCAAGCTCCCTCACTCTTTCGAGGATCGACATCAGGATAGTGTTCAGCAGTCCGAATGATACCGCCATAATAATAATAATCAATATCCAGATGAGGCTTTCATTCAGGACCTCCAGAGAGTAATAGAGGGAGGGTTCCAGGTCTGCCCAGTGCCTGACCTTTGTTTCCGGGTATATTTCACTGATATCCCGGGATATACTGCGATAGTTGTCCGGTTCTTCCAAAAAGATGGCTATTTCAGTAACCGCATTTTCCTCCCCGATCAATTCGTTTATCACAGACGATTTTACAAATACGGTTCTTTCTTCAAATCTTCTGGCTGTAATTTTATATAAGCCTTCAACCCTGAATGATGAACTTATCATTTCCCCTTCGATATCCTGGAATGTTAATACAAGGCGTGAGCCTACCCCTGCATTCAGATCGTTTGCAAGTGCTCTGCCTATCAATATTGAAGGAATTCTGCCTTCAGCGGTAAAATATTCTCCATCAACAATAAGCTGATCAAGCCCGGTAGTTTTGGATTCAATAACAGGATCTACACCCTTGATCCTCACTCCAGAGTTCATGTTGGCAGAAGAAATCATACCGTCTGTAACCATTCTGGGTGAGGCAACGGTAATATCCTCTCGCTCTTTAAGCTCTTTGGCAATTTCGTTCCCTCCCGGTATCCTGTACTGAGCTTCGGGATTTGCAATAAATTCCGGATGATGTATTTGTATATGGGAAACCTGGTTGTCAATAGTGTCTTCAAACTGTTGTTGCTCCATGGCAAGGCGCATTGCAGCCGAAAATATACCTCCCATTAACCCCAGTATTATTGCTGTAATTATCACTATAGTCCGGGATCTGTTTCTCCAGATATTTCTCCACGATATTTTTATTAATGTCTTCATGATGATTTGTTTAAAAGATTACTTTCTGGCGGCGCTTACCATATCGAGCCTGAACACCTTTCTTGCCGGGTAAAGGCCAATGACCAGGGAGATGATAAAAATTGTTATTCCCTGGTAAATGAAGATGTCAGGAGCCACTGAAAAAGGCATCACCGGTTCAAAACCCATATCCAGCATTACATCCGCCAGATCGTCCTTCAGTTGAATCGGGTTTTTATTAAACCATAACATAAGAGGGTAGCCTATTGCTATCCCGCCAATTACACCAAGAAAGCTCATAAATATAGTTTCAAGCATGCAGATTACGGAAAGCTGTGCCCGTTTAAGTCCGATAGACAGCAGGATCCCAAATTCCCTCAGACGTTCGTGGATCATGGTAATAATGGTTCCGAATATCCCAAATCCTGCCACTATATACAGAACCCATGCAAAAATCTTTACCTGTGCATCCCGTGCTTCAAGTGCCGCCACTGCATCGGGCATCAGTTCCTCCCATGTTTTAACAGCGTACCACTCTTCATCCAGTTCATTCATGAGTTTCAAGGCTGTTTCTGCGGCCGTGTTTTCATTTTCTGTCATCAGTAAGAGGCTGCTCAACCTGTCAGGTGCGGCAAAGAACCATTGTGCCTCTTTAAGGGGAAGAAAAACCATTGTGTTGTTCTGTTCCGGCAGCGGGAACTCAACTATACCGCCGACACGGTATTTTCCTGCAGCTGTCACTCCCTGAAAGCCCTGCCCTATCAGTACAATTGTGTCTCCAACAGAAAGTTCAAGGAGAGAAGCAACACCTTCTGCAATTACAGCAAAGTTGTCGTCATCGGAAAACATTTCCCCTTCAGTCAGTCGCGAAACCAGTCCGTTCATTTTTTCTTCCTTTTCCGGGACTATGCCCATTGTATATACACCACGAGAGCCCATNTCTTTTGAAGCAAGGCAGAATCCCTGTATGCGGGGTACAGTGTATTCAATCCGGCCGGAATATTTTTCAAGTGCCCTTTTTACTTCTTCTCCGTATTCCAGGGAATGATCCATTGAAGGTTCGTCGTGGTAAAGGGCATCCTGAACCTGCAGGTGACCTGTTGTGTTTGAGATCAATGACTCTATCATCTGTTCCCTTGTGCCTTCTATAAGAGACATCAGTGATATTGCAAGAATTACGGCGAAGAGAACTGAACTTACACTTATAAGTGTTCTCCTTTTTTTTCTCCAGAGATTTCTCCACGCCAGTGTCAGTATTAACTTCATATTTTTAATTTTTTGATAACTTTTACCTTATATCGGTGAGGTTCTGTATAGAAAAGAAACCTTCTGAAATTTCTATGTTGAAATCCGCTTTGTGTGTTACCAGTATTGTTTTTTGACCCTGCTTGTCTTCGGGGATCATTTCGACCACTGTTGGCATATACCTGCCTCCCAGTCTTTTTATCTCCCTGAAATTCATTGTGCTTACAAGGTCGCCATATTCATCAAAGTTTTCCGCTTTTACCGGAAGATAATACTCCATGCTCACCCAGTATACAACCTTTTCGTAAACCACAGGGGTTTCAGGATGGGGTATCATTTCGATTTTGTAGCATTCGTGACCGTTAACAGTCTCAGTACCGAGCAGCTCATGATCATACTCATCAACAGTGGATACTCCCCTTACAAGATCATCGTTAGTGAAATCTGAACCCATCCACGACTGCGACATCATTGACGGGGGCATTCTGACTGTACGGTCTATATTTGGCTGGTAATTCCATATTTCGTTCCCCCTTTTAAGGAATGCTGTTCCTTCTTCACGAGCGGGTGCCGTTACATATATTAGTGCGAAATCATCTCCGAGGGACCATGTTTTCATTGATATCTCCCTGGTGTAGCGGGGTCTGACTGTTTCCATTGTCATTTCCTGGTATGAAGCGTCGCCCCTCATATTTTCTTCCATTCTCCTGATTATCTCTTTTGCATCCTGCGATAGTCCATTTATTGATGCAATTACAAGAAAAATGGCCGTTAAGGTAATTTTTTTGGACTGCATAGGGTTTAGTTTTGGGTTATTATTAATTGATTGATTATCTGTTTTGTTATTTTCGACATAAAAGTACTTTCATAAACAAACCTTCACAACTAATTATAGGTGAAAGAGGTGAAAACCGTTTTGAAAAGCCACTTTTTAATTATGAGCTTTTTTTAAAATTCTATTTGTTTAGCAAAAACTAAAAGTTCAGAACAAAAAGAACTATGCGGGCAAAAAAAACATCAGTTTTTAAATTCACGGAATTTTGAGAAAAACTGTTTATGAGTGATATACCCTTATAACCAAGACATTTTTGACTTATTCCTTTTTCCTTTCCAGCCATTTTTTGAATGATGGCCCCCTGTCAATACTTACAAGCGCATCTTCATCGGGTGCAGGTGCAATATCAAGTTTAAGCCGGCTGGTTGAAAGGATATGAACTTCTTTTATTGAGTCGAGTGAGACCAGCATCTGCCGGTTGATCCTGAAAAAATCTGCCGGGTTAAGCTCTTTTGATAGATTATCCAGGCTTGAATCCAGGCAGAAGGTTTTCCCGTCATTAAGGTATGCGGTGGTAAAGCCGCTTTCGCTTTTAAAATAACTTACATCCCTGACCGAAAATGATTTAATTTTTTGTCCCACTTTCACGGAAAACCTTTCACGATAGTTTTCTTTCTTTACTATAAGGTCATAAAGCAGATGAAAATCCCTTCCTGTATTTTTTTCGCCCGTCATTTCCATGTATTTTTTCAAAGCTGTATTCAGCTCCTCCTGTGAAATCGGCTTAAGCAGGTAATCAATGCTTTTAAGCTTGAATGCCTTGATTGCATATTCATCAAATGCAGTTGTGAATATTACAGGACTTGATACTTTTATTTTATCAAAAATTGCAAAACTAAGGTCATCTTCCAGGTGGATGTCGAGGAAGATCAGGTCAGGATGTGTATTTTTACTGAACCAATTGATTGAATCTTCAACCGACTCCAGCTGTGCTAAAATTTCAATATCCTTGTCGTATGAAAGGACCATCTTCTTCAGGCGTTCTGATGCCAATGCTTCATCTTCAACTATTACCACTCTCATATTTTTTCAGTTTTTATTTCTTTTATTATTGTTCCCTGCTGATCAGCGGAATTTTTGCAATAAACTGCGAATCGGTCATTTCAAAAACGGGTTGTTTTTCCGACAGGAGGGAGTACCTTTTGCTAATATTGACAAGACCCACACCCGTTGAGGTCATTTGCAACTTCCGGTTTTGCAGGTTGTTTATTATGTTAAGGAATCTGTTATTATCAATAAAAATTTCAATGGTCAAGGGGTTTTTCCTTGAAAAAGTGTTGTGTTTTATTGCGTTTTCTATTAGTAATTGCAGGGCAAGAGGCACAACAAAAGCATCAAGGTCTTTATCATCAATGTTGATTCTTACAAAAACCTTTTTTGCAAACCTTATATCCAGAAGGAAAACATATGCTTTTATAAAATTCATTTCGGTGGCCAGGGTGACAAGGTCCTTATCCTTGTTTTCAAGTACGTGCCTGTAAACCTTTGAAAGCCTTTCAGTAAAGGCTTCGGCAAGATCGGGGTCAGCCTTTATCAGCGATGTCAGAACGTTCAGGCTGTTGAACAGAAAGTGCGGGTTAACCTGCTGCTTGAGTACTTCAAACTGTGATTGCAGGTTCTCTTTTTGAAGCTTCAGCAATTGAGTGTTTGCTTCTGTTAGCCTTGCTGTTCTTTCTTCCACGGTTTTTCCCAGTTTTTCATTTAGCTCTTCCAGCTTAAGCTTGGCATTGATCAATTCCTGTTCTGCCAGTTTTCTCCCGGTTATCTCTGTGGTTATACCATCGAGATAAAGCAGCTCTCCTTCATCATCATATACCGGACTGCCGTTTTCCTGCACCCATATTATATTTCCGTTTTTATGTATAATGCGGAACTCAATGGAATAAGGTTTTTTGTTTATGACACAATTTTCAATTTCTTTTTTCACATCTTCCCTGTCTTCCTTTAAAATTAAATCGGAAAACCTGACATTCCTGTTGCCGATAAAATCTTTCGCCCGGTATCCTGTTATGTCGAATATTTTTTCGCTGTAGTAGAGGGTTGTATAATGCTCATCGAAAAGACATCTTGAAACTGCTCCTACAAGATTTGAGATAAGGGTTTTTACAAGTCCCCGGGTTTCTTTTAGTCTGGTTTCGGCCTCCTTTTTAGCGCTTATGTCAGTGATTATGCCATCAATGTAAACAATACTGCCTTCTTTATCATATACCCCCCGCCCAGATTCATGAACCCATACATCATTGCCGTTTTTGTGCCTTATCCGGTATTCCAGTTCAAACTGTCTTCTGTTCCCGAGGGCTTTAGTCAGATGTTCATCAACATAGGACATATCGTCAGGATGAATGAGCGATTTATAGGATATTTCTTCATTATTTATAACAGAAGAGGGATTGTATCCTGTAACATCCTCAACCTGGTCGCTTATAAAAAGCATTGTCCATGAATCATCCGGCTTGCAACGGTAGGTAAATCCCAGCAGGTTGGAAATTATACTTTTTATCTGCTCTTTATTATCCTTTAATTTTGCAGCAAGCTCATCTTTCTTTCTTATCTCATTTTCAAGCTCCTTATTCAGAGCTTTCTCTTTTTCGATCATCTCTTTTGCTGACCTGGTCTTCTCCTGTTCGATAAGTATCTCCGAATCCAGTTGAGCTTTTTTTTCTTTTTCAGACAGTTGCTTCTGAATGAACCTGAATATTGATGATTGCATATATATGCACAGAAGCCCTATAAATATTAAATAAACAGATTTAAAAATGTGGGAGATAGGAGACAGCGAAATATTTTCGCTGAACAGTCCGGGTGCCTCCAGGTATTGTGAAAAATATACAACATTAAACCCTGCGATGGATATCCCGATTAAAAAAAACATCAGTCCTCTGTCAAGACGGAAAGTGTATATAAGGTAAATTACAGGAATCAAAAAAGTTGTGGCTGCAGCAGTTGCCGAAGTATGGTCAAAATAGATAGTCATCCCGTACAGGTGATAACAAATTGCCACTATATCGATAAACGCCCCGATGAATCCCATGTACCTGGGGTTATAACCTCTTTTTGCAGCAAGCCAGAATACAATATTGGAAATGGAGTATATAAATATAAGGGTAAGCGCATGCTTTGAAATTTCCCTGTATCCTGCGGAGTACTGAATAAGCAACAGGGTGCCTGCAATGAGGATAAATACCCACCTGAAGGTGATTGACAAGCTGGTGCCTTTCTGCCTTTCTTTGTCCAGGTCCTTTTTATCGATATTTAATGAGGATAATAACATATTTAAAAGATATCCCGTCCATAAACGGAGGCTGAAAACAAAAGAAGCAACGGCAAAATTATTTGTTTCATTTTTTTGCTGAATTAAGTATGATCCAAAGTTCCGGAAAAAATGCTGAAGTCAAAAACAAAAATAAGTGAGTGACTGCTTTAAGCCGGTGAAAGGTTACAAAACTGTTTTGAATGTTTTTGTTAAACTTGAATTTGCCATTCGGTATTAAATAATGGAAAGCATCCCCGTTTTTTATTTCCGGCCATTCTTTCGATGAATAGATTTAATCTTTATTAGCTGCAGTAATGAAGGGAGGGAGATATAATTTAATATCAGGCTGTTCTGTTTTATTTGTTGATCTTTAGGAGCTCCCTTATCACTTTTGAAAGCATGAACCTTAGCGCTTTAGACTTGTAAGAGATGTCGTTGAAAGTTCCGATAATATATGATTCGGTTTTTGGGTGGTAAAACATGTAGGCGCCCGTTACCCCGACACAACCCCAGCAATTATATTTTTCAGGCATCAGCAGGGGAATGGTAATGAACTTCCATATTGAATATCCGTAACGAATGGTGGGAAGTGATCTGTGATCGTCAGACAACATTCGTTGAAGTGTCTCGGCTTTAAATAACCGGTGATTGACAAGCGCCTTCATGAACAACAAGTAATCTTCAAGTGGTGCAACAACTCCACCGCCGGCATAATCAATCTGATGGAAACCTTTTATGGTGGTAATATCAACTTCATCGATAAAAAGCTTTGCAGTTGGATATCCGGGTTTTACTGACGGTTCTGAAAAGCCCATCATGTAAGCATTTTTCATACCCAGGGGGTTAAAGATATATTTGTGAAGGGCCTCGTGGAATGGCTTCTTGGTGATATTTTCAATTATAAAGCCCAGCAGGTAGTAGTTGGTATCGGTGTAGAAGTGCTTTTGACCAGGTTCTGCAACCGGGTTAAGATTTTCTTTACCCCAGAAGAGAGCCTCCCTGGGTGTGATTATCATCTCCGGGTTTTCCTTTAATTTGTTCCATAGCTGGAAGAAAACGTCATTCAATCCGGATGACTGGTTGAGCAGATGACTGATCTTTATATTACCCGAAAAGTCATTTCCCTTGTAAACATGAAGCTTGTCCATTAGCTCACTGTCAAGGTGTTTTGAAATAGGGTCGTCAAATGAGAGTTCACCTTTTTCATGAAGGATTGCAATTACGGTTGCGGTGAAAAGCTTGCCCACACTGGCCATATGATTTGGCTGCTGCGGGTGGGCCTCAACGTTTCCTGTTTTACCTTCGGCCAGGTTAAGATATATGCCATTTTTCTCCGAATCAACCAGAAGGCAGGCATTGCGGACATTCTTGTCATTACGGACCTGCTTCCTGAATGAGTTTTCAATGATTGTTTCTGCTTTTGCTTTGTTCATGAAGCGGGTTTTTTTCATAATCATTTAATATTCACGTGTGATTTCGTTAACTATTGAATTAAATTTTTCAACTTCTTCCATAACGGGGCTGTGAGCAGAGTTATCAAAGGTAAAGAATTCTTTTTGGGGTGCTTTTAACTGGTTATAAAATTCTTTTGCAACAGAATACGGGGTTGTGTAATCATGCTTCCCGTGGAAAAAATAAACAGGTACCTGCATGCTGTCTATGTCGTTAAGCAGATTTGCATTGATCACCTCGTTCCACATATGCTCCAGTGAAAACATGCCGCCATTCATGAAATTTAGTTTTTCACCGATCGTATATTCGCTTGTTGTGAGTACTATTTTAACAAGTGGCCACATTTCTGTTATATCCCGGGTTGTGCCACCTCCGAATTTATTCACGTATTTTCGCTGATTCATCAGATAATCTATCCAGATATTGCTATTTGCAAGAGAGTCAGGAAAACTTAACCGGTCCAGTGCTTCTATGGACTTTTTATCATTACGCTTTCGTGCCTGTTCTTGAACCCATTCATATGATATCTGTTCGCCTTTAAATTGGTAACACGCCTGCCCAATACCAAAATAGGCCCGAAACAGTTCAGGGTGTTTATAAGCAGTTAATATTCCCAATAATGAGCCCCATGAATGCCCCATAATGTATATCTTTTCCTGGTTGAATCGTTCAGTGAGGTATTCGCTGAGTTCCCTGGTATCTGAAATAAACTGCGCCATATTCATGCCTTCAGCAGGAATATTTTTGGACCAGGACTTGCCTGCTCCGCGCTGTTCCCAGTAAACCATAACGAAATCTTTTTCAATATCCCTGTTAAAATGTTTCATGAATGCAGTTTCCGGGCTACCAGGTCCTCCATGCAGGAAAAGCATTACTGTTTTGGTTGAATCCGCACCCCTGATAATAAGATACTGATCTTGTCCGCCTAGTGTGATTTTCTCAATAACTGAAATACTGCCATCTAATGGTTTTCCGTCGGGGCCGGTTATCGGATCGGTTTTTCCCGGACTGATAATCCACAGTACTGCCAAAAGACCCAAAATTAGTGTCAATATTCCGCCTATGATATATAGGCTTACTTTAATTATTTTTTTTCCCATATCCGATAATTTGATCCCTCATCTATGTCCATTAGATAAAGGATATTCAACAATTCGCGCTGATGGCCTGTGTGTATTCCTCGATTTCACCGCCCACAATGTTTTTAAGTGCGGCCACAAAATCACGGCCAACATTTCTTGCCCTGACTGTGCTGCCCCGGCAGGTCAATCAGGAGAGTCCTATATTGATCATGGAGCCCCTCTTTTTGTTTTTCAAAGGTCCTGTGATCCATTCCAACGCCATGAAGAAATATAACAACAGTTGCGTCTTCAGGTCCCGATAGATCATAATACACATTTCCATATTTTCTTTTATAAAACTTAACCATGATTGATTGTTGTTTTCTGTTTTCATATTCTTAAAAATTGGAGGGTTAAAGTATTCTATAATACTGTACGCATTAATATTTTGCCTAAAGGTCTGGTTTTAAAAACCGACAGAGAATTTTTTTTCGTTGAACAGATGGTTTTGTCTGTTAAAAGGGGGGAATTTCACTTTCAATGAAAAAGGCAATACATAATAATTGAACAGGTCTGTGGGCAGAAATCCCGGGTGACCGGTGCCTTCTGTTATCTTAATGGAATTAATCCTGTATACACCTTACTGAAAAATAGTAATTTTCCCTGCTGGTTGTGTTCTGAATAGCCAACCTGCCGTTTTTTCTGCTGAGTGCCACAGACCAAACCTTGTCATCATCAACCTCGGTTTGAGTCCAAAATGTTGCACTCTCATTCATGCCGAAGAAATCAAGATGTCCGGGCATATAACCTCCAGACCCTACAGCTGAGAATCCGGTTTCGTTTGTGCCATATTTGTTGGGTGATAACCAGTATTCTGTACCGGACTTCTTCATCATCCCTCCTGCAACATATTCTCCACCAAGATACTCCCTGATCATTTCGTACTCGTTCCTGGTAGGCAGTCTCCAGCCTGCCGGGCATGCTTCAAGAGCTGTTTCCCATTTGTAAAGCAGCCCATATACCTCTCCGAGCTGTTTCCCATTTGTAAAGCAGCCCATATACCTCTCTATTGGCCGGGTCATTGTCGTAGTAAACAGCATCGTCGGTCATATAACTTAGGTTGGAGGCCATAATACTTGTGTTTCCGATTTTAACGGTTTTGTATTCCTGCCCGTCCCGGACATCAGTAAAAGTTCCGAAATTATGCTGATATTCACCAACCTCTATAAAATCCTCCTTCTCTTTTACATTTTCACCTTTTTCATTTGTAACAGTCAGTTTAACCGCGTATATGCCGGCTTCTTTGTACAACACTTCGGGCTCGGACTCAACTGATACTTCAGGATCCCCGCCTTCAAAATACCACTCCCATTCAACAGGCTCGTTCTCTGAAACATCCGAAAATATAACTGTTTC
>SL_3KL_010_SEDDRAFT_10001593_pt1 | contig 20734 bp, 10 predicted proteins | sample SodLakKL_010_SED_2_FD_10381 | JGI IMG/M metagenome (IMG submission 10381) | reverse complement strand
GTTCGCGCCAGTCGCTCCTGCGCCGATTCGGCGCGGCCGTCGAGCAGTTCGATTCGGGCCAGGTCGACTTCAAGGGCAGCGGCCAGCGGATGGTCCGGGTCCAGTGCTTCCCGGTACAGGTCGATGGTCTCGGTCAGCATGGCCTCGGCCTCTTCCAGCGATCCGCGCTCGATCAGCGTGCCGGCCAGATCCCCGCGCACAGTCAGCATCCAGAGATTGTTATCGGGCAGGTGTTCGCCCATAGCGCTCAATGCATTGCGTTGCCGATCCTCGGCGCGTTGGAAATCGCCTTGAAGTGCAGCCAGCCGGCCAGCCAGCGCACGCGAAAACTGGGTGGCCTGGTGATCCTCGCCAAACAGCCGGATACGCATGGCAATGGCCGCGTCAATGAGCGCCTCGGCTTCATCCAGTTCGCCGGCCATCAAAAGGTTGCCGGCAAGATTGTGCAAGGCGATGGCGACCGACGCGTGTTCCTCGCCCAGAATGTCCCGACGCAGCTCCAGGGATTTTCGAAACAGCGGGCTGGCGCGTTCGGGATCGCCACGATCGCGGTGGGCGGAGGCCAGGTTGTTGGTATAAATGGCGCGAGCGAAGGATTCCGAGTCCAGGCTTTCGATCCACTCCAGCGCCGCTTCGTACAGACCGATGGCTTCCTCGAACTCGCCCAGGTCGTGATGGGCGTTGGCCAGCTCGTTGTAGTCGGCGTGCAGGCCGGGGTGACCCTCGCCGAATAGCCTGATGCGTGTTTGCACGCTCTGCTCGATGGCTTCGCGCGCGCCCCGGTGGTCGCCCAGGCGCCTGAGAATCTGTGACAGCAGGCGCTGGCTGAGCGCGTAATCGGGATGCGACTCGCCGACGGTGCGCTCCATGATCGCCAGGGCCTCGCGATACAGCTCGGCGGCCGGTTCGTTCCGGCCCAGGCGCTGTTCGGACAGAGCGAGATTGTGCAGAAACCGGGCGGTCCTTGTTTCCTCCTCGGACAGCTTGCGAGACGCATCGACCACACTTGAAAACTGCGCTCGGGCCGCCTCGGTGTCACCGGTTTCCAACAGCCACAACCCCCAGTGGTTGCGCAGGCTCAGGCGGGCGCCGGCCGACACGTCGGCATCCTGCTCAATCATGGCCAGCCCTTTTCGAAGAGGCGCTTCAGCTTCGTCAAAACGCTGATGGCGAGTTCGCACGTACCCCAGCAGGCTCAACGCACGGGCACGGACTTCGGGCTCGGTCGATTGACCGGCGCGTTCCAGCAGCTTGTCGGCCTGGTCGTAGGCTTCAAGTTGTTGATACACCTCGCCGAGCGCCAGCAGCATACGGTACTCGAGCGCCGGCTCAAGGCCGCGGCTTTCCTGCAGGGTGCGGTAACCGCGCTCGAGCACCTCGGCCACGGTCACATCGCGGTCCAGCGACTGTTCGGGAGAAGCCGAACCGATGATGTCGATCAAAAAGTCGAGCACCTGGCCGGCATGCTGTGCCTCGCGGGCGGCGGCCGCTTCGGCCAGCCGGGCGCTTTGATATTCGCCGAACCACTGCCAGGCCATGGTAGCGGTGACAGCAAGCGCCAGCACTGCCGCGGCCACCGCGGCGCGATGGCGCAGTACGAACTTGCCGAGTCGATAGGTGAAGCTGCTGGGGACCGCATCCACGGCCCTGCCTTGAAGGTAATTGACCAGATCGGCCTTGAGCGCAGCCACCGACGAGTAGCGCTTTGCCGGCTCCGTGCGCGTGGACTGATCGATGATGGCGGCCAGATCACGCGGCAGTTGGCGCTGCCAGACCGTTCGCCCCAGCGTTTCCTGTCCGGGGGGGCGCCTGGCATCGTCCTCGAAACCCAGCACGGCCAGCAGCAGGCGACCGAGGCTGTACACATCACAGGCGGTGGTCACCGGCCGGCCTTCAAGCTGCTCGGGACTCGCATAGCCCGGCGTGTAGTAACGGGTGGTCTGCTCCGCGCTGGCGGTCGGGGTCGACAGCAGCTTGGCGATGCCGAAATCGAGCAACATCGGGCGGCCTTCACGGTTGACCAGCACATTGCCCGGCTTGATGTCGCGGTGGATGACCAGGTTCTGGTGGGCGTAGTGAACACCATCGCACACGGGCAAGAACAAGCGGATGCGCGCGTGGCGATCAAGCCTTTGTTCGCGACACCACTGCGTGATCGGCGCCCCGTCGATGTGCTCCATGACCAGATAGGGTTGACCGTCTTCGGTGCTGCCGCCGTCGAGCAGACGCGCGATGTTCGGATGGGAAAGATCGGCCAGGATCTGGCGCTCGCGCCTGAGCCGCTCCAGCGCTTCGTCACCGGGGAAGCCTCGGATCAGCTTGATGGCCACGCGGCTATGGTATTCATCATCGTCGCGCTCGGCCAGGTAGACCGTACCCATGCCGCCGCGACCGAGTGCTTCGATGATTCGGTAAGGCCCGAGCTGGCGTGACTCGGGCACGGCATCAGGGGCATCCACATCCCGGGCCATGCCGGAAACCGCGCGATCGACCCACTCATCATCCGTGTCGTGGCGCTTTAGCAATTCAAGCACCTCCTCGACCTGCTCGGGTGAATCCGGACACTGTTCCTCAAGCCACTCCCGGCGCCGGCCTTCCGGCAAAGCCAGCGCGCCGTGGAACAGTTGACGGAGTTCCTTCCAGTAGCGGCTTTCGGTATCAGTCATGTCAGCCAACCCGTGCCTGGCTTGTGTGGGCCTGATTGCAGCATTCTACCGCCTGACCGGAATACTCCCGGTTCGACAGGTCGAAGATTGATCTTGTCAGGGCGGCTCGAAGCGGTCGCCAAACACTGAATCGGCCAGTTCGAATGCGCCCAGGTCCACGGCGTTGCCGGTCACTCTAGGATTTCCGTCCAGGTCCTTGGACACATCTTCGACGAAGTCACTGTTGCCGGCGGCAATGCCCGGAGAATTCGCCCTCAAGCGCAAGTTCCCATCCATGGTGGGCGCACTGGCCGGATCGACCGGATCGAGGAAAGCCGGGTCCTCGTCGGGCAGGTTGGATGCATCGATTTCATCACCGCAATCGCTCATCCAGATGCCCCCCGGCTTGCAGCCTTCGGCCAGGCTGTGGCTGACCGTCGAGTGAGCGCCTTCGAGGTTGCGAATCGACTGCGGGTAATTGTTCCAGAGAACACTGTTGCGGATCTCGACCATGATGTCACTGCCGGAGCTGAAGATGGCCGCGCCGTGATTGGCGGCCGAGTTGCCGCTGAAAGTGACGTTGGTCAAAACGGGTTCGCTGTCGCCGATGTTGGCAGCCAGGTGGGCGAGTCCACCGCCGGCATCGTTCGTGGCATTGCCGCTGAACAACACGTTGGTCAGCACCGGGCTGCTGGTGCCAGTCTGGGCATAGTTGTACAACCCGCCCCCGAATTGACCGGCGGAGTTGCCGATAAAGGCGACATTGATCAACACCGGGTTGCTGGTCCCGAACTCCATGATACCGTTCCACATCCCTCCGCCGGTCCATTCGGCGGTGTTGTCAATGAATACCACATCGGTCAGCGTGGAGGTCCCATCTCCATTGACTCCATCATTCGCCATTCCCCCACCCCAGTTGGCGACATTGTCCTGAAAGAACACCTGCTTGAGTGTCGGACTGCTCAATCCTTCCCTGCCGTCGTTCATCATGCCTCCGCCGCCCATGCTGACATGGTTGCCGGTAAAACGGACCTGATACAGAATCGGACTGCTGTTGCCGCTTCGACCGTCATTGAGCATGCCGCCACCCCGCGCGCCTGCCCAGTTCCCGTCAAAATTGACATGGCTCAGAACAGGGCTGGCGTTGCCGCCAAATCGCCCGTCGTTGAACATGCCTCCCCCGCGCGAACTGGCCTGATTGCCGGAAAACATGACATTGCTGATAGATGGGCTGCATTCATTGCCGCCACCCTGGCCGCGACAGACCATGCCACCACCCAAGTTGCGGGGAACGCCACCGTTGGCATTGCCGGCGGTAATGAAAAAGCCGTCGATAACGGTTGAGTTTGTAATTTTGTCACCGCCTTGACCATCGACAACGACAACATGATAGGCATTGCCTGACAGATCGCCCGTCGCATTGATGTCCCCGCTGAGAATGGTCTCGTTGACTTCCCAGTCGCGATCGGCAAGACTGGATTCGTTGCCGGCAAAGCCGCCATAGAGCGCAATACCATCATGCGCGATGGTGAAGCTGGCCGAACGGTCACCTGGATCGACTGTGGGAAGATAAGTGCCTCGAGCCACCCAGATCTGGCAGGGCTCGGCCACGCGCAAGGCATCCTGCAGGTCGATGAATGCCGAAGCCCAGGTCAGGCCATCGAGCGGCTCGGTGGCCTCCTGATTGACATGCACCACCCCTGCCACCGGACACTGGGAAGAGGGGGTTTCATAAGCGCCAAGGTCAACGGCCAAACCGGCCAACCTTGCGTAGCCTGCCAGATCCCGGTCGGGCAGGCCGGCATCAAATGCATCGTTGTCCCCGGCATCGATGGCCGGCGAGTCCGGCTTCAAACGCAGATCGCCCGAGACGGCAGGCGCATCGGCCGGGTCGACTGCAGCGACGAACAGGGGATCGGTGTCGAGGTTGTTACCGCCGTCGTTGCCAATCTCCGGATCCCAGTCCTCGCCACTGCCTCCGGAATTGGCGATCAGACTATGAGAAATGTTCGTCGTCGAATGCTCCAGATTGTCAATGGATGCCGAAGTGGAACTGGAATCACCATCGGCCTCGTTGTTCCAGATGATGACGTTGAGCAGATCAGCGATCGTGCCCAGCCCATTCTTGATGGCCGCACCGCGTCTACCGGCAACATTGCCACTCAACGTCGAATTGATCACCAGGGCGTCAACCTGGTTACCGATCAATAATCCACCGCCGTCGTCTCCGGCCTCGTTGCCGACAAAAGCGGTATTGAACAGCTTGACCGAGGTGCGGTTGGGGATGTGCAAACCGCCGCCCCGGGAGTCCGCCACATTGTTCCTGAATACCGAATTCTGAATGGTATGGGTGAATTGACTACCGGCAAGGTTGATCCCCGCACCCAGGTTCGAGTTGTTGCCGACCAGCACGCCGCCGTCCATCACCAGCGTACCACTGTTGTGATACAGGCCACCCCCGACCACGGTCCCGGTACTGTCACGCAGGGTGACATCGACCAGGGTGAGGTCGGCTTCCCGGTTGTGGATGCCGCCGCCGCGACCATCGATCGGACCGGTGCCGGTGGTGTAGCCATGACGAATGGTCATGGCGGCCAGGGTTGCCGAGCCGGTGCCTTCCGGAATCAGGATGACCCGATCGTCGGCTTCGCCAGGATCGGCATGGGCCTGGATCATGGTCTGATCCCGCCCCTCGCCAAGTAGCGACAGGGGTTTGTCCAGGGTCAAGCTCTCCGTGTAAGTCCCTGCGCCAATCAGAATATCGTCATGATCCAAGGCCACGGTGATGGCATGGGCAATGGTTTCGCACGGCGTTTCAATCGCCAGACAGGCATTGTCCGTATCGCTGCCATCGGTGGACACGTAACGAGTGCCGGCAGTCTGACTGACCACGATGCGAACTTCGCCGGCGTTGTTCGTGTCGACCTCGGCGGCGAATCCCGGCGGCAGGTTGTCCACATCCAGGCCATTGTCGACCAGAGACCCGGTATAGGTCATCAAGGTATAGGTTCCCGGTTCGATATCCTGCCCATTGATCAGATGGACGATTCCATCGAGCACCAGGTCGCCATCAACAACGACCAGGTCATTGACCCCCTCGCCGGTCATGTCCGGTGCAGTCAGTTCGTATTCAATGATTGCGGTCTCGCCCAGCGTCAGAGCGCCGGTCGTCAAGGTGCCGATGGCATCACCCGGTGAGAGTGTGCCGCCATCGACCAGCACATCGCTGACCTGGCCCTGGCCCGCCAGTCTGCCGCCGGCATTCACCGTGATCTCGGATCCGGCGCTGACCCCATTGATTACCAGCGTGCCGCCATCAATCGTGGTTGCGCCCGTATACGCATGCTCACCTTCGATGACGGTGGTGCCGGCGCCGATATGCTCGAGTTGCGTGGAACCACTGATTTCGACCGGCAGCCCACTGGCTTGACCGTTGCGGGTGAAGTAATGGTCGTCATGGTCATGGTCGAAGACAACGCGCGCATCGCCTTCCAAACCTTCGATCATGGCGACGTCGATGATGCCCGGCGCATTGCCGGTTCCGATGCGAAGCGTTGCATTGGCGCTCGCTGCCACGCCAAGCCTGACCGCCGAGCCCTCACCCAAGCTGGCCGTTCCACCGTCTTCGACGACCACCTCCCCGGTTCCCCACAGACCAATGGTCAGAGGAGAAACCTGGGCCAATGCTCCGACGCTCCAATAGCTGCCCTGGCCGCGCACCACTACCTGGCCCTCGGCCGAGGCCTGGGTACCGACCTGAACAAAATCACTGACCTCCCACTGCCCGCCATCAGCCACGGTCACGGCGCCGCGCCCCTCAAAAGCCACATAGAACTGACCGGTGACCTGCCAGGAGGAATCATGGCCTTGCACGAGTGCCGTGCTGGTTTGTCCGGATGCCGTGGTGGACACGTGTGCCGAAGACTGGCTGATCAGGTCGCCGCCCTCAATCACGTAGAGGGTGCCGACGCCAGTCTGGCCAATGCGAGTGGTCATTCCGGTCGTCAGGCTCCGGCCATCACGAACCGCAAGCGTGCCGGAAGTGTCCACCTGAGAACCCACATGCAGACGCAGAGCGGCCGCGTCAGTGTTCTGCACCGCCGCCGTGCCACCATTGTTGATGACCGCCGCGACGGACTCGGTGGGAACGCCATTGGACCAGTTGGAAGACTGATTCCAGACACCGGTGGTCATGATCCATTCTGTCGTCTCCGATTGGGCGATGGTCACGCCCGGGGCAACGCACATCGCAACCAGCATGATCGGAAGATGAATTGTGAGTTGTAACCTCATTACCAGACCTCAAAAGCGCGATTCCTCATGGGGTGACAGCGTCATCGGCCAGGAAACTTCGCCACACTCCGTTAATGCTTGCCACAAGGAATCACCTCGAAATCGTTCAGCCGTCCGGTTGAAGCATCCTGGACGGTGTCCGCAGACACACTTCACCGAACGAGCTTGCCGTCCGGTGCGAGATATTTTGCTGAAGAGATTGGCAGAGTAGGGACTATTGTCGCGATTGATAGGGTCAAGAAAGATGCCCAGGGGATGGTGCACTTGCGGGGATTTCCGGTGGTGGTTGATGTGGAGGGCAATTGCATGGACATTTTTGAGCCCCTCGACAGCGTCATCTTCCAATTGCCTGACGGGTACGCACCCGAACACTTGAAGATTCTCTCCATTCAAGCCTTTCATGCCACTCAAACCAGGCTACTCATGATCACTCCAGCACAAGGGCTTGTAACTCCGGAAGGAGACTTACCGGGTGGGGCCGTGATGGGAATCGTCATGGAGATGGGACCTGGATTGGAAGGTGGCTCCTCGCTTGACGGTATCTCGTTTCCGGCCGCACCCGAACAATCGGGTCAAGCACAAGCCGGCAAGCCATTGGAAATGTCATTTGAAGAGATCTCTGAGCTGCTCTTCAACCGGGCAGCGACCACCCGAGAATCAGATTGAAATTCATCCAGGTGTTCTCGATCCCGATTCAGTGGGAAGGTCATCAATGGAGCGCAGAACTGCACGCCCGACCCTCTGACTCTTGGTAAGGTCTCCTTATACCCAGTAATCAGCCGCATCCGAGGTCACTTTCATGTCGCCGTATTCGATCTGCTCACGCTCAGCGAGCGCTTAATACCTGGAACTCATCCCTTACCACGCTGCGGCCTGTCGTTACAAATGAGGTCGTTAATCTGCAGACATTCAGCTTGTCTCTCTGCGTTCTTGCTCTGGCCAACGGAATCACCATTGATTGCGAGCGACGCCTTGATTGGGACCCTGCTTGAAGTCTTGAATGTGGTCTAAATCCATGCCGGGTTAAAAGTCCTCGAATCTGTCAGCGAATACTTCGTCACCGATGCTCAGTACATGCTCCGCATCCAGGGAAGAGACACCGTCGGCCTCGGCCTGGGCGGTGTTGACGATCATGCCGTCATCCATGTCATTGTGGGTGACCGTATAAGTGCCGGTCAGGATACAGGTATTACCCGGCGCCACACTCGCACAGTTCCTTTCATCGGGATCGAGCAGCGGATCGCTGACCACCACGTTGTCGAGCGAAACATTGCCGGTGTTGGTCGCCGTGACCGTGTACTCGATAACACTGCCGACGTCGATTGGATCCGGGGCATCCGTCAATTCCTTGTTCAGGCTCAAGCCCAGTTCCATGACCAGAAAACCGAGTGCACCGGATTCACCACCGCCCGGCGAAGGGTTGTACACGGTTACATCCACGCTGCCCGGTTCGGTGACCTCGCCGGCCGGCACCTCGGCGGTCAGTTCGGTTTCACTGATAAATGTGGTCACCAGGTCAACGCCGTCGAAACGCACCACCGAGTCTTCCACGAAATCCTGTCCGATGGCGCTCAGGGTAAAGTCACCGCTGCCGACCTCGATCGAGTCCGGATCAATCGAGGTCAGCACCGGTTCGGGATTGTCCGGCGGAAGTACTTCTAGCTGCAGATCCACTTCGGCAATCGGGTTGACCGGGTCATTGCTGTCGATGCACACCTTGGCATGGTAGGTATCCGGCGCCAGTCCCGCGGCGTCGAAGTCGACAAAGACGGCCCTGTTGTCGTTTTCATCGATCGAACCCGATACCGGATTGACATCGGCCCAACCGGGCAGGGCACATCCGGTCGAGGTGTCATCGATCGCCCAATCCAGGCGCTGCTCGCCCTGGTTGTTGATGGTGAACACCTGCGTGTCGGCATCGTCGATCTCAAGCGAAATCGACAGGCTGGAGGGAATCACGCTGATCACCGGTGGATCGATGGCCGCCACTTCCAGCTCGACCGGAACGGCCATCACGCTTCGCCTGGGATCATTGGTTTCAATACAGATCTGGGCTTCATGGGTTCCCTGGGCCAGGCCATCGGCGTCAAATTTCACTTGCAGGGTGTCGGTGCTTCCGGCAGCGGTGGTGCCTGAAGTCGTGATGACTTCCAGCCAGTCGATGGCATCAGGTGAGGCACAGGGAGTTGGAACCGCGATGCTCATCGAAACCAGACTCGAGCCTCCATCGATATCGCCAATATAGGATGCCGCACCGGTGTCTGTATCGATCGACATCATTTCGGTCTGGCTGCTGGTGTCGGGTACCCGAGCCCAGTAGAGGGTATTGGTTGAGTGATCGAAATCCATTTCCTGAACCTCGAAGGCCATGTCAACACCGGGCGATCCAATCACGCTGGCCTGGCCGCTTAGCTTGTCGATCTCGATAAGCACTTCCTCCTCAAGCTCCAGACCATACATCTGCCCGCTGAAGTCGACGGCAATGGCCACAACCAGCGCATTCCCCGGCAGACCAGCCCCCCCGATGGCGCCCACCTCCGTGGCTTCAAGCGCCACGGCATCTATGGTGAACAGCACCGACTCCTGACCATCCCATCGCACCGAATACAAGGTGTCGGTGGAATGGTCGTAGCTCATTGACAGCCAGAAAGAATTCGAAGTCGTTTCACCTCCAGTCACGTCTCCGATCTCGGTGAAATCACCGGTCTGGGTATCAAAGGAAAACAGGGTGTGAAAGACCGATCTGAGAAACAGTTGTTCGCTGAAATCATTGTCGACAAAGGCGCTGGCAAGCAGCGATGTAAATCCGCTCGAATCATTGAGCACATCGAAGTTTCCCGGATCGAGCACATCGAGACTGACATAGCCCTGGATGGGATTTTCTGTCGTCGAGAACGCCGGTACGGGATGAGAAGACCGAATCTGTGGGCTGGCCTGTGCCGGCTCGTGAAGGAACACGCTCCAGTTCAGCGCGATGGCACCATCGACATTATCAATGATGAGCGACTCCGTGGCGGTTCCATCCGCAGCCACGCTGACTTCCAGCGATTCCGGATCCGTTCGGGCACACGGCGAGTCGACAAACAGATCGAAATCGACAATCTCGATGGCGCCGGCGCCCAGCATCAGTCCGGACTCAACCCCATCCAGGTGGCCGGGCAGGCTGGCCGTGATATTGATCGGCGATTCCCCCGAGTCAATCTGAACCGAATACTCACCATTTTCATCGGCGATGATGTTCCAGGTGGTATTGACGCCGGCGATTTCGATGCCGGCATGTCCAGCCGGCTGGAGATCATCGTTGCAATAACCCAGGCTGTCGACCTGCCCGGAGATGGTTCCGTAGTGGGCGGGCGCCTGAACGGTCAGGTTGATCGGAACGAACAGCACCGGTCGCATCGGATCATTGGTCAGCACGCACAACGTGGTCGAGTAATCGCCCGGAAGCAGCCCATCGGTATCGAATTCGATATCGATGCTGTCATCAGCATTGCCATCCACAGTACCGCTTTCAGCCGACAGTGACAGCCACTCGATGCTGCTCGGACTGTCGCAGGTCGGCGCGTTGAAGTTGGTCAGGCCGAGCGCGGCCGAGCCGCCGTAGCCCTGGTGCACCTCGACCCGGAAGCCGATCATATCCCCGGCTTCCACGGGAATGGTTTCCGATTCCTCGAAATAATCCACCGGGTCCCAGGTGTCGGTCATGAATGTGAAGTTGTCATTGACCCTGTACCAGGCCCGGTTGTACCAAGTCACAGGCGACTCAAAGCCCCAATCGAAGGAGACCTCGCCATCGCGTGGTACGGTGATCTGAATCTCGGTATAGCCGACGACACCTTCGTCACCACCCACGATGAACAATTCCCCAGGCGGTCCCGGTTCATCGTTAATGAATCCGCCAACGGCCGGCGGGTTGTTGATGACCGTCCAGTTAGCTGGGTCGTAGTACCCGGCAAAGTCACTGATACTGCGTGCGCCGGATGTCGTGTTCTTGACCTCGATGGCCCATTCCAGCGTCTGATCACCGAGATTCTCCAGCGTCAGCGGAACCGAACCGGTCTGGTCCGGAAACATCTGCTGGTCGATCTGCTCCGGCTGCAAATCGACCGTTGGCGGCAGCTCATCGAACAGGCATTGGTAACCTTCGATCCGCACATGGTCGACAAAGATCCCGGATCGTGTGCTCGTTGTACCGCTGGCATCCAGTGTCCATCTCAGTCGCAGGTTGTTGCCCGCGGCATTGGTGATATCCGCATCCAACCGATTCCAGAATCGGGTTTCAAAGACCAGGTTCTCCCAGACCGTGCTTGATACGCCATCGACAATTGCTTCCACCGTCGCTTCATTCGTGTTGGGTCCGAAGAGATCCCAGGCCTGATCCCAATATAGTTTCAGCCCATCCACCCCGGCGGCCGCCGATAGGTCGATGGTCCCCGATTGCAGGATTTCATGACTGAAGCTCTGGAAATCGCCGTCGAGTTTGGTGCCCCAGCAGTTGTCACCCACCGAGCACTCGTTGGGCCAGTCGGTGGGGCTGCCCCATTCCCAGGGCAGGGGGGAAGAGCCCGGTTGATCGGTGGTATAGCCGCCGTCATCGGAATCGAAATCCTCGCTGTAATAGGTCGTGAAGTCCTTGTAATAGCCCGGTGCCTCGCAGGCCTGGAGATCAGGGTCTAGGTGGATGTCCAGGTGGATGTCTTCGGTCAGCGGTCCCACGGTCACCAGCAAAACTTCGTAGCCATTGGCATCGGCCGTGACCATCAGCTCGAACTCTTCGTCCTCGGGCAGATCGATGGCGTACTGACCGTCCAGGCCGATCTCGACCGGATCAATGGAAGTCCCCGGCACTTCGATGGTGGCCGCCAGGGGATGGCCCTCGATCGAATCGGTCACGGTTCCCGAAACCGTCCACTCAACGGCGCCGGCAGTCGATGAAAACAGTACAAGGGTGAAGAGACCAATCGAGAACACCGGCCAACCGGCAATGCGGCATGCCTGGACAATTGCTTTCATTTCATGACTCCCTGGCGACTTCCTGCCCGCTAACGCGCTGGAAGTGAACCGTTTTCCCAGAGTCAGGATAATCATCATGGTCAAGTAAGGTCAAATCCGTTCCCGGGAAAGCCAGAATCCTGCAGCCAAGGGAAGCATGTAGCCGAGATGGTTGCCATTTCCCGATTCGTTTTTGCTCGGGTGTCAATCCCGATGTTAGGATGGCTGGGGCTCGTCGACGTGAGGGAGATACCCCAAGGGAGAACCATTAATGTCGCAACCGTCAATTACGGGTTCGGCCCCGCCTGTGTCCCGCTTTGTACAACCCCTGCTCTTTCTCCTGCTGGCCCTGATCATCACCCCGCTGTCGGCAGCCCAGATTCCGGAGAGTACCTTTTAGGCCAAGCTGACCGCGCAGTCCGACCTGAACGAAGACGATCTGCAAGCCGGAGCCGAGTTTGGATTTTCGGTCAGCCTGCATGGTGACAGGGCGCTGATTGGTGCTCCTCGCTCGAATGAATCTAGTTCCACGTTGAGCCACGGCGCGGCCTATTTATACCGTCGAGATGGGATAGTTTGGGAGTTCGAGGTCACACTAACCGCCGAAGATGAGGCGGGTGACGATCTGGAAAATGACGCCTGGTTCGGTCATGCGGCCAGCCTTTCTGGAGACACTGCGCTGATCGGTGCTCCAAGGAAAGATGAGCAAGGCCATTCAAATTCCGGGGCCGCCTATGTTTACCGATTCGATGGCCAGGACTGGACACTCCAGGCCAAGCTGACCGCCAAGGATGATGACGGTGCAGACTTGGAAGCCTTGGCCCGGTTTGGCGGAGCGGTCAGTGTCATTGACAATGCCGCGCTGATAGGCGCTCGATTCAAGGATGCAAGTGGCTTGCCAAATGCGGGCGCGACCTATGTTTTCCTCCCCCCGGGGCCCTTTACGGTAGGCGGCAATCTCAGTGGCCTGGAAGGCGATGCCCTGGTCCTTGTCAACAATGACTCCGACCCACTGGCCCTGATCGCGGACGGCAGCTTCACGTTTCCGACGCCGTTGCTCAACGGCACCAGCTACGAGGTTCGGGTGCAATCCCCACCCAGCAACCCCAGTCAGAGTTGCATCGTCACCAATGGGACCGGTACGATCGAAGGAAACGATGTCACCGACATCAACGTGGACTGCATCACCGACGCCCGCCTGGAACTGTCGGCGGATCAGCTCATCTTCGAGGCATTTGCCCCCAGCGAGGCGCCGGAACCGCAAACCATTCAGATCACCAGTACTGGCGAAATTGATCTGGAAATTGGCACGCTCAGTCTGGACGGCCCTGATTCAGACGACTTTGCACTGACAGGCAATGACTGCGATGATCAGGTCCTGGAACCCGGCCAGTGGTGCAGCGTCGAGGTCAGCTTTATTCCTGATGACGCCACGGTTGCCGGCGCCAAGCTCATGGTGCCCTCCAATGCCCTGGAGAGCCCGAGCTTGGTGGATCTTGTCGGAATCGTTGATCCAATCCTGCAGGACCGGTTCGAGTAATCAGTCCGAATGATTTCAGCGGCGCTTGATCCCAGCCATGGGAACCCACGATCGCCACCCCGAAAATGCCCGCGATACAATTCCGGTCATTCAGACCGACCGGTTCGGCCTCGCCGGCCTGCAAGCTCAACCGTCGTCTTCGAAACGATCCTGGAAGATCTCATCACGAGCCCAGTAAAGCACATTGTCGGTGTGGTCGAAATCCATGTTATGGATATCATCGGCACTATGACCAGATATACGGCCACAAACTCAATACGGCTTTCGTGGGTCAACCCGGGTCATTCCATCCAAAGGCCGTTCGGATCTCGTCGGTCATCGCCTCGAAGCGCGGATCGGCTTGCAGCGGATCCAGCACCTCCGGAAACAGATGATGTACCACCAGCGCCGGCCCATAGCCCCAGGAGTCCACGCGTTTCCAGGCCCGAAAAGCTGCTTCGGTTTCGCCCATCGCGGCCAGCACCAGGCCTTCGGCAAAACGATCCTGGCCCGAGGCAATTTCGACCAGCAGCTCTTCGGCGCGGTCGGGGTGGTCCAGCCTGAGGTGGACCAGGGCGAGAGTGGCCTCGGCAACAGCCCCGGCCCATTCTGCGCGCAAGCCCTCGAGCAGGTCCCGGGCTTCCTTGAATCGATCCAGGTGATATAGCGCCCAGGCTTCGTACAGCGGGGCGGTGGTGTAGTCGGGCTGGAGTTGCCGGGCCCGGGATGCTGGTTCAAGAACCTGTTCGTACTCTCCGGTAGCAATGTGGCCGAGGGCATGATTGACGAGTGCCTCGGCCGACATCGGGTCAAGCTCCGCTGCCTGGCGTCCACTTTCCAGAGCCGCCTCGCCCTCGCCCACGACACTGAGGAACCAGCTCAGCCAGTTGTGGGCCTCCGCATAACCCGGGCGCAACTTCACGGCTCGTTGCAACGCCGCCACTGCTTCGGCCATCTGCCGGCGCGTGCCGTGATACAGCCCCAGAGACGCATGGGCTTCGGCCAGATCCGGATCCAGCTCCAGGGCCCGATCGATCGCCGATCGAGCCTCACCGAGCACTTCCTCGGCGCCAGCATAACCATAGTCATGCAGCAAGGTCAGGGTATCGGCCAGCCCAACCAGGGCCAGCGCATAGTCCGGGTCAACTTCACTGGCAGCACGAAACAAACCGGCTGCCCGACGCATCGCCGATTCGGTGCGGGCTTCCAGGCTGGTTCGTGCCTGGACGTAACGGGTGTAAGCCTCAAGGTTTTCGGTCGGGGCACGCCCCGGACGTGGCCGCCCTTCGGGCTCGAGGTGGATATAAACCGACTCCACGATATCCTCTATGATCTCGTCCTGAACCGCAAACAACCGTTCTGCGGAAAGTTGATGGTGGTATCTTCGCCCCCAGGCCAGCGCATCATCAGGCGCTTCAGTGAGCTGAACGTTGACCTGGAACTCTTGTGCAGTCTGCTGGACAGTGGCCTCGACGATCCAGTTCACTCCCAGCTCGGCCGCGATCTCCGAAATCGACAGTTCGGTGTCACGGTAACGTCGCACCGATCTCGGCGAAATCACTCGCAGATTATTCTGTTCGGACAGCCGGATAACCAGGTCGTGATGAATACCCTCGGCAAGCGGCAACTCCGGTTGCACTCCGATGGCCACGAACGGAAGTACCGCCAGAGTGGGCTGGGCAGTTTGCGGCGTCGGCGCATCAGACTGATGGGCATACCAGGCCGCTGCCGAAACCACGGCCAGGAGAATGGCTGCCAGGATCCAGGGACGCGTGGAACGTCCCGTTCGTCCGTCAGGCAGATCGGTCGCCTCGGCGAGAGGCTCAACCGGCATGGCCAGGCGGTAACCGCGTTTAGGGATGGTCTCGATGAACCGTGGCGCCGACCGATCGTCGCCCAGGGCCTGGCGAAGTTCGGAGATACAGCCGGTCAGGGCATAGTCGGTGACCACCGCATCCGCCCATACCGCTTCATTGCATTCCTCTCGGCTAACCACCTCGCCGGCATGTTCGGCAAGATGGCACAGCACATCCATGGTACGTGCGTTGACTTGAACTTCGTCACTATCACTTGACAGAAGATTGCGCTCGGGCCAGACCTGCCATTGACCAATCTTGAAACCTTCGCGTCGGTTCATCCCGCTCCCCGACCCCGTTATCGGGCTTGGATTCCGTTTTCATTCTGCCTGATTAGATGCCTCCCTGCCAGTCGCCCGGCAAGTAACTGGCAGCTATTCCCCACCTTTTTCTCAGGTTTTTTCCGCTTCCGACCGCTAGCTTGAAACAACGCGGCGCGAGATGTTCGCTGCCGTTTTTTCCAAGTAAACGAGCTCAGGAGGACATCATGAAATTCGAATCGAGTTGCATCAGTATCATGACAACCGTGCTGGCCAGCACCATGCTGGTGCTCAGTGCCAGCGCCACTGAAAAAGGCGGTGCCACAGGAAATTCAGGGTATGGGCCGCTGGGACAACACCAGTCCGGCGAATGCATTATTTTGCGCATGCTCGGCGCGAACCTGCCGCCGCACTGCGAACCCCCTCCGGAAGCCCCGTTTGAAAACTGGCGCCAGGATTTCGCCACCGGGACCGAAGGATGGGCGAGTCAGGAGGATTCCGGACCCACCGGCTGGTGTGGCAGTATCGAGCAGATCGATGAAGAACTGCAGGATGATTCCAGCGATGCCATTCGTTCGCTGTCCGGCACCACCCATGCCGTGGTTCGCCATGGTGAGTGCAACGAGTTCTACAGCGATATCTTTGAAGATGGCGCCGGACCGGCATCGGCGTTTCGTCCCCATGCAGACCACTTCCCCGAAGGAGGCTTCACCAGCACCCTGCATATCCACCTGGACCCGTCGTGGCCGGAAGGCAGTGGCTTTGGCTACACCGATTCATTTCAGGTGCTCGATGAGGAATGGCCCAATTTCCGCTACCTGCTCATGCCGGTCGAGCGTAATGCAGACGGTCTGTTTGTCGGTGAACATGAGATCACCGAACCCGGCTGGTACAGCTTCTCTATGGTCTTTTCCGACAACGACGGAGGTCTGGCGGTGGAGTTTGTGCTATCGCGTCACGGATGGCCGCTTTACCGGGAATCACTGGAAACAACCATGTTCACCGGGGAGTCAGTGGATGACTTCTCAGTGTCGAACACTTCCGGCGCCTATGTCATGTTCATCTACATCAGTGAGGGCCTGAACCTTGCAATCGATGAAGAACACTTGCGCCACCGGTCGCAATAGATGATCGAGGCAGGAAGAAGAAGCCAATTGCATCATTAGCCCGGCGGACAGGTAGATCGCGTGCAGCCGCAATATGACTTTCGGCAGTAAGGGAGCGAAACTTGCTGTAGTGCTTCTACAGCAAGTTTCGCTATGGGGGTATCCAGATTTTTCAATTGCGCTCAGGACAAGCTTCGTGGCCGAGCCGGGCGTTTCAACGGATCAATGACAATCTTCGGTAAAGCTGTCTTCAGGAATGCTTGCAGGCGGGGATCGGAGCGGACGGGATCAAACATGGGGTTGATCGGGATCAGAACGATGTCGCGGCTGCGGTTGGCCAGGGCGCGGTCGAGTGTGGCCAACATTGCATCATATTCCTCCAGCCCCAGGTGCGCGAGGGCGATCTGGTAGGGATCGACATAGTCCCGGCGTCCCAGCTCGGTCAGGTGATTGAGGATCTCACGGGCCTGGCCCTTTTGCGCCATGCGCCCCAGAAGCCAGGCCAGGTCTCCCGAATACTCGGGGTCGCGACCGGCATCATTGAGTGCCCGGCGCAGTTCGCCCAACGCTCGATCCAGATCACCCAGTTCAACCAGAACCCCGGCGAGAGCCTGGCGGGCATGCGGAAAATGCGGGTCTGTTTCGAGCACGCTCCGCCAGATCTTTTCCGCCTGTCGATAGCGACGTCCCCAGTAATGGATGTAGCCAACATCGGTCCGGGTGATCAATGATTGCGGATCGCAACGCAGCGCCCGCTGAATCTCGGTCTGGGCGGGCAGATCACTGCCGCCCACGGCCAGGGTCAAGGCGCGCAGGTGGCGTGCATTGCAACTGTCCGGATCGATTTCGATAGCCCGGTCCAGGCAATCGGCCGCCGCTCCCAGGTCCCAGTCGTGAAACAGGTGAATCGCACCCATGATCTCGTGGCCCTTTGAGTAGTCGGCATCAATGGCCACCGCCTGCGTTGCGGCCTCGCGTGCCCGGGCAAATGCCTCGACCGGCGCAACCACGCCAAAGATCCCCAGCGTACTCCACGCTGCGGCCAGTCCGGCCAGTGACGGGGCATGATCGGGCTGCAACTTCAGGGCACGTTCAAAGTGGCGAATCGACTGCATCCAGGCATTGACCGTCCACTTGTGCCAGCAGTATTGTCCCTTGATGCAGGCGATGTGAACTTCCGGATCGTCGGTTTGGCGTGATCGCGGTATCACGGGCTTCGACCCGGTGATTTCGACGGCAACCGCATCGGCCACCGGCCCGGCCATTTCATCTTCCATGGCAAACAGATCCCGGGCATTGGTCGTGAACTGTCCAGCCCACAAACATTCACCATCCGCGACTCGCAACAGGCGCGCGCTGATCCGAAAACCGTGATCACCGGCCTGGAGGCTGCCCTCCAGAACCACATCGACCTGCAACTGGGCGCCGATCTCGATCACGTCCCGGTCCCTGTCGATATAGCGTAAGACCGCACTGAGCGGGCGAACCACCAGACCTTTGACATTGGCGAGCGTGGTCACCAGGGTATCGGCCATGCCCAGGCTCAGGGGGCCGAATTCATCAGGATCATCAAGTTGCAGAAACGGCAGGATCGCGAGATTTCTCACCGCCTGATCCGTGCGGGCCTCCAACGATTCTTCCACCTTGCCGGCGAAACGCAACCCGCGCCGCGGCACGGTCTCGATCCAGCGCCCCTGCTCCGCGCTGTCGTCTAGTGGGCCATGCGGCTAATTGAGTAACGTTCAGAGCCACTGTGCTGGCGCGAATCAAGGCGCGTTTCGCAGGGAATGGCGCGCCCTTGCCAAGAAACGCAACGCCGAGTCGCGCCAGCACAGTGGCTCCCAAAGGGCCGTCGCACAAGCGCCGTGGACTGCGTTCCGCTCGCTTGAATTGGCTACGGCCAGTCCTGCGCTCGCGCGCCTTGCCCACGACGCTTGTGCGACGGCTGAGCGTTACCCAATTAGCCGCATGGCCCACTAGGGCGCGCCTGAGCTCATAGAGGGTTTGTGACAGGTTCGATTCACTGATTTCCTGGCGTGGCCAGAGCCAATCGAGCAGTTCGTTCTTGCCGACCACCCGGTCACGATTGGCCAGCAGCAGACACAGCAGGTCATAGGCCTTGGGTTTGAGCGCCACGATTGAACCCGCGCGGGTCAGCCGCTGCAGTGACGGCTCCACTGTGAAGTCACCGAAATGCAGTCGTTCACTCATTCTCGTCCCCGGCGCTGAAATTTCGCTGATGGACTGTTGAAGACTTCAACAGACCCTGGACGGCAATCTTGTGGTGTCCACCCTGGTCAGTCCCCGGACGGCCATTGCGTGGAAATCCAATGTGCAAACCAGGAGCACCACCATGAATACAACCCGATTGCCCAACCCTGTTCACATACTATCAAAACGACTGTCGTTCGTACTTTTCGGCACTACGGTGCTTGCAATGGCGGCAATGACGATGCCGGCCCTGGCCCAGCCGGCTTTCGGCGACCCGCCGATCAAACTGGATTTTCCCACCGAATCCCCCGGTGTCCCGGCCTATGCGCGTCTGGAATTACTGATCCCGGATTTCGATGTCCCCTCCAACGACGATTGGGCGGCCATTGTTTTCTATCGTGATCCCGACTGCATTCCCATGAACTTCGATCTGGGTCAGTTCTTTCATGTCCCGGGACCCGACGGGCCCGGAGCCTTTGGCTGTCAACTTCTGCTCGAGGGATCCGAGATCTGGGCCAACGGACCGGGAGAAGACCTGGCGCCCGTCTATGTCCGCTCGCGCAATGCCGTTCCAAACCTCCCGGTTTGGTTTGTCGATCGGGCAGAACTCGATGACCTCCTTGCCCAGGGCGTGGTGTTCATTGACCAGATCGAAGCGCTGCCCTCACTGATCCGGGGATGGGCCTGGTGGTTCGAGGAGGCTTTGTACCCCAACGGATCGGCGCCGGACCCGGCCATCAGCCTGGTCGCACGCGGTCGATTGGAGACCGGCGGGCTTTTCAGTCTGGACTGGCACTTCCACGCCAATTCCGGCGAGGATGAGGTTGAGATCATGCTGGAACTGGATCAGGATCAGGATCCGGCGCCACCGTCAGGTCCAGTCTCCTTGCACTGTCTGATGTTTCCCCATTTGCCGACATGCAACCGATAGCACGGCATTAATGCGCTTGAGGCGGGAGCAATGCTCCCGGGCAACCGGGTGCTGCTCCGCCCAGGCCTCAAGGCTAGTCGAAAGCGTGCGCCTCTTGTATTCGGAACGGGCACTAGAATCGATACCTGATCCCGATATCGAACTGACGTTCCGGCCCGACATAAATACCCTGACGCAGTCCGGAGATATAGCGTTTGTCTGCAAGGTTCTTGACCGAGCCGAATGCGCTGACGCCGGGGTTGAAGTCGTAACTGGCCGTGACATCGAAGGTGTAGTAGCTCGGTATCAGGCCACCCATATGATTCAGGGGGTCGATTTCTGTGCGGTTCATCCCGTCCCCGAACACTTCATCGGTGTAGTTGAACAACAAGGCGGTCTGGAGATCACCGGTCCGATAGCTCAGGGTGAGATTGGCCGTCCATTCCGGCGAATAAGGCAGGCGGTTCCCGTCCAGGGCATCAGCGGGACGGTCTTCGCCGAATTCCGCGGTCGGAATCCAGGTCACGTTGCCGTTGATGCTGAATCCATGAGGCAATTCGAATACCACGGAAGCTTCCGCACCCTGGATCAATGCACTGCCTTCGTTGGGTGCGCGGATTCCGGAAATGCCGGGGTCGACCTGGTTGGAGAAATCCATCCGGAAAGCGGTGACTTCATAGCTGAATGAATCACCACCTCCGCGCACACCCAGATCGACATTGGTCGATTTTTCAGCCTCGGTGGGCACATCATCGGAACCGACCACGCTGCCGACCAGAGGGGGGGCGAATGCAATGTAGACGCTTCCATAAAACTGCAGTGCAGGATTGACCTGGTAAGTCGCGCCAATGCCGGGTAACCATTCGGTATTGCTGAAGGTGTCCACCGGATCTACTTCGACCCGCAAGTCATTGCGCTTTTGCTTATAGGACTCAACCCGCA
>SL_3KL_010_SEDDRAFT_10001592_pt1 | contig 20741 bp, 32 predicted proteins | sample SodLakKL_010_SED_2_FD_10381 | JGI IMG/M metagenome (IMG submission 10381) | reverse complement strand
AGATTTTGAAAGTGGTGTAGTTATAACAGCCGGAAATGAAGAAGTTAGAATTCTCAATTCAGATATTTTAATGTCTAATGAGTATAATATTAGATGGAGTGGAAGAACACTCACTTATAACAAAACAGATATAACAAATCAAAGATTTGAATTTAATGATACAGTTTATATGCCAGAATTACAATTAAACAATAATTCTATTAAATTTGAAGGCACAGGAAAATATGACAAAACTATTTTATACGATGTAGAAATGAATAATCGTTTTGAATTTAACGATAATATATTCAGCGATGGAAGTTTTGAATTAACAGAAGACATAGGACTTGTAAGTGGAAAGTCAATTAGATTTAAAGGATTAGGCGAAAATGTTGGAATTGGATATTCAACTTCAAGAGATGAAATTCAACTATTTGGTGTGAATACTTTAATAGAAAAAGATTTAGTATTGTGGCAGAATAAAATATATTTCGACAGAGATGAAACTTATAGTATATTCTTAAACGAGGTAAGTGAAACATTTGAATTTAGTAATAAAGTTTATGCACCGGATTTTGAAACAAATGCAGAAATAACAAAAACAGAATACATACCACATTTTAGAGTTACAAGTGGAACGACAACAAATACAATAATAATCCACGAAGTAGGAGGAGCAGATAGATATATACACAATAGATTTACTCAAACAACAGGAGGAACACAAACCGGAAACGGACATTATAGATTTTTAGTTCCAGAAAAAGCAACTGGTTGGTATGATGAGGAAGAACAAACAATAGGTTTAATGATAAGAGCAAATAACACAGATGTAGATTTTAGAGCTACATTATATATAAATGGAATTCCAGTTGGTAATATAAATAATTATGCACTTGCAGTTACAACAGCTAACGAATGGTATGAAGTATTTCTTCCTATACCAGCAGATGAAATTTCTCCCGGAGATAGAGTAAATTTAATGGTTTCAATAACACCCGGAGCGAATGGAAGAAATGGAGATTTAGCAGATATTAAAATAAAATATAATGAGGTGAAATTCTAATGGAAGCAACTACAATTCAAGGTGTTGTAAATACAATAGTTTTAGAAAGCGAGAACGGAACTAAATTTGAACTTCGAGTAGATAATGATGGAATTTTAACAACAAAAGAGGTAAGTGAAAATGAATAGATTTACAACAGAAACTTTTGTTTCAAATAAAACTAAAATTGGAAGTTACGAAGGCACCGGACAAGTTATCGAAATTAATTTAGAATTTAATCCAAAAATGATACAAATAGTAGATGATGAAACCGGAGAAATGGTTACAAAGACAAGTGGAAATTCCGGTTCAAGATGTCATTTAAACAGAAGATTTGGAACAGATCAAGTTTTGAAAAATTATATCTTAACACAGAATGGAATAACTTTCGAAGAAAATAAAGTAATAATAGGAACGAGTGAATATATCAACACAAACGGAAAAATGTATAATTATATAATATGGAGTTAAAAATGGTAACATATATAATAAATTGCGAGGATTGTAAAGTCGAATACTTTACTCAACAAGACGAAACGAATTGCGAACTATGTAATTCAGAAAATATAATCAAGCAGGAGGAATAAAAATGAAAATAAATATTGAAGAAGTAAAACAAAAAAGAATAGATTATGAAATAACAGCAAGTGTAGATGATGGAGAAACCAAAACATATAGATTTAGATATTTCAAAGAACCAACAAAAGAGGAAATAGCACAAAGAATTTCAGTAATAGAAAACAAAGAAACACCAACCGAACCAACAGAAGAAACAAGAGAAGATTTACAAGGAGAAGTTACTTTGGGGAGTGAATAATTATGTTACAATTAGATTACCTTTCATTTAAGGAAGTAGTTGGAAAAATACCTCATGATAAAAGAGGGCCTTTGTACTATATGGAAGATAAAGAGAAATTTGTCTTATTTTTTTCAGATAATGTCTGGAAATATACTTCAGTTGTATTAAAAAAAGAGATAAAAGAATTTATCCCAAGTTCTGAGATGGATAGAGATTACATTGATTTTATAGGTGAATTTAGAAAGAGAAATTTAGAAAATGCAATAAGAATTGTAGGGCATGATTATTCAATAGGTAAACCTATATCTGAAAAAAAAGAAAAAGAAGATGATGAAGAATTAATAAAAAAAATACCTTTGGATGAAGAATTACCTTTTAGTACTGGAGATTCACAAGTAATAGTTGATGATTTAAATCAACAGATTTTAGAATTAAGAAAGAAGGAGAGTGGATTATAATGCCTTATTCAAGTATAAAAGAACTTCCTTCTGAAGTAAAAAGATTACCAGAACACGCACAGAGAATTTTTATGAATGCTTTTAATGAATCGTATAAAAAATATAAATCTGAAGAAAAAGCATTTAAAATAGCTTGGTCTGCAGTTAAAAAGGTATACAAAAAAACAGGAGAAGGTTGGGAAAAAAGAAAATCTTTGGACAATAATTTTGTCTTTTCAAAAAAAATAGAATCATTTAAATCAAAAGATTCAGGAGATTTCTTTGTAGAAGGATATATAGAGACATTTAATGATATAGACATATTAGGGGATATGTGTACTTTTGAGTGTTTAAAAGATATGAATAGTCAAATAAATAATTCAACAGTAAAAGCTAAGATTGGTAGAGAACATGAACATTCTTTAGTTGATAAAGATATAATGCACGTTGCCAAAATAGTAAGTAGTGAAGTAGATGATAATGGTTTATTTATTAGGGCTAAATTAAATAAGTTCCATCCTGATTTTGAAAGGGTAAAAGGCGCTATTGAAGAAGGAATATATGACTCATTCAGTATGGAATATTTCCCAGAACAATGGACAGAAGATGTTATAACAGAAGAAGGAGATTATATACCAAGAAGACTTGAAAAAGTATTATTAACAGGATTAACTTTTACAGGAAAACCAGTGAATCATAATGCAGTTATAACTAATTTTGGTTCTGGTTTAATAAAATCTAAAGCAATATTGGAGGCTGATGAAGAAATGAAAAATATATGGGATTCGGAATATTTGAAAAGTTTACCTGATGATTCATTTGCTTATGTAAATGGAAAATTAAGATTATTTCCTTACAAAGATGTAGAAGGAAATATTGATGTTCCTCACTTGAAAAAAGCATTGAGGCAAATTAATTATTTGAGCTTTAAATCTGGAGAAGAAGCAAAATCAGAGATAAAAGCTCAATTAATTGATGTAGCTAAAAAAGTAGGTATTAGTGAGTTAAAAAAATCTATTGAGGAGGAAAATAGTATGGAAAATAAAGAAGAAATTAAAAAGAAAGACAAAGATAAGAAAGAAGACAAAGATAAGAAAGAAGACAAAGATAAGAAAGAAGACAAAGAAGAAGCTAAAAAAGAAAAGAAAGAAGAAGATGATGACGAAGAAGATGATGACGAAGAAGATGATGAAGAAAAAAAATCTTTAGATAACAAAGAAGAGATTAAATCTTTGAAAGAAGAAATTAAATCTTTACAAGAACTGAAGATAGAAGAAATTAAATCGGCTGTTGTTGAAGAACTTAAAAGTTTACAACCACAACAAAAAGATTTAGTTGATACTAATGAAAAGAAATTTGGAAATGAAGAGATTAAAAGTGATGTAGTATCACAAACAATAAAACAATTAGGATATAAAGGAGAGTGAGAATATGGCTAATTTTGGAAGAACACAAATGACCAATATGCCTGAATTGTCCTATGCAGCAAGTTTTGGTAAAACACCAAACAGAACTGTTTATATGGACGCGATGAAAGGTGTTGATAAAAGAGAAGAAATCAAAGCAGCGATGACTACTGAAACACACCTTATGGATACAGATGTACAGTATTCGGCAGTAGCAGGAAGTATTCCAGTACTTGTGCCTACAGTAGTAGACCCAAATCTTTATGATTTAACAAGAAGGGATACACCATTAGCAAGTGGATTATTGCAAAGAGTTACAAATATTGGACTATTTGCAGATTACATAAGGAGAACAGCACTTCCAACAGCTTCATTTAAACCTGAAGGTGCTACTGTATTTGACCCAGACAATTCAAATTATGACAGAATTGCACAAAGAATGTCTTATATATATGCAGTTGCTGAATTGACAGGACCTTTGATGATTGCATCAAAAGTATGGCAAGACGCATTAAGATTAGAGACAGAAGCAGCATTTAGAAGTTTAAAAGAACTTGAAGAAGACTGTATCTTGAATGGAGACCCAACACCAGGAGACACATCAGGAACTATAACTGATGAAGAAGCATGGGCAGGATTAAGAACTGTAATAACAACTCACGCATTAGATATGACTGGTGGTGCAGTAACAATTGCAGCGATGAGAGATAAAATAAGAGAAATTAGAGAAGCAAGAGGACATCCAAACCTTATTGTAACTGACTATGCAACATTAGACGCAGTTAAAGGTTTGATACAAACATTCTTGACATACGACAAGATACCACAAGGACAAATTGCATGGGGAATTCAAACAATTGAATTTGAAGGAATTCCAATAATACCTGACTTGTTTATGCCTACAACACCAGGTTCAAGAGAAATGCTTTTCTTGGATACAAGCATAATACAGATGAGGATATTGCAAGATGCAGTAATGGAAGAATTTGGAAGAACAGCAGATACATTTAAATTTATGATAAAATCATATTTAACTATGATTGTCATAAATGAAGAATGGTGTGGAAGACTATATAACTTAGAGTAGTGAGGTGAAATAAAATGGTAGCAACATTTGAATGGAAAGTGTATACAGGAACAGATGCAGCAACAGAACATCCAACTACAGGAAGCGCAACACACCTTAACTTTCACAACGACGACAGTTATGGAACTTCAACAGATTATCAAACGAGACAAATAGTTGTTCCTGAAACAGGAACTAATTATTCGTTTGAAAGATGGTTGAGAGGAAGATGGAGTGATACCTTTAATTTAATAGAAAATATATTATTTTGGAGGTCTGCAGGAACTTTGTCAGATGTTAATCTGTCAATTTATGCAGGAGTGAACTCAACAGGTGTAACACCTGTAGATACAGAATCTACAATTGCAACAGCAGAAGTTCCAACCACAGAAGGAACAGCTTTGGACTTAACACCATCAGGTGGTATAACAACAAGCCCAGGGTATAGCGAATATGGTGTAATGCAGTTAAGAGTTCCAGACACAGTAACTACACCTGGGGATATTGGAGTACAAACATTTACACTTCAATATGATGAAAGTTAGGTAAAAAAATAAGATACTCAATTCAATGAGAGGTTCAATACAATGAATAATAATCTTAATAAAATCGAAGGGGAGTCATCCCCTTTTTATGTTTTTTTTAGTAACAACTATTTAACGAGAGGTGTAAATAAAGATGGAAGATTTTAATTGGGAGATAACAAAACAAGATAATTCTATTGTAACTGGTAATGATAATTTACCTAATGATATTTTTGTAGCAAAAGATGATTTAGAAGATTCTAATAGACCTAAATTAATGAAAATAAATGTATACAATAAAGAGTATGGTGTTGATTTAGAAAATGGAACTTTTTTAAATGATAATAATTGGATGCAACATCCTAATCCTATACCTACCACAGAACAAGGACTTAGATTGATATTCTTTAAAAGAATTAAAAAATTAATAGCTGAAGTGCCTTATATGTGGCCAGATGGAAAGGGTGGTTTTAAGGAGATACATACTACAATAAATATTCATATTGGTTTTCAAACAACTATTGAAGGTCAAAATTATAAAAGAATAATGGTGATACTTCCAGACGGTAATATTTCTTGGTTAAATGAGTAAGGGGGTGATTTAATATGGAAAAACAAGAAGAGATAAACTTTTTAGAAAATCAAAAAGCAGAGATAGAAACTGAATTAAATAGAATAGAGAATGTTGGAACTGAATGTGCTGATGAATATTTAGCAGAAATTGAAAAGATATTGCCTAAATTACAAGAAAGAGAAACAAGTGAAGGTAATATATCTATGAAAGAACATTTGTTAAATGTTAAAGAAGAAGTAACTAATAATAAACAAAAATATGTGGATGATAGAAAAGATAAATTGAATAGTATATTACAAAGAATAAATGAGGATTTAAATAAATTACAAAATGACGATTGAGATTTATGATTGGACTGAATTAGACGCAATTAGATTAGATTTATCTGAGGATTATGTTTTAATGAATGATTTAGACACTTCTACATACGGGTTTTATCCTGTTTTATTTCCTGACACAAATTGGGAAGGAACTTGGACAGCTGGGGAATATGAAGAAGATGATTTAGTTTTTCACGAAGGAAAATATTATGTAGCAAACACCACAACAAGTGAAGAACCCCCCCACACAGATTGGGATGAAGCAGAAGGTTGGGAACCTATTGGTAATTCGCCAAATAGATTTGAAGGGAGTTTTAATGGACAAAATTATACTATATCTAATTTATTTATTAATAGACCAATTGGATGGTATATAGGTTTGTTTGGATTTATAGATACACAAGGTGAAGTAGAAAATGTAGGTATTGTTGATGTGTATGTGAGTGGTTACGATGAAGTTGGCGGGCTTGCAGGGTGGAACAATGGCAATATTAAAAATTCATACGCAACTGGAAATGTGAGTGGTGACTGGGATGTAGGCGGGCTCGTAGGGAATAACTATAACACTATTAAAAATTCGTACGCAACTGGTAATGTGAGTGGTAACACTAATGTTGGTGGGCTTGCAGGGCTAAACACTGGCAGGGTAGAGAACTCGTATGCTATGGGAACGGTAACCCGATTATCAGGGACAGATACCAATCTTGGTGGATTCGTCGGTTTTAATTTCTGGAGCAAAATAATCAACTGCTACTCCACAGGTAGCGTACATTACGAAGGTACAACCGACCCAACAGATAAAGGTTTCGTAGGAAGTGTGGATACCGGTGGCGATTACGAGATGACTGGCAACTTCTGGAATGTTGAAACATCAAATCAAACAAGTTCAGCAGGAGAAGGAGAAGGAGAAATAGAAGGTAAAACAACTGCAGAAATGAAAAGATATTCAACTTATAAATATTCAAATTGGGATATTGAATTTCACGATACAGAAGACGAAGCAGATGGTTATCCATTTTTAAGCTGGGAGATTGATTAAGATGCCACCAATTTGGTATATAAAAAGGCAACCAGCAGTAGAAATTACAGATTGGTATGAATTAGACGCTGTTAGATTAGATTTAGATGGAAACTATACTTTAATGAATGATTTAGACACTTCTACATATGGGTTTTATCCTGTTTTATTTCCTAATACAAGTTGGGAAGGAGAATGGGAAGCAGGAACTTATAATGAAGATGATTTAGTTTTTCATGATAATATATATTGGATAGCAAATACCACAACAACAGAAACACCAAGTGAAACAAGTGATGATTGGGGTATAGCACCTGGATGGTTGCCTTTTAGTTTTGGAACAGATAATTTTAGTGGAATATTTGATGGAAACGGACATACCATTTCAGATTTATACATATATAGACGAGTTAATTACCCAAGTTTATTTGGTTATACACGAGTCCCGGTAGCAATTCCTTCGCCACCAACTTGTATTATAAAAAATTTAGGAGTATTGAATGTAAACATATATGGTCGTTCTATTATAGGAGCATTAATAGGTTATCAAGGAAGAGATACAAGAGTAGAAAATTGTTACTCAACTGGAAATTTAAAAGGATTAGGAACTGGATTTGGAGATGCAGGATACGTAGGTGGATTAGTTGGTTATATAAGGAGACCAAGTTCTGAAATATACGACTCTTATTCAACAGCAAATGTAGAAGGAAGAAATCAAATTGGTGGATTTATAGGAACTATTAATCAAGGATTTACAAGAAGATGTTTTAGCACCGGTTTAGTAACTGGAACTGAAAGTGATATAGGTGGTTTTGCTGGAAGTTTAACTAATAATGGAGAAGCACAGAATTGTTTTTGGGATATTGAAACTTCTGGACAAACAACATCAGCAGGAGGAGAAGGAAAAACAACTGTTGAAATGCAATTTGTTGGTACTTTCTCTGAAAAAGAGTGGGATATAGAATTAATTTTAGATGAAAGTAACACGTATCCATACTTAAGTTGGGAAGTATCAAATAATTCTCCTGTATGGTATATAAATCAAGTAGATTATATCAATTTATCTAAATCTAGAATAAAGACATTACAAAGTGAGGATAATCAATCTAATAGTAGGTTAAAAATTTCAACAGAAGAGAATAATACGTCTAATGCAAATATAAATACCTCAAGATTATTTAACAATAATTCAAATGCTAGATTATTAATGAGAAATTTACATAATAATAATTTAAATTCAAGAATATCAATTATGTCTATAGAAAGTAGGAATTCTAATGCTAGATTATTATTTTTAGATGAAAAAAATAATACTTCTAATGCTAGATTATTAATGAGAGATACAAATGATAACAATTCTAATGCTAGATTACTAAATATTGAGGAATACAATAATACATCTAATGCAAGAATTGTTTTTAGATATGATGAAAACAACAATTCAAATGCTAGAATTAAAATAAATTATATTAAAGATAATTTTAGTAATTCAAGAATAAAAATTCAAGATATATCTGATGAGATTAATTCTAATTCAAGATTAAGTTTTAGGTTTTTAGACGATAATAATTCAAATGCTAGAATTAATATAAATTATATTAAAGAAAATTATAGTAATTCGAGATTAAAGATTATTGAATATCAAAATCAAAATTTTGCTATAGGAAGAATTTATATTTCAAATTTAACAGAAACAATAGTAGGAAATTCAAGGATAAAAATAAATTATTTAGATACTAATCAATCTGTAGGTAGGTTGACTTTAATTAATCAGGAGACTAATGAAAGTTTGTCCAGGATAAGAATAAATTATGAGTCTGATAATTACTCTAACTCTAGATTAATATTAGGTTTAGATGAAAATATATTTGGTACTGGTGCTGTTAGAGTAAATAAAATACAATCTCAAAATATCACAGATTCAAGATTAAAAATATTATATAATTATCAAAATCAATCTAATGCAAGAATTACTACAATATCTTATGATAATGAAAATTATGCTGATAGTAGGATTAAAAAGTCTATAGATGAATTAATCAACTCTAATTCTACAATAAAAATATTAGGTTTAACTGTTAATAATACTGCTAATGCAGATTTAAAATTTAGATTTTTAAAGAATAATTATGGTAATTCTAAAATATATGTGTATCATCCAAAGATAGGTGGTGCAAAACCAATATTAAAAACTCCAATTGATAGTCCAATAGTTTCATATATCGCAAGTGAAACTGCGATGGGTAATATTAAAAGGACAAGATTAAAATTTGCTAATGCAAATTCAAGGATAGAAATTTAAGAGGTGTTAAGATGGGAAATTTAATAAGATGGCTTCAACCAGATTCAGAATATGGGTGGACAGAAGTAAGGATTCATAGAGCTACTTCCAAAAATGGAACGTATACATTAATTCATACACAAGATATAACAGATACATCATTTCATGATGTAACAGGAGAAGATATTCACTGGTATAAACTCTCTTTTTATAATGATGTTGATGATGTAGAAAGTGCATTTAGTGAACCAATTAAAGCAGAACACTTTAAAGGTTATGCAACAATATCAGAAGTAAGAAGTTTTACAAGAGTTACTAATAAAGAATTCGATGATAATACAATTCAAACTATGATTGATAGAGCTTCAGATAGAATTGATTTAGAAACTGCTAGAACTTGGAGAGGTTTAAAAGAAGAAAGAGGATTTTTTGATGGAGATGACACAGATATATTGTGGCTTACAAAATCAGACATTCAAGAAATATTAACCTTAAAAGTAGATAGAGATTACACAGGGAGATATGTAGATGTTTTAGTTAAAGATTTTGTAGATGGAGACATACTTGCAACTGATACGATATTAAATCTAAAAAATAATGATGACTTTCCTGAAAGTGGAATTATACAAATAGGAGATGAATTAATTGAATACACAGGTAAAAGTAGTAACAGTTTAACAGGATTAACAAGAGGTTATAATGGAACTACACCAACAATTCATGAACATGGTGCGAAAGTTTGGTTAAATAATGATAAACCAATTGTTAGAGTTTATTCAGAAGGATATATAATTTTAACAAGAGCAAGTAAAGTTATTAGATTTCCAGCAAGACCACAATCAGTCGAAGTTAGATTTTTATATGGTAATAAAAAGATACCTGCACAGATTAAACATCTATGTTTATTGATGGTATCTCAAATGATGAATATTGAAGACCCAAGAACTATCGAAATTGATAGAGTATTGGCTGAAAATAAATGGAAAGGTCCAGTAGGTATAGCATAATGTTTAAATATTATTAATGTATTGAATATACCGTGTGGCCTTCCTTAACCTTATGGTTATCCCTGAGGTGCTACTCGTAATGAGGAGGAAGGAATGAGAAACAATAAAACGTATAGTGAAGTAGTAAATGAATTACAGAAAACTATCTATTTTCTTCTTAAAGAAAATACTAATGTTTGTTCTTATGTCCAAGTAGGAGATAATAAGTTTAATATTTATGATGGAAATCCAACTTCACAAGGAAGAATAGGTTTTCCTTATATAGAAGTACACACCCCTACATTTAATGAGGAATTTTTAACATTTAAAAAAAGGAATATTACATTTACGATTAGAATAGAAGTTATTGATAAGATAGAATCAAATGTTAGAGAACTTGTAGATGTTGTTAGAAGTGCATTACAAGAAGGAAGACAGAGAACAAGAAAAAAAGGTTATTGGAATTTAAAAACTACAAACACTTCATTAACACCTAGATTTCTACCTAATGAATCGAGTAAACCTGTTTGGGTTTATGTTTTATTTGTATCATACGAATGGAGAGGTTGTTATATTGGTTGAAATAGATATTGATATTAAAGGTGGAAGAGCAACAATACAAAAATTAAAGGTTATTGAAAATAAAATATTCCAAATATGTCAAGAAGGAATATTTCAAATAGCTTCAGATGCATCAGAACAAATAAAAATTCAAGCAGAAGCACAAGAACATATATTTACAGGTGGACTTATTCAAAGTATTGAACCTATGAAATTAAATGATGACACTGTTTTTGTTAATATGAGATTTTATGGTATGTTTGTTGAAAGAGGAACAAGAGGAAGTGAAAAACCAGCACCACCACAGTTAGTTAGGTGGGTAAAAGCTAAATTTAATCAAATAACTTTATCTGAAGATTATGAAGGAGATGTAAAGAAAGCAGCAGACGCTATTAGAAGAAAAGGAACTAAAGCACATAAGTTTATTGAAAATGCTATGAATATTTATAATCCTGAATATATTATTAAGGAAATAGAAACTAAAATGGAGAATTTAAAATGAAAAAGAAATGTGATATATGTGGAAAATCAGATGTTTCTGATATGAATAGACATTTATGGGATTCGCATGGAGTATATGCAGATTCTGATAAAAAGAAAAGTTGTATAAATTGTGAAGAGCCTAAAGAAAAGGAAATTGAAAAAAACATAGAGGAGGAAGATTAAAATGTCATGTAATATAGCAGATGTATTAGGGGCTTGGTCAGAGATTGCCTACATTACAATTTGGAAATGTGGGGATGCAACAGGTGCTGAATACGCAGCACTAACAGAATCTATTGAAATAGACCAGGGAACTAAAGATATAGAGTATACACCAACAATGTATGGTGGTAGAATTGGAAGGAGAGTTCCACAAGGAGAAATTCTTGTTAGTATGGAAGCATTTCCTTTAAGTGTAGGTGGAGAAATAACTTCAAATGCAACTGGAACAAGTTCATTATTTCAAGGTGGAGTAACTTGGCCTACAACACAACCTAAAACTTTGTATGCTACACATCACAGAGATATGTTTAGAATATCTATACTTTGGACAGATGACCCATCAACAACATTAACTGGTGCAGGTTCAACAGCATTAGGTTCAAATGCGTATAGATTTAATGTTGCAAGTGCAATATGTACTCAACATAATATATCTTTTACAGATGGATTGTTAAAAGCAAGTTTAGAATTCAAAGTATCTCCATTTAATAAATGGAAAATATCTAATGTAAGAGAAGAATCTACAGATGGAACAGATGGATTGCCTGAATTATCAGATTACAGTGCAACTAACTATCCACAAGATGGAAATCCTTACACTTGGATTTAATTAAATATTGGGGAGTTTTCTCCCTTTTATTTAAAATAAGGTGAAAAGAAAAGATGGAAAAGAAAAACAAAGAAATTGAAAATGTAAAAAAGAAAGTATTTAAAGAGAATGCTCTATCTCTTAGAATTTCTAGAGTTCCACCAGACACTAAAAAAGAATTTATGGAACTTGCAAATTCAGAATTCTGTGGAGATTATGGCATGACTTTAAAATGGCTAATTATGGATAGATGGAATAAATTAGTTGAATTTGAAACAAGGTTAGCAAGTTTAGAGTCAAAAGTAACAGGTAAACCTGTTAAAGTTATAACCACGATGAGTGGTAAAAAAATTGAGGTGAAGAAAAGTGAATAGTGCAGAACAGAAATATAGAAGACACTTAGGGAAAGTGCATAAAATTACAATAGGAGATGATGAATTTCCTATGAAACCATTAGGGGGAGAATATTTGGTTAAATTTTTTAAATTAGCTAATCAGATGTCTAAACTTAAACAGACTACGATGGATGGAAATCAAAAATTTGAAACTTCAGATTTATTAGAAACATTTACAGATGAAACAGTTAACGACATAATTGATTTAATGACTGTTTGTTTTAAAAAAGCAGATGAAGATGTTCCTGAAGATGTAATAAAACAATTTGTAAGTGAAAATTTTTGGGCAATACTTCCAACATTTGTTGAAGTTAATGGTATGAAAGATAGCAAAAATGCTAAAATTAATGATAGAATAAAAAATTTGAATAGAATAAGAAATGACAACGTCAATAAAGCAGTTCCTTCAGAAAGCAAAGAAACAGAGTAAGATAGCTAATGAAGATGTACCTATTGAGATACATCATGCTTTAATGAAGGAGTATGGTTGGATTCCACTAGAGGAATTTGAACAGTTACCTATACCAACCATATTAAATTTATTAGACAAGATAAGAAGAGATGGAGAAGAAAGAGAAAAGGCATATAAAAAGAGTAAATCAAAAACAAGGTTAAACAAAAAAAGGTAAATGGTAACTAAAGCAATTGAAGTAATACTTAAGGGTAAAGAAACAGTTTCTAAAGCTGTTGCTCAAGCAAAAGGTAGTCTTACTAGTTTTGAACAATCTGTTTCTCAAATAGCAAAAGGTCCTGATTTTTCTGAGATTAATAAAGCTACAAAAGAATTTACAAAGTCTATGGAAGAAGCTGTGGATATTGGTTCAAAAATAAATGAAACAACATTTGCGATAAAAAGATTAAGAGAACAATCATTACAGTTACAAAAATTAGAAGATGTTAATGTAACATTTAATGAAATGGGAGAATTGATGGATGCACAAACAGAAGAACTTTTAGAGATGGAAGATGCTGTAGCGAGATTAAATAAAAGATTTCCTCGTTTTCAAACTGAATTGCTTTCGATAATGTTTGCTATGATGGCTGTTAATAGAGCAACAAATAGTTTACTTCAACCATCTATGCAAGCAGCAGGAGTATTTGATTTATTAGGAAATATATTAACAGTAATGTTTCTTCCTGCAGCTTTAATAATGCTAGATATATTATTGTGGTTATATGAAGCATGGGAAGAATTACCTGAACCAATACAAGATTTTATAGCGATAGCTGGTCTTGTGATTTCTGCAGCAACAGCATTAGGTATTGCTATTACAATACTTAAAATGGCCCTTGCACCTTTAATAGGTATAATTTCAGGAGTTATTGCAAAATTAGGTGGTGCTGGAGGTCTTTTTGCAATAATAAAAGGTGTAGGGTTAGTTGCCTTAGGCAAATTTATATTAATAGGTGTATTAGTATTAGCTTTCTTTTTAGGTTTAAAGGATACTCTTTCAATGTTTGTAGATGCTCTTAAATTACAATTTGGTGGTGTATGGGAATCTTTATTAGGTGTTTTTAAAGTATTCAAATCTATTTTTACTGGAGATTGGGAAGGTTTATGGGATGGTTTTAAACAAATAGTGAATGGATTTTTAAATTTTTTACAAGGTTGGGTTAAGAATATATTATTGATTCCTATCACTTTTATAAATGGATTTTTAAAAATAATAGATTTTGTTTTAAAATGGTTTGGTATAGATGCAGGTTTATCTCAAAAATTTATGGAATCTGTTGATAGATTATGGGAGATAATTGATGTTGGTTTTGAATTAATAAGAGAAACTATTTTTGGTATAATAGATAGAATAAAATCAGGTATTGAAAATGCTTTAAACACTTTAAGAGATATTTGGGATTCTATTTGGGGTGGTTTTTCATGGGCAATAGATAAATTCCTTAAACCTATCGAAGCAATAGTAGATAGTATATTTGGTGGGATACAATCAGCAATTAATAAAGTTCAATCTCCAATCGATAGTATTATCAGTAAATTACAGTGGTTATTTAATGCAGCAGGTAATGTTAGTGGTGCATTAGGAACTGTTGTAAGTTATGGTCAGAATATAATAGGGGGTATAGGAAATATATTAGGTTTAGCTGAAGGTGGTATTGTTACAAGACCTGTTTTAGCACAAGTAGGAGAAAGAGGACCTGAAGCTGTAATCCCATTAGATAAGTTAGGAGAATTTCACATGGGTAGCTTCAGTCCAACTATTAATATTACAGCAAGTATAAGTTCTGAAATGGATTTAAGAACTCTTGCTAGAAGATTAAGTGTAATTTTAGAAGAAGAATTTAGGAGGAGACCATAATGCCAACTAACGTAGGTTTAGTATTAGCAAAAATAAATCCTGTAACAGGTAAACCTCAAAAGATAGGAGACCCTATATGGATTCATGCTGTTTCTGTTACAGAAGGTTTAAGAAAAGAATTAGCAAAAATACCCTTACCTGTGGGTACAAGAAATCAACCAGGAGATGAAGTTGTAAATCCAAATCCGGAAGATGTGAAAACTGATAGGAAATTAGTATTGGATTTATTGCAAATAACGAATGATATTCAAATTTCAGGTTGGATTACTCCTTATGATATAATTGATACTAATGTAACACCAAATAAAAAATTAGGTATAGAAGAAATAAGGAATAGATTAAAGTCTTGGATGAGAACAGGTGCTTTAGTCTTATTAGATTATAGGACTAATCAAACTTTTAATTTTGGTTTAAGAGATATACCTGGAGAATCTTGGGTTGTAGAGGATATCCAATTTGATGATGATGATATTGAAAGAGATGCATTTTTATCTCTTCATGGAGAATTACCTGATGATTGGGCTGGTTTAAGAGTAAATATCAAATTATTATTGTGTACTTTAACCAAAGATAGAAAGAAGTATATTTCAGGTGGATAATAAAATATGGCGAATGTAATAAATTATTCAAATGCTAGTATCTTTACTAGTTCAAGGATTAAAGAAAAAAATGTTTCTAATAGTTCTATCTTTATACCACCAAGATTTAGATTATCTGGTAATGCTAATATATTTACAGGTATAGGAAAAAAGAATTTAACAGGTAATGCTTCAATACTTGCAGTACCAAGATTATATGTTGGTTCTTCATTTGATGAAAAAATGGAATTAGTTGATATTTCTTATTATCGTTTGTATAATGTCCAAAATGAAATGGGAGATGTTGAAGTTAGATTGATGGGTATTATGCCTGAAGATTGGGAAAATTTAAAGGAAGGTAATTTTCTGTGGGTAACTGTTGGTGGTGTTATATTATACAAATATAGAATAGAAGATGTTGAAAGAGAAAGTTTTGGAGAATTAAGGTTTATTGGTTATGATATGTCTGTAAGAGCAAAAGATGTTCAAACTACAAGAGAAGTTTACATAAATAAACAATCCGACCAGATAATATCAGAATTGGTTTATTCAATTCCAGGTTTAAATTTAGGAATAAATGATAATTTTGGAAGGATAACTGTTAGAAATGAATATGGTTCTGTACTTAATTTTTTAAATGGTCTTACAGAATCAGTTAGTTTTGAATGGTGGATTTCTCAAGATGCTAATGATAATGATTTCTTTAATATACGTTCAGAAAGAGGAACAGGAATATCTAAAAAAATATATTATACTGAACATCCTTTTGCTAATTGTACATCAGCAGAGTACAAGAGAGATAGACAAAGTTTAGCTAATGTAATAAATGTATTAGGTAGAGGAGATGGAATTAATCAAGTTTCTGTTACCACATATAATGCTTCAAATATTTATAGTGAATTAGCAGAAGACATAGACGATATTCAAACAGAAATAAAATTAGATGATGCTTCAGAATTTGCAAGTTCAGGACAAATAAGAATTTCAGAAGAAGTAGTTTCTTATACAGGAAAAACAGGAAATACTTTAACAGGTTGTGTAAGAGGAGATATTGGAACAATAGCTAATTACCATAGGAGAACTGTATTTGTAGAACCTTACATTACTATTGAAAATGCTGAAATTGGCTCTTCAATAAAGGAAAATGGATTGAAATCAGAAACTGTTGTAGCTAGAAATTTAATACCTGAAAGATATAATGATATTAATGAAGAAATTATAAATACAACTGGATGGTCTCAAACTGCTGAATTAATAGCTTCGAGAAATTTAAAAGCAAAGAAAGACATTATCGAAACAATCACTATATTTCCAGACACTTATGAAGAAGATTTGATAAATATAAATGTTGGAGATACTGTAACAGTTGTAGACCCAACTGTAGGTTTAAATAAAGATATGATTGTAACTGAAAAATCTTATACTTATGATATTTTTTCTGCAAAAGAAGAATTAATGTTTGTTTGTGCAACTAAAAGATTTGACATAATGAGACAACTTAAAGAGGAAAGAGAAAAATCAGATAATATCAATAATTTTATGCAGGGTGCTACTAATATTTATCAAGTTAATCAAGAAGATAATGTAGATTCCGATTTTCCTATGTTTGCAAGATTCTTTTTACCATCTCAAGTTAGACAGATTAATAGGATAAAATTGAATTTTAAAATGAAAAATTATAGAGCTGATTCGACTTCAACTTTATCACAAGTTCCTTTTGAAACGACATATTCAATATGGAGTGCTCAAGGTTTAGCTGCATACCCTCATAGGTATAGAGACACCACTCGTTCTTATATAACAGGTACAACACAGCATCTTGTTGTTACTGACATAAGTGTTTCAACAGGTTCTAATTATATTAGGAATAATGGTTCATTGTATGCATATCTTCCTCAAAGATTTGTTCATGATATAAATACTTCGACAGGTTCTGTTATATCTTGGTATAATACAAATGGTAACAGGAGATTTGTGGCTTCTGATGGTGGTAATTCATGGTATAAATCAAGTGCAGTAACAGGTGTTAGTCCTACCTGGCAGAATTCGATAAGGTCTTTTAGTTGGAGTGATTTAACATTCCCAAGAGCAACACGAAGGAGTGTTTGGCCATTACCTATTTGGAATAGTTTTACAGTTCCTGATGTATCAGGGTTATTTGATAAACATATATTTGAAATATTTATAAGTAACAGTCAAGATTCAAGTAAATCATTTACTATAGAATTTCAAGAATTAGTTGGTGGAACTTGGACAACAAGATGGTCTCTCCCTGTTAATCTTAATGCTTGGTCTCATAATACTTGGAAATGGGAAACTACCACTGATTATAGAGGTTCAATGTTTAGATGGAGACTTCCAAATTTTGATGTTAATGATATAGATAATCCTGATATGTCTTCAGTACACTGTGCTTGTAGCACATATATGACAGATACAGCGCCTTTAAATTTTGGAATATATGAAAACACAGCTGAATTTACACCACCTGGAATAGTAAATATAGATATAAGAGAAGAGGGAGAAACATGGGTTAATGTGGGTACATTTGATACTGACACTAATAATATCGAATTAAAAGATGTTTTAAATTATGAACCTGATAAGTGGTATGAAATTAGATTATCTCCAGAACCAGATACTTATAATGGGAGAATGAGACTGGAAACATCCATATATGTACAATTTTTCTTGGAGAGTAATTGAGGTATTTTAAATGAGTGAAGACCCTAATGTTGTATTAATATCTGAAAGTGGAGAGATGTCTAGTGGTAGTGTTATAACTACAAATTTAAATGAAGGAGAAAATGTAGGAACATCTGAACAACCAACTTTGGCAATAGGTCCTGGGAGTGTTCAAAGAAGTATTGAATCTAGAAGCAGTTTAATTATATATGATATTTTAGAAGAACCGATTGAATGATATATTGGAGAAAAAAATGGCAGAAACAAATAAAATAAAATTAGATAAAATAGATGAAAAGTTAGATAGATTACACGACAAGTTTAATGAACTTGATAAAAAACTTGCAGTAATTTATAACATAACAGAAGCACAAGCAGAACAATTAGTAAGGCACAACAACGAAATAGATTGGATTAAATCGAAAATATATGTAGGAATAGGATTGGCTATGTTCGCTGGAACATTAGCTTCCTTGATAATAAAGTTGGTATTATGACACTCGAAGATTTAATTTCACTTTGTAAAAAAGAAGGAATAAGTTATTACTTAGAGCCATCGACAAACGAAGAAAAACATATAGATAAAATCGCAAGTTATTTTAATACGTTTCCAGCATTCGCACTTATGGGTGTAGATTTATATATAATGTATGAAATCAACAACGTAATGATTTATTCCAAGCTCACTATGAACGAAGCCGGAAACAACACAGATAAGGTTTTAAGAAAAATGGGAGAGATTTACAAATGTTATCTAAAGAAGAAAGAGATTTAGAATTCGCACACGATTTTTATTTAGACCTTTTATATTCAAGTGTGTTTGATATGTTTGACTATTGTATAAAAAAACAAGACTATTGGGAACGAACCAAAATGGGTGGTTACAAACAACTTGGTGAATTTGATATTCTCGGCTACAAAGAAAACACAGCATACCAAATTGAATTAAAATATTCAAGTGGTTGGAGAAAAGCGATGGAACAACTTGAAGCAGGAGAAAAGTTCTTTAAAGAATATCAAACAAAACACATTGGGATATTATACCTTTATGATAAAGATGATATGGGGGATATGATTCAAACTATTGAATCTATTGTTAATGATGAATAGTTATCAATTTGATTTAATAAAAAGTGTAAACGAAAAGAAAATTGAAAAGATTTTAATGTTTATTTTCCTTGCAATAACCCTTTTTTTAATTTTGAGGTTCTTGGGAAATATTTAAATACTAAAAAGGAGTTGATATAGTATGGCTAAAACCAAAAGTCCGAAGTTTAGCTTTAAAGGATGGGATTTTAAAGAATGGTTGTATGGTAATAAAAAGACTATAAAGGAATTCATAAAAGTAGGTGTTCCTTTTCTTATTGCAACATTCGCTACAAATGACCCATACCTAACTGCATTAATAACTGGTGCAGGTAAGTTAGTACTGGACTCATTAGAATATTATTTGAAAAGTTATTAAATTCAAATAAAAAAATAAAAAAGAATTTAAGATTTTTTTATCTTAAATTCTTCAACCTTTTTTATTTCTTTTTCTGCTTCTTTAGAAATATGTTTCCTAATTTCTTCTTTATCGTTTTTAATAACTTCTAATCTTTTTTCCATATTAGGTATAACTGTTTTCTGTAATTGTTCTAATTGAACTTTCGCAGATTCATATTGAGATGTTATATTTTTTTCAGTTTCAATAAGGCTTAAAAAAATAGCATCAAGTTGTTCTTGGGTGTATTCAACACTCTCCTTTGCTTCTATAACATATTTGTTTCCTTTCTTTTCAATATTTCTTACCATTTTTGCTTCTGGCATATCTACTTGACTTAATGGTATTCTTTGTGGTTTATTCATTTTTGACTCCTCCTGTTATTTTTTCTTTTATGATTTCTAAAATCTGTGTTTTGGTATATTCAGGTGCTGAAATTGTAATAGACTTTGATTTACCTTTATCTTCTCCAGATATAGACATCACAAGTATTTTATGTGTAGAATTTGTTTTTTTGGTTACTAATTCCATATCTATTCATCCTCCTCGTTTTTAAATGTGGACCAAGCATTGTATCAATCAACCAATATTGGCTTTATGATAATTGACAGGGAATGCTTACGTAATTATATCAACAATAGGGTATAATGCCCATACATTTAAAATGTTAGTGATACAATTACTAATCCACAATATATATAAGTTACTCTTATATATAAATGTTTGCTTTATTATTTTTTATCTTTCTTACTTTTCTTTTTACTTTTCTTTTTAGTTTTCTTTTTAGTTTTCTTTTTAGGTTCTTTCTTTTCTTTAAACTCTAATCTCAACTCATTCTTAACTGCATATAACAATCTGTAACTATGTTGAACACGATTTGACAACATACCTTTTGGGAAATTGTCTATGCAAACTTCCAAATTTTCTATGGCTTTAATTAAACTTTCTTTTGCTTTTTCATTTAGTTCTACCAATATATCCACCTCCTGTTACTTTAA
>SL_3KL_010_SEDDRAFT_10001591_pt1 | contig 20747 bp, 11 predicted proteins | sample SodLakKL_010_SED_2_FD_10381 | JGI IMG/M metagenome (IMG submission 10381) | reverse complement strand
CCCGCCGTCACCTCCGTCCTCAGGATCGGTTTCTGGCTCGTACCTACGTCCGCCTCCGCCTCGGCGGCCCGCCTGGGTACGAAGTGGAACTCCTCCCAGCGCTGGAGTGCCTTCCCCATATCCAGCACGAGGACCACCAGCCGCCCACCTTCCTGGAGGGTGCCCAGGTCCAGAGCGGGGTGCCCAGGATGGGGGATGCCGACGAACGAACCGTAGGGGTCACCCTCCACCTGTCCGCGCATGGGACGTTGCAGGAGATCGAGTTCGTCCGGGGGAGGGAAAACCTCCTTCCCCGAGTGAAGGATGCCCTGGCCGAAACCCGCTTCGACCCGGCGCTCATGAATGGTGAGCCCGTGCCCGGATCGTTGACCATGACATTTCGGTTTCCGTAGACACGCACGGGCCCGAGCCCTGGAAGCCCTACCTTTCGATTCGGCCTCGACCCCCCGAGAACCCGCACCGAAACCTCCAGAACCCGGACCCGCGATTCAGCGATCAGCCTCCGATTCCGTGCTCCTCCACCAGCTGACTCTGTCCCATGTGGAAGACCAGGCGGTACGCCGGCCGAAGACCCCGATCCAGGTAGTAGACGAACTGCCCATTCACAGGATCGATCCGGAGCCTCCACACACTTCGTTCTTCTTCAGGTCCCCGGTCCGGTGTCCAGCGATGGTCGGGGAAGTGCTGGAAGAGGGCCGTGCCCCGATCGGTGGCCCAGCCACCCCATCCCGAGTTCTCGTAGAGCGTCCCATCCTCCCGGGCGTGCTCGTGGGTGAAGAGGAGCCCTTCGTCACTTCGCTCGATGACCCAGGTGCGGGATCGGTCCTCGTCCACAGGAAAAACGATCCGGATCTCCCGGTCATCACACTCGGCGATGTGCATCCCCAGGTAGGCTGGGTGAAAGGTGTCGTCACTTTCAGGTGCGATGATGGCGCGTCCTGGATATTCGTCCCCGCACCGAGATGCCAGCTCCTCGAAGAAGGCATCCTGGGCAGCTCGGCCGTCCAGACCTACATCCTCGCCGGCGGTGGCTTCATCCTGACCACACGCCGCCATCAGACCTACGACCAGGAGGGTGGTCATCCCGGTCATTACGTTGCGCCACCGTCCATTCATCCCTGCACCTCCGTTCTTGATGGTGTCCACGTCATACGCTGGGCCGCCCTCGCTCTCGTCTGGGTCCGGCCTTGCTGCCTGCTCGTGTTCGATCTCGCTCCGGCCCTGTGTCTGTTCCAGCTCCGTCCATGATTGCCCATCCAGCTCCCTCTCCGGACCCACCTGGCGCCTGCCCCGGGTCATGGTTCAGCTCACCGGTGGATCGGTGGGCTGAAGTCGGGCGGACCAGAGCCCCGAGTTGCCGTCGGAGAAGAGGATCCGGCCCTTGTAGGTCATGGCGCTCCAGGTGAAGGGGGCGTTGGAAAGGAATCCGGCCGGGTCGAAAGGTTTGAACACGGCGATCTCCCGACCCTGGGTGTACAGATTCCCTTTCAGCTCCCCAGAGACGTCCACAACCCGAACGCCGCTCTCGAAGTAGGCCTGATACAGGATGTCATCTTCGATCCACATGTTGTGGGTCCCGTACTCCGGAACGTGGTACTTTGCGATCTTCTTGGGATTCTCGATATCGGTGAAGTCCACGATGTGGGTGTAGCCCGAGGTCTGCATGGGCCGTCCGCCCTGACCCGTGGCCGGATCGTAGGGATCCCGATCGAAGTTCCCGGGAAGAGCCATCCCGGGCCGGTCCATGACCTCGTCGCCGGCAAAGACCAGGAACCGTCCCGTCGACTCGTGCTCGTAGGGGATCACCGTGTGGGTGCGCCCGCCTGGCGTCGCGTAGTTGGTGATGAACACCGGGTTCTCCGGGCTGCCGCCCCACCCACCATGGCCCACGTCCACGACCACCACCCCGTTGTTCCACTCTGCGGAGAAGGCGATCCCATTGTGGACCATCACGTCGTGGATTCGGCTGTTGGGATGGTTGTACTCCCCTACGTTCACCGGATTGTAGATGTCGGAGACATCGATGATGATGTAGCGCTCGCCGCCGGAGAGGGCGTAGAGGTAGTCCTCCTCCGGCCAGGTGTTGTGGACCCCTCCCGTCAGGTTGTCATTGTGCTCTGCAGCGATCACCGGATGGGCCGGATCCTCAAGGTCGAGGATGACCAGGCCGTTCACCCGGTCCGATGCGCCCTCCCGGGTCATGACGGCATAGCGTCCATCTGGCGACACCTTCACGTCATTCACTGTCCGTGCGTTCACCTGCACCGAATCGGTCTTCACCAGGTTGGCAGGGTCGGTGATGTCCCAGATGTAGGCCCATCCATCGGCGTTCCAGGTCCCTGTGATGGCATAATCCCGGCCGTCGTGCCCTTCCCAGGGCCAGAAGTCGGAGGTCTGCTCTTCGGACACCCGACCGTGCCCCTCCACCACGAACTCCTGGATCACCTCTCTGGGCTCCACGTCCACCACATATCGGTCCGAGAGGGGGCCGGCCTGGGCCAGGATGGTGAACCGCCCGGGCCGATCGGCCACGAAGCGTCCATCATCTCCGATCTGGCCCGGTCCCTCGGCTGTCTCGAAGTCCACCGGAGTCTCGTAGGTGAAAGACCAGGTAACCGGCAGGTCCTCCACCTGGGAGCCGTCCTCTCCCCGAGCCGAGGCCTGGAACGGGATCACGTCCCCGGTCCGAACCACCTCCTCGGAGGCTTCGATCCGAAATTCCCGGGCCGGGAGGGGGGCAATCTCATGGGTCACTGAAGCCGAGACCCCTTCGATCTCCGCCGTGATCTCAACCGGGCCTGTGCTGTGGGCCGTCACGTCTCCGGCCCGATTCACCGAAGCGACGGTAGGATCGGAGGACCGCCACGTCACCTGGGGATCAGGCCGACGGGTGCCATCCGAATGGAGACCCGCTGCCCGATGCCGGATCGTTGTCCCCTCGTAGAGGGTCCCCTGGTCTCGGGTCACCTCCACCTCCGAAACAGTTGGCCACAATACCTCCACCGTGGCTGTGGCCTGAGCCGGCGGCCCTTCGGCGTCGGCTGGAAGCACCAGGTTGGCCGTCACCTCATACGACCCGGCCACCAGCCCGTGCACGTAGCCGTCCTCCACCCAGACGTTGGCCCGAGGGAAGGCCATCCGCATGGGGACGTCCACCACGTCTCCATTGGCGTCATAGGCCCGGAAGCTCAGCGGGACCGACTCGCCCACCCGGACCTCGGTGGCCGACGGGCTGGCCTCGATCCGGACCACGGAGAGCGCCGCTTGAGGGTCCTCCTGGGCCAGGACCGGTGGGACAGCCAGGACCAGGGCGGGAAGAAGAAGGGTGAGTCCTCTTGTCAGACGGTTCATCAGAAATGCTCCTCATACCAGGCGATACTGCGATCGATGACGTCCATCTGGTGCTCCACCTCCCGGATGCCGTGGCCCTCCCGGGGATACAGAACCAGCACCGGCTCCAGGCCGATGTCGTGCAGGGCGATGTAGAACTGCTCCGATTCTTCAGGGACGACGTTGAAATCGTTGATCCCGTGGAGGAACATGACCGGGGTTGAGACCTGGGCCACGTACCGGAGGGGGGACCGATGCCACAACTCATCCATGATGTGCTTCTGGCCAGGGAAGCTCTCGTGGGGGAAGCCGCCGTACTCCACCGCCAGGTAGTCGTGGTAATACCCGAGATAGTTGAAGCTCACCAGGTTGGAGATCCCTGCGCGAGGGATGGCTGCGGCGAACTCGTTGGTCTGCGTCACCAGCCACATGCTGAGCTGCCCTCCGTAGCTCCCCCCTTCCACCCCGACCCGGTCCGGATCGAGCCAGGTGTATCGGGCCAGGGCGGCCCGCATCCCATACAGCACATCCTCGGCCTCTCCACCGTTCTGGTCCCGGAAGATGGCATCGGCGAAGGCCTGCCCGTATCCGGTGGATCCCCTGTAATTCACCTTCAGGGTGGCATACCCCTGGGCTGAATAGACCTGGGGAGCCAGGGAGAATCCCGAGCCTCTCTGGCCGTGGGGCCCTCCCTTGATCCGGACGATCAGGGGGTGGTTGTGAACCTGATCTTCCTGGAGGTCCACCGGCTTGAAGAGGAAGGCCTCCACCTCCATCCCGTCGTAGCTCAGGAAGGTGAAGGACTCCACCTCACCCAGGCGCCGGTTGGCCAGGATGTCCTGATTCAGGTCGGTGAGCTGGCTCACCTGTCCTCCGCTGGTTCGACGGTAGAGCTGGGCCATATCGGACGGGGTGGTAAAGGTATAGACCACATCACCGTCGGGTCCGATGGAGTAGCTGCCCACCCCCCCTTCGTCCTGGATGACGACCTCTGGATCACCTCCATCCACCGGGATCCGGTAGAGGCGAACATTGCCTCGTTCCTGGACGGTGAAGTAGATGTGACGGCTGTCGCTGCCCCATGCGGGAGGCCCCTGGCGGTTGTCGATGGCTGCCCCCAGGTGCCGCCGGTCCGTCCCGTCCGGACGGATGGTCCACACATGGGTGTCCTCCATGGTGGTCTCCGAGGAGGTCAGGACCCGGGTCGTCCCCTGGTATGCGATCCGCTCTCCGTCAGGCGACCAGCGGGCCCGGTACACCATGCCCTCCAGCGCCGTGATCCGGCGCTCCGCCCCCGAGGCCACATCGATGGCAAGGAGATCGTAGTTGTGGTTCCGGTCGTTGTGGTATTCCCGGTTGGAAATGAAGAGGATCTCCGACCCGTCCGGAGACCAATCCAGGGAGTGGTCCTGGTAATCGTTGTCGGTGAGCTGGGTTGATTCGCCGGTCTCCCGGTCCACCATGTAGACCTGGAGCCGCCGGTTGTCGGTGAAGTAGTCCCCACCTGCGCCGGTGGTCTTGTAGTTGTAGCGCCGGATCACAATCGGGTCACCTTCGGCTTCGGCAGCCTCCGGTCCTGACGTGCTGGACAGGTAGGCGATCCGTCGGCTATCCGGCCCCCAGGCGATGTGCTGCTCGGCACCGGGAAGGGGGTGGTTCGTCCCCTGCGTTTCCGCCAGGAGCTGCAGCTCGGAACCGTCGGGACGCACTATCATGACGCCCCGTTCTCCCCCTCGACTCCCGACGAATCCGATCCACTCTCCGTCCGGGGACCAGCGGGGGTTGGAGATGGACACGTCTTCATCGCTCAGGAGGACCCGGTGCGTCTCGTCGGCCAGCTCCACGATCCGGTAGATGGTGTAGGGCGTGCCGGGACGGTCCGAGTGGCTCGTTGCGTAGAGGACCTGCTCCCCGGAGGGAGACACCTGGACATCCGACACCGATTGGAGGACCCGGAGGTCCTGGGTGCTGAAGCCCTGCTGTGCAGAGACCGATGGAGCGGCCAGCAGGGCCAGGAGGAAGGCGCCCAGGAGGGCCGGGACCAGGCCCGACCCTCCGTGGAACGCCCTGGCGCCCCCCCGGCGCATTGGAGTGGTTCTGTTCATGGCTGCGGCTCAGCTCAGGTTGGGGTTGGCCGACCGCTCTGCATCCGACAACGGGACACAGGTGAGGCTACCGTAGGCTGCACCCTTGTGGTTCGTCCCTGTGGGGAAGGGCAGGTTGTGCCGGAGCATATCGTTGAGGCGGTGGCCCTCCAGGAAGAACTCCCGAGCCCGCTCCTCCAGGATCTGATCCATGATCTCCTGGTTGGTTCCCCCCTCGAAGTGAGGAAGACCGTGCTGGTCCCGCAGGTTGTTGATGATGTCCACGGCGGCCTGTCCGCCCGTGGCCTCGGCAATGATGAGCTGTGCTTCTTCCCAACTGGCGATCCGGATGGGGGAGTCCCGCTCCGAGTACTTCTCCGGCGCCCATTGGTCCGTGATGTTGTCCACCCCCAGCGACTCCATGTCCCGGGCTTCGGATCGGGGATCCGGAACGCCCTGGACCTCCGGGTTCCGGTAGTCGGGGTGAACCGACATGTGGAAGGAGAAGAAGGTGGAGTTGTGGATATTGTTCTCTCGCCGGGCCGTCACCGTGGCGTATTCGGCGTAGCGGGCGAAGCCCTGCTCCACCTGCTGGGCGTCAGAGATGGCACCGGCTGCGTCGCCCTGATTGAGGCGAACCCGGGCCCGGCCCACCAGTGCCATGTTCAGGATGGAGGTGTTCCCCGAAGCCTGGGCGTGCTGGATGGCCCGGTCGAAGTGACCCTCGGCCCGAGCCATCACCTGCGATGGGGGAATGGCCGGCCCGTTGTCGATGGTCACCTCGCACATGCCCTCGCCCAGGAGGGTGTTGCTGTAGCCGGCATAGGCGGCCAACTGGGCCAGGAGATCGGCCCGACCGGGAACCTCCGCATCGGAGAAGGCCGAGATCCGGTCATACCCGTCCTCCGAAAGGACTCGGGCCCGTGAGAGGGGGTTGAAGATCCCCACATTGGTCGCTGTCCGGCTGCCGGTGCAGGCGCCTTCGTCATTGCGGGCCACATCTCGAAGGGCTCCCCAGTTCTGCCANACCCCGATGATGCCCGAGACCTGGAACTCGTGGGCGATGATCCCGCTGCTGATGATGTACTGGGGCAGGGCGCACTCGAACTCACCCAGTGCGCTCACGACCATGGTCGGGGCGCTTCCTGGATCGCTGAGGAACTGATCGTAGACCACCACACCTGGCAGATCCACATCCAGGAGGGAGTCGCACCCGCTCAGGGCGAAGATGAGGAAGAATGCGGCGAGGGCGGAGCTGACACCTCCTCGTGGCTTCCGGCCCACCGTCTGTTTCAAGAACGTCTTCATGGTAACCTCTGGTCTTGTGTCGTCGGTGAACATCAGAAGCTGAGCCGGACCGTCAGATCCATGCTCGCCAGGGGGGGCATGACCGTCTGGAATCCACCGGAAATCCCCGTCGATCCTCCGGTAGCGCCGGCTTCCGGATCCCACGTTCTGCCATCGCCGATGGGGATGTCGATGCTTCCGTCCCTCGGGGTGCTGAACCCGTGTTCCCCGGTCCATAGCATGGCCAGGTTCCGGCCGGCCACGGTGACCCGGGCCCGGGAGGCACCGATTCGCTCGCTCAGGTGCCCCGGTAGGGTGTAGGAGGCTGAGACCTCGCGGAGCCGGGCAAAGCTGGCNTCGTAGGTCCCCAGGGGCTGTCGGCCCACGTTCTCGTAGGCCTGCATGAAGGGGTTGTTGTTCAGGTTGGACTGACGGGTCAGNCGAAGGCTGGTCTGGGCGGCAGGGGAGCTGGAGTCCTCCTGGTAGTGCCCACCTGCGGCATCCACCCGAGCGTAGAGCTGGAAGGGTCCGAAGGTGACCGTGCTGTTCACACCGAAGTCCCATGTGGGCACGGAGGGGCCCCAGCGAACGAAGGGTGCCTGGCTGCAGGGAACGAGTTCACCTCCCTGCTCCACGCCCAGCGGACCGGTGCCTCCGTCGCAGAGGGCCAGGGTGACGGCCCCCGTTTCGTCGATCTCGGCCTGACGGACCGTCCGGTAGTAGATATCGCCGATCCCGTAACCCAGGTAGTGACGAGTGGAGCCGGGCCCATTCACGAAGTCCTGGTCCGGGCCAAGCCGATCGATCTCATTCCCGTTGGTGGCGATCTGGCTGCCCAGTTCCCAGCTTCCCCAGTCACCTTCCATGACCCGGAAGTTCAGGGCCAGCTCATTCCCCCAGGCGCTTACCTCACCCAGGTTCACGAACTGGCTTCCCGGGAATCCCAGCGAGGAAGAAAGGGGCCGGGCCACGATGGCGCTGGTGGTGGACCGCTGGAATCGGGTGTACTCCACACTCACCCGCCCATCCCAGAGTTGTGCGTCGAAGCCGATCTCCAGCTCTTCACCCCGCTCCGGCTCCAGGTCCGGGTTCCCGAAGGCGCTGGGGACCAGACCGGGCTGGTTACCGAAGCCCACCTCGGGCGCCAGCGTCCGTACGGCGTCGAAGGTCCCGGGCTGCTGACCGGCGGCTCCCCAGGCTCCCCGGAGCCGGAGTTCGCTCACCCAGGGAAGGTCCATGAAGTCCTCTTCGCTGACCACCCAACTGGCGCTGACCTTCGGGTAGATGGCTGCATCGAACTCAGCGCCAAAAGCGCTGTTGTCGTCCGCTCGGACCGCACCGGTGACGAAGACCCGGTTCTGCCAGCCGAACTGCTGCTGGATGAAGACCCCCAGGGTGCTGTTCTCCTCAAAGGTCTGATAGGCGTCCCGGTTGGCGGCGGCGGAGATGGTGGTGATCTGGGGTGCCGGGAAGTTGGAGGCGTTGGAGCCCACGCTCTCACGCTCGTTCCGGTAGTACTGGAGACCGGCAGAGGTCACCGAGTTCAAGCGATCGTTCACGTCGAAGTCGGCAGATCCGGAGTAATCGAAGGTCCAGATCCGGACCCGGGTCCGGTCCTCGGACCGGACACCCAGGGCGGAGCCACCGAAGAAGTGGGCCGTGCCTTCCGGCTGGCGGGGCGTCAGGGAGAAGTTCCGCTCGTTCACGTTGTCCAGCCCCATGGAGAGGCGGTGTCGGAACCAGGCCAACGGGTTGTGCTGGAGCTGGACGCTCCCGGTGAATCGGTCCACGTCGGCCCGGTCCTCGATCTTCTTCCACTCTTCAGGGGGAGCCCGGAAGTAACCCCCATTCCGCTCGATGAAGTTGGGGTTGGACCAGAAGATGTTGCTGAAGGGATCGCTGTTGAATCCGCCCTGGGCCAGGCGGGTCCGACCCTCCACGTAACCCACGCTCGTCTGGACGTTGAGCTGGTCGGTGAGGGTCGCATCCAGGTTGGTCCGAACGTTCAGGCGCCGGTCCCAGTTCTGGGACAGGACGCCCTCGTTGTCCTGCCAGGAGCCCGAGGTGAAGTAGCGGAATCGCTCCGTTCCCCCACTGATGTTGGCTTGATAGTTCTGGGTTAACCCGTACTGGAAGATGGGGCCGGAGCCGAACTCTTCCTCGTGGTCGATGACGTTGAAGCAGACCAGCTGATCTTCGGTGGGGATCCCATCCACGCCCGGGGGCGTGGCGCACCGCTCACCCAGTCGGCCGGAGGGATTCCAGAGCCAGTTCGTGCCCGTGCGGACGGTGAAGTCGATCCGGGCGTCTCCCTCCACACCTCGCTTGGTAATGATCTGGACCACACCGTTGGAGGCTTCCGTCCCGTAGAGGGTGGCGGCGGCCGGTCCCTTGATGATCTCGATGCTCTCGATGTCCTCGGGCGAGAGGTCGTTCATCCGGCTAACCCGCGAGCCACCTCGCTGTCCTGGGCCAGAGGTGGGGTTGTTGTCCATCCGGATCCCGTCGATGTAGACGATGGGATCATTGGGCAGTCCCATGGTCTGGACGCCCCGGATCCGCATCCGGGTTCCGGTTCCCACCTGTCCCACATCCCCGCCCATGGTGACGCCGGCGGAGCGCTGACCGATCAGCTGGGTCAGGCTCTGGGCCGGGGTGACCTCGGCCAGTTCGGCGGCGGACATCCGGTCCACCACGTTCCCCAGGGCCCGTCGCTGCGTCCCACCGGCGGTCCCGGTCACCACTACTTCATCCAGAGCCAGCGCTCGGCGACGCAGTTGGATATCGGCTGTGGCCATCCCGTCCTGGGGCACGTTCACATCGTAGTCCAGGCTCTCGTAGCCCAGCATGATGACTCGGAGCTGTTGGGCCCCGGCAGGAACGCCCGGAAGGACGAAGCGACCGCTGGCATCGGTCAGGACCCCCCGCTCGGTTCCCACGAGCTGGATCTGGGCGCCGGCCAGAGGACGGAGTCCATCAGCGGCTCTGACCTGCCCTTCGATGCTTCCCGTCTGTGCTGCCAACCCACTGGGCGCGAGGCCCAGCAAGACGGATGTGACAGCAACGAGGAGAATGGCCGGCAGGCCGCCCCCGCGCGCGGGGCGCTCCGACGGTGGTCGGCGTTCGCCCCTTGTTCGAAATCGATAGAACAGGTTCATGAGAGTCCTCTCTCCAGGAAGAGTGAGAGCCAAGGGCGTGTCGATGTCTGTCTCGGGGACAGCATGCTGCGTGCTGCGTGCGCCTGAAGGACGCACCGACACCCAACCCTTCTTTACGGACATGCATCCTAAGATCAGGTATCACGGGGCTATCACCTGGACCTCACGGGGCTTGGATTTTCTTGTTGCGAAAGCGAATACCTGAGCCGTATGATGAGAAAACCATGTACAAGCTCAGATGTCTTGGGAGTGTCGACCTGAGGGATGATGCGGGCACCGCAGTCCGATCGGTGCTCAGTCAGCCCAAGCGCGTCGCCCTCCTCGTCTTCCTGGCCACCCAGCCGGGTGAGTCAGCGTCCAGGGAGCAGCTCCTGGATGTCTTCTGGCCAGAGCTGGATCCGGACCGAGGGCGGCGTGCCCTGAGCCAGGCCCTCTACTATCTCCGGCGGTCCCTGGGGAAGCGGGCCCTGGTCACCGAGGAAGGGGATCGGGTTCACCTGGCACCGGACCAGGTAGAGTGCGACCTCCACCTCTTCCGGAAGTGGGCGGATGACGGGGCCTGCCGGAAGGCCATGGATTGTCTTCGAGGGGACTTCATGGAGGGGTTCACCCTCCCGGACCTCCCCACCTTCGACAGCTGGTTGGAGGACACCCGGAGCGAGATCCTCCTGGAAGTCCGGGACCTGGCCCTGTCGGCCTCCTCCAAGGCTCAGGCCGAAGGGGACCCGGTGGCGGCGTGCCAGTTTGCCCGGAAGGCCGTGGAGCTGGCTCCCCTGGAGGAGCGGCCACTTCGCCGACTGCTGGAGGCCCTCCAAGCTTCAGGCGACAGGGGTCGAGCCCTGGCACTCTACCGGGAGTTTCGCGCTCGTCTGAAGGAGGAGTTGGACGTTGAACCGTCACGGGCCACCCGGGAGCTGGCCGCCTCACTTCTGGAGGAAAAGCCGGCCCAGGAAGGCCAGGACGGGCGCCTGGCGGTGGAGGGTGGCGCCGAGCCGCAGGTCCTGGATGAGGATGTGTCTGCCGCCACCGAAAGGCCTCACGCCCATGGAGCGGATCACGAGGCAGGAGCGGATCACGAGCATGGAGCGGGTCACGAGCATGGAGCGACTCACGGCCATGAGGGAGGCCCGGGAGACGCCACTGCACCTCCCGGGCCCAGGATCGCCATTGACCCTGTCTCTTTCAAGCCGCCTCCCCGTGCCATCACCCATCGGAGGGCTGCTCCGCCCGGGCCGCTCCGAGGCTTCCTGACCTGGTTGAGGCAGGGTGCCAGGCGGAATGAGTCGACGCTGGGACTGGGCTCCATCTCCATCGCGGGCTGGTCCCTGGCCTTCCTGGCAGGACTGGCGATAGCCGTCTTCGGGTGGGGCGGGATGGCCGACGATGCGACGGCAACGTCTTCAACGGACCGAACCCGGGTGGCGGTTCTCCCTTTCTCCTTCCAGGGAAGCGAGTCCTATTCGTACCTGGGGAGTGGCGTGGCCGAGCTCCTGAACATCAGCCTTGCCGAGTTGAGACCCATCCAGACGGTGGACCCCCAGGCACTCCGGGCGGCTCTTACCTCTGAGCAACGGACCCGGGGGATCTCGGTCCGGATGGCCGAGGAGGTGTCCCGACGCTTCGGCGCCGACTTGTTCATCACCGGAAGCGTCATCGAGTTTGGCGGGAAGTTGGAGGTCATCGCCTACCTGCATGATGGCGAGGGAGCCCTCCTTCACACCCTGCGAGCCAACACCACCCAGGAGATGGAGCTCTTCCAGGTCGTGGACGACCTGGTGCGGGGGCTGGTGGCGCTGGAGTATCTGACTGTAGGAGGCGGGTTGGGCCGGACGGCCGCCGTCACCACCCATTCCCAGGGAGCGCTGCGGAGCTTTCTGGAGGGGGAGGAGCTCTACCGAAGGGGAGAGTACCAGGCTGCGCTCCAAGCGCTGGAGCAGGCCGTGGCTGCCGATTCCACCTTCGCCCTGGCCCACTATCGAGCGGCGCTGAGCACCCTCTGGATGGGATCGCCTGACTTCGACAGCGCCCGCCAGTGGATCCGGCGCGCCCAGGATCACATGGGCCGACTCCCGGAGCAGGAGCGGAACCTGATCCAGGCCTTGGATGGATTCCTGAGCGGCTCACCCCATCGGGCCGAGGCCCTGTACCGGCAGATCCTGGCCCAGCAGCCTGAGAATGTGGAGGCGTGGTTCAACCTGGGGGAGGTCCTCTTTCACTACGGGCCTGTCATGGGTCGGAGTCTTTCTGAGTCCCGGGAGGCGTGGGAACGGGTCCTGGAAGTTCAGCCCGACCACAGGGGGGCCCGCTTCCACTCGGCGTTGGTGGCGGCCAGCGAGGGAAGGGTCGGCGAACTGGTGGCGACCCTGGATACCATGGTGGCCCTGGATCCGGAGGGCCGGACATCCCTCTCGGTCCACGCTCTTGCGGCCTGGGCTGCCGACGATCGAGGCGAACAGCTCCGGGTCCTGCACCGGGCTCGCTACGAATCGGACCGTGCGGTGCACTGGGCCGTGGAATACCTGGTCCGGTACCTCCAGGAGGTCCCAGGGGCTATCGAGCTGGTCCGGGTGCGAGGAGAGCATGCCCAGACCCGGGAGGAGCGGTTGGCCGGGCACCTTCGCCTGGCCTTGCTGGAGACGGCCCGGGGTCGTCCGGCGGCGGCTGAAGCTGAGCTGGCTGCTGCCGCCAGAATCGAGCCCGAGGTGGCAGGGCTCTATCACAGCTACCTGGTGTCACTCCCTGAGACCGGCGTCGAGCTGCGGGCCCTGGCCGCCAGCGGGGGAGAGCTGCCTGCCGAGGACCCACCAGGGGTTCCTCCCCTGTGGGATGCAGCTCCTCGGCTGAGCAACAATGACCTGGAGCAGGACCCCGACATGCTCCAAGAGGTCNGGAGGCGGGCTCCCCAGGGCCTGATTCCGGCCACGGGCAGTCGTCAGGATCTTCATCTCTACCTGGAGGCGCTGACCGCCCTCCAGGAGGGGGAGGCGGGAGCCCAGGAGTTGAGAGAGATCCAGCATCGACTCCGTGGTCTACCTTCCGACCTCTTCCCCCTGGCCAGCCTCCTTGCCGGTGGGTTGGAGTCGGAGGAGGCCGTCCAGGAGGAGCGGCTGGGGGAGGCCACGACGATCCTGGAGGGGATCTTCGAAGAGCCAGGGACCTGGTATGAAGAGACCCGGGTCTCCCCCCTCTATACCCTGGTCCGGGAACGAATGACCCTGGCCAGTCTCCTCCGCAACGCAGGAGATGGAGATGGGGCACTGCGATGGTACGGGTCCCTGACCCGGAGCAGCCTGGGAGAAGCCCCCTTCATGGTACCCTCCTGGATCCGGCGGGCTGAGATACACGAGGCACGAGGAGAGTGGAGGGACGCCGCGCACCTCTACCGGAGGGTCATGGAGCTCTGGGAGGAGGCCGACCCCGATCTCTCTCCCATCGTGGCTGAAGCTCGGGCACGGCTGGAAGCCCGGGTGGACCTCCTGGCCAGTCCGTGGCCTGACCAGGAGGTCCATGGCTCCCGAGGATGGAGGCCTGCGCCAGGGCCTGAGACCCTGGCCCACGAGTTCCAGCCCCAGTAGACGGCTGCCTCCCCCCTATCAGCGCCCTCCGTCGACGCTTGGCGCCGGCTCGAGCCAGTGGTTCATCCAGCTCACCGTCCGCTCCAGCCCGTCCACCGTCCGCCAGGGCGTCCAGCCACCATGGGCCGATTCGGGATACCGGACGAACTCGGCCGGAACCCCTGCCTTTACCAGGGAGAGGTACCACTGCTCCGCGTCCGCCATAGGGGTCCGGAAGTCCAGCTCACCATGAAGGACAAGGGTCGGCGTGGTCACGTTCTCCACGTATGACAGGGGTGACGATGCCCGATAGATGTCCCTGGCCTCATGGGGCGGTCCGTTGAACTCCCAATCCAGGGTCTGCTGAGCGTCACCCGAGAGATAGACGGTCTTCCAGTTGGAGATGGTGGCCCGGGTCACGGCGGCGGCGAAGATGTCGGACCGGGCCGTGAGCCAGTTGGTCATGTATCCGCCGTAGCTCCCTCCCATGACGCCCACCCGCTCCGGGTCGATCTGGGCATGCCGCTCCAGGACCGCCTCCACTCCGGTGAGGAAGTCCTCCTCATCCATGAGACCCCAGGCCTCCTTGGTCACGTAGGTGAAGTCGTGGCCGTAGGCGGAGGATCCTCGGGGGTTGGGGTAGAAGACGAAGTATCCCTGACCGGCCATGACCTGGAACTGGTGGGAGTAGTTGTTCCCGAAGGCAGCGTGGGGGCCGCCGTGGATGGCCATGACCATGGGGTACTGCTGGTCGGGATCGAAGTTGACAGGGGGGAGGACCCAGCCCTCGATCTCGGTCCCGTCGGCCACCGTCCAATGGATGACCTGGGCCTGGCTCAGTGCCACCTCCGCAAGCCACTCCCGGTTGAAGTGGCTGATCTGGATCTGGTTCTCACCGTGGAAGTCGGCCACGAAAACTTCGCCGGGGCGGGTGGGAGCGGTGGAGACGTAGGCCAGCCAGCGCTCATCGGCGTCGGCGGTGAACCCACTCAGCCGTTGTTCTCCGTGGGTGACCTGACGGACCTCCCCTGGCGTGTCCACACGAACCTCAAAGAGGTGGCGGTCACCCCGGATCAGGTCGTCGTAGCGGAGGGCCTCACCGTCGGATCGCCACTCGGGGCTCCCGGAAGATCGGCTCGGGTGTTCCGGTTCCTGGCCATCCACCAGCATTCGGGGCTCATCCTGAAACTCGAACTGGGCGTCCACCCCCACGAGGAAGAGTCCGGTGGGCTCGCCCTGCCCCGCACGCCGCAGGAAGGCCAGTGTCTGGCCGTCGGGTGACACTGCCGGATCCGAGTAGGTGGCGGCTCCCTCTTCCGTCAGGGTTCGGACCTGCCCCCCGTCCCTGCTCACCGTATAGAGGTCCCCTCCGGTCCGGTGCTGGTCGTACTCGGCCGGCTCGGCGTCATTCCCCACAAAGATCAGGCTCTGGCTGTCCTGGGACCACGCGGGGCTCATGACCTGGAAGGGCACGTCGGTGATCTGCCTGGCCTCCCCACCCTCTGCCGGCACGATCCAGAGCTGAGGGGTGGGTACGGCGTCAGGATGGGGCAGGAGAGCCGCCATCCCATTCTGTCGGAAGTTGCCGTGGGTGATGACGTTTCCGTCGAAGCGGTCCCGGTGGGTCACCGAGGTGATGGCGTCAGGGGCCACCCGGCGGGCGTCGTCAGGGCCATCGGCTTCCGGCCGGCGGACCAGGGCGATCCACTCTCCGTCGGGAGACCAGAGGGGTGAGGCGTCCACACCCTCGATGCGGAAGGCCTCGCCTGCCGGCTCGTCCACCCGGATGAACCAGGTGGAGTTGCCCGAGTCGTCCCGGTTGGACTGGAAGCTCAAGAGGGAGCCGTCTGGCGACCACTGAGGGGAGTGGGAGTCGTGGGCCGGACTGGTGAACTGGAAGGGCTCGCCCTGGGGCTGACCACTGGCGAGCCGCTGCATCCAGATGGAGCGGACCCGGTCGTTGTCCTCCTCCCGGACCCGGGTCACGGTGAAGGCCAGGAGGTCCCCACCCGGGGACATGGCAGTCTGGCCCACCGAGACCTCCTGATAGTGGTCGTCAGGTGAAACGGGCCGCTCCTGGGCGTGGAGGGGACCGGCGAAGGCCAGGACGGACCAGGCCACCACCAAAAGGGCTGGAAGAAGGACGTGGATGGTGGGCCGCATGCTGCGCTGGATCATGGTTCGGACTCGTCTCGTGTCGGGCCAGATGGAGGCGCGGCCCCGCAGGTTGCTGAGGGACCGGTACCACCGCCGAGAGCGGTGGCTTTGGGGTGTGGAGAATGCCAGCCGAAGGTAGGCTGGCCGATGTCCACCGGCAAACCGGTCGGGACACCAGTGTCGGTTGGGACGGGGGCGTGGGGGTGGTGACGAGTGGCGTTGCCCCTGGGGATCCGGAGCTCGGTTCCGTGAATGGTGAAGCATGCAGATTCTGCATGGCATGGTGGGAAAGGACTTCGCTTTCCAGCAGTCCCGTCCCCTGAGAGTGCAGGCCCGTCTGGGGAGGGAGCGCGGCACGGTCCTTGTTGAATAAGCGGGAGCGTCAGTCAGCGACACCCGATCGACCCCTCGCGACTGCGCACGAACTTGAAGCACCCTGAGTCGGACTTCAGGTCGGACCACCTTCCATTCCTCCACTCCATGGATCTCAACGAGATGACCCGACGAAGCCGTTCCAGTTCCTGGCGCTCGCCAGCCCTCCTTCGCATGGCCCTCCTCACCTTACCCCTGGTCCTCGTAGTGGGCTGTGATGGGGACGATCTTCCCACCGCCCAGGACGGCCAGGCATCGGCAGGTCTCAATTTCTCGCTCACCCATCAGGATGGAACGCCGGCCGTGGGCGATCTCCGGGTCGATGGGACGAACGGATCCCTGGTCATTACGGAGATGGCTTTCGTCGTGGACGAGATCGAACTCGAGGGCACCCGGGGAACCCATGATTTCGAGGAGGGACCTCTCTTCATCGAGTCCCATCTCCAGGGGCCAGTGATTGCGATCTCCTCGACGACGATCCCACCGGGCCGCTACGATGAGCTCGAGTTTGAGATCGACGATGCGGACGATGATGACGAGGTTCTGCAAGCCGTTCGGACGGTCTATCCGGACTGGCCCGAAGAGGCCAGCCTCTTCGTTGCGGGTCGCTTCGAAGCCTCGAATGGTGATGTCCGGGACGTCTACGTCTTCATCGAGGCTGAGGTCGAAATCGAGCTCGACCTGAACCCACCCATGGTCATCGATGAGTTCGACCAGGAGACTCTGGTGGTGAGTCTGGCTCCGGGCTTCTGGTTCTCTCGGGGAGATGGTTCCGTGATCGATCTGTCGGCGTGGAACTATATTCCAGGGTCTGATCTGCCGGAGTTGGAGGTCGAGATGGAGAAGGGATCATGGTCGGTGGAGTGGGATGACTGACGGGAATGATCGCTCTGGTTGAGTAAGGTGGAGGCGCGGGGAGGAGGATGGGGTCGGGCCGGTTTCTGGGGCCAGTCGACGGCGTCAGCTTTTGGGGCGGTCTCTGGCGTCAGCAGTTTTCGGGCGGTCTCTGGCGTCAGGCAACCGTTCCGTCCATTCTCCGCATCTGAAGGGGTGACCCGCAGAGCCACTTCGCTCTGAAGCCGGAAGGGGAGCGTCTGATCCGGGGCCCTGTCCTCCCTTTCCGGTATTCCGTCCCTGAAGCGGCCCACGAGGCGATGGAGATGACACTTGCCACCCGACGCTTGTCTCGACCGAAGACGTCCCGCCCGGTCGCTATCCTGCTGACCGTGGGACTGGCGGCAGGGTGCAGCGACGAGGGACCCGCCACTTCTCAGGTCGATGGTCCAGTCGTCCTGCCCATGGTCGAGACCTCCTACACCGTAGGTCAGGCGGCCGGAGGTCACTGGGACTCCTTCAGCCGCGTCACCTCCGTGGCCTTCGACGAGGAGAGCCGCCTCTTCATCCTGGACACCGACGCCCACCTGGTATCTCTGGTGGACCCGGAGGGGGAACTGGTGACCCAGTTCGGGAGTCGGGGAGATGGGCCGGGCCAGTTCCGGGTGCCCCAATCCCTGGCCCTCCGGCCAGGTGGGGAGGTGGTGGTGGCCGATGCCGGTCATCGGGCCTTCCTCATCTTTGATGCCCAGGGCGTCTACCAGAGACAGCACCCCTTCCCGGACGGGGTCATGGCTGGAGCCAATCTCCTCTTTCCCCACCTGGACGACGGCCTGGTGTACGCCGCCCGGGGGGTGATCATGCAGAGGGTCGGGGGGCCGGGATCCGGGCCACCATCCATCCCGGATGGGACCCCCATCCACCGGATGATCCTGGCAGGTGAGGCGGCTCAGGACACGGTCCTCCACCGGGCCTGGAGACCACCCCGGGAGCTGGGGGAGCCTGGTAGGGTTCAGGGACCCAGGGGGGGCGTCCGCCTTCCTGGCCTGGCGATCCGGGCCTTCGAGCCCCAGCTCCACCTGGCCGTCTTCCCAGATGGTCGTCTGGCGGTGGCCGACTCCTCCGATTACCGGATCCAGATCCTGGACCGGTGGGGTGGCCTGGACGGAACGGTGGAGCGACCCATAGAGCCTCGGCCTGTCACCCAGGCGGACCGGACCCGGGAGCGGGACCGGCGGCTCGCTGAGCTGGAGGCCGGCGGGGGACCCCGGATCCAGATCGTCACCAGTGGTGGATCCTTCGATCAGGGTGATCTGCGGGAGATGCTGGAGGAGCAGGTGCAGGACATGGACTTCTGGCCTGAGCTTCCTGTGATCCGGTCATTGGCCGTTGACAATCAAAGCCGACTGTGGGTCCACCGGAGTGGGGAGGGGCGGGACCCAGGCCCCTTGGACCTGCTCACCGCCGAGGGGGAGCTCCTGGGGACGATCCCGCCCGACGCGCTCACCATCCCCCAGGCCTTTGGCCCGGATGGCCAGGTCGCGTGGATCGAGTTGGACGAGCTGGAGGTGTCCCGGGTGCGAGTAGCTCGGTTGGAGGGGCTGCCCTGAGGGCACCCCTACCTGGAAGGCGCCTACCCTGAAGGCCGTGGCCGTGGTAGCCCTGACTGGCCGGCAGGGGGCTCGCCACACTCTCCGATCAGATCGGGCGCCTGAATGAGAACGGGCCTCTCGATCAGACCGGGCTTCTCGATCCGACCGGGAGAGTCGACCCAGGCGCCTATCCCATGGCCCCACCCTCATCGCCAGGTTGGATTCGCCAATCCCCGCAACCCGACTGAGAGTGCGAACCCTTAGGCGGCTGTTGAAAACGCACGGGGTCGACATCCTTCCAATGGAGGTGACCGACCTGTGGACGCCCTCACCCAGGATCTCATCGTCATGCGAGGAGCCGGTGGGTGGCTCCTTCGAAGCCGCAACTTCGATCGCCGGGTGATTGCTCGGCTCCGCCAGGCCCCTGGTGCCCAGTGGGATCCGGACCGGATGGTTTGGGTGGTGCCGGCCACTTCCCACGCAGAACAGGCGTTGGCCAGCCTCTTCCCCGGGATCCAGCTTCCCAGGTCAGAGCCCACCGGGTCAGAACGCTCCAGATCAGGACCCTGCAGGTCAGGGTCCCGCCCCAGGTCCGAACTCTCAGAGCCCCCGAGGCAACCCCCCAAGCCCGAGTCCGCAGAGCTCGCCAGGCCCGAGTCCACAGAACTCGCCAGGTCCGAGTCCACAGAGCTCGCCAGGCCCGAGTCCACAGAGCTCGCCAGGTCCGAGATCCCCCGCCTCCAGACCCCTCACCCTCCCACCCCCGATCCCTTCCCGGAGCTGGAGCGGGAGCGGATTCTGGAGAAGCTGGAACGAGAACTGGTTTTGGGCGGCTACGCCCCCAAGAGCCGGAAGGTCTACCTGGGTCATGTGCGCCGATTTCTGGAGTGGTGCCAGCAGGAAGGTGTGGAACGACCCGTTCCACTGGAGGCGGTGAAGGCGTACGTCACCTACCAGGTCCAGGACCGGGGAATTTCACGGTCCAGTCACGGCCAGATTGTCAGCGCCCTCCGCATCCTCTTCAAGCTGGTTCTGGAGAGTCAGGGGGAGGCCAGCACCCTTCCCCGGCCTCGTCGTGGCAAGCAGATGCCCAAGGTTCTGTCCCGGGCCGAAGCCCGACGGCTCATCGCCACCCTCAGCAATCCCACCCACCAGGCCCAGGTCATGCTCCTGTACTCGGCAGGGCTCCGGGTCAGTGAACTCACCCGCCTCCGGCCGGAAGACCTGGATACGGACCGGGGACTCGTCCGGGTCAACGGAGGGAAGGGCCGGAAGGACCGGTACACCCTCCTGTCACCCCGGGCCGAAGCCGCCGTGGAGCGTCACCTGGCCCGATGGGAGGTGGAGGACGCCCACGCCCAGGGATGCCCCTGGCTCTTCCCCGGCAGCCGACCCGACCGGCACGTCCACCCTCGCACCATCCAGAAAGTCGTGGCCCAGGCCGGCCAGGAGGCCGGAATCAAGAAGCGGGTCACCCCCCACGTCCTCCGCCACTCCTTCGCCACCCACCTCCTGGAGGGAGGCACTGATCTCCGGCACATCCAGGAGCTCCTGGGTCACGCCTCAGCCCGAACCACCCAGATCTACACCCACGTCAGTCGCAAGGACCTGGGCCGCATCCGTAGCCCCCTGGATGAGGAGTGATCGCCGGACTCCAGCCTTGGCCCCGCACAAAAGCGACCTGAAAGGAAGGGGGTAGATTGGCGAGGAGCCCTGGGAGCCCGTACACTGAACGCAGATGGGGCGGATGTGGTCTGGGAGGGGGTGTGGTGAGTTGAGGGCTTTGGCTGACGTGGGCTCGAGCAAGAAGAAAGAGTCCCTTAATCGCGCGCGTGAAGGCTCTTGGGTCGTTGACTGGGATCGTGGGGCGGGGAGGTAGAGGACGAAGGGATGCGGGCCGAGTGAGGTGGACGGATGAGGAGTGAATGGGCCCGAGAGGACGGTGGGGCCCGTCCGTGGATGACGCCGACGATGGCCATTAGGATGGAAAGAGCGGCCATAGGTTACTTATGCAAGCTGTTTCTTATCGAACCCTCCTTCGGCAACCCCACCCTCTTTGCCGGTCTTATTGCCCCTTCATTCGCAAGTAGGACGTTAGTGCGCCACCACGTTCAGGGGTCGCGGGGTGAGCTTCGGTCGGAACGTGTGTGGGGTGGCGGGCGGCCCGCCTCGGGTCGGTGCCATGAGCACGACGTCCGGGGCTCGGCGGGTTGGAAGGGCGGTGCGGATGATCCCCAGTAAGCTGAGGTGACGGTCGTGCCAGGGCGGTTCCTCGGCTGGCTCAATCCCTCATCCGGTGGGCACGTTCGCCTCTTCCTGGGTTGGGTCTCCGCAGATGCCTGCCCTGGCACCAGCATGGCTCTCGGGGCGTGCCTTTGT
>SL_3KL_010_SEDDRAFT_10001590_pt1 | contig 20750 bp, 12 predicted proteins | sample SodLakKL_010_SED_2_FD_10381 | JGI IMG/M metagenome (IMG submission 10381) | reverse complement strand
CCTGGCTCCGGGAACCGCGTTGGCTACGACGCTTCCGGGGGAGTCGGCTGGTGCTCACTGCTACGGATCTCCGTGCCTTCGAGGGATTTGCCGGTCCGGAAGGGCTGGGGCTCGAGCACGCCGGGCGGGTGGAACTCCGCATCGCCCGAGAGGACCGGCTCGAGGCGGCGGAGTTTCTGGCGGAGCTTGAGATGGCCCAGGCCCAGCGGCTACTGGACGCCGGCGACCCCTGATCTCGACACAGTTGGCTTCGGCCCGCAAACCCACGCGGCATCGGTGTAAGTCGGCAAACCCGATCATTCAACCTCGACCATTCAACCTTCAACCTCGACCATTCGGTCAAGGTCATTCCGGCCCTGGGACCAGTACATTGAGCCTCGCCGGTCGCATCCGGGCCCGGATCTGGCGCGCTTCAGCGGGTTCCCCGTCCAGGCTCAGCGGGATCGGCCTCCGGGAGCGAACCTCAACCTCCCGGACCCGTAGACGCACCAGGAGGGGATGCTCCGGATCATCCCGGGTCAACATGCGTGCCGCCAACCCCGAGAGCTCCAGCCCCTCTCCATCCCGGATCACCAGGACGTCCATCCAGCCGTCTCCCGGGTCGGCTCCCGGCGCCACCGGGATTCCGCCACCCGCCGACGCGCCATTGGCCAGCACCAGATTCAGCGCCCGGATTCGCCTGGGCTCCCCTTCGCCCGATGCTATCTCCAGATCCCATGTGGAGTGCTCCCCCCAGAGCTCCGCTCCGGTTCTGAGGTAGGAGAGTGGCCCCCACGCAACCTTCACCTCGTCGGTGAGGCTTTCATGGAGTTCACCGGCGAATCCCCCGGTGACCGCGTTCAGAACCATGCGGGGAGGCGAGTCGTCCAACTCCACCTCCATGATGTCCAGGGTCCGGCTTGATCCACCCCCGTCCAGTAGCCCCAACGCCTCCTCCGGGTCCAGGGGGATCGCCAGGGATCGGGCCAGATCATTGCCCGTCCCCAAGGGGACGATGCCGAGGAGGGTGGTTGCGGGTGCATCCTGGGAGTCAGATTGCGCCGAGACGATCCCCGATCCCACTTCATTCACCGTCCCGTCTCCACCCGCCGCCACCACCATCTCCACGCCTTCCTCGGCCGCTGCCCTGGCCCACCGCCGACCGTCGTCCGGCCCCTCCGTCCAGCGCAACCGGGTTCCGGGAGTGGTCCGAGCCCAGCGTTCGATGAAGCTCCGGTCACCCTTGTGGCCTGAGGCGGGATTCAGGATGATGAGGCGTCTGGTTGGCGACATGGAGGGCTCCCGTTTGTGAAGTGACCGAGGGCGTCCGGGCCCATGGTACCCCGGCGCGGCCCATCCCGTGGGATCCTGAACCGCTCCCTTCTCTTCTCTCCCTACTCCTCTCCCTACTCCGTTCCCATGCACATCCTTCCCCTGGGCGGTGCCGGTACCGTCACCGGCTCCCGCTTCTTGGTGGACGTCGGCCGGACCCGGATCCTGGTGGACTGCGGCCTCTTCCAGGGCCTGAAGAACCTCCGCCTTCGCAACTGGCGCCCCTTCCCCCTGGATCCGGGGACGCTGGACGCAGTGGTGCTGACCCACGCTCACCTGGATCACTCGGGCTACCTCCCCGTCCTGGTGCGGGAGGGGTTCCGGGGGCCAGTGCATGTGACGCCACCCACGGCGGGCCTTCTCCCTATTCTGCTCTCCGACGCCGGACGGATCCAGGAGGAGGATGCCTCGTACGCCGGGCGGAAGGGCTTCTCCAAGCATGACCCGCCCCGGCCCCTGTTCACGGCGGCCGACGCAGCCAGGGCCGGGGAGCAGATCGATCCCATCCCCTTCGGTGAGTCCTTCCGAGTGGGGAGCTTGGAGTTGGAGTTCCACCGGGCCGGGCACATCCTGGGTGCCGCCTCGCTGGAGGTGGCCCACCGGTCCCGGGGGAGCGTTCTCTTCTCGGGAGATCTGGGGAGGCCCCATGACCTCCTCCTGCCTGCTCCGGCGCCCCGTCCCGCTGCCGATCGCATCGTCATGGAGAGCACTTACGGTGACCGAGTCCACGAGGATGAGGAGGTGGCGTCCCAGCTCGCCGAACTGGTGATCCGGGTCTCTGCCCGGGGCGGGGTCATCCTCATTCCCACCTTTGCCGTTGGGCGGGCGCAGACGCTTGCGGTTGTACTGTGGCGGCTCCGTCAGGAAGGGAAGATTCCCCACATCCCCATGTTCCTTGACTCCCCCATGGCGGTGGAGGTGAGCGGGGTGCACCAGACCTACGCCCACGAGTTGAGGGTGCCGGCCCGGGAGTTCGATGCGGCGCTGGAGGCGGTGGCACCGGTGGTGTCGGTGCAAGAGTCCAAGGCCATCTTCGGGATGAACGGGCCCCGGATCATCCTGGCCGGGGCCGGCATGCTCACCGGGGGGCGGATCCTCCACCACCTGGTGCACTTCGGGTCCGACCCCCGGAATGCCCTCCTGCTCGTGGGCTTCCAGGCCGAGGGGACCCGGGGACGGGCGCTGGTCCGGGGGGCCGAGAGCCTCCGGATACACGGCGCCGAGGTTCCCATCCGCCTGGAGGTCAAGCGGATTGAGGCCTTCAGCGGACACGCCGACCGGACCGAACTCCTGGCCTGGCTCCGGTCCGGCCCGCCCGCTGCCGTGTCCCTGGTGCATGGAGAACCGGGCCCGGCCGACGCTCTACGTCGATCCATCGAGGTGGAGTTGGGCTGGGAGGCGGAGGTAGCGGAGGAGGGGAGACCTCTGGGAGCATGGGCGGGGAGCGCCGAAACCGCTCGTTGAGCGTTTTCGTAGGGGTGGTTAGCCCAAAAGCAATCACCCCGGGGGCCCCCTTGAGTGGGTCCCTGAACTCCGGGAGTCTCCCCCATGGCCCGCCGTCTTCTACGCAGCCATCCATTTCGTTGCACGCCCTTCTGTCATCCTCTCCGCAACCCTCATCCCAGGTCCCCCGGGGCCCGGGTGCCATGGAGCCCATGGAGCGGTCTCCCGGTTTTGGGACCTCTGACGATGGGTTTCCGGGCTGCGGGGCTCCTGACCGCGGCTCTCCTGGCTCTGGGCCTTCTGGGGCCAGGCCTCCTGGCAGGCCAGGAGCCTCACACCCCCACGGGATCCGATCCCTCGGCAACCCACAACCTGGCAACCCAAGGTGTAGGCCCCCGGGTTCTGGAAGCGGTCCGGATCACGGGAGATCCCCCACGGATCGATGGCGACCTCAGCGATCCCGTTTGGGCGGCCGCTCCGGTAGCCCACGGCTTCGTCCAACTGGAACCCCGGGAAGGCGCTCCCGCCAGCGAGCGCACCGAGGCCCGGGTCCTCTATGATGATCAGGCCCTCTACGTGGCGGTCCGGGCGTGGGATTCCAGCCCGGACTCCATCGTGGCCCAACTCACGCGCCGGGATCAGCCTTCCTACTCGGATCGGGTCCACGTGGTGGTGGACTCCTACTTCGACCGGCGCACGGCCTTCCACTTCGCCGTGAACCCGGCAGGGGTCAAGTACGATGCCTATCGATACGACGACCACCGGGAAGACCCGGGGTGGGACGGCGTCTGGGAGGTGGCCACCCGCGTCGATGCCCATGGGTGGACCGCGGAGTTCCGGATTCCCCTCTCCCAGCTCCGCTTCTCCGGGGCAGCCGAGCAGGATTGGGGGATCAACTTCGGACGGGACATCGCCCGGAGGAATGAGACCTCCTCCTGGGCGCCCCTCTCCACCACCGAGCCTGCCATGGTCTCTCGCGCCGGCATCCTACAGGGACTCCGCGACCTGAGTCCTCCGACGCGCATTGAGGTCCTCCCGTATTCGGTGGCCCGCCTCGATCGAATCGCCGGGGCCGACGAGAACCCCTTCCGGTCGCCTACCGAGGGGTCCATGGAGGTGGGTGCCGATGTGCGGGTGGGGCTCACCAGCAACCTCACCCTGGATCTGACGCTGAACCCGGACTTCGGTCAGGTGGAGGCGGACCCGGCCCAGGTCAACCTCAGCGCCTTCGAGACCTTCCTCCCCGAGCGGCGGCCCTTCTTCCAGGAGGGCGCAGGCATCTTCCGGTTCGGAATCGGGATCGGCGATGGCGACGGCGAGAACCAGAGCCTCTTCTACTCCCGCCGGATCGGCCGGGCACCCCAGGGCCCGAACCCAGGGGGCGCCGCCTGGACCGATCGGCCCGACCGCACCCGGATCCTGGCGGCGGGGAAGCTTTCGGGGAAGACGGAATCGGGGTGGTCCCTGGGGTTCCTGGGGGCCTCTACCGGTGAGGCAGCGGCGCGGGGGTGGGTAGATGGGGAGGTCCATTCCGTTTCCGTGGAGCCCAGGTCCCATTACGGGGTGGCCCGGGTCCAGCGGGACTTCCGGGGTGGAGAGAGCGCCCTGGGAGTCATCGCCACCACCGCGGTGAGGGAGTCGGGAGCGGCGGACCTTCTCCGGCTGCACCGGGAGGCTGTCACCGGTGGGGTCGATGTGCGGCACCGCTTCCGGGAAGGCGCCGTGGAGATCCACGGGTCCCTGCTCGGCTCTCGGGTGTCGGGAACCCCGGACGCCCTGGCTCGGACCCAGCAGGGTTCGGCCCGTTACTTCCAACGGCCCGACGCCGAGCATGTGCGGTTCGATCCCACCGCCACCTCCCTAGTAGGATGGTCCGGGAAGGTGGAACTGCTCAAGATGGGCGGCGGGCCGTGGCGCTTCGCCTCCCTTACCCACTTCCGCTCTCCCGGCTTCGAGGCCAACGACCTGGGTTTCATGCCGCGGGCCGATTACGTGGCCCAGGTGGGGTACCTGGGATACCTCCAGGCTCATCCCGGGGAGCGCCTGCGCCGGTGGTCCCTGAACTCCAATGTCTGGTCCCAGTGGGACTTTGGAGGGACCCGGCAGGAGGTTGCCGGCAATGTGAACGGGCAGATCACCACCCACGGGAACCGGACCTTCTTCGCCGGGGTCCGTGGGTCCGGCGAGGGGTTCAGCCCGACCCTTCTCAGGGGAGGTCCCGGCCTCGTGACGGAACCGCTGCTGGGCGGATGGGTCGGATTCGGCTCCGACGCCCGGCAGACCCTCCAGGTGAACCTGAACACGAACTGGGAGGTGCGGCCCGCCGGAGACTCCCGGACGCTCTCCACATCCGGAACGCTCCGGTGGCGGCCCTCCACCCGAGCCACCTTCCGAGCGGGCCCGACGTTCTCAAGGAGGATTGAGGATCGGCAGTGGGTGGGACGGGTCTCGGTTCACGGATCTGGTGACAGCGAAGACACCCGCCGTGTGGAGACCATCCTGGGACGCCTGGAGCAGTCGACGCTTGCGCTTACCCTTCGGGCCGAGACGGCTCTCACACCCGATCTCAGTCTCCAGTTCCACGCCCAGCCCTTCGTGAGTACCGGGCGGTACACCGGATTTCGCAGGGTCGGTGAGCCCCGGGGCGAGCGCTATGAAGACCGGATTGTACCCATACCATGGGAAACCCAAGAGGGACGGGTGCATCTTTCGCTCCCCAACGGATCCGCCGCCATGGACGACCCAGGATTCCGGTCTCTCCAGTTCCGGTCCAATGCCGTGCTTCGCTGGGAGTTCAGGCCCGGCTCCACCCTCTACGCCGTCTGGTCCCAGTCTCGACTCGGGGTGGACGGCCAGGAGGGGCTCAAGCCCGCCCGTGGAATGGACGATCTCTTCTCTATACGCCCGGACAACGTTCTGATGCTCAAGATAAGTTACTGGTTCAATCCCTGAGGATCATTTATCCTCTCAGAGAGTCTCACACTCGAGCCTGCCCGCCAGCCCCCATGAAGGGGGTCGGGACAGGAGCTCTTGCGATGCCCGGACCCTCTTCGATGCCCGGACCCTCTTCCCCGGACACACCATGACCGACACCACAGTCCACACGCCCCTCCCGGACCTCCCCTTCCTGAACCCTGATGGCCCCCGGGCACACCGGGGCTTTCGGCAGGGGCGCTGGAAGCGTGCCGTGGATGTACGGGATTTCATCCAGAAGAACTACACCCCCTGGACCGGGAGCCCCGATTTTCTCCAGGGGCCCACCGACGCCACCCGATCCCTCTGGGAGCGGGTGCTGGAGCTCATGAAGGAGGAGCAGCGGAAGGGGGTTCTGGATGCGGACACCGAGACGGTCTCGGCCATCACCTCCCACGAGCCCGGCTACATCCAGCGGGAGTTGGAGCGGATCGTGGGGCTCCAGACCGAGAAGCCCCTGAAGCGCGCCCTCATGCCCTTCGGCGGGCTGCGTATGGCCCGTAAGGCGCTGGAGAGCCACGGCTTCCAGATGTCCCCGGCCACGGATCAGGCGTTCCGGAGCATCCGGAAGACCCACAACGACGGGGTTTTCGACGTCTATACCGACGAGATCCGTCGGGCCAGGTCATCGGGGATCATTACCGGCCTCCCCGATTCCTACGCCCGGGGACGGATCATTGGCGATTACCGCCGGGTGCCCCTCTACGGTGTGGACCGGTTGGTGGAAGACAAGGAGGCCCAGCTCGATTCGCTGGAGGTGGCATCGCTGGACGAGGAGACCATCCGACTCCGGGAGGAGCTCAGCGAGCAGCTCCGGGCCCTGGGGGAGCTCAAGAGTATGGCGGCTGCCCACGGGTTCGATATCGGCGGCCCCGCCGGCGATGCCCGGGAAGCCTTCCAGTGGCTCTATTTCGCCTATCTGGCGGCGGTGAAGGAGCAGAACGGAGCCGCAATGTCGCTGGGGCGGGTCTCCACCTTCCTGGACATCTACCTGGAGCGGGATCTGGCGGAGGGGACGCTGGACGAGGCCGGGGCCCAGGAGCTGGTGGATCACTTCGTCATGAAGCTTCGGATGGTGCGGTTCATGCGCACCCCCGACTACGACGCCCTCTTCTCAGGTGATCCCACCTGGGTCACCGAGGCCATCGGAGGGATGGGGCTGGACGGCCGCACCCTGGTCGCCCGGACTTCCATGCGCTTCCTCCAGACACTCCGGAACCTGGGGCCGGCGCCGGAGCCCAACCTGACCGTCCTCTGGTCCGAGCGCCTCCCGGAACCGTTCAAGCGGTTCTGTGCCGACATCTCCATGGAGACCTCGTCGCTGCAGTACGAGAACGACGATCTCATGCAGGAGTTCTGGGGCGACGACTACGGGATCGCCTGCTGTGTGTCCGCCATGCGCATCGGGAAGCAGATGCAGTTCTTCGGCGCCCGGGCGAACCTGGCGAAAGCGCTCCTGTACGCCATCAACGGGGGGCGCGACGAGATCAGCGGCGAGCAGGTGGGGCCGACCCTCAGCCCCATCACCGGAGACCGCCTCACCTACGACGAGCTGTGGCCCCGGTTCGATACCATGATGGACTGGCTGGCGGGGGTGTACATGAGGGCCCTCAACGGCATCCACTACATGCACGACAAGTACTACTACGAGCGGCTGGAGATGGCGCTCCACGACCGGGACGTCCTCCGGAACATGGCGTGCGGGATCGCCGGTCTCTCGGTGGTGGCCGATTCGCTCAGCGCCTGCCGGCACGCGGAAGTACGCATCCACCGGGATGAACGGGGCCTCGCAGTGGACTTCGAGGTGGAGGGCGACTACCCGGCCTTCGGGAACGACGATGACCGGGTGGACGTCATCGCCCGGGAGCTGGTGGAGCGCTTCATGGGCAAGATCAACCGCCAGACCACCTACCGGAACGCGGTTCCCACCCAGTCGGTCCTCACCATCACTTCCAATGTGGTCTATGGGAAGATGACCGGGAGCACCCCCGATGGTCGGAAGCGGGGCGAGCCCTTCGCGCCTGGCGCCAACCCCATGCACGGGCGGGATCGGGAGGGCGCCGTGGCCAGCATGCGCTCCGTGGCCAAGCTCCCCTACGAGCACGCACTGGACGGGATTTCCTACACCTTCTCCATCGTCCCCGGCGCACTGGGACGAGAGGGTTCGGACCGGACGGCGAACCTGGTTGGCCTCCTTGACGGATACTTCCGGGAAGGGGGGCACCATGTGAATGTGAACGTCTTCAATCGCGAGACGCTCCTGGACGCCATGGAGCGGCCAGAGGAGTACCCCCAGCTCACGGTCCGGGTCTCGGGATACGCCGTGAACTTCAATAAGCTCACCCGGGAGCAGCAGGAGGACGTCATCGCCCGGACCTTCCACGAACTCCGCTGAGGGCTCCGTTGCAGCCAGCGAGCACCGTGGAGAATGTGCGGGGGTGGCTCCATTCGGTGGAGTCTGCCGGGACGCTTGATGGCCCCGGGATCCGCCGGGTCCTCTTCCTGCAGGGGTGTCCCCTGGAGTGTCTCTACTGCCACAATCCGGACGCCCGGCCCTACCGGTGTGGCAGGGAGACGGACAGCTATACCCAACTCCGGGAGATCGCCCGGAACCGGGACTTCCTGATCCGCTCCGGGGGCGGTGTCACGGCCTCCGGTGGGGAGCCGCTGGGTCAGGCCGACTTCGTCCACTCCCTCTTCGCCGGATGCCGGGAGATGGGGATCCATACGGCGCTGGACACCTCCGGGTACCTGGGTGCCAGGGCCAGCGACGCCCTCCTCCGTGTGACTGACCTCGTCCTCCTGGACATCAAGCACATCCGGCCCGACCGATACCGCGAACTCACCGGCCGGAATCTGGAGCCCACCCTCACCTTTGCCCACAGATTGGCGGCCCGGGGTGTGCCGGTCTGGATCCGGCACGTCCTGGTGCCGGGATACACCGACGATCCAGAGGCGCTGGATGCGCTGGCCGGATTCGTCCGGGGACTCGGGAATGTGGAGCGGGTGGAGGTCCTCCCCTATCACAAGATGGGGGAGTGGAAGTGGGTGGAGTTGGGGATCGAGAACCCGCTGGTAGATACGCCGGAGCCATCGGAGGCCGCAGTGGATGATGCCCGCTCCCGGCTTCGCCGCAGCGGCCTTCCGGTGTTCTGAGTAGAGGTCGGGTTTGGTGGCGCCCTTTCTGGATCGGAGCCGGACCGTGGCTCCACCGGGGTACAACCGGTGGCTCATCCCCCTGGCCGCCCTGGCCATCCATCTGGCCATCGGTCAGGTCTACGCCCTCAGCGTCTTCAACCTCCCCCTCACCCGCATCGTGGGAGTGGACGCCCCGGCCCCGGAAGACTGGAGCCTCACCACGGTGGGGTGGATCTTCTCCATCGCCATCATCTTCCTGGGTCTGTCCGCCGCCCTCTTCGGCACCTGGCTGGAACGGGTGGGCCCCAGGAAGGCCATGTTCGTCTCGGCCCTCTGCTTCGGCGGCGGGTTCTTCGTGTCGGCGCTGGGGGTGCACCTCCACAACATCTGGATTGTGTACCTGGGCTATGGAGTGTTGGGCGGTATTGGCCTCGGGATCGGCTACATCTCTCCCGTCTCGACCCTCATAAAGTGGTTCCCGGACCGACCTGGCATGGCCACCGGGATGGCCATCATGGGCTTCGGGGGCGGTGCCATGTTGGGCTCCCCCCTGGCGGTGGCCCTCATGGGGTACTTCTCTGGTCCCGACTCGGTGGGCGTGCGGGAGACCCTGGTGGTCATGGGGGCGCTCTACCTCCTCCTCATGATGGTGGGAGTGGTGCTGGTGCGGGTCCCTCCGGAGGGGTGGGCGCCGGAAGGGTATTCCCCGGCCCAACATCGGGGGAAGATGATCACCCAGGGGAACGTGTCGGCCGATAGGGCGCTCAGGACCCCCCAGTTCTGGCTTCTCTGGGTCATGCTGTGCGTGAATGTGACGGCGGGGATCGGTGTTCTGGGCCAGGCCTCGCCCATGATCCAGGAGATGTTCCCTGGTCGGGTGGGTGTGGAGTTCGCCGCCCTCTTCGTAGTGCTCCTGAGCTTCTTCAACCTGGTGGGCCGCTTTCTCTGGTCGTCCTTTTCGGACCGGATCGGGAGGAAGGGCGTCTACGCCATCTACTTCGGTCTTGGGGCCCTCCTCTACGCCCTCATCCCGTCCCTGGGGCGGCTGGACTCCATCGTTCCCTTCGTTGCCGCCTTCGCCGTGATCATGAGCATGTACGGGGGTGGGTTCGCCACCATCCCTGCGTACCTCCGGGACCTGTTCGGCACCTATCAGGTGGGTGCCATCCACGGGCGCCTTCTCACTGCCTGGTCCACGGCGGGGGTGCTCGGGCCGGTGCTTGTGAACTACCTCCGGGAGGGTCGGATCCGCGCAGGCGTCCCTCCTACCGACGCGTATACCCTCACTATGTACATCATGGCGGGCTTGTTGGCGGTGGGACTATTCTGCAACATGCTGGTGCGGGAGGTGGATGGTCGGCATGACGTCAGGAACGCCGCTGTTGGGCAGAAGCTCCCGGAGAGTCGCGCCGTAAAACGGGATTGACGCCAGATTGATGCTTTGACGTGTATCGGCATCATTCCTGCGCCCGTTATGTCCGTTCGGGAGCCCTGATCCGCTCCCCCCAGGGCACCGGATGCCGGCGGCACTCCCCACGGCCTGTCTCTTCGCTCCTCCGATCCCGTGTTTCAGGGTCCGATGTAGTGAGTGAATCCCGGGCGCCTCCCCCTTTTCAACGCTGAGGTTATCTCCCTGCTGCAGAGCTTCTCCCTCCGGAGCCGGATTCTGGTTCTCCTGGGTCTGGCTGTCCTGCCGCTGGTGGCCCTCCTGGCCTACACCGTCTGGTCCGAATATCAGGCGCGGCTGGTCCAGGCAGAGCAGGGTGTGCTCAGCCTGGCGGAGGTACATGCCGCTCACCTGGAGCGGACTCTTCGGGACGTGGACGCCCTCCTGGGGGAGCTGGCTGGGAATCCCCAGTGGCAATCCCTTGATGAAGCAGGTTGCCACACGCTTCTCCGTTCCTTCAGGAACGCGGCACCCACGGTGGGAGAAGTATCGGTATACGGACCGGATGCAGAACTCCTCTGCACATCGTGGGGGATTCTGGGAGAGGGACTGGACAATCCCGCTCCGATACGAACCGCCTTCATCCGGTCGGTGATGGAGAGCGGGAAGCAAGTCTACGGACTACCGACCCCAGGGCGGCTCACTGATCGGATGGGATTGACGGTGGGTGTCCCCATGCTTGGCGCTGATCCCCATGGATCCTCCGTCGGGGCAGCCGCGGCCATGATCGAGTTGGGGCGACTCCAGGAACTACTCACGCCCAAGAGCCTGCCGGCCGGTGCGCTGGTGACCTTGACCCGGGCGCAGGACGGCGTCGTGGTGGCCCGCTCCGAGGATTGGGAGGAGTGGGTGGGGCAGCCCATCCTATGGGGCGACATGAGTGGCAGCGATTTTCTTGAGGGTGCGGGGCTCAGTCGAACCCATGGGGGAGATGCGGTGCCACGTCTCTGGGGCTTCGCACCCATCCCCGGTCCCGACTGGGTGGTGTTCGTGGGCGTTCCGGAAGAGCAAGTGTACGGGCCGATCCGCGCTTCCCTTGTCCGGAACGGGGGGGTTGCGGGTACGCTGATTCTCCTCCTGGCTCTCCTGGCCGGAGTCTTCCACCGGTCTTTGGGAAGCACGGTTCGCGGGTTCATCACCGATGCCAGGGCGGCGGCCGATGACTCCTCCCGGCGCATCCAACTCCGAGGACCGGAAGAGCTGGATTCCCTGGCTCATGAATTCAACCGGACCCTGGAGGCCCGCGCGGAAGCCGAGAGGCTCCTAGTCCGGGCCGAGCAGGATCTCCAGGAAGCCAGAAGGATGGAGGCGGTGGGCGATCTGGCTGCAGGGGTCGCCCATGAGTTCAACAACCTCCTCACTGTGATTCGCATGGAAAATGCCCTGATCCAGGAGGATCTGGCCCGCAGTGGTCAGGGGATCGACGGTCCTGCGCAGATCGAATATGCCTCGGAGCGGGCCGCCGGGATGGTCCGACAGCTATTGGCGCTCGGTCGCCGGGACCCGACTCAACCGCGGTGGCTCTGTCCAGCCACCGAGTTGAAGAGCCTTCTCACCCGATATCGTGGAGAATTCGGTGATCGCCTGAACATCCATCTGGAGGTGGATCCTGCTGTCCCCAGGGTACACATGGACCCCAGGCACCTGGACCAGATTGTCCGGAACCTAGTTCGGAACGCCTGGGATGCCCTCCCCGAGGGAGGCGACGTGACCATTGCGGTCTCCGAAGGCGGGCGTGGCAGTGCTGGAGTCGGCAACGGCGGCGACCCCACAGTCGACCACAGGCGTCACGGCAACGGCGGCGACCCCATCCAGCGACTCAAGGGGAAGGACGTTTCGGACCGGCCCACATGCGTGATCCAGGTGACCGACACCGGCCCGGGATTACCGGAGGATGTCCGACGCCGCGCCTTCGACCCCTTCTTCACCACCCACCCGCACGGCGGCCGATTGGGATTGGGTCTGTCCACCGTGTACGGAATCGTGAGTCGGGCCGGGGGACTGGTGAAGTTGGAAAGTCACCTCGGGAGGGGTACGACGGTGGAGGTCACCCTCCCGGGATCCCATCACCCCAGCAGCTCCCGGGAGGCCGTCCGGTAGAAAGGTGTGACTCAGTAGGCTGCCGCCGCCGCTTCCCTACGCATGTCCGCCCCGGTCCGGAGAACGCCGTCCGGGGATCGCCGGACGATCTGGAGGTTTCCAAAGGGGGCGGTCCAGCCGTCCACCTGGGTCACTTCGTGCCCTCGGTCGGTCAGCCCCTGGTTCACCCACTCCGGGAACCGGGTTTCCACCGATACCCGATGCCCGTTGTAGCTCCGGAACCGGGGCGCTTCCGCCGCCTGCTGGGGGGTCAGGTCGAAGAGGAGCATCTGCACGAGGGCCTGGGCCACCGTCTGGGGCTGACCATGGCCTCCGGGAGTGCCCAACGCCATGTCCAGGCTACCATCGGCGTGGGTGACCAGGGTGGCCATGAGGGTGTGGAAGGGGCGCCGGCCCGGGGCGATCCGGTTCGGGTGTCCTTCCTCCAGGGTGAAACCGCCTCCCCGGTTCTGGAGCATGATTCCGGTAGCTGGATCCATGAGCCCGCTCCCGAAGCTGTGGAAGAGGCTCTGGATCCAACTTACCGCATTCCCCTGCGAGTCCACCGCGATGAGATAGACGGTGTCACCACTCCCCTCCACCGGATCAGTGTGAGTCGGTTCCCCGCCATCCTCGCCTCTCAGCGGTCCCGGAGCCGCGAAGGTCATGGCACTGCTGCCGATCTCTCCGGCCCGCCGGGCCAGATACTCCGGGTCCAGGAGCTGGTCCAGGGGGGCCGGGGCTGCGTCGGCATCGGCGACCCACCGGTCCCGGTCTGCGAAGGCCAGTTTCTTGGCCTCGATGAGGATATGTAGGAGTTCGGGATCCCTGGGGTCATCAAAGCCGTCGAGCCCCCTGGCCTCAGCGATCCCCAGCATCTGAAGGAGCGTCATCCCCTGACTGTTGGGGGGCAGGGTGTGGATGATCCGGTCACGGAAGGGGATGGAGACGGCGCTGGTCCAGTCTGCCGAATGGGCGGTGAAGTCCGCCAAGCGTAGAGGACTCCCTTCCTCCTCCAGGAATCGGGCCAGGGAGGCTGCCACCCCTCCCCCGTAGAGGGCTCCGGGTCCCTCACGGGCCAGGGTCTGGAGGGTCCCTGCCAGGGCAGGGCTCCGGAGAATCGACCCTGCCGGAGCCGGACTTCCTCCGGGAGCATATACGGCCCGCGCAGCTTCGTTCAGACCCCCGACAGCCGCGGCAACATCGCTCTCCAGGGTGGTGGTGACGACGAAGCCCTCCTCAGCGAGTCGGATGGCCGGGGCAAGGGCCTGGGCCAGGCTCATGGTTCCGTGGCGCTCCAGCGCCGCTGCCCACCCGGACACGGCACCGGGCACCGTGACGGAGAGTGGGCCCGTCTCGGGAATCGCCACCAGATCCTGTTCCAGGAAGAAGTCGGGGGTGGCGCCCGCAGCAGCCCGCCCAGACGCATTCAGCGCTTCCACCGCTCCCGTCTGCCCATCGTAGAAGAGGGCGAAGGCATCGCCTCCCACTCCATTCATGTGGGGTCGAACCACGGCCAGGACCGCCGCCATGGTCACCGCCGCGTCTGCGGCCGTACCGCCGGCGCGCAGTACTTCGTAGCCTGCCGCCGCCGCCAGAGGGTGCCCGGCCACCACGGCCCCCTGGGTGCCCGCCACCTCCGGTCGGATCTCGGTGGGGAAGAGGTCTTGGGACGCCTCGGGGCGCTCGGGGCTCCCGGATTCGGGGGCGCACCCACCAAGGACTCCAGCGAGGGCAAGGAGAAGGGTCACGGACATGGAGGTTGGGCGTGCCTGTCGCATGGGACCGCGCTGGAAGGAGATGAATTCAGTACCTGGCTAGGAGTATCCTTGGCGGAGGCCCCACGCAACTCCCTACACACCCACTGAAGCCTGGTCCACCCGCTCCAGCCACACCTCCAGCTTGCCCGCCAGCCCGTCGGGCGTCAGGGGTTTTGACAGGTAGTCGTCCATCCCGGCGGCACGGCAGGCCTCCTCGTCTCCCTTCATGGCGTGGGCTGTGACGGCGATGATGACGGTCCGATCTCCGGAATCCCCCTCCGTCGCTCGAAGGATACGCGTGGCCTCGAGCCCGTCCATGACCGGCATCTGCACATCCATCAGAATGATGTCATAGGGGGTGGCTGCCTGGGCCTTCAGGGCCTCCACCCCGTTGGACACAGCATCGGCCCGGAGCCCCATCCGGTGGAGGATGCCCATGGCCACCAGCTGGTTCACGCTGTTGTCTTCCACCACCAGGATTCGGATGCCGCTCCCGGCGAAACGGTTGCTGTACCGGTCCTGATGGGGCCTCCCCGGCGACGGATCGGATGGGTGTCCGTTCCGGAGGGCAGGCGTCGGGGCCACTGGCGTTTGGCCGAGGCAGAAGGGAAGGACTACCCAGAAATCGGAGCCCTTCCCCTGTCGGCTGTCGGCCCCGATTTCCCCTCCCATGAGTTCGGTCAGCTCCTTTGAGATGGCCAGGCCCAATCCTGTCCCACCGAATTCCCGGGTGGTGGAGGCATCGGCCTGGGTGAACTTGCTGAACAGTTGTCCAAGCTGTTCCTCGGAGATGCCGATCCCCGTATCCCGGACATTGAACCGGAGCCGGACCCCTCCTTCGGTACCGCCCTCCTCCGTCACCGTAAGCGTCACACTCCCCCGCGGAGTGAACTTCACCGCATTGTTCAGGAGGTTCGACAGGATCTGCCGGACCCGACCGGGATCTCCCATGAGTCGGGTGGGGGTGCCTTCGGACATCTTCAGCGCGACGTGGACGCCCTTCCGGTCGGCGAGGGCGGTGAGGGACGCCAGTTCATCATCCAGCAGGGGTTGGAGGTCGAATTCCACCACCTCCAGCTCAAGCTTCCGCGCCTCGATTTTCGAGTAGTCCAGGATGTCGTTGATGATGCGGAGGAGCGCCTCGGCGCTGGAGCGGACGATCTCGGCCTTTCGTCGCTGGGCCGGGTCCAGATCCGAATCCAGGAGGAGTCCGGTCATCCCGATCACCCCGTTCATGGGAGTCCGGATCTCGTGGCTCATGTTGGCCAGGAATTCGCCCTTGGCCACATTCGCCATCTGCGCCTGCTCGGCCAGTTCATCGGCCCGGGCCCGTTCCGCTTCCAGTCGCCCCTGGATCATGGACTGGAGGTTGGCCGTCATGACCACGGCAAGGGTGATGAAGAGGTAGACGAAGAAGGCTCGGACCGCGAGGCTCGGATCGTAGATGGAGATGAACTCCAAGTGGGGTCCGGCGAAGAAGACGGCGCAGAGGGCAGCCAGGAATAGGAGCGAGGCAATCCCTCCTCTCCGCTCCCCCAGCGTCGGGATAGCCACCACCGGAAAGGCGAAGATCCAGAGGTACGCCGACTGCCGCACACCACCTGAGATGACCAGGAAGAGGAAGAAGAGGGCCGTACAGGTCATCCCCACCGCAGCGACCAGGGGCACCCAACGTCGCTGCCGGATGAGCACGATGAAGCCCAACATGATCAGGAGGAAGACTCCGTCGGCGACGGCCAGCGGGTAGTTCCCCTGGATGAGGGCAATGATCCCCAGTGCCACCAGGAAGGGGGCGGTGAGGAGCATGGTGACGTTCAGGAGAAGAACGCGGCGGAGCTCCGCCACCCCACTCTCCATGGGAAGTCCCGCAAAGAACGCATTGCGCGCCCAGGGCCGAAGACGGCTTAAGAGGGGAGGGGGATCCTGGGGCACGGCACGGGTCCGGACACGAGAAACCCCGGGCGGGCCCAGGGCGCCTGCCCCAGCCTCCGTCCGGGTCCGCCAGTTGGGACGGCTGGCGGGAGAAGCTTCCACTTGGCATGATCGACTGCGGCGAGGCATACCTTTAGCACGGCTTCGTGTCCGCCCTCGGCTTGACGGTCGCACAGCCCGGGCCTCCATTGGTGTGCATGTATCGTCACTGTCCTTCCTGTACCCGATCGCTCGGGACCAACGAGGCTCTCGAGGCTTTCCCCATCGGACGCCGCCTGGCCTTCGACAGCGCCCGGGGTCGGCTATGGGTCCTGTGCCGTCATTGTAGGGCATGGAATCTGGCGCCCATCGAAACCCGGTGGGAGGCGGTGGAAGAGGCAGAGCGCGCCTTCGAGAGGGCCGCCTTGGGGATGACGTCCGGCGAGATCGCCATTGGCCGACTGAGGGACGGAACCGAGCTGGTTCGGATCGGCGGGGCGGCGCCGGTGGAGCTGGCCGGTTGGCGGTATGCAGACCGCCTCCGCCGTCGCTGGCGCAAGCAGCGGCTCCTGGGCTGGGGAAGCGCCTTGGCCGTGGGAGCCATTTCCCCCGGGTTCTGGACTGCGGCGGCGGTGGGGTTGGGATTGGGCGCGACGGAGTGGAGCCTCAGGAGGTTCAGGACCCGGAACGTCCGCATCGCTGCCCAACCTCTGCAGGGGCCAGAAGAGGAGTCGGCTGCACCGCCGGCCCAGCACCTGAGAGCCGGGTCCCTCCGCCGCCTCCACCTGCTGACCGGCGAGGATCTCGAGGCGCTCCTCCAGTCCCATACGGTCCGCGTGCCGGGGGTTGGGCCCCCGGGAGATGAAGGCGAGGCCGTAGGTTTACCTCCCCTGGACTGGGGTCTCGTCTATCGGCCCTTCCAAGGTTCGCCACTCGTCATCCCGCCCGAACTCAGGAACCGGGCGCTTCGCCACGCCCTCCTGGAGTTGAACAGCGGAAGTACGCGGCCCAAACATGTGGCTCCGGCCATGACACGCCTTTCTGCGGCAGGGGATTCCCACCGGGTTGTGGCGGAGGCGGCGCGGACCCTGGTTGAGGGCCAGGCCTGGGAGACCCACCTGGGGTGGCCCTGGGGTGATCCGACCCGACTCGGAGGCGCCGACCCCGTGCTCCGGCTGGCCGTGGAGATGGCCGCAAACGATGAGGTGGAGCAACTGGCGCTGGAGGGTGAGCTGTATCGCCTCGAACTGGAGTGGAAGGAGGCCGAGGAACTGGCGGCCATCTCCGATTCTCTCCTGCTCCCGGAGTGGATGCCGGAACGCCTGCGGAGCCTGCGGCGCGCCGGGGCGGAGTCAGGGGGAGGGGGAGTGCTCCGGACCTGAACGGGAGAGGGCCTCCACGGTGACCGCCTCCAGCTCTTCCATGCTGAAGGGTTTTCTCAGAAGATCTGCGTCCAGCTCCGCCAACATCTCCGGGTCCAACTCCTCCTGGCCCCGTCCTGTGACGAAGATGACCGGCTGGTGGAGACCCTTTTCCCGGAGGATACGAACCAGCGCCAGGCCGTCCATCCCGGGCATCTCCACATCGCTGAGCCAGAGATCCGGGAGGTCAGTGGTCTGGGAGGCCGAGGCTTCCCGGGGCAGCAGCCCCAGGGCGTCGTCGCCAGATGCGACTGCACTGACCCGGTATCCCAGCCTCCGGAGTGCCCGCTCCATGGTGCGACGGATGGTGGGGTTGTCTTCCACGAGCAGGATCCATGGGGGGGCTCCGGCTTCTCCGGGCGCTACCTTTGGCGATCTGGCCCCGTTGCCTCGCCCGGTCATAACTACTTGCCCCTTAACTGGATCGGCGCGATCAACGGGATTCTCGGGCTCACCGGGACTGGCTTCCAGAGGATCGGTATCCCGAGGACCGGCATCCCGCCCCTCGGGAAGGTGGATCCTGACCGATGTGCCCTCTCCCGGGCGGCTCTCCAGGCTTATCGTGCCACCGGCCTCCTCCACAACCCGCCGCGCAGTGCTCAGGCCCAGACCCGTGCCACTCCCCGGCGGCTTGGTGGTGAAGAAGGGTTCGAAGGCCTGAGCTACCGTTTCGGGCGTCATCCCTGTTCCGGTGTCGCGCACCTCCACCGAGACCCACCTGGTCCCTGATCCTGGCAGGGGAAGGCCCGAAGGCAGGGAGGATACTCGTTGGCTTCGGACGGTAAGGGTCCCCTTCCCGGACATGGCGTCTCGGGCATTCACCACCAGGTTCATGAGAACCTGCTCCAACTCGTTGGGGTCCATGCGTACCAGAAGGGGGCCAGGGGCCAGATCCAACTCCACCGTGAGCCCCCTCCCCACCAAGCGGTCGAACATGGCCATGGCCTGGCCCAGCAGGGCATTGAGATCGAATGCTTCCGTGGCACGCTGATCTCGACGGCTATACGCCAGGAGTTGCTGGGTCAGGTGTCGGCCCCGTTCTCCCGCCTCTCGGGCCCTTCGTAGATCCTCTGCGAGTTCCGGGTCGCCGGCGGACTCCCGGATCGCCAGGTCCAGGGAGGTATTGATGACGGCTAGGACGTTGTTGAAGTCGTGCGCGGCTCCGCCGGCAAGGAGCGCCACGCCCTCCAGCTTCTGAGCCTGACGGAACTGCTCCTCCAGACTCCGCGCCTCGGTGAGGTCCTGCTTGACCCCGATGAAGTGGGTGAGGGTGCCGAACTCATCCCTCAGGGGGGTGATGGTCTGCTCCTCCAGATAGAGGGTGCCATCCTTCCGGCGATTGGTAAGGCGTCCACGCCAGACCCGGCCGGCCAGGATGGTCTCCCACATGGTGCGGTAGAATGCCTCATCCTGTTCTCCTGAGCGGAGTAACTCCCCCGGTTTCCGTCCCCGGGCTTCCTCCGCCGTGTATCCAGTGAGGTGGGTGAAGGCCGGGTTCACCCACTCCACCACTCCGTTCCGATTCGTGATCACCACGGCGTGAGCGGTTGCTTCCAGGGCACTTCCCAGGAGCCGGAGTCGTTCCCGGGTGTGGGTCCAGCGCATCTCTCGCTGGAGCAGGAGGCCCGTGGCGACCGTGGCCACCGGGAGGAGCCCGAAGATCGAGGCGGCGAGAGCCAGGGTCACCTCTGGATTGGGCCGAAAGGGGAGGGACCAGACCAGGATGGCCATGACGCCATGCACCACGTAGCCCAGTCCCAGCAGCTCCAACCAGCCGATCTCATGGAGGTGCCCCTGGCGACGAATACGCCAAGCCAGGCCGATGGCGGCCGAGGTGAGGACCAGGATGGTTCCGGCCAGGGCACCGGGCCCTCCCATGGACCACCGGAAGCCCATTCCCAGGATCACAGCGGTAAGGCTCGAAACGGGAGAGGCAAGAAGTCCCACCACGGCAAAGAGCACGGAGCGGGCGTCGAATCGAAACTCGGATTCCACCATCACCGGAGCCGACATGATGGCGACTGCGATGAGCCCGATGAGAACGCCAGCTGCGACCTGCTGGAGCAGCGGACCGGCCCCCCGGAGTCGATGGGCCGTGAGGCTGTAAACGAAGACCAAACCCAGGAGCAGGACAGCATTCTGCAGGATTCCGATTAGGAATTCAGCCTGCAGGAGCTGTCCCTCCATGACCTGGCTCCCATGGGTGGGCCGAGGCCCTACCCCGGTCCATGGTCCAAAATCAGGACCGATTGGAGGGCGGGGGCCGAGGCCTCAGGTGTCGTGTAACAGGGTAGACTAGGAAAGGTAGGAACCTTACGGGGAATATCCAACAAGAAATTCCCGCTCCCTTCAGCTTATCTTCCTTGTGGAGTCGGCTGCCGGTCGCGGCTGTTCCCTCCGGAAGGATGGCCGATTGACCCTTTGGGGACGGATTGGGTATTCTCTACCCCCTGGTGGGGAACCCCTCGTTCGTTTCTTCCCCATCCCCTCTCTCTCTCTGCCCCTCCACCCCGACCGTCCTATCATGCCGGCAGGCTCTCCATTCCCTGCGCAGTCACAGACGTCAGCCCGAGGGTCCCGCGGGCCCGATTCGTCCAACTCCCTCCGTCGTGCCGGGGACCGGATACAGACCCTGGGTGAGGAGGTGGCCAACAGCGTGAGTCACGGAGTGGGCTTCGTGGCTGCCGCCGTGGGAGCGCCCTTCCTCCTGGGGAGCGTTGCCGGATCCGGGAGGATCATGGAGGTGGTGGCGGCAGCGGTCTTTGTGGGGACCGTTCTCCTGGCGTACCTGGCCTCCACCCTCTACCACGCCTTCCCCTGGCCCCGAGCCAAGGCGGCGCTCCGGAAGCTGGATCACGCCTCCATCTTCCTTCTCATTGCAGGCTCGTATACGCCCTTCACCCTGGGCGTACTACGGGGCGGGTGGGGGTGGACCCTGTTCGGCACCATCTGGACGTTGGCGCTGGCAGGGGTACTGCTGAAGGCCTTCGGGGGACTTCGTTTCCCCCGCCTCTCCCTGGCACTCTACCTGGGAATGGGGTGGTTGGCTCTGGTGGCCATCGTTCCACTGGTACAGAGCCTCCCCCCTGCGGGGTTGGCCTGGCTGGTGGGTGGAGGGGTGGCGTACACGGCCGGCGTGATCTTCTACGCCATGGACCGCTTCCCCTACTGGCACTTCATCTGGCATCTCTTCGTTCTGGCCGGCACCGTGTGCCACTTCGTGGCGGTGGCAGGCTGGGCCCTTCCCTGAAGGAGGGGACTAGGGGG
>SL_3KL_010_SEDDRAFT_10001589_pt1 | contig 20763 bp, 15 predicted proteins | sample SodLakKL_010_SED_2_FD_10381 | JGI IMG/M metagenome (IMG submission 10381) | reverse complement strand
GGTATGGAAATCATAGTATTTCGACAAACATCTTCCTGTCCATCTTGTGGAAACATATCATTTTCTACTACCTCTGGTCTTTCTCGACAACAAGTATCACTACCGCAACCCGTTGTTTCAATGGAACCACAATGATCATCATTAATACATCCACAACAAAGACCTCTATTGTCTCCCGTACAAGGATCTTGATCGGGTTGACAATGTAAAATTTCATTAATATCTGCACAAGTATCTTCTTCTGCATTTGGATCACAACAACACACTCCACAATTAGGAAGACTTCCCATGCCACCATCTTCCATTAAACAATTAAATACAAAAATATTACCAGAGCAACCAGAAAAGTTACAAGTATCAGCATCTGGCATAGCACAACTAACACCAGGGTTACCAATATCAGAATCTCCACATTCTAAGGCACAAATATTTTGAGTTTCAAATTCTCCTGTACTAAGAGGATTTTCAAAATCACAAGGTCCTACTTCCTCCTCTTCTTCTAAAACTTCACAATTCCATCTTTTGCAATAACCAAAATTATCTTCTTCTTCATCGCTAAACACCTCTCTATTATTTGTAGTTACACATTGATCTTCATGAGCATCAAAACAACATTCACTTTCCTGAAAACAAGCTTCTTTATCTTCAATTTCTAAACAAAAATCTAAATTATCTAAATCAGTATCAAAGCTCCACTCAAAAACAGAACTAGGTATGTCAATTGAACATTCATTTAAATTATCTGCACAGCGAAATGCTTCATAAGTGTCAGAAGGACAACAAATTTGTGCTCCACAATCAGCATCGCTCTGACAAGGGCCAATTTCAAAATTTAAACTATTACCATCTAAACCATCCCTTCTAACACTTACAGGTCCGGAAACTGCCTCAGAAGGTACCTGGGCACTAAAATAATCAGTGCTACCATCTTTTTCTACTTCACTATTTACTACTTCATTATTATGAAAAATAGCTGATATTGGATTATTATAATCACCAAAATATTCACCCCAAAAAGTTACTTGTGTGTTTGCTTGACCACGAATTGGAGACATTTTACATAAACTAGGACTAAGATCTAAACTTGAATTAACTTCAAATTGATCGGGGTTTAATAAGCTAGTATTTATTTCTTCATTAGCTATTTGTATTTCTATTAGATGATTTCCATCTTCAGCATTTTCTGGAACTTTTACAATTATTTTATTATTACTCCATACTGAATGAAGACAAACTTCAGGGAAACTATAATTAGCTTCAGTATTTCCAAAATAAACTTGATTATTTCCACGAGTATTTCCAAAGCCTCCACCATAAATACTTACATATTGACCAGGTGCCCCTTCTTCTGGAGAAAAAGAATTTATATAAGGGCCAGGGTCTTCTTGTTTTTCTATATTAAACTCTAAATAGTTACTATAAAGAGAAAAGCCACTAACAGTTCCTAAAGCAAATGTGGTAACTTGTCCTGCTCCCACATTTGGTACCTTAGCTGTTCCATAAGTTTGATTATTTAAATCAGAATCAATCGCTTCAACTCTTTGTTCATAACTACCAAAATAAGCGTTGGCATTAAAAAGATTTATACCTTGATAGCTTATTTCAGTATTTAAAATTCCACTACCTGGATCAACTAAACATAGTCCAGGACGATTAATATTGTTAGCTACAAAATCATTTATTTGAGGGCCAAGATCATCATTTGTTGAACCTGTTTTACCACTATCTGCTTCAACAGTAATTGGACCATTACTGGCCCCATTTGGTACAGCAATAATTATTTGATTATTAGACCAGGTATTTATACATTCATTATTTAAATTACTAGGAGAAGATCCTTCTAAATCATTAAATAATACTCTGCCTGCTTGATTGCCAAAATTATGACCAAGAATAGTTAAGAAATTATTAGGCGCTCCATTTGGAGTACTAGTATTACATGAGCTTGCTGGGCAATCATTATCACTTAAACAAGGTTCATTGATATCATTTTCACAAAAACCACCCATTGGACTAACACTAGTAATTACTGGCGGACCTTCACAAATACATTCCTCGTCACTACAAGTTAAATATAAACCACATAAATCATGATCTGGTTGACTACAAGCATCAGTTTCTGGCTCAGCATCACAGGGGTCACCTAAGCCTCCCTGTGGTTGACATGTACAAGTGTCTGAAGAGCAATAATAACCCTCGCTACATATATCATGATTTGGTAAACAACCAGAAACATTTGGGTCACCATCACATGAATCTCCAGTAGTACCTCCGTTTCCATTATAATCAGCACAATTACAACTATTAGACCATGAGCCCCAAGTTCCACTGTCTAAACAATGTCTTATTTCATTACAAGAATTTCCATTAGTATCAATACATAAAAAACGAGTTTGTGTATGACCCGGAGTACATGAACCATTAACATCTCCTCCTCCTATAATGCCTGGAAACTGAGCTAAAACCCAGGTTACAATACCCCAGGAAAGAAGAACTATAATAAGGCCAATAAGGCCATTTTTAAGAATCTTTTTAGCATTATTTACTTTGTCAGCATCACCACCTGAGGTCATCCAAACAAAACCTCCATAAATGACTATAATAACCGCTATTAATCCTAAAAATGATAAAGCAAGATTAATAATGTTAACAATTGCTTCCCGAGGTCCAATATCTTGCTCTAAATAAATATCCATATCATCTACACCATAAGGATCGTCTGTTTGGGCTTTAGTTATATCAAAACTAACAAAAAAAGCTGATAACAAAAAAAGAGTTAAAAGTGGTAAAAATATTAAATTAAAAAATTTTTTTCTTAACATTATATAAAAATTTAAGGACAATTACCATCTGAGCCCAAAGTGTCAGTAGGCACACCAAAACAACACGAGGGATTAATGTCTGTAGCTGTACAACCTGGACCAGAGCTAGGTTTAAAGCAATTCTGATATATATTTTCTACACCTGAGCCAACTTGAGAACGCCAAGAAGTTGAAGGACTAAGTCCAGAATGATTAATATAAGCTTTAGTATAATTAGGGTCACCAGAATTATTACTGTCAATATTTTCTGATTTTATCCAATAACCAACCATTTCCGCTGAAGAAAAAATATTAATTCTTTTATGTTCTACCTCTCCATCAGGGCCAGTAGTTACAGTAGAACCAGTTCTTAAAGTATGACTTCGCATTAAAGAATCAAATTCAATTTCAATGTCATCTTCACCATTAAAACTACCTCCACTAGGAATAACTGAAGTAATTAGTGGTGGATCAAGTATTATTTCATCAGTAATATAAAAACTCCACCTAAAATTATCACCATCATTTACATCGGGGTAATTTTCATTATAAAAACTTTGCGGCCCAGAAGCAAAGTCGTCACGATTTCCATCTAAGGAATTAAATGAAGCATCCATTATACCACTATCAAAATTATCAGTAGTCGGTAAAAAATTACCTTCATTATCCTGACAAACAGAGTGGCCATTTCCAGGACCACACTCAGTAAATGGTTGAAAAATTTGACAATCATTATCTGAACTACAGCTTTTAAGTGAAGCAGCTTTTAATTGCACTTCTATATTACTTTCTGCTGGCAGACAATATATTTCTTCACCACAACCATTTTCACCACATAAAAAATCACTAACAAATTCAACAGTTCTAAAATTATTGCTAATATAAAAAGTTCCATCAATAGTTTCCCCATTTTCAAGATTAACTACTCTAATTGAGTTTTCTAAATTACTAGCATTACCAGACAATGTCATTGGATTCATGGGTTTATTAAAATTAACTTGAATTGTAGTATTTCTTGGTTGGTCTGGCCTATCATTAATATTATAACCAATTTCAGAGTCAACTCCATCAGACATAGGAGTTATATTTAAAACATCATTGTTAGTAGTTTCTATATTAATAGAATTACCACTAGCACCAGCCACTATAGCCTCTATTTCAATTGTATTGCCAACTAAACTTGTATTTATATCAGGATATAATCCTATTACTGCTTCTATATTACTTGCTTGATCGGCACAGTTACTGGGAACTTCTATACTATTTTGTTCTTGACCAGTTTGAGTGAAAGAATAAACAGTAGAACCAATAGTTAAAGTATCAGCTAAAATTCGAGGCTGAACATTTATTGTCCACTCATTACCTATTTCATAGTCTTCACTAATCTCTAAACTGAGATTATAAAAATTTGAAAAAACAACTTTATTATTTTGCCAAGTACTAACTCCTAAAGAATCAGTATTGTTATTATAAGAGCCTTTAAGTTGAACTTGTCCACCAGTGCTAGCTGTCAGAGTTAATTGAGTATAATTTTCACTATAATTGCTATCAATATAGACATCCTCAATAGGAACACTAGTTCCCTCTGAACTATAACTAAGAATTTCTCCATCCTGATATGCTGTTAAACAACCATTAACCTCAATTTGTCCACTGGCATTTTCAGAGTCAACTATATCTTTTCCATCTTTTTCATTGTCAGGTGGAGGAAAAACTCCTTGAGAAACTACTTTCGGAGGACTTAAGTCAATCTTATCACTAACCTCAAAAGTCCAGCTAAACCAATCAGAAGGACAGGTTGCTAACATTGNNNCACCATCTTCTTTATTAAATCCAGAGATAGTAATTGTATAGTCAGTATAACCATTACTAGTACCTAAAAATTCCTGAGGAGTAACTAGAATTGTTTTTCTATCTTCACTTAATTCTGCTTTAGCATTAACTAAATTATTTTCCTGATGACTAGAATTAATTTCTATATTTTCTGGATTTATCCAACCACTATTTTCTGAGCAATCAAAAGGATTGCTACCACCTCTTTCATTTACACAAACTGATAAAGGATCAAGTGTTTCTTTAAAACTAATTATAATACCAGTATTTCTTGGTACTTCTTTTTGATTAGGTTCTGGATAAACACTATCTATAGTGCAACTACCAATTGCTCCCCAACCAGGATCTATTGAAGGTTGGCTAGGATCAGTAAATGTTGGCCCTGAATCTCCATCTGTGAAAACGCCAAGAAGCCAAGTAACTATTCCCCAGGAAAGAAGAATTATTATTAGACCAATAAGGCCATTTTTGAGAATCTTTTTAGCTTTATTTACCTTATCAGCATCACCACCGGAGGTCATCCAAACAAAACCTCCATAAATGATTATAATAACCGCTAATAATCCTAAAAATGATAAAGCAATATTAATAATTCCAACTATAGCTTCCCGAGGTCCAATATCTTGCTCTAAATAAATATCCATATCATCTACTCCATAAGGATCGTCTTGGGCATAAAGAAAATTTATAGGAAACAACAAAAAACCTGAAAAACAAGCTAAAAACAATAAATTTTTTTTTTTTTTTTTTTTTTTTTTTTTTTTTTACATTAATTAAGTTATAAATATTATAACATAAACTACAAAATAATAAAATGACAATTGAAAGAATTATAAGAAAATTTAAAATAAATCGACCAAATGACAATAGCGACTTACTTATGTCAGCTTATAATTTTGCTAATCAAGCTCATGGTGGACAAAAAAGAAAAAGTGGTGAACCCTATATTCAACACTCACTTCATACTGCTTATTTACTTACAGAAATAAAAGCAGATCTACCAACTGTGATGGCAGGAATTTTACATGATGTTCCTGAGGACACTAAAACCACTCTAAAGGAAGTCAGACAAAAGTTTGGATCTGAAGTTTATTTTTTAGTTAAAGGTGTAACTAAGTTAGGAAAAATTAAATATCGCGGTGTAGAGAGATATAGGGAAAATCTAAAAAAAATGTTTTTAGCAATGGCAAATGACACTCGTGTAGTTTTTATAAAATTTTGTGATCGCCTACACAACTTACGAACTCTTGATTATTTACCTGAAAACAAGCAAAAAAGAATTGCTCAGGAAACTCTAGAAATATATGCACCAATTGCTGGCATGCTTGGTATTTGGCGATTAAAATGGCAAATGGAAGATCTTTGCTTTAAATATTTATTTCCAGAAAAATTTCATGATTTAGAAAACAGATATGAAGTAGAAAAGAAAGCTGAAAGAAATCAATTTTTTCAAAAAATAAAAAACATCATGACACCTAAAATGGAAGAAGCAGAGATTGACTATCAACTTGAAGTACGTTTTAAACACTTATACAGCATTTATCAAAAAATGCAAAGAAAGGATAGAAAATTTGATGAAATTTATGATGTTTTTGCTTTAAGAATAATTGTTGAAGATATTGATGACTGCTATAAAACCTTAGGTATTATTCATACTATATGGCGACCAAAACCTAATCGTTTTAAAGACTATATTGCTGTTCCAAAACCAAATGGTTATCGCTCACTACACACTACTATTTTTGGTCCTGAAGGAAAAGCAGTAGAATTTCAAATTCGCACCAGAGAAATGCATGAAGAATCTTTATATGGTCTAGCTGCTCATTGGTATTATAAATCTAAAAAACTTAATAATATTGAAGAACAGCCTAATTGGATTAAAGAAATATTAGAAACTAAAAAAGAAATAAGTACTACTGATGAATTTATTCAAAAAATAAAATTAGATATTTTCCATGACAGAATTTTTGTATTCTCTCCCCAAGGGGATGTATTTGAGCTCACAGAAGGATCTACTCCAATTGACTTTGCCTACACTATTCACACTAATGTTGGTAATCAAGCTACAGCTGCCCTGATAAATGAAAAAAATGCTAAACTTGAACAGAAATTAAAAAATGGTGATATGGTAGAAATTATAACTGATAAAAAAAGGCAGTATCCAAACAAGGATTGGTTAAAATTTGTTAAAACTAAAAGAGCTAGAGAAAGAATAAAACAATATGCCAAAAAATCAACTTTAGAAAATATTAGAAATATTTTTCCTGGTCAAAGAAATTAAATAATAATTAAATAATAAAAAAATTCCTAAATATTTAGGAATTTTTTATTTTTATTTTTTGTAATCATTTTCTGGAAGTTTACCAATTTTTCTTAAATACTCTTTTTCTTTTCTGATTTTCTGTGCAGCTAACGCTTGTTTTTTTTGCTGGTTTTTGTTTATCTTAGGACTTGTTTGTTTTTTATTGCGAGCAATTTCAAGTCTTTTACTATTTTTAAGCGCTTTCTTAAATTTTCGTAAAAATCCTTCAAAACTTTCACCTGGCTTTCTTTTAAAATCAGCCATAAAAACCACCTTCCTTTCTATTTATTTTTTTTCTTAATTTATCTTTTATTTTTTTATAAACAATAATTTCTTGTACTCCAGACTCCATATCTCTTAATAAAATAGTTTCATCCATCACTTCTTTTTTACCCATAATTAAAGTTACTTTAGCTTTCAATTTATTGGCTTCTTCAATTTGTGATTTTAAACTATCAGATACAAAAGATTGTCGAACTAAAAATCCTTCCTTCCTTAATTCTTCAAATAATAATATTGATTTAATTTTTGCTTGCTCACCAAGCTGTGCTAGAAAAATTAAATCTTCTTCTTTTGGTTTCTCTTTTATACTGTCTTTTGCTTTATTTAAAACTCTCTCAAGACCAACCGCAATTCCAACTGCTGAACTGTCTTCTCCTCCTAAACTTAATACTAAATCATCAAATCTGCCTCCCCCAGCTAAAGCAAGTTTTTTTTGTGCTTCTCCTTCTTCATTTACAGGCCAAAACTCAAATACAGTATCATTATAATAATTTAAACCTCTAACTAAATAAGGATTAAAATTATAATTAATATTTAAATCATCTAAATATTCTAAAACTTTTTTAAAATGTTTTTGACTTTCTTCACTTAAATGATCAGTAATTTGAGGGGCTTCAGACATTATTTCTAAACAATTATCTTCTTTACAATCAAGCAAAGCTAACATATTTTTCCCCACACTTTTTTTACAATTATTGCAAAGTTTAGTTCTTTTTCCTCTTTCTTTACAAAATTTCAATAGCTTAGAATTATACTCTTTACGACATTCTTTATCTCCTAAACTATTAACCTGCACTTGGGCAGAAATATTTAATTCTTTTAAAAAATTATGTACTAAAGAAATAAGTAAAGCTTCTGCCATTGGTTTATTTTCACCTATAATTTCTAGATTTAACTGATTTGACTCTCTATAACGTCCTGATTGTAATTTTTCTCTACGAAAAACTGGTCCAATAGAAAACAAACGAACAGGTTCATTATCCTGATTTAAATTATTTTCAAAACAAGACCTAAGTATTCCTTGAGTTAACTCAGGACGCAAAACTGCAGTTTCTCCCTTTTCTGCCTCAATAACATAAAAATCCTTCTCATTACCTTGTCGTGTTGAATTTTTATATAAATTTAAATTTTCAATTATTGGTGTTTTAATGGAAGAAAAACTATAAAGCTCCGCTAACTCTTTAGCTTTCTCACAGAGAAGAGAAAAATAATAATGATCACTGGGAATAATATCCTTCATTCCTAATAATCGATTAATTTTTTTTCCCGGTTTTTTTTCTACTTTTTCCTTAATCTTTTTTTTGTTGTCTAACTTTTTTTTAGGCATAAATAATAATATTTAAAAATCTACTCCCTCGTATAAAGGTTTTTCACTAAAAAACGCTGCGCGACTAATTGGTAGTCCTCGCAAAAAAACTCTTCCAGTGATAAATTCTTCATTTAAAGGACCAAAATTTCGCGAATCCATAGATGAACTGCGATTATCTCCTAAAACATAAAATTCCTGACTATTTAAATTAATTTTTTCTTCACTTGAATAGCTACTTAAATATCTTTCATCTAAATAGGGCTCTTCAATTAAAACTCCTTGGGGATTTTTTTCGTTATAAATATAGACATCTCCCTCTTTTATTTCAATTGACTCAGATGGTAAGGCTACTACTCTTTTAATGAAATATTCTTGAGGATTACGTGGGTAACGAAAAACAATAACTTCACCTCTTTTAATTTCACGAAAACGGAAACTTATTTGATCAATAATTAAATATTCGTGGTTATAAAAATTAGGCTCCATGGACGCTCCCCGAACATAAAAGGGTTGTATTAAATAATAACGAACTGGCAATATAATTGCCAAGGAAATTACAGTTACTTTAAATAGTTCCCAAACAAATATAAAAATTTTTCTTCCCATACATTTTTAAAATAAGAAATTATGTTTTTTAGTCTACCATAAAATTTTCAATAAATCAACATCCCGTCACCATAACTATAAAAACGATATTTTTTCTTTATTGCTCTTTTATATGCTGCCTTTATTAAATCATTTCCGGCCATAGCTGACACTAACATTAATAGAGTAGATTTTGGTAAATGAAAATTAGTTAACAAGGCATCAATGATTTTAAATTTAAAGCCAGGGTAAATAAAAATATCTGTATCGACTACAAAGTCTTGATTATTGTTAAGTATGTCTAAATTAGAACCTAAAGTTTCCAAGGCTCTGCAAACTGTAGTTCCCACAGCTACGACTCTTCTTTTATCTTTTTTGGCCTTAAATATTTTTTGTTTTTCTTTGTTTTTAATTATAATTCTTTCCTCGTGCATTTTATGCTCTAAAATATTATCTGTTTTTACTGGCGCAAAAGTTCCCAGCCCTACATGAAGGGTTATTTTAATTATTTCAATATTTTTTCTTTTTAATTTATCTAACAATTCCTGCGTAAAATGCAAACCTGCTGTAGGCGCTGCAACGGATTTTTCGTATTTATGATTAGCAAAAACAGTTTGATAACTAAGTTTATCCTCTCTACTGGCTTTTCCTTTTTTAATATAAGGAGGGAGAGGAGTTTGGCCAATTTTTTTTATTTCTTTTTTTAAGGACTGCCCACTTAAATTAAACTTTAATAAATAAGTATTGTTTTTATCTTTATTTAAAACTACAGCTTTTAAATTATTAGATAAAATAATTTCTCTCTTAAGTTCAATTTTTCCTTTAAGCAGACATTGCCAAGTATTAATCTTTTTTTCTCTAAGTAAAAAGACTTCAATTTTTCCACCACTTATCTTTTTACCAATCATTCTGGCTGGAAAAACTTTAGTATTATTTATCACTAGCAAATCATTGTTTTTAAGAATTTTATCTAAATTAAAAAAATTATCATCTTTAAAAGTTTTTCTTTTTTTATCCACTAACAAAAGACGCGCTTGATCGCGCGGAAAAATAGGTTCTTGAGCAATTAGCTCAGATGGCAAGCTATAATCAAAGTCCTGTTTTTTTAACATAATAATTAAAACAATTGCTTATCTTCTTGATGTTTCATGCCTAAATGCTTATAGGCCGCTTCTGTTAACACCCTGCCCCTAGCTGAACGGTTTAAAAAACCTAATTGCATTAAATATGGCTCATAAATATTTTCAATTGTTTGTGCTTCTTCACCGCTAGCAGCGGCTAAAGTATTTAAACCAACTGGACCACCAGAGAATTTTTTAGCAATGGTTAAAAGTAAACGACGATCAACTTCATCTAAACCTAAATCATCAATACCTAGCATTTTAAAAGAGGATAAACAATTTTCTGGACTAATTAGACCTTTATGTTTTACCTGACAATAATCGCGAACTCTTTTTAATAAGCGATTAGCCACCCGCGGAGTTTTTCTTGATCTTTTAGCAATCTCTTTAGCCGCTTCTTCTTTAATATCAATTTGCAGTATTTTAGCGCTACGAGAAACAATTTTTTCTATCTCTTCTTTTTCATAAAAATTTAAATGAAAAATAATTCCAAACCTATCACGCAGTGGAGCAGATAATAAACTAGCTAAAGTAGTAGCGCCAATAATAGTAAATTTTGGTAAATCCAAACGAATAGTTTTAGCACTTGGTCCTTTTCCCATAATAATATCTAATGAAAAATCTTCCATAGCTGGATAAAGTATTTCTTCTACAGTTTTAGGCAGTCGATGAATTTCGTCTATAAATAAAATATCACCTTCTTCTAAATTACTTAAAATAGCAGCTAAATCTCCGCTCTTTTCAATAGCTGGACCTGATGTCACTCTAATTTTGCTTTCAGTTTCATTGGCAATAACATGAGCTAGAGTAGTTTTGCCCAATCCTGGCGCTCCATAAAGCAATACATGTTCAATTGTTTCTTTTCGTTGTTTAGCGGCATCAATAGTAATTGATAAATTTTCTTTTACAACTGATTGACCAATATATTCTGATAAATTATTTGGCCTAAGTGTTTGTTCTAATCTTTCTTCACCCTCTTTTGAGTCAGCCGCTAAAAAGCGATCATTACTTACTATCATAAATTTATATTTATTAATTTCCCATCCAAGTTTTTTTTCCATCTTCATTTATATCAACAGAGCTTTCAGTTAAAGTTAAACTAACATTTAAATTAATATCTAACCAAGCTTTTACACGAGCAAAAAATTCTCTTCTTCTATCTTCAGTTTTTTCTATATACTCCTCACTATCAGCTACACAGCCATAAGCATCAATATCTAATTTTTTAGCTAAATAAATAGCTCGAGGTAAGTGAAAATCTTGTGATATAATCAAAGCATTTTCAATGCCATATAAATGTTTAGCTCTATACATACTAGCAAAAGTATTTTTACTATTATAATCTAAAAAAATATCTTCTCCCTTGATATTATTTTTTAATAAATAATCTTTAGCTGGCTCTATTTCATAATAAGAATAACGACCACCTTGACCAGAAACTAATATTTTATCAACCTGTAGAGCTTCATACAAGGCTATAGCTGCATCTAAACGGTCACGGAAATAATAACCTAAATCTCCTTCAGGAGTAACCGCAGCTCCTAAAACAATAGCAACTGGGAAAGGGTCAATATCGGAAATACAATCATAAACAATATAACGTCTTTCATTAGCTATCCAAAGATTTATAAGCCAGGCACTCCAAGCTATAAATATAATAAAATAAAAAACCCAACGCCATTTAAACTGAGAAAAAGCTCCATGCTTTTTAAATTGTGTTTCCATATTAACAGATTTATTTAAAATTTATATAAACTCCTATATTTGTCGCCAAGGACATATTTCTTTAAAATCACAATAATGACAAAGACGAGATGGTTTAGCTAAAAACTCTTTCTTTTTAATCGCCTTTATTTGTTCTAAAAGTTCAGTTTCAACTTTAATTTTTTCATTTTCACTGGCAATAAATGTCTGACTTGTGCCGTCTTTTAGATAATAATAACTTAGATTAGATACTTTTACTTTTAAACTACTTTCTAAAAACAATTGATAAATTATTAACTGTTTTTTATCCTTATAACTAAGCTTTTCTTTACTATTACCAGTCTTATAATCTATAACATTTAGAGATCCATCTAAATTTTTATCTATTCTATCAATAGTTCCTTTTATAATATCATTATTGAGACGAAAACTAAAGTTTTTTTCTAAATACAGTATTTTTGGTTGTTCTTTTTTTATTTGCTCTAAAAATAATTTTAAACTTTTTAAGCCATCATTATAATAATCTTCTCTTTCCTCTTTACTACTATAGCCATCAGCAATAAATCTTTTTTGATAAATATTTTTAAGTCTTGACCAAGTAATATATTCTTTAAAATCGGGTTTTTTTGCAAATAAATCAGCTTGCCCTCCTTGACTTAAAGGCAATAAAAAATCATATAAAACATTATGCATGACTCGACCAAAAACTAAACTTGCCTTATCACTGGGAGCTGGAATTTTTAATATAAAAGCAAATTTATATTGCAAAGGACAATTCTCAAATGCAGCTAGTTGAGAAAAAGAAAAACGACTAGGTAAAACTAATTCTTGATTTTTAGTATTAATATCATTTTTTTTATTTATATCTTTAATTAATTCTTTTTCATCTAAAACGTTCTTTAAATTTGTTTTCTCTGATTTAAGGCCAGTTTCTAAGACAAAACGTGATACTTTTTTTTCTCTAAGCTCATCTTGCCCCCACCAGGAACTTAAATGAAGTAGTTTTTTAGCTCTAGTCATGGCTACATAAAACAAGCGTCTTTCCTCTTCAATATGTCTATCTTTACTATCATCTACTTTTTCTTTTACCAATTTAATTGGAAGCTCAATTTTATCTTTTAAATTATCACTAGGAAAGCGTCTTTCCATTAAACTTACTAAAAAAACATAATTAAATTCCAGACCCTTTGCTCCATGAACAGTCATTATTTTAACAGTTTCACTATCAACAAAATCAAGCGACAAAGTACCACTATCTCCTGCCTCCATTTCTAAATCAAGAGTTTCTATAAAATCGGCTAATTTTGCATCTTTTAAATTATCTTCCAAGTTTTTAATTTTTTTGTAAAATTGGTTTAAATAAGAAAACTGCTCTTGGTCTCTGTCATAGTCCAAACTTTCTATTAAACCAGAGTCTTTAATAAATTCTATAAATATTTCACTACATGGTTTATCTTTAACTATTTGTCCATGTTTTTTTAATAAATTGATTAATTTATCTGCTTTTTTTATTGTCTCTTTTTCTAAATTTTTAATTTCTCTAATATTTTCCAAAGCTTCAAATAGTGATAAATATTTTCTTTTAGCAAAACGATTAATTTCTACAATTTGTGAATATTTAATATTAAAACCTGGTAAATTAAATAATGAAAACAAAGCATTTGTTTGATGAAAATCATTTAAAGCTCGCAAATATGCTAAAGAACTAATAATAATGTCTTTACGATAAAGTCCTCTAAGGGAAATAAATTGATTAGGAATCCCTTGTTTTTTTAAATGATTTGAAAAATCCTCAGCAACTTTATTGGATCGAGCTAAAATAGCAAATTCAGAAAAAGTTGCTCCTTTTTTGCAAAGTTCCTTTATTTTTTTAGCTACAATATTTATTTCCTCCTGAGAATTAGCTAAATTCTTAAAAATAACTTTTTTGCCCTGTTTATCAGGAATTTGTGATTTTATTTTTTTATTAATACCTAATTTCTCCTCTAAACGATAGGGGTTATTGTTTTTAATAACTAAATAAGCTTTATCTAAAATTTCTTGAAAAGATCGATAATTATCTGTTAACAAAACTTCTTTTGTNTGTGGGTAATCTTCTTTAAACTGCATAATATTAGCNAATGAAGCACCTCTAAACTTATAAATTGCTTGATCATCATCACCAACAACCAATAGGTTATGTTTAGGTTTTGCTAATATTTTTACTAACTCATATTGAGCCCAGTTAGTATCTTGAAACTCATCAACCATTATATAACGACAGCGTTTTTGCCATAGTGATAATATATTAGGTCTTTCCTTAAGAAGTTTTAAAGAGTACATTATCAAATCACCAAAATCTAAATAATTATTATCTAGCAGCAATTGATTATATTTTTGATAAGTTTGTGCTAATTCTTGCAAACGTTCAAGTTCTTTTTTTTCAGCTTCTGTTTCTTGATTTTTATTAAGTTTAGCTTTTAAATTTTTGACATATTTGAGATATTTTTCTGCTGTAATATCTTCATCTTTTAAACGTGAAAAATGCTTTAAAATTTCACTAACAAATTTATTGGGATTACCCAAGGGTCGATAATACTTTAAATTAAAAGAGTTAATATTTTTTACAAACAATATCCACTGCTCTGTAGTATTTAATAATTTAAAATCAGGATTTATTCCAATTTCTAAAGCAAATTCTCTTAAAACTTTTTCAGCAAAACCATGAAAAGTATGTATTTGACTATCAAAGTAACCATAAGGAAGTAGGCGATCAGCTCTTTCTTCCATTTCTCCGGCGGCTTTTTCAGTAAAAGTTAGAAGTAAAATTTCATCCAAAGATATTTTATGATTTAAACATAAATTAGCTAAGCGTCCTATTAATACACTAGTTTTACCCGTACCCGCTCCTGCTACTGTAAGCATTGGACCATACAAATGATTAACAGCCTTTTTTTGTTCCTTATTAAATTTTATTTCAATATTTTTCATTTTTAGCTTTCCAGTATTTTAATATACTCTTTTTCTTTTGTTGAGGAAATATTAGCAATAATTGCTAAATTTAATGGTTGATTAAAAATTTTAGAAGCTATTTTATTTATTTCTTTCAAGCTTACTTTTTCAAGTCTTTTTATATATTGCTCAGGAGATATGAAACTTTTTCTCATTACCGCTTGCTTGCCATACCAATTTGCTAAGTCATCACTGCCTTCAAGATTTAATTTTAAACGACCAATTGCCATATCCTTTGTTCTTTTTAGTTCTTTTTCTGAAACTCCTTCTTTAGCAATTAACTTATATTCATCCATAATTACCTTAATTGATTCCTTTANTTTTAAAAGTGGCACGCCTGCTTGAGTGGTTAAGTATCCAGAATCAGAGTATTGCTCAAACATTGTTTTAACATAATAAGCTAAACCACGTCTTTCTCGAAGAGAAACAAAAAGTCGAGAACTCATGGATCCTCCAAGTATAAAACTAAGTAATTTAATAGCAGTTTCATCTTTATGATCAATTGGTACCGCTCTTATTCCTAGGGATAAATTAGCCTGATCAATTTTTTGTCTAACAATTTTTACTCTAGCCTTTTTTTGTTTATCATCAATTTTTATTTTATCTTGCCAAGGATTTTTTAAAGCCTTTGAAAAAAGTTTAGAGGCTAATTTAATTTCTTTGTCTTTTACGGCTCCACTTAATATTAAAGTCATACTTTTTCCCCCATATTGACGCTTGTAATAATTCAAAAGTAGGGAGTGAGAGAAAGATTGAACATTTTTCCGACTACCAATTACTTCCCAACCGGCTGGAGTGTTTCCATATAGACAAGTTTCAAAAACATCTTCAACATGCATTAAAGGATTATCTTCATACATTTTAATTTCTTCAATAACCACTCCCTTTTCTCTATTTATTTCATCCTTAGGAAATAAGGGGTTAATAAGCATGTCAGATAAAATATCTAAGGCACCACTAGCTCTTCCAGCAGCTACTTTTATAAAATAACCAGTATATTCTTTGCCAGTAAAAGCATTATACTCACTACCTAATGAATCAAGATCGCTAGATAATGTTAAAGCATTTGGTCGATTTTTTGTTCCTTTAAAAAATAAATGCTCTAAAAAATGAGACAAACCATTTTCTTTAGCGCTTTCATATTTTGATCCTGTCTTAACAACCAAAAGCGCAGTAGTGGTAATAGCTGAGGGATCAATTATACTAACAATTTTTAAACCATTTTTTAAAGTTTTTTGTTTTTTTTCTAGGTTTTTTTTACTCATACAAAATTAAAAAATTAATAATTATTTAAATTAAATTTATCACATCTTCTCTATAATTAAAAGTGAAAAGATTTTTTATGAAAAAAGAAAAATATAATATTAAAATAAAAGACTTAAAAAAAGAGGAAAGGCCACGAGAAAAACTGATTAAATATGGAAGTTCAAACTTAAGGATAAGTGAATTAATAGCCATAATTTTAGTTACCGGCAACAAAAAAGAGGAAATAATGACCATGGCTTCAAGGTTAATTAAAGATTATGGAGAAAAGTCACTATTAGTAGAAAAGGAAGTAAAAATTTTAGCTGATAAATTTAATTTATCTATAAACAAGTCTTGTCAATTAATAGCTAGCTTAGAGCTTGGAAGAAGATTATTTCAAAATAATTATGATAATAATAAAATTTTTTTTCGCTCTGCTTTTGATGTTTTCACTTACTTATCTAATATGACTTATTTAAAAAAAGAACAACTTCGAGGTCTATACTTAAATAGTCAATTTCAATTAATTCATGATGAAGTAATTTCAATTGGAACATTAAATAGTAGTTTGATACACCCTCGGGAAATTTTTAAGCCAGCAATTTTTCATAGTGCCGCCGCCATTATTGTTGCCCATAACCATCCATCAGGTAATTTAAAGCCAAGTTTAAATGATATAGAAATTACCAAAAAACTAATTTCAGTCAGTAAGCTTCTGGAAATAGAGCTTCTAGATCACTTAATTATCGCTAATAATAAATACAATAGTATAATTAATAAATAAATTATGAAAAAATATCAACTAAACTTAAATAATTGGTTTTTATCAGATATTAAAGGAGTTCATTTTCATGTTAAAAGCTCTGATTATTTTGGAACTTTAGCTTCAGTTTTAACGATAATTGAAGAGAAAATTAATTTTTGTCAAAACTTAGAGGATAAAAAATTAATTAAACAAATTTTAAAAAACACGATTTCTGATTGCTTGTATCTACAAAAAAATTATTCAATAATTGCTAAAAATAAAAACAGAAGCCACAAGCCAAAAGGAATTGATAAAATAAAATGATCAAAAAAGAAGATAGTAGAAAATAGTACTATAGTTAAAAGTCCAATAAAATAATAATTACCTTTTTTTATAATTATTTTTTTTATTAAAAAAAAGAAAAAACTAATAAATGCTAAAAAACCAAAAATACCAATTTCTGAAAATACCAATAGCCAAGTATTATGTATTGGTTGATAACTCCAGACCGGTTTTTTCTCTTCATCTTGCTTGTATTGCCATAAAGTATAATTTCCAAAACCTTTGCCAAAGAGAAATATTTTTGGATCTTTAAAATTAAATTCGTTTAACTCTTTTTGTCTTTGCTCAACAGATATTTGCTCAATTCTACCAGAAGCAAAAATTCGAGCAGAAACTAAATCTTGATAGGTAATAATAAATGGTAAAAGTAATAATATACTAGAAAAGATAATTAATAAAAGTCTTCTGAGATGATTTTTTTTAATTATAAAACCAATAATTAAAATTACTTTAACTAATATAAAAGCTAACCAAGCACTACGAGAAAAAGAGAAAAATAAAGCTGTCAATGAACTTAAATAAACTAACCATAAAAATAATTTTATATTAATTGATTCTTTTTTATTTTTAATTAAAAACCAAGCTGACCATAAACAAATAAGTGCCATTACTCCACCTAAAATATTAGGATGATCAAAAGCTCCATAAGCTCTTAACCAACGTCCAGAGCTTGTTTCAACCACAGACGTGCCTAAAACTGAAGAGTCATGAAGGCCCATTCCAAGATATTTAGAGGCAATAGATTTCTGCCAAATAAATTGAAAAAAAGCAATTATTGCTTGAAAAAATGCGGCTAAGAAAACTCCAAATATAATTATTTCTTTTTGCTTTCTATTAAATTTTTTTACAATTAAATAAAGCAAAACAGCTAAAATAAATATTAAATAACGATAAAGAGATAAAACATAATCATGAGCAAAGAAAATTGAAATAATTATAAAAAGTTCTAAAAATAAAAGAGAAATTAAAGTGCCGGTTAAAAAGTTTCTATTTTTGAAATTTAAAAATAATTCTTTATAAAAAACAATTATAAAAATAAATAAAAAAATCATGGGTAAAAATAAACTAATTTCCCAATAATTAATTTCAGCTGGTCTAATAATAAATTTTGTTTGCCAAAGCAAACTAAAACCAGTTAAAAAAATTAATAAATTATATATTTTTTTAATCATTATTATTTAAATCTTTTAAAAAATTTTTAAAATTATTTAAATGTCTTTCTTTAAATTCCTTCCTTCTATCTAATAAATAAAGTTTTAAAACTCCCTGACTAATTATTACTTGAGAATTAAGATTAGCTTTTTCTTTTAATTCTTTAGGCATAATTCTTTTTTGAAAAATNGTGATTATTTTTTCTAAAAAATAAAAGACCTTTTTATTAAATTTTGATACAATATTCTTTNTTTTTTTAAAATTAAAATTTGGAGTATATGCTTGGTTACTTAAAAATAATTCTATATTAGGTAAATAATTCTTTAGCCATGCATTTTTTTTAATTAAATAATAATGATAACCACCCTTATCATATAAGGAATAAAGACCAGTTAACCAATAATAAAAATAGTAATCATCTCCTTCTTTTAAAGCTAAATTTTCTAAGTTTAAATGTTCTTCATCAACATAAAAACTTAAACATATTTTATCTCGTTTAGTTTTTTTATTAGGCCTCTTATTTAAAATTTTCATTAAACCAGCACAAAAAAAACGAGTAAGCCATAAGCGATTTGGGCTAGTAATTATAAATATATCAATATCACTGCCATCACGCATATTATGGCGACCAATTAAATTAGAAAGAGCCACAAATTTAACCCAAGGTAAAAAACTAAATAATTTAACCATTTTTTTAGCAATCTCTATTTTTCTATTGGAATGATGATAACGCTTATTTCTTAATTCTAAATTTTTTTCATGGTTTTTAAGAAAATAAAAAGATTCTTTTCCACTAATTTTTTCTTCTTTAACTAAACTATCTAAATATTTTTTACAAGTTAAATAATCAATTTTAAATGGTAAATATTGCCAAGTTTCATAAGCTGTTAGGGGATAAGAAAATAAATCAAAAAAAATCATTGTCTTATAAATTGCTTCTTCTAGCTCTCTATTTTTTAAAACATTATTATTTTCCATATTTAATTTTGTGGACCATCAATTTTTAAGGGATCTATGGTTTTTTTCTTTTCGGTAATTTTAGTTACATCTTTATCAACTTTTTTAAATTCCTGATAAGCTTTATTGTAATGATTAACACTAGTGCTTAAACTACCACCTAATTTCTTTAAAAAATCATCATAAGTTAATAAATGTTTGCCAAGTTTTTCAATATTAACCTTAATTTCTTGAGCTTTTTCCTCTATTTGCATAGCTTTTAGACCTTGCAGGACAGTTTGTAGATAAGCTAGAAATGAGGTAGGTGAAACTATAATTACCTTCTTATCTCGAAAAGCATATTCTATTAAATCACGGGTATTTACCTTTACTGTACCTACAGAGTTAACCAATAAATCATAATATATAGCTTCAGAAGGAATAAACATAAATGCAAACTCCATCGTACCTTTTTCAGGCAATACATATTTAGAGGTTTCATCTATTCTATTTTTCAAATCTTTCTTAAATTGAGCCTCATATTTTTTTCTAAGTTCAGGATCTGAGGCATTAAGCAATCTCTCATAATTTTCTAATGTAAACTTAGCATCAATTGGTATAACCTTATCCTTAATAAACACAACCGCATCAACTATCAATTCCTTGTCAGTTTTTTCATCTATCCCAAGACTATACTGCATCTTATATGATTTAGGAGATAAAACATTTTTCAACGTTTCTTCTAAATAATATTCTCCTAAAACTCCACGTTGTTTAGGGTTTTTTAAAATATCTTGCAAGCTTTGAAGTTGTGAAGAAAAATTAACAACCTGCTTGTTAGTTTCATCTAGCTTAGACAATTTTTCTGTCACTTCTGTAATTAATTTAGAGGATTGTGAATTTATATCTTGAATTACCTTGGTGGTTTCTTTAAATTGCCCTTGCGAAGCCTGATAGGTTTCACTTAACTTTTTGTCTAACTCTTGCCTTAATTCTGTATTTTGAGTTGATAATTGAGAAAGTTTTTCTGTTAAAACTGAAAATTTTTCACTATTTCCATCTTCCTTCTTTTTACTTAATAAGTATATAACTACAAAAATACCCAACAAAAGAACGATTGATATAATGATTAGATAAATTTCCATATATTTTATTTACTTTATATATTTAGTTAACTATTAAAATTATAGCATTGTATTATTAAAATCAAAAGGATTAGTTAAACTCCATTTTACTATGAATTTTGGAGTTTTCAAGTCCAAAAATACAAATAAAGGTTTCCCCCTAAGAGAAACCTTTAAATAAAATTTTAATTTTATATTAAATAAAAATTATATCCAGGTAACACTTGATACTTTGTCATTGCTATCTCTAAAGCGCATAATTCTAACTCCTTGAGTATCTCTATTTAAAAC
>SL_3KL_010_SEDDRAFT_10001588_pt1 | contig 20764 bp, 17 predicted proteins | sample SodLakKL_010_SED_2_FD_10381 | JGI IMG/M metagenome (IMG submission 10381) | reverse complement strand
GGCCTCGAGCCGACACGCGCCGCGCCTCTCGCACGGATGATCGTGGCCAGCCTCGAGGGTGCCCTGATCATGGCGCGCAGCGAACGGGATGCTGCCTGCATTGCCGAGGTCGGCAACGAAATGGCCGCTCTGATAGAAACTGCAATCAAGCAGTGACGCACGCACGAGACATCACATGAGTGCCGAACAGCAAGCCGTACTCGACTTCTGGTTCCGTGAACTCGAACCCGAGCAATGGTTTCGCAAGGACACCGACCTCGATCGGGTGATCGCCGAACGCTTCGGGAAACTCCATGCGCGGGCGGTACGGTGCGAGCTCTACTCGTGGCGTGGAATCGCCCGCGGTCGCCTGGCGGAGGTGATCGTGCTGGACCAGTTCTCGCGCAACATCTTCCGTGACCGGCCGGGCGCATTCGCCAGCGATGCAGTGGCGCTCGCACTGGCCCAGGAGGCCGTGGCACTGGGTGCGGACCGCGAGCTGGAGACGGTCGAGCGCAGCTTTCTCTACATGCCCTACATGCACAGCGAATCGCCGGCGATCCATGAGGTGGCGATGGAGCTCTACGGGCAGAAGGGCCTGGAATACAACCTGAAGTTCGAGATCGACCACAAGGCGATCATCGACCGCTTCGGGCGCTACCCGCACCGCAACGCCATTCTCGGACGCGAGTCGACGCCCGCGGAACTGGAATTCCTCGAGCAGCCGGGTTCCGCGTTCTGAAGGCAGCTTCTACCGGCGACTGCTGATCTGAAGAGTCATGAAGATCGCATTTTCATGGCCCATATCTGAACTGGGCAGGATGGCCCGTGTTCAGAGGGTCCTTGGCGGCATGCTATTGTCCGTTCGCGATCACCGATCCTGATCGGTGGCGAATGCTGCCGTCGAGGCAGTCAACCGCGGCAACCGGAGACAGGCCCATGAATGCCGAAGTGACCACACGCCAGGCCAGTGCGGCCGACCTGGAGCCCGTGGCGGCGCTGTTCGACGCCTACCGCCAGTTCTACGAACAACCCGCCGACCTCGATCTCGCCCGTGACTTCATTGGCGCGCGCATGCGCAACGGGGAGTCGACGATCTTTGTCGCCGAGGCCGACGACGGCACGCTCGCGGGATTCTGTCAGCTCTATCCGACCTTCTGCTCCGTCGATGCAGCCCCGATGCTGGTGCTGTACGACCTGTTCGTGGATCCCGGATGGCGGCGCCACGGCGTTGGCCGTGCACTGATGAAGACCGCCGCGAAGTATGGTCGCGAACAGGGCGTCGCCCACATGGACCTGTCGACGGCACGCACCAACAAGGCGGGCCAGGCGCTGTACGAATCGCTGGGCTGGGAGCGCGATGACGTCTTCCTCTACTACACGCTTCACCCGAACGACACCAGCGATGACGGCTGAAGTCAGGATTCCTTGAGCGATGACTACGCAAGTGATGACTACCGAGGCGATCGATCTGCGCAGCGACACGGTCACGCGGCCGACGCCGGCCATGCGCGAAGCCATGGCCCGGGCGCGCGTGGGCGACGATGTCTACGGCGACGACCCGATGGTCAACGCCGTCGAGGCGCGCGTGGCCGAACTCGCCGGCAAGGAGGCGGGGCTGCTCGTGCCCTCGGGTACGCAGGGTAATCTCGTCTCCCTGCTGACGCACTGCCAGCGCGGCGAGGAGTACATCGTCGGCGCGATGTACCACAGCTACTGGTACGAGGCCGGCGGCGGTGCGGTGCTGGGCGGTATCCAGCCACAGCCGGTCCCGCTGCAGGCGGATGGCACGCTGGCGCTGGATGACATCGCGGCGGTGATCAAGCCCGATGACACCCATTTCGCCCGCACGCGCCTGCTGGCCCTCGAGAACACCCAGTATGGGCGCGTGATGCCCATGGACTTCATCGAGGGTGCGGCGCATCTCGCCCGCGAGCATGGTCTCGCCGTGCATCTCGACGGGGCACGGCTGTTCAATGCCGCCGTTGCGTCGGGCGTGACGCTGAAGGACCTGGCGTGGACGGCGGACACGGTCAGCCTCTGCTTCTCCAAGGGGCTGGGTACACCCATGGGCTCGATCGTGGTCGGGCCGGCGGCGTGGATCCGCCAGGCCCGGCGCTGGCGCAAGATGGTCGGCGGAGGGCTGCGCCAGGCCGGCATCATCGCCGCGGCCATCGACCATGCGCTGGATCACCACGTCGATCGGCTCGCGGACGATCATCGGCGCGCGCAGGCCCTGGCCGCCGGCCTCGAGTCGGTGCCCGGTGTGCACAGCGTCATCCTGCGCACGAACATGGTCTACATCGACACAGGGTCGGAAGCGATCGGCAATGCCCTGCGCGACGCACTCAGGGAGGAGGGCGTGCTGATCGCGGGCGGTCGCAATATCCGCCTCGTGACGCACCTGGATATCGACGACGCGGCGATCCGGTTCGCAATCGACGCCATCGGCCACCGCCTGCCGGCACTCGTGCACTGATCGTCTGACGCAGCGCCATGCACATCATCCTCCTGCTCGCCTTCATCCTCGGCGTGGTATTCCTGCCGGGATGGTGGGTGCGCCATGTGTTGGCCAAGTACAGCCGTCCGGAGAATCGCTATCCCGGCACGGGTGGCCAGCTCGCGCGCCATCTGCTGGATCGTCACGGGCTGGAAGATGTCCCGGTGGAGGCGAGCGAGGCCGGGGATCACTACGATCCGCGTGACCGCGTGGTACGGCTGACACCGGACAAGCTCAATGGCCGCTCGCTGACGGCGGTCACCGTGGCGGCCCACGAGGTCGGGCACGCCCTGCAGGATCGCGACGGCTACGCGCCCCTGCGCGTGCGCACGCACCTGGTCGGCACCACGCAGCACTTGCAGCGCCTCGGCGCGGGCCTGCTCATGGCCTCGCCCTTCATCGGCATTCTCACGCGCGCGCCCGTCGCCGGGCTGCTGGTGTTCGCCGGTGGCTTCCTGAGCCTCGGATCGTCGGCACTGGTGCATCTGGTCACGTTGCCAACAGAATACGACGCCAGTTTCCGCCGCGCCCTGCCACTGCTGGAACGCGAGGAAATCCTCAAGGACGTAGATCGCCCCCATGCACGCCGCCTGCTCAAGGCCGCCGCACTGACCTACCTGGCCGCCTCGCTGATGAGTCTGCTCAACGTCGCGCAGTGGTGGGCGATTCTGCGCCGCTAGCGGGTCGAAGCGCCCCAAGGTGGCGGACTGGTCGCGGACGGCCCTCCGAATGCGAATCCTGCCTTCCGGCAGACCGGCGTTCCGGCAGCCTGTTACCCTTGGTGCCGCAAGCAGGTGGAGCTCACAGGCAACCCGGCCGCCAGCGCGGCCCCGGAGGCAGAATGGAAGCGGAATACTGGTTCATGCTCGCAATCGCCGTTGTGCTGGCGCTCGGGCTCGGCTTCGCCGCCGGGCGCATGTCGGCGCCCACGCAGCGACGCGTCCAGGAAATGGAGAAGGAACGCGACGCCGCCCGGACCGAGGCCGAGTCGGTGCGCAAGGAAGTGAACCGCCACTTCGAGGAGAGCGCTCGCATGTTCGGCAAGCTGGCTGACGACTACCGCAGCTTCTTCCAGCAGTTCGCGCGCACGGCGCAGAACCTCGGGCTCTCGGAAGGGCATGCGCGCCAACTCCTGCAGCAGGCCGATCCGAGCCTGGTGGCCGCCGACGATGCCGCGAAGCGCGCCACCGCGGAGAATGACGCGGCAGCGACCACGAACGACGTGGGCGACGCCAATACCGCGCGGGCCGGTGATGAGTCCGCAGACAGGGACGCCGATATCCCCGCAGCGCCCCGGGAAGAAGAAACCGAAGAACAGAAAACGCAGAAACGCGATCCGGCGGACCCCCGTGCCGAGGCGAGTGACGCACCGGCCAGGTCCGACGATGCGGAGCCCGCACAGGAACCGGAGGGGGTAACCGACGATGCCGACCGCACCGACGAAGCCGCACCGGACACACGCAAGCCCTGAGCGGGCCGCGCCGGCGTGAGCGTCAGTCGACGAAGATGTCCAGCGGCAGAACGGCGCTGGCAGTGAAGTTGGGCCGGTTCACCGCCTGGCTGATCTTCAGATCGACCGCGAGGCTGCAGATCATGTACGCCTGCTGGCGATCGAAGCCGTACTCCTGGCCCAGATGGTCGATCATCTGGCGCAGGGCACTGCGTGCGGCCGCGGTGATGCCGGAGTGAGTGCCCACACCGCTTGCGGTAAAGGATTGCCCCGTAGTGGCGAACAAGCGTCGGGGTACGGCGAATTCCGGAGTCTGGAAGTAGTCCTCGCGGCGAAAGCGCGGTTCGGTGATTCCGCGCGTGTGCGCGAGGCCCTTGCGCAGGCTGAAACGGCAGTACAGGCTCGCGCCCATCTCCAACCCGGTCACGCATTCGCCGTCGCCCTGGGCGAAATGGGCATCGCCCGCCGAGAACAGCGCTCCGGGTACGGTCACGGGTAATTCGAGCACCGCGCCGCGGGTGAGTTGCTTGATGTCGAAATTGCCGCCGTGGCTACGTGGGGGAATGGTGCAAAGGCCTTCGCGGGCAATGGCCGCGTCGCCGGGAACCGCCGAGCGGGGTTCGCTGGGATTGTAGCCGGGAATGGCGAACTCGCGCTCCCGGACCAGTGAGTGAGCCAGGATCTCATGGCTCGGTGCCACGCCCATCACGCCCATGAAGGGGGCCCCGGGCAGGCGTACACCGGGCAACTGGGCGGATGTCGCCCCGCCGTCCCGCAGATCGAAATGTGCAAGGTAGTAGTCGGGGAACTCGTCGCGCAGGAGGCCGTAATCGGGGGTTTCGACGCCGAAGCCCCAGGCCTCCGGGATGACGTCGAGGATTTCCACGTCCAGTAGATCACCCGGCTGCGCACCGTTGACATGCACCGGCCCGGTCAGCGGATGGATGCGGTGTGAATCGACCGTGGCGAGCTCTGCCGCCGTGGTTGCGGGCGTGACCTGGCCATCGATCGCATCCCGGGTCTCCAGGCAGACGACTTCGCCGGGATCGGCGGTGAGTCGGGGCGGGATGTCGGGATGCCAGCGGTTGTGGCCGGTGTCGGGTTGTTCGTGCAGAGGCAGGCCGCGATCGATCCGCAGGGCCTGGTCAGCCTTCATGGCATGTCTCCGTCCAGTACGTCCGCAAGAGTCTGGACCAGAACGTTGACATGTTCATGATCAAACGCCAACGGCGGACGTATTTTCAGCACATTCTTGTGCGGGCCTTCGATACCGACAAGCACGCGGCGCCGACGCAGGGCGAGGGCGATGTGGTGTGCGCTCGCGGGCGCGGGTGCGCCATCGGCAGCGGGATCCACGATGGCGACACCAATGAACAGGCCCAGGCCCCGCACCGCGCCGATCAGGGGATGGCGTGCCTGCAGCGCCCGCAGCTCCTCCCGCAGACGGGCACCCACCTGCTCGGCGCGACTGCACAGCCCCTCGCGCTCGATGACATCGAGCACGGCCAGGCCGGCCATGCAGGCGACCGGATTGCCGCCAAAGGTCGAAAAGTAATCCGTGTTGCCGGCAAAGGGCGCGATGATGTCCGGCGTGGTCAGAACCGCGCCCATCGGATAGCCGTTCGCCATCGGTTTGCCGAGAGTCACGATGTCCGGCGTGAAGCCGCGCGCCTCGAAGCCCCACCAGGTCCCCATGCGACCGAATCCGGACTGCACCTCGTCGGCGACGGTCAGACCACCGGCGGCACGCACGCGGTCGCTGACGTGGCGCAGATACCCGGGCGCCGGATCCGGAATGCCGTCGGACGACAGACTGGAGTCGACGAAGAAGGCCGCGGGCCGATGGCCAGCGGCGGCGAGGCCGGCAATGGCCTCATCCGGGTCGCTGCCGGGGGGTGGGGCGTCGTGTTCGGTTGCCACGTTCAGCCCGGCGACGTGCGCGGCGGGCTGGCTGTAGGGCGACAGCGCCATGCCGGCCTCAGTGTTGCCGTGATAGGCGTGGGCGGTCACGAGCGCGCCGTCATGGCCGGTGTAATGGCGGGCGATCTGCCAGGCCAGATCAATGGCCTCGCTGCCGCTGTTGACGAACAGGGCCACGCCCAGGTCACCCGGCAACCGTGCCGCCAGCGCTTCGGCGTACTCGATGATGCTGCTGAACACGTAGCGCGTGTGCGTGTTCAGAGTGGCGGTCTGGCGCGCGACCGCACGATTGACGTGCGGGTGCGCGTGGCCGACCTGGGGCACGTTGTTGTAGCAGTCGAGGTGGCGTGCACCGGCACTGTCGAACAGCCACGCACCGCTGCCGCGCTCGACATGGATTGGATCGTCGGGATAGAAGAGTTCGAGCCCGGGCTTCAGGGCCTGCCGGCGGCGCTCGAGCAGCGACTCTGTTGCCGGTACCGACACCCCCTGCCCGACGGGCAGTCGCAGCACGCGGCGCAGCTCGTGGTGGGCGGCCTCTGCGCCAAGGGCATTCAGGGCACTGAGCTGGCGCCACCCCGGTTCCACCAGCCCGGTCATCGAGCCCATGCCTTCCGGGCGATGCCGCTCGCGGGTCGCCATGATGGCCGCGCATGCCGCCAGGCGCACGCGCGCCAGGTCGTAGAGCACGGCGATCTCGTCGTCACCGAGGGCGAGGACCTCGTCATAGCCCGCGGCCAGTTCGCAGGCGGCCTGCCACGGCTCGTCCAGTCCCCAGGCGGTGTCGGCCATGGCCACGGCCACCTCCATGGCACGCGGGGCATGGAGTACGTCGCCGAAATCGATCAGGCCCGCCGCAGCGGGCGGATCGCCGGCGACGAGGACGTTCTCCGCGGTGGCATCTCCGTGGATGACCTGCGCCGGCAGGCCGTCGAGCCTGGGCAATACGTTGCTGCAGAAATGATCGATCACGCCTTCGATCGTCCGGCGGCGCTCGGCATCCGCGATGTCGGCCGTGCAGGCACGCACGGCGGGCGCCTGGCGTGGATCCCAGAGCAGGGCATGGCCGGCGTGCGGATGAAAGAAGCCCTGCAGGGCAAGGTCCACTCGCGCCAGCAGTCGGCCGATGCCGTGCATCAGCCGGGGCGGGTGCTCCGCATCGAGAATCGGTCGGCCAGGGAGAAAGCTGAACACCCGGATGATGTGTTCGCCGCCATCGGTAGCGGGCAGTGCATGGGTGCGCTCGCCGCCGCGGGTGTGGATGACCCGGGGCACGGGCAGGCCGGGTGCCTGTTCCGCGATGTGAAGCAGGCTCGCAATCTGCAGATCCAGTACGCCCGGCACCTCGCCGGACTGCGCGATCTTCACCAGGTAGCGGGTGTCGTCCGCAGTGGTGACGACAAGATTCTGGTCGCGATCGCCACCGACATCCTGCAGCGCTCCCTCGATGTCCCAGACATCGGCGAGCACTTCGAGTACCCGATCCGCCGACAAGGCCGGACGGGGCGAGTTCAGGAAGGCCGGGGCAGTCATGGGGACGGTCGCCCCGCGGTCGGGCGTCATGGCGCGTCCGGCTTGTGCGCGTGCAGGTGGTGCGGGCAGTGCTCACCGAGATCGAGGACCTCGATCATTGCCCGCCAGGTCCCGATGTTGTGATCCACCAGCTCACGACTGCCGGCGCGTGCGGCCACCTCGTAGAGTTCGCCTTCCAGCGCTGCCAGTTCGCGCCGGGCCACTTCGCGGTACCAGGGGTTGCGGTTGGTCAACGTCACGTCGGTAAAGCCGGCGCCCTCGAGTGCACTGCGGTAGCGCGCGGGCGAGGCCATGCCGAAGCTCAGGCCCTCCTGCTCGAGATAGTGCTTCATCGCCGCCGAGGGCTCATCGTCATGGGCGATCAACCAGTCGCTCGCGGCCACGCGGCCGCCGGGGCGGAGCAGGCGGAACAGGTCGGCGAACAGCGCCTCCTTGTCCGCAATGTGGACCATCGCATCCTTGCTGAAGATGACGTCGAAATCCGCATCCGGAAACGGCACGGCGCCGGGTGGCACCTGGACGAACTCGACCCGATCGCTCAGTCCCGCCGCGGTCGCGCGCCTGCGCGCGTGCTCGATCACCGGCCCCTCAACATCCAGGCCGATCACTTCCCCGGCACCGAAATCCCGGGCCAGCGCGACCGTGATGCCGCCGGAACCGCAGCCCAGGTCAAGCACTCGCGCGCCGCGCAGGTCCACGTCGCGCAGGACTTCGCGCAGCTCCTCGGGCCCGCCCGGCGAGAGGTAGCCCTCGCCCCAGAGGGCCTCGAGAAAGCCGATGTGCTCGTCGTCGTACTCGATTTCGTGATCCGTACTCATGCCCAACGTCCCCCCGTGTTGTTGGTTGTTGGCTAGCGCTCGAGGATGCCTTCATCGCGCAGGTCCTGCATCGCACGCTCGATGCCGACGCGCAGCTTGTCGACCAGTTCGTCGATCTGTTCGCGGGTGATGGTCAGCGGCGGCGACATCACGCACATGTTGATGATCGGGCGGACCAGCAGACCAAGCTCCTGGCAGTGATCGTCGATGCGTTTGCCGATCTCGTAATCGAGGGCCAACTGATCGCCGTCGGCGCCCGGGATGAAGCATTCGACACTGGCCATCAGACCCTTGCCGCGGACATCACCAACAATGGGGAGCTCGCGCATCTCCTGCAGACGTTCCTGGAAGTAGGGGCCGACATCACGCACATGCTCGAGTAGATTCTCGTTCTCGATGATGTCCATGTTGGCCAGTGCCGCCGCACACGAGACCGGATGGCCGGAATAGGTGAAGCCGTTCGAGAAGATCGCGCTGTGGGAGTTCTCGCCGCGGATCTGGTCGATGATGCGGTCAGAGATGAGCACGGCACCCATCGGCACATAACCGGAGGTCAGGCCCTTCGCCGAAGTGATGATATCGGGCGTGATGCCGAAGACATCCTCGCTGGCAAACATGTAGCCGAGGCGACCGAAAGCGGTTACCACTTCGTCGGAGATGTAGAGCACATCGTACTTGCGGCAGACTTCCTGGCAGCGGCGGTGATAGTCGTCCGGCGGGATGATCAGGCCGCCAGAGGCCAGCACCGGTTCGGCGATGAAGGCAGCGACGCGGTCGGGTCCGACTTCCTGGATACGGTTCTCCAGATCGGCCACCTTCTGCGTGCAGAAGTCCTCGACGGACATCCCGGCCGGACGGCGATAGGGATTGGGGGAAGGCAGGAAATGGATCGTTTCCGTCTCGAAATCGAACCAGTTCTTGTCCCGACCCTTGCCCGAGACCGAGGCGCCGAGATACGTGCTACCGTGGTAGGCGTCCTCGCGGGTGATGATGTGCTTCTTCTCCGGACGTCCGAGCACGTTGTTGTAGAACATGACAAAGCGCAGGGCGGAATCGACCGCGGTCGATCCACATGTGGTGAAGAAGATGTTGTTGAGGTCACCCGGTGAATATTCGGCCAGCCGGCGGCTGAGTACGGCGGCAGGCCCGTGCGTCAGGGACCAGGGGCTGACATAGGCCATTTCGCGAATCTGCGCGGCCACGGCGTCGGCAATCTCCGTGCGGCCATGGCCCACGTTCACGCACCACATGCCGCCAGGGCCATCGATGAGGGCGTTGCCTTCACTGTCATAGAGGTGGATACCCTCGGCACGGGCCATCACCGTACGCTCATGCTGGCCGTAGGATTCGAGCTCCTCCCAGGGGTGGACGAACTGGTTGTCCGCGCGCCTCACCTGACTCGTGCCGAGGCGCTCGGCGATGGCAGCGCTGGTTTCGAATTCGTCCATTTCCACCTTCCTCTGTTCGTGCATGGCGACACCTGTTAGATTGATCAGTCAGTCAATCGGAACCTACGCGAGTCCTGTCAGACTGTCAATTCGCAGCCGGCAACAGGGTGACGGCAAAAGGAACCGCAGGGTCGCGGTTGACTCAAAGAAGCGTTGGCCCACTGGGGGCGGCGTGAGTCACCATGATTTGACGCTGCCCCGTCATTCCTGTATTGATTGATGAGTCAATCACAACGCCGGGTGAGACCCGGCCGCGCACGAAGGGCGCAAGGGGAGAAAACAATGTCTCGACGCAGTGACAACGATCGACTGAATGAACTGGAGAGTGTGATCCGGCGCAGTGGAATATCCCGGCGGGACATGCTGAAGATCCTGGGCATGGGCGGATTGGGACTGGCTGCCGCACCGCTGCTGAGCCGCCTCGCCCACGCCGGCGAAGGCCCGGGTGGCATCGCGCTCGCCCGGCCGGACAACCCGGTGGAGCTGCCGATACATCAGGACCCCATCGCTGACGGCCTCGAGCCCGAAACGGGCGGCACGTTCTACGTATTCAACTATCCCGAGTACCTCGATCCGGACCTGATGGACAAGTTCGGCGAGATGTACGACGTCGACGTCCAGCTCACATCGTTCGACAACATGGATCAGATGATCTCGCGCCTCGCCGGCGGCGCGGTGGATGCGGATGTGGTCGAACTGCTGCCGGACCGGCTGGCCCAGGCAGCGGCAGGCCGCCTACTGCAACCGATGAATCACAGCTACGTGCCCAACCTGAGCAATGTCTGGGACTCGCTGCAGAACCCCTTCTATGACGTCGGTGCGCAGTACACCGTGCCGTACATGATCTACTCGACGGGCATTACCTGGCGCAACGACCTGGTCGAGGAGGACATTGCCGCGCTCGACAACCCGTGGGGCATCTTCTGGAACGCCCACGACTACTATGGCCGCGTGGGCATCCTGAACTCGCCGCGAGAAGTCCTCTACCTGGCGATGCAGTATCGTGGCCACTTCGACGTGAATACCGAGGATCCGGAAATCATCGACCGCGCGGTCGAGGACTTGAAGGCGCTGATTCCGATCTGCAATCCACGCGTCGATATCCGCCAGTACGAGACCGTGCCGCAGGGCAGCCGTGTGCTCGGCCAGACCTGGTCGGGCGACGCCGTGCTGGGTTCGCGCTGGTACATGCAGGAAGGGGTCTCGCCCGAGAAGCTGAGCTACTTCGCTGGCCCGCACGGCAAGGCGCCGGTGCAGAACGACTGCTGGGCAATCCCGGCACGGAGCAACAAGCCGGTACTGGCCCACCACTGGCTCAACTTCATGCTCGACAATGACAACGCCTATCAGAACTTCGCGAACTACCTCGGCTTTGTGCCGCCGATCAAGGCCATCGACTTCGATCGCCTGCGCGAAGAGGGTGTCATTCCATCGAGTCTGGAGGCCGCCATCGTGACGCCGGACGCCTTCGACGAAGGCGCCCAGGTCATGATGACTCTGACTCTTGACGGTCTGTCGCGCTATCAGGATGCCTACGCCGAGTTCATGGCCGGCGTCTGATTCGTTTGCGAGAGGTTGGGTGCACTCGCGGTCGCGAGTGCACCCATGAGCACAACAACGACAGGGGGACTGGTTCTTGTATCCGAGATGGCTGTGGCAGGCGCTTGCGGCGCCGGGGATACTGTGGCTGCTCCTCCTGTTCGTCCTGCCGTTCTACGCGGTCATGGGCGTGGCGTTCGGCGAGATCGAACCGATTCTGCGCCTGCCGGTACCGATCTGGAATCCCCTTGAGTGGAACTATGTCGCTGCCTGGGAGATCCTGCAGCGATTCTCCCCCGGCAGTTCCTACTGGGGCGTGTTTCGCCGAACGATCATGTACGTCGGCACGGCTGTTGTGATCAGCCTGCTGATCGCCTACCCGGTGGCGTACTACATCACCCGTCATGCGCGGCGCACGAAGATCCTGCTGCTGGTTCTCCTGATTTTGCCGTTCTGGGTCAGCTACCTGATGCGCATGCTGGCCTGGGTGGGCCTGCTGGCTCACGACGGCTACGTCAACAGCATCCTGATGTGGACGGGCCTGAATCCAGCGCCCCCGAACTGGCTCGACGGCAACGCGGGCTCGGTGATATTTGCCCTGGTCTACGGCTACATCCCGTACATGATCCTCCCGCTGGTGGCGACTCTCGATCGCATCGACGGCCGACTGATCGAGGCCGCGCGCGATCTCGGCATGACGGCGGCACAGGCTTTCTGGCGCGTCACGCTGCCGCTGTCCAAGCCGGGCATCCTCGCGGGCTGCGTCATCATCGCGCTGCCCATGTTCGGTGACTACTACACGCCGGACATCATTTCCGGCTCGGCGAGTACGAGCATGATCGGCAACCAGATCTATCTCTACTTCCACGGCGGGCCGCAGCCCAACGTCGGTGCCATGATGACGCTGCTGCTCTCCTTGTTCCTGGCCGTGCTGATGGTCTATTACATGTACAGCGTCGCGAAGGCGCAGAAAGATATCCAGTGAGTACGGTAACGCGACAAGACAAGACTGCCCCCCGCGCCGGTAATGCCACGGGCTCGGCCCGCTGGCTTCACTCTCTCGGCTCGGCGCTGTGGCACGTACGCTCCAGGCCTTATGGCCTGGCGGCCATCACCTGGCTTTACATGTTCTGGGCGCTGGTGCCGGTCATCATCGCCATGAAGTTCTCCTTCAATGCGGGCCGTTCGATCTCCGCATGGCAGGGCTTTGATCTCACACGCTGGTACTGGGGCGATCCCGTGCTTTCGGTCTGGCAGAACTCCGGCCTGCAAAGTGCGCTGTTCCAGAGCCTCACGCTGGCGGGCCTCGCCATTCTGGTGGCCACGCCGCTGGGAGTGCTGCTGGCGCTGGGCCTGGCGCGCTGGCGCGGACGCGGACAGCGCCCGGCGAACTTCCTCATGCTGTTCCCGCTGGTCACGCCGGAGATCGTGCTCGCCGTCGCCCTCTACATGGTGTTCATGCACATCTTCGTGTTCATCAACCCCAGCACGCTGGCGCAAATGCTGGGGCAGGTGACATTCGCGCTTGCCTACGTGGTGATCGTCGTCCGCGGACGCCTGGCATCCATCGGCATGCAGTATGAGGAGGCCGCGGCGGACCTGGGCGCCACCCGTTTGGAGATGTTCACCAAGGTGCTGGTCCCGCTCATGATGCCGGCCATCGTCGCCTCGGCAATGATCGTGTTCGCCATCTCCATCGACAACTTCGTGATCACCCAGTGGATGTCATGCGGATCGGGCTGCGACACGATTCCCGTGCGCGTCTATTCCGCCGCGCGCTCGTCGCCATTGCCCTCGATCAATGCACTGGCAACCATCATGGTGCTCATGTCGGTGACGGCCGTCGGACTGGCTTTCGGTGCCTACCGCTACCTGACGCGGCATGAGCGGGCACGCACCCCTGTCAATGACGACTGATTCCGAGTTGGGCATTGCATGAATACCAGAGGAGATTCTGAATGAGTGACGGCACCATCCGACTTGTCGATCTGACCAAGCGGTTCAACGACTATGTTGCCGTCGATGGCATCAATCTCGAGATCGCCGATGGCGAATTCTTCTCGCTGCTGGGCCCGTCCGGTTGTGGCAAGACGACCACTCTGCGGATGATCGCCGGCTTCGAGGAGCCCGATAGCGGCAGTATCCAGCTCGGTGGCCGCAACGTCGAGCACACGCCACCGAACAAGCGGCCGGTGAACACCGTGTTCCAGAACTATGCCCTGTTCCCGCATCTGAACGTGTTCGACAACGTTGCATTCGGGCTGCGCACCCGCAGTTCCGGCGTCAGCCGCGAGGAGGGCAACCGTCGCGCCGCCGAAGCGCTCGACATGGTCAAGCTGGGCGAATATGCCGAGCGGCGCCCATCGGAGTTGTCCGGTGGCCAGCAGCAGCGGGTCGCGCTCGCGCGTGCGCTGGTCCTGCGCCCGCAGGGCCTGCTGCTGGACGAGCCGCTGGGTGCCCTCGACGCCAAGCTGCGCCGCGAGCTCCAGGTAGAGCTGAAGACTCTGCAGGAGCAGGTCGGCATCACCTTCATCTACGTGACCCATGATCAGAACGAAGCGCTGACCATGAGCGATCGCATCGCGGTGATGAATGGTGGGCGCGTCGAACAGCTCGGCAGCCCGAAGGAGATCTACGAATCTCCGGCCACAGCCTTTGTGGCCGACTTCCTCGGCTCATCCAACCTCATGGATGCCGAGGTTCGCGGTCAGGACGACCAGGGCCGTACGCGCCTGGACCTGGCAGGGACATCGGTCGTGGCCGATCACCCGGGGCATGGGCAGAGCGGTCGGGTGAAGGTCACTGTGCGCCCGGAACGCGTATGGCTCGAGCGTGCGGGCAGTGGTGAGCGTTCCGGCGATAACTGGATGGGTGCCACTGTGCGGCGTGAACTCTATCTCGGCAATTCGGTGACGCTGCTGATTGAACTGGACAACGGCATGCATCTGGAAAGCGAAATCCACAGCACCGGCCGCCTGGAACCCTTCCGCGACGGCGACCGGGTGGATGTCTGCCTGCCGCCGGATTCTCTGCGCGTGCTCGCACTCAGCGGCGACTGATCGCTGCACGAACCGCTGCGTGGATGCGGGCACCTCCCTGTGCCCGGCCCAACAAGTGACCTCAGCCGCCGAGATCGACCCAGACGGACTTCGTCTGCGTGTGATCGAGGATGCTCTGGAAGCACTTGTCCCGACCATTGCCCGACTGCTTGTAGCCGCCCCAGGGCTGCGTCATGTCGCCATGGTCGAAGCAGTTCACCCAGATCACGCCGGCCTCGATGTCGCGCGCCATGCGATGCGCCACGCCGACGTTGCCGGTCCAGATACCGGCGGCGAGGCCGAACATCGAGTCGTTGGCGATCTCGACCGCTTCCTCCGGCGTCGAGAAGGGGATGATGCCGGTCACCGGCCCGAAGATTTCTTCCTGCGCGATGCGCATGTCCGGGCGCACATCGGTGAACAACGTCGGCTCGACGTAGGCGCCCTTGGCATACTGCTCGGGCACACCACCGCCGAAAGCGAGTTGCGCGCCTTCTTCCTGGCCGATGCGGATGTAGTCGAGCACGCGCTTCTGCTGCTCGGTGTTCACCAGTGAGCCCATCGTCGTGGCAGGGTCGAGCGGATCCCCCGGCTTGAACGATTCCTGGCCGATGCGGATGAAGCGCTCGCGGAAGTCATCGAGGATGTCCTTGTGTACCAGCAGGCGCGAGCCGGCGTTGCAGACCTCGCCCTGGTTGCCGTAGATGCCGTTGACGGCGTACTGGGCAGCGCGTTCGATGTCCTCGACATCGTTCATGAAGATCTGCGGCGTCTTGCCGCCACACTCCGTCGTCACGCGCTTCATGTTCGACTGGCCGGAATAGACCATCATCAGCTTGCCTACCTCGACGGAGCCGGTGAAGCCGATCTTGGCCACGCGGTTGTGCAGCGCCAGGGGCTCGCCGACATCGGGGCCGAAACCGTGCACGACGTTGAACACGCCCGGCGGACCACCAGCCTCGATGAACAGTTGCGCCATCAGGCCGGCGCTCAGCGGTGACTGCTCCGCCGGCTTGAGCACGACCGAATTGCCCGCGGCGAGGGCAGGGGCAACCTTCCACGCCGCCATCATCAGCGGGTAGTTCCAGGGCGTGATGCAACCCACCACGCCGAGCGGTTGGCGCAGGATGTAGTGCAGGGCGTCGGAGGCCGTGTTGGTGACCTGGCCCTCGATCTTGTCGATTGTCTCGCCGAAGTACTGGAAGCATTCGACACTCATGGGCACATCGGCACCGAGCATGTCGCCGACCGGCTTGCCCATGTCGAGGACGTCGATCAGCGTGAACTCGGCCGCATGCTCTTCAAGGAGCTCGGCATAGCGATACAGCACCTGCATGCGCGCACGCGGCTCCATGCGCGACCAGGTGCCCGCCTTGAAGGTGCGGTAGGCGGAATCGACCGCGCGGTCGACGTCGGCGGCCTTGCCGCGCGCGACCACGGCGAGGTCCTCGCCCGTAGCCGGGTTGGTCTTGTTGAAGGTAGCGCCATCGACCGAGTCGACGAATTCGCCGTCGAGGAAGTGACGGCCCTCGGGTTTGAACTTGGCTGCGCGTTCATGCCAGTCCTTCGCACTCAGTTTTCGGGCCTGTACCAGATTCATGGACATCTCTCTCCGGATTGTGAATCAGTTGCGGGAGTCGGCCTTGCGAGAGTCGGTTTCGGTCTTCGGGGCCTCGAATGCCGCCGGGAACAGCTGCGCGAGGAAGACCTCGATGGTCTCGCGCGCGACCTTGCGGTCGAAATCGCGCGGCTGGATCTGCATGTCCAGCCACATGCCGTCGGTCATGCCGTTGATGCCGAGGGTTACGCGATTGGCGTCGAGGTGATCGTAGCCATACTGGTCAATCAGCTCCTGAACAATGGTGCGGATCTGCCAGTGGAAGTCATTGAACAGCTCCGCGCACAACTTGCGGTAGTTGGCGCGGACACGGGATTCGGCCCAGAACGCGAACCATACCGCGATTTTCTTCTCGCTGGCGATACGCGGGGAGAAATCGGCCTCGATGATCGCCCTGAGGCGATCGGCCGGATCATCACCGGCCTCGGCCACCGCCTTGCGCCAGACCTGGGTATATTCGTCCGCCAGCGACTGCAGCGTGGCCAGGAGGAGGTCTTCCTTGGTCTTGAAGTAGAAACTGACCACACCGTAGCTGACACCGGCCTGGCGGGCCACATCGGACAGGCGTGTGCCGGCGAAACCCTGGCGCGCGATGACGCTCAGAGTTGCCTCGATCAGTTGCTGCCGCCGCTTGTCCTTGCGGTCATCCCTGCGGCCATTCGAGGCCGCCTTGTCAGGCTTCGTCACGCGCCGTCTCCAGCCGATTTCAGAAACTGAAAAGTATCTGAAATCTGCCCATTACACAACAGCCTACGACTGACAAAGGGCCCATATTTGATCGATGCATCAGTCAAAAAAACTGGACAGACGCACTTCCATTGGTCAGAATCCGGCGGGCAATGGGCGGAGCCAATGCTCCGACCCGCCAATGCTTCAAGGGGAGGGTGATCAATGGCCAGGCATGATGTCATCGTGGTCGGGGCAGGGCACAACGGCCTGACCACGGCCGCCTATCTTGCCCGCGCGGGCATGAAGGTACTGGTCGTGGAGCGGCGCTCGCAGATCGGCGGCGCCACCTACAGCGATCGCCGTGAATCCGGTTACACGTTCACGTCCTGCTCATACGTCTGCAGTCTGTTCCGCCCGGAGATCATTGCCGATCTGCAGCTCGACCGGCACGGCCTGCAGATCCTGCCCTTCGAGGGCGCCGTCAATCTCGGCCACGATGGGCAATCCCTCGGGCTGTTCTCGGATCACGACCGCACGCGGCGCGAGATCGCGCGCCACTCCAAGGCGGACGCCGAGGCGTACGACGTCTTCACCGCCGACATCATGCGCCAGTGCCGCTTCATCCGGCCGATGCTGATGGAGACGCCGCCCGATCCGACCATCCGCAGTCTGCAGGACGTCAAGGACCTGATGACGCTCGGCAAGCGCTTCTCCGCCATGGGCGAGCGCGGCATGGCGGACACCATGCGGCTGTGGACCTCCAGTGTGGGGGACTGGCTCGAGCGCTACTTCGAGACCGACATCCTCAAGGGCGCACTGGGCGGCGGCGCCATCGTCGGCACGGCCCTGGGGCCGTACTCGCCGGGCACTGCCTATGTGCTGCTGCACCATGTCATGGGCGATGTTGATGGCAACATCGGCGCCTGGGGCTATGCCCGCGGCGGCATGGGCGCCGTCAGCGAATCCCTCGCCGGTGCGTTCCAGGCGGCCGGCGGCGAGATCCGCACCGATGCCGAAGTGACCGAGTTCCTGACGCGCGGTGAGCGGGTAGAGGGCGTCGTCCTGGCGGGCGGCGAGGAGATTCGAGCCCGCGCCGTCGTCTCCAACCTCGATCCGAAGCGCACCTACGGCAAGCTGATGCCGCAGGCGGCACTGTCGGACGACTTCCGCCACCAGATCGAGCAGTTCAAGATCCGTGGCTCGTCCGGCAAGGTGAACATCGGTGTCGATCGGGCCCCGCACTTCAGCGCCATCCCCGACTCGGCGCCGGAACTGCAGTGCGGCACGATTACCATCACGCCCGACCTGCCCTATCTGGAACGCGGCTATGACGACTGGAAGCGCGGCACCTGGTCACGCAAGCCGTGGCTCGACATCTCCGTACCGTCGCGCATCGACCCCACGGTCGCCCCGGACGGCAAGCACATGGTGACCGTCTTCGCGCAGTATGTGCCGCCGAAGCTGGCCAGCGGAGACTGGACGCCCGAGCAGCGCGATGCCTTCGGCGAAACGGTCCTGTCGGAGATCGAGAACTACGCCCCGGGCTTCCGCGATTCCATCGTCGATCTCGAGGTGCGCACGCCGCATGAGCTCGAGAACGAGGTCGGCCTCACCGAGGGCAACATCTTCCATGGCGAACTGACCCTCGATCAGCTCCTGTTCAACCGACCCTTGCCCGGCTATGCGCAGTATCGCGGCCCGCTGAAGCGCTTCTACATGTGCGGCTCGTCGACGCATCCCGGCGGCGGTGTCATGGGCGCGCCCGGTTACAACGCGGCGCGCGAGATCATTCGCGACTTCAAGCGCAAGGTGGCGGCATGAACCAGACAAAACACGATGCAATCCTCGTCGGCGGCGGCCACAACGGGCTGGTCACCGCCATCTGGCTGGCACGCTCCGGGCTGCGCGTGCTGCTGCTCGAGGCACGCCCGGAAGTAGGGGGCATGGCCGCGGGCCACGAGATCCACCCCGGCTTCCAGGTGCCGGCGCTGGCGCACCTGGTGCCGGGCCTCAACGCCCGCACCATTCGCGCCCTCGATCTCGATGGCGTTGGCCTCGACAAGGACTTGCAGCGGGTGACTACCACCAGCCTGCTGGGCGGCGGCGACTCACTCGCGATCGACCCCGATCCGGACAAGGCCACGCGCACCATCGCCTCCCATTCGCAGGCGGATGGTACCGCCTGGGCCAGGTTCCATGCGCGCATGCGCCGCCATGTCGACGCCCTGCGTCCGCTGGTCGAGAACACGGCGCCGACGCTCGACTTCAGCGACCGCGGCAACATGATGCAGTTCGCCCGCCTGGGCTGGGCGGTACGCCGCCAGGGCCGTGCCTCGATGCGCGAGCTGCTGCGCATCATCAGCATGAACATGGCCGACCTGATCGACGAACACTTCGAGTCCGACGCCGTGCAGGGCATGCTCGCGCTCGACGCCGTGCTCGGTACCGATCACGGCCCGCGGTCGCCAAACACCGTCTTCTCCTGGTTGCTGCGCCAGACCCAGTTCAATGGCGCGCCCATGCTCAATGCCGGCGGCAGCCAGCGCCTGGTCAAGGCGCTGGAACTCGCCGCGCGCAATGCGGGGGTCGACATCCGCACGGAGGCGCGCGTCGCGCACATCCATGTCGCCGGCGGTGCCACAAAAGGCGTCGAACTCGCCGACGGCACCGTCCATGAGACGAACACCGTGATCGCGAACACCGACCCGGTCACGACCCTGGTTGACCTCGTCGGCGCGGACCACCTGGACGCCGACTTCCTTCGCGACATCCGCGCGATCCGCAACCGGGCGACGACCGGCAAGGTCCATCTCGCCCTCGACCGCGCGCCCGACCTGCCACGCCCGGAGGGCGACGGTGCGGCGCGCTGGGTCATCGCGCCGTCACTGGATGCCGTCGAGCAGGCCTTCGACCAGGTGAAATACCGCGAGGACGTCAGCGAGCCCGCACTGGAGATCACCGTGCCGTCGCTGAGCTGCTCCGGGCTGGCGCCGGAAGGCCAGCACGTCATGTCCGTCAACGTGGCCTACGTGCCGTATCGCGAAGATGCCGCAGCGAACCTGGGCACACGGGTCATCCAGCGCATCGAGGAGCATGTGCCGGGCTTCGCCACCTCCGTGCTCGCCTGCGAGGCCTGGGGCCCCGCCGAGATCGAGGCGCGCTTTGGCGCTCGCGGTGGGCACTGGCATCACGGCGACATCGCGCTCGACCAGTATTTCCTGACCCGCCCGGTACCGGGCTACAACCAGCATCGCACGCCGGTGGAGGGTCTCTACCTGTGCGGCGCCGGCACGCACCCCGGCGGTGGCGTCACCGGCATCAACGGCTGCAATGCCGCACGCGAGATTCTGCAGGACCGCAAATCCGGGAGGAAAGTGGCATGACCGACGCGGCACTCCAGCGGACACCGTTCCACGAGGCGATCGCTCCGCTCAACCAGAGCATGAAGTGGGAGCGCTGGCAGGGTTATGCCACCGTCACGCACTTCTACAACGAGGCCATGGAGTACGCGGCCATCCGCAACTCGGCCTCGCTGTACGACATCTCCCCGATGCTGAAGTACGCCATCGAGGGCCCGGATGCCGCGCGTTTCCTCAATAGGCTGCTCACCCGTGACATCAACCGCTGCAAGCCGGGGCGCTGCTTCTATGCCCCCTGGTGCGACGGCGACGGCAAGGTGATCGAGGACGGCACGATCTTCCGCTTCGCCGCGGATCGCTTCCAGCTCAACTGCGCCGAACACAACCTGACCTGGTTCCGCGCCACAGCCGCCGGGCTCGATGTCGACATCCGCGACGTCTCCGCGGACATCGCCGCGCTCTCCCTGCAGGGGCCGATGGCGCGCGAGGTCCTGCTGCGCGCCGGTGTGGACGCCGTGCGCGAACTGCGCTTCTTCGGCGTAGTCGAGACGCAGCTCGGCGACATGCCACTGACCGTCACCCGCACCGGCTTCACCGGCGACCTCGGCTACGAGCTGTGGACCGAGAGCACCCACGCCCTCGACCTCTGGGAGCGCCTGATGGCAGCCGGGCAGGGGCGTGACCTGACTCCCATCGGCTCGACCGCGCTCAACATTGCCCGCCTCGAGGCCGGGTACATCCAGGTCCACAGCGAATACCAGGATGCGCGCGTGTGCGTCGACCCGAGCGAGAAGCGTTCACCCTTCGAACTCGGCCTCGACTGGGCCGTGGATCTCAAGAAGGACCACTTCAACGGCCGCCGCGCACTCGCGGCCGAACAGGCCCGCGGCGGG
>SL_3KL_010_SEDDRAFT_10001587_pt1 | contig 20771 bp, 13 predicted proteins | sample SodLakKL_010_SED_2_FD_10381 | JGI IMG/M metagenome (IMG submission 10381) | reverse complement strand
AGATTTTAGCAGGGTCCACAGCGAGCGGCGATTTTTCTTTTTGGTACTTTTTCTTTTGATCGCCAAAAGAAAAAGTACAACCAAAGGAAAAGAAATGAAACCGGAATACCGTTGGAAGAGGGAAGACGATGGAAAGTGAACAGTGAAAAGTGAAAAATGAAAAATATAGAAGGTTGAAAAGTTGAAAGGTTTAAGTATTTGATATTGAATTATTAAACTATTAAACCATTAAACCATTAAACTATTAAACTATTAAACTATTAAACTATTAAACTATAAAACTATTAAACTTTTAAACTATTCAACTATTCAACCCGATTGTAACATTTATGTTTCATGCCTGCTATGTCCAACAACTACACTTATAGGGAATCGTACGGCATTGCTGCGGTGCTGTTGGCATTCGGGGTGTTCTTCCTGTGGATACTGATGCGCTCGGAGGGGTATGTGGGCGACGCCGACAGCCTGACTCACTACAAATTCTCCCGGTATTCGTGGCTTTACCCCGAATTTTTACTCCATCACTGGGGCAAGCCTGTCTTTACCCTTTTATCAAGTCCCTTTGCACAATTCGGTCACGAAGGGGTATCGGTATTCAACCTGCTGGCCGGCCTCGGAAGCGTACTCTTCGGATGGCTTTCGGCCCGGCGCCTGGGGTACGACGCCCGCTTCCTGCTCCCGTTCTTCATCTTTTTCGCCCCCATTTACACCCTGCTGGTCATCTCGGGGCAGGTAGAGGTGCTCTTCGGTTTTTTTCTTATCGGCACCACCTATTTATGCCTTGAACGAAAATACCTTTTGGCCGCCGTTTTTGTGTCCTTCTCCTTTCTGGTACGCACCGAGGGTATCTTCATCACCCCGGCAATCGGGCTTTATTTTCTGATAAAAAAGGAGTATCGGGCTATTCCCTGGTTGTTTACCGGCTTTGTGGTCTACAGCCTGGCCGGGTATTTCCATTTTGGCGACCTCTTTTGGCTGGTCAGCCAATTGCCCTATACCGGCTCGTCGGATGTATACGGCACCGGCGATCCCTGCTACTTTTTCAGGTTGTCGCCCAAACTCTTCGGCCCCCCCATTCTCTTGCTCATCCTGGTGGGCCTTGCGGCCGTGGGGTGGGAACTGCTCAGGAAGAAGGGAGGCCGCCCGTTCGACGAGGCTGTGCTGGTGGCCCTGCCTTTTTTGTTGTACTTTGTGGCCCATGTGGGCATGTGGTACACCGGCATCGGTCGTTCGCTGGGGCTGCATCGTTACATGGTATCTATCGTACCCCTGGGCGGGCTGCTGGCCCTCAAAGGGTATGGAACGATCCGGGAGTATTTGCTGTTGCGCCCGGGTGGCCGTTTCCTCAGCGAGGTGTTGACGCTGGGGCTGTTGGCAGCCATCGTGATCATGCCCTTTCGCACCTACCGGATACCCCAGCAGTTGCACGGCATGAACAAGGTTATGAAGGAAGCTTCGGACCACATTCTGAAACAGGGGCTGGATGCCCATAAAGTCTATTATTACGACCCTGCCTTTTTCTATTTTCTCGACCTGAACCCATACGACAGTTTGCGCTCCCAGGCATTTGTGTACCGTGCTTCCGAGCCCCACTACAAGATCAGGGAGGGGGAGATCGTGATCTGGGACGGACATTTTTCTCCACTGCTGCTGCTTCGGCTCGAGCAACTGAAGGACAGCCCCTACTTTGATATGGTGGGACTTTTTGAGCCCGAAAGGCCTTTTACCATATTTGATACCGAATACAAAGTGGCCGTTTTCAGGCGCAATAGGCTGGATGAAGAGGAGGAAGCCCTTTAGTTTTTGTACAGCCTGTCGTTGTGCTGTATGTCCATCCACATGGCAAACATCAGCGACTGAAAGCCGCTGATGAACAAAAACATAAAGGCCAGGGCGGTAAGGGGGTTGACCTCGATGCCGGCAATGGCCAGCCGAAGCATTTTGATCCCGTACGGAACGGCCAGTATCAGCAGTACAAAGGCAAAATGGTAGAGGATAAAGAGCGGATGGAAGTCCTTGAAGAGGTATTTGACCCAAAGGCGTTTGAAGAAAGAGCGCTTCAGCAGCCAGATGATGGGGAACACCACCTTCCATATCCTCATCTTTGACTGCTCACCGATACCGTAAACCGGTTTTATGTCCACTTCCTTCAGGCTGCAGGAGGCGATGTTGAGCCTGACCAGCATGTCGTTGGGCATGCCGTAACGGGGGTAGATGCGGTAGAGTTTGATCGATTGCAGGGCATTGAGCGAAATGGCGGTGTAACCTGTTTGAGTGTCAGACACCGACCAATAGCCCGAAGCCACCTTGGTGAGGATGCTCAGTATGGCGTTGCCCAGAAAACGTTTCCTGGGCATGAGCTGATGGGCGCTCCTGTGCGAAAGCCGATTGCCTTTCACATAGTCTATGCCCTCGTCCACCACAGGGCGGCATATTTTTTCCAGCTCGCCCGGGTCCATCTGCCCATCGCCTGCCATCACCGCCGTGCAGTCGATGCGGTGGTCCCTGGCCCACTTATACCCCCTGGCGATGGCGGCCCCCACCCCGGCGTTTCGCTCCAGGTTGATCAGCACCAGCTTTTCGTCGGCTTCGCCCGCGATGATCCGGGCCGGGACAAAGTAGCGGTCTTCGGAAAGAAGCTGCTCGGCCAGCATCATATCGGCCCTGTTGTAGGTGTCGGGAAGCAGGGGTTCTGCCGCCGGTATGGCCGCCCCCGACAACTTGCCCATAAAGCCACCCGCCACTTCGGCAGTCTGGTCGGTCGAGCGGTCGTTGACCACGATGATGCGGTCGACAAAGCCGGGCATGCTGTCGATGACCCGGCCGATCTGGGTAGCCTCGTTGTAGGCGGGTACCACCACAGCCACTGTTTTTCCGTTCAGCATCAGTCTTCTCCTCTTTTATAATACCACAGGGCATCGCGCCGGAACATGGTATCGACGGGAACCTGCTGTTCCCTGGCTTTGTTTTCGATAAAACGGGCCATGTCGGGGTCGTTGCGCAGCCTTCGCTCGATGGCTTCGAGCACATCCGGATCGGCCTCTGTGCGCAACTCGTCCTCTTTTTCGGGGGTGGAGGGCGGATCGGGATCGATGGCCACGTAAATGCCCTGACGGGCTTTTTCGTAATCGGGGATGGTGATCAGCTCCCAGTATCGTTCGGTGGGCTTTCGCTTCAAAAAGGTTTCCCAGTAGGCCTCCTTGTTCATCCACCAGTAATGGATGGCCAGGCGGCGGTATTGTTGTATCTGAAAGTAGTTGAACCAGATCAGCATCCCCAAAAATGCCAGGGCCGGCATCTTCACCATCCTGCGCTGCTGCCAGCCCCACGAAATCAGGGCCGCCAGGGGGATGGCCATGATGGCATACGCATCGACAAAGGCACGCAGCCCGAAACCACCCCCGAACCACCACGACCACCACGACGACAGGATGTAGATATTGAGCAACTTGAACAGCAATATAGGCAGGAAGGCTTCCCTGAGTGCCGGATGCAGGCCTTTTGGCGGACGGGGCAGCAGAAAAATGCCGCAAAAGGCAAGGAACATGATGGGGGTGTAAACGAACCACCCCTTTTTGTAGCTGAACAATATGTTAGAAATCTGAGGGTTATGCCAGAAAAAACCGCCCCCCTCTTCCCCATAGGTAAAATAAAAGAACATGCCCGACACCTGTTTCCAGTAAATGAACTGGGGCACCCAGGCCAGGATAAAGAAGGCGGCCATCAGGGCCGGAAGGTGGTAATGCCGGGCAAACCAGCGTATACGGTGTTTGAGTGACTCCAGACTGTTTACCCCCCACAGGAAAAAGAGCAACAACACAATGATGTTGGTGGGCCTGACCAGGGTGATGAAGCCAGCCAGGAAACCCAGCAGCATGATCTGCCTGCCTGCCGGGGCCGGCTGCTCCCAAAAACGGATGCTCAGCCAGAGAAACAGGGCGATCAGGGCAAAACTGTAGGCATGGGTCATGGCGCCTTCATGGGTGGCGTAATACAAGAGGTTGGTGCCCATGACAACCGCCACCAGGCTGAAGGTGGCTACCCCCCTTCCAAAATACCGCAACAGGATCTTCCTCAACATGATCATGCCCAGGATAACATAAAATAAGCTGCTGAAATTCAGGGCGAAGCGATAGGGTGTGGAGTAACCGTCGGCCTCCCAACCGCTGACCAGGGCATAGGTATGGGCCAGGAAGAAGAAGGGGGCATAAAGCACCGACATGCCCATGGTGGTGATGATGGCCCGTTTGCCCGTGGGGGTGGTGACAGGCCAGATGAGGTCGCCGAATTTTTCCGGGTTGTGGTCAATGAACTCCAGTGAGAGGTCGTTGTAGATGAATACAGCCGGCAGGTAGGCATAGTACGATTTGACATCCCACTCGATTACCCGGCCACGGCTCCAGTTGTGGTGGTTCAGGTTGATCGCCAGCATGGCGGTCACCATCAGAAATATGGCAATCCTGGATGGGTCTTTCAGCACGGAACGGATGGCGGACCTCATGGGGAAGCGTGCATTGGTTGGTGGCAAGCTGCCAAAGTTACGTTTTTTCGTTCAATACCATTTCCAGGACGCTGTGCGAACGGATCTCCTGCATCCCATCGAGGTGGTAGCTGTAATAGTCGATGGTTTTTTGCAGCAGGGCCCTGCGTAGCCCCCCCGGCACCGAAAGTTCCGGCAGATCGTGTATGCCCGTATTCATCAGGCTGCGGAAATGAAGACTCAGCTCCTTATTCAGGCAGCTTTGGTCCTGGCCGGGGCGGTCCTGGTATACCCCCTCCCTGAGGTTGAAAAAGGGATGACGGGGGTCGTAGTTGTCGCGGGGCTGAAACCCCAGGAATCGGCTGAGCTGCATCAGGAACACCAGATGGAAATCGGCCGTTTTGCCGGTGGTTTGATCCAGTAAGCGCAAAGCCTCACATGCAAAATCAAAAAGGGAAGGGGAGGATTGCTGTTTTTGCAGGGAGCGGGTCAGCATTTCGGCCAGAAAAATGGCGATCGAAGATTTGGCAATATGATAGGGGATGCTCTCAAAAGGCTGGGGACAGTGGATCTCCCTGATGCGTTGCAGCCCTTCTTTCTCTTTGTGGTAGACCACCATGTCGACAATGGTCAGGGGGCGAAACAGGTGCTGCCTGATTCTGGCCCTTGGTTTCCTGACCCCGGGCACCAGGTACGACTGCAACCCCAGCTCGCGGGTGAGCACCCTGGCCACCAGGCTGGTTTCACCGGTTTTGAAGCTGTGCAGAACGATGCCCTGGGTTTTCTGTATCATGTCGGCTGTTGGCCCCCGGCCTTAGTTTACAAAGAGGATCTTGGTGACCATGGTTTCCTCTCCGTCGTCGTTGGTCGAAAAGACTAGGTAGACCCCGGTGGAGGGCCTGCGGCCGAAAAGATCCTGTCCGTTCCATACGGCCTGCCCGCCTTCGGCAATGGTTTCCCACACCAGGTTCCCGTTGATGTCGGTGATCTTTACCCTGGCATTGCGTACCAGGCCCTTTACGGAGATATAGCCGGCATAACCGGGCCGTACCGGATTGGGGAAGGCAACTACGTCCGAATGCCTCGCGGTGGCCCCGGTGGCCAGCCCCCTGAAGGAAACCAGGCCGCGATCGGTGGCAAAGAACACCTCGCCGTTTTGCCCGTTGATGGTGATGTCGAGAATGTTGTTGGAAGGCAGCGGGCTGTTGGCCCTGTTGAAATGAAAGATGGTCTCCCGTCCGTCGGCCGAAAGCAAAAAGGCCCCTGACCGGCTGGTGCCGAACCATTTTTTGTTCGATCCGTCTACCTCGATGGCAGTAACGGTTTCGGTTTCGAGCAAATAGCCGGCAAATCCGTCATCCTGTTCAACCACAATGCGGGCCGCATTAAAAGGCTCTCCGCTGAATGCCCGCTGAGGCGAAAAGAACACGGCGACTCCCTCCTCGGTGCCTACCCAGATGTAGCCGTTGTGGTCCATGGCCAGTGAGTGCACATTGATGTTGGGCAGGTTGCCAAGATTGGCCTGGGTGGTAAGCCGCCTGGCATCAACACCGCCTGCATGGTCGAGGCTGTTTTCCCTGAACAGCATAATGCCGTTGCGCGGAAGAAGTATCCATTTCTGGTCGTGGCGGTCGATGATGAGTTCGCCTACCACGGTTTGCGGGGTGGTTACCCCGCCGCTGCCGAAAGCCATCCACTGCCCGCCGGGTTTTCTGACCGAAATGGGCTTTTCAACTTCCGAATTCGTTACCCATACATTGCCGTGGCGATCGGTGGCTGTGCCTCCTATCCTGAGCCGGTCATCAAAATCCGTTCGCCGCCTGAGGGTGCTGTTGGTTTCGTCGAACACGGCCACCACGCTGTCGGGCCTGAACTCCACCATGCCCCCCAGCCAGGATGCACCATAGGCCTTTTCGGGATTTGCCGGGTCCACGCTGATGCCGATCAGGTCGATGATGTTTTCGAGCAGGGGGAAACGAAAGCGGTCGTAGTTTCTCCACTGCCCGTTTTCAAACACAAAGAAGCCGTTCTGGTTCCATGCGTTATCGCCCCCGTAAGACCGGCTTCCCGGGGCCACCCATACCCGTCCGCCCCCCGAAGCCAGACCAAATGCGGTGGCATGTGCCGGTCCGGGCAGGACGATGCGGTCGAATTCGGAGGGGCCGCGCCGCCTGACCAGCCCGAACTGCCGGTCGGCGATCCACAGCGTTTGGTCTTCGGCCAGCAGGGCGTCGCGGGGGCCAGCCATACCTGGGAAATAGCTGTCGATGCTTTCGGTGAGTTGCAGATTGCCGTCATACACATCCAGGCGGTTGCCGGTGGCCACCAGCAGCTGCCTCTGGCTCGACCTCAGCCTCCAGGTGGTGGACGGTCCGGGCTCGTCGCCGGGCCGGAAAACCTGCCACTGCTGCCCATCGAACAGGTAAAGGCTGTCTCCTGCCGGTGTGGTTCGGTTTGCCAGGATATTTCCTTCATGGCCGGCAACCAGGGTAAAAACCTCATCGGCCTGTCCGCTGACTTGCTCCCGTTGCCAGTTCCGGTAATCGGCCAGGTTGGCCGCCCCGGGGTTGGCCGAGAGCAGGCCCGCGTTGGTGGCCGCATACAGCCTGTTGTCCGACAGGGCCAGTTCGTTTACGTTCACCATGCTGCCAAATGGGCCTATGTACCAGGTATCCCGTATCAGGAAACCGGACAGGTCGAGTTCGACCACCCCGAAATCGCACGACAGCAGCGCACTGCCTTCGCCCATGAGGACGTTGTTGACGCGCTTGCTTCCCAAAATGGAGGCCTGCATGATGTCGGGGATATTGATAACGGTGCCGTTCTGAACTACATCGATGTTCCCATTGTCGTAACCAATCACCAACAACTGCCGTTCAGATGACCACGCCATGGCCGAAATGCCGAAATCGCTCAGACCGTGTACCTTGTTGAAGCTTTCGACGCTGTTGTCGGCCTTGTTGAATACGACCAGGCCGTATTCGGTGGCCCCGATGATGCGGGTGGGGGTTTCGGCCACACCCAGCAGGCGGTTGTTTGGAAGGTGGTGGCGCCAATGCCCTACAGCGATGTTGCCGCCCTCCCTGTTTTGCTGTGCCCGTGTTCCGGAAGGCAATAGCAGGCCGAGCAGCACAATCAGGCAGGGCAGGAGTTTCATGGAAGGTTTTTTACATGGTTGAAAAGACAGTTGCAGGCGACCTCTAAAAGACTTCCCTGCGGAAATAATCCCTGGGTGTTTCGTTTCGCCCCCCTTCGGCACAATCGGTTTCCACTGCCGGCAAATACATGGGCGGCTCAAAATCCTCCATGCTGATATCGAGGGTTTCGTCGGCATAGATCCTCGTCATGAACTCAGCCCAGATGGGCAGGGCGGTATTGGCCCCCTGGCCCAACGATAGATCGCGGAAACGGATGCCACGGTCTTCGCCCCCTACCCAGACCCCGGTCACCAGGTCGGGAGTGATGCCCACGAACCAGCCGTCCGAATTGCTTTGGGTGGTGCCGGTCTTCCCTGCAATGGGATGATCGAACCCGTACCTGAAGCGCAGCCTGCGCCCGGTGCCTTCCGACACCACACCTTTCATCAGCTCCAGCATCAGCCAGGCCGTTTCTTCGTTCATGGCTTCCTCCCGGTGGGGCACGAAGGCCTCAATGAGGTTGCCCGACTGGTCTTCGATGCGGGTGATGAAGTTCGGTTCGATATACACCCCCTTGTTGGCGTAAGTGGCCTTGGCACCGACTATTTCGTATACCGACAGATCGGGGGTGCCCAGGGCAATGGCATAATAGGGCTCGATGGGGCTTTTGACCCCCATGCTCCTGACCAGCCTGATCAGGGCCTCGGGTGAATACCTTCTCATGAGGAAGGCAGAAATGTAGTTGGTGGAGTTGGCCAGGGCCCACTGCAGGGTCACCATTTCTCCCTCCCTGTCGTCGCTGGAGTTTTTTGGTTGCCAAAGATTCCCATCCCACATTTCGATGCTGACGGGGGTATTGGGCACCCGGGTGCAAGGTCCGAACTCCCCCTCCTGCATGGCCAGGGTATAGAGAAAGGGCTTGAAGACCGAACCCACCTGCCTGCGGCTGCCGGTAACATGGTCAAATTTGAAATGCCGGAAGTCGTTCCCCCCCACATAGGCTTTTACGTGGCCGGTATGAGGCTCCACGGCCATCATGCCGGTATTCAGAAAGTGCTTGTAGTACCAGATGGAGTCGAGTGGCGACATGAGGGTATCGATGTCGCCGTGCCAGGAAAATATGCGCATGGAAACGGGTTCGCGGAAGTTTTGCAGGATGCTGTCTTCGGGCACGCCCTCGCGCTGCAGGCTGCGGTAACGATCCGACCTCCGGATCGAATTCCGGATATTCCTGTCAATTTGTTCCTGCGAAAGGTCGGTGTCGAAGGGTGCATTGGTATAGCCCCTCCAGTGCCGTAAAAATGTGGGGTGAAGGTAGTTGCCCATATGTTCGGCCACGGCCTCCTCGGCATAGGTCTGCATGCGCGAATCAATGGTCGTGTATATTTTCATCCCGTCGCGGTAGATGTCATAATGGCTTCCATCTGGTTTGTAGCGGGTGCGGCCCCAGGCCGAGAGCTCGGTGCGGAGGTATTCCCTCAGGTAGGTCGCGATGCCGGTATGCTGGTCCTGGATCTGGAAATTGGTCATGTCGAGGGGAATGGCCCGCAAGGAGTCCAGTTCGCCGGGGCTGATGTATTCGTACCTGGCCATCTGGGTGAGGACCACCTGGCGGCGGCCCATCGCCCGGGCCGGGTTGCGTACCGGGTGATACCACGAAGGGGCCTTCAGCAGGCCCACCAGCAGCGCAGCCTCTTCGGCCTGCAACGAATCGGGGGTGGTGTTGAAATAGGTTTTTGCCGCCGACTTAATGCCAAAGGCGTGGCTGCCGAAATCCACCGTATTCAGGTACATGGCAATGATCTCGTCTTTGGTGTAGTTGCGCTCGAGCTTGGCGGCGGTGACCCATTCCTTGAGTTTGATGATGACAATTTGCAAAAAGGATGGATTTTCCTGACGGGGGAAGAGGTTCTTGGCCAGCTGCTGGCTCAGGGTGCTGCCTCCGCCGGCACTGCGCTGTCCGCCAATGATGTTGCGGACAAAAACCCGGAATATGCTGCGGATGTCCACACCCGAGTGGTAGCGGAACCGGACGTCTTCGGTGGCCAGCAGGGCGTTGATCATCAGCGGGGAGATGTCGTGGTAGCTTACGTTGGAACGGTTGTGTATATAAAAGGTGCCCAGCAGCTTCCCGTCGGCCGAATAGATTTCGCTTGCCAGGTTGCTTTTGGGATTTTCCAGCTCCTCAAACCCCGGCATGAACCCCCAGAGTCCGGCAGAAATGGTGAAAAACAGCAACAAGGCGATCACAAAGGGCGAAGCAAATAATGCCCAGAACACCAGCGTGTATTTGCTTTTTTTTGAAATCTTCCTGGTCATGTGCAGATCTTGGATTATGTATTTTACAACGCGAAGCCGGCGCCTTTATTATTTGTTTTCGATGCGCAGCCCCACATCGGAGATGCCCTCCAGCATGTCTTCGCGCATACCGTGTTGCAGCCTGAATGTATAGGTGCCCTCTGTCGGGAACCACACATCGTCGCGAAACAGGAAGCGGTTGAAGCGAAGATTGCCGGTTCCCCGGCCTGTCCACTGCCCCCGCCTGTCGGCCAGAATGCATTCGATGGTGTCGCGCAGCGTCCTGCCATCGGGAAAACCGATCTCCAGAAACAAAAAGAGGTTGCTGTAGGCATAATCGGTGGTGTTTCTTACATCCAGGTACATTTCGTGCAACGACAAGGTGTCGCGGATGTGTGCTTCAAAAACAATGCCATCGCGGTAATGCCAGCCTTCAGATGGGATGGCCTCCTGCTGCTGGTACACCAGAGAGGGCTGGCATGCCCATAAGCCGGACAGGCATGCCCCGAGTATGAGCAGTCGTGCCTTGAAAAAAGGAGTTGTCACTGTGATTTGGGTTTTCCGCCGGATTTTGATCTTCTTTTGCGCCGCCTGCTCTTTGGGGCTTTTTTGGGCTTGTCGAAGCGTGTCAGGCTGTCTTCCATATCCTGGCTCTGCCCCCCATAGGGGTCCTTGCTGTCGATCTGGGCTGTGACCGTAAATTCGTCTGCCAGCTCAGCGGGCTTCTGCCCCTTTTTGTTCATCGATTGGATCTGCCGGACTCTTTCCACAGGCAGGACAATGTACAACCCCGGCTTGTCCTTGTAAGTATAGACCATGGTCTGGGCCAGGATGTCCATCTTTACAAAGGTGGCAAGCCCCTTTTGTGTCAGCAGGTCCCTGGTGGTGTCGGGCATCTGCCTGAGCAATTCTTCGTAGCATTTGTTTTCGTAGTTGAGGCAGCACTTGAGCTTACTGCATTGTCCGGCCAGTTTCTGTGGATTCAGCGACAGTTGCTGGGTCCGGGCAGTGGAGGTGGATACCGACTTGAATTTGGTGAGCCAGGTGGCGCAGCAGAGTTCCCTGCCACATGAGCCGATACCCCCAAGGCGGCTGGCTTCCTGCCGCATCCCGATCTGCCGCATCTCGATGCGCACATGAAAGGCATCGGCCAGAACCCGGATCAGTTCGCGGAAATCGACCCTGTCGTCGGCGGTATAATAGAAAATGGCCTTGGTGAAGTCGGCCTGGTATTCTACATCACTGATCTTCATCTCCAGATTCAGCGAAGAGGCGATCTCCCTGGAACGAAACATGGTATTGTCTTCCTGCCGAACCGCGTTCACCCATTTCTCAATGTCGGTTACCTTGGCTTTCCGGTATACCTTGCGCAGATCATTCTCTCTGTCAGACACCCTCTTGCTTCTCATCTGCAGCCTGACCACCTCGCCGGCCAGCGACACGATGCCGATATCGTGGCCCGGTGAGGATTCCACTGCTACGATGTCGCCGGTTTTCAGGTCGAGTTCGGGCAAGGTGCGTAAAAATTCTTTCCGGCCGTTCTTGAAACGGACCTCGACAACGTCAAAAGCAGGAGCCACCTCGGGCGTACCGATGTTGTGCAGCCAGTCGAAGGCGTCGAGCTTGTTGCACGAATGCTTGAACACGTCCAGCTGACGGGTGTGGGGCTGGGGGGCGCATTTGCATCCTCTCGACAGGAAAGCCTCTTGTTTTTTCTTGTCCAAAGCCAGGAGCATTTATCCTGCAAAGTTAGCAAAATATCTCACTGCTCCTGCGGCCTCATCAGGGCCATCAGTTGAAAGGAAAGGTCGGCGAACAGGATTTTCGGGTTGGCATTCCGTTCGAGGTGCTGTATGGCGATGTTGAAGGCTTCAACGATTTGGAGCAGGTTGGTGTGGTTGATAAAGGGAGAGAACTTTGTGACAAAGTCTTCTTCGTCTTTTTCCAGCCTCAGCAGCTCATGGGCCTGGTAATTGTGAAGCAGGCACAGCCGGAATATTTTCAGCCCGTACTGGAAAAACGACTTCTGCCGTTCCCTGCCGGTGCGGGCAATCTGCTCCACCCATTTGAGGATCCTGTCTGCATCCCTGGAATAGCAATAACGCATCCATTCCCTGAATGCCTCCAGGTCGGCGATCTGCTCCCCTGACTCTGTGGTTAGCCTGAGCGCCTCGGCATAATTGCCGGCGGTAACAAAAGCGATCTCCCTTGCTCTGTGGGCAGGCAGCCCCTGTTTCTCTGTCAGGGCCTGCCGGATGTCCTCTTCGGACGGGGGGGGCAGCCTGAGCACCTGGGTTCGTGAGAGAATGGTGTTCAGAACCATGTCTTTGTTTTCAGACACCATCAAAAAGAGGGTGTTGGACGGGGGTTCCTCCAGCACCTTCAGCACCTTGGGCGCGGCCGAATAGAATATTTTTTCGACCATGTATACGACAATGATCTTGTAGGGGCCTTCGTACGATTTCAGGCCAAGGGTGCGGATGATGTTGTTGCAGTCTTCGGCATTGATGATGGCCTGTTTGTTCTCGACGCCGATTTTTTCCAGCCATTGAAGGTAGGTAAAATAGGGGCTGTGGTTGAGCAGTTCCCGCCATTGTGGCAAAAACAGCTTGCTGCTGATGTCTTTCTTGTGTAACTGGTTGGGGGCCGTGGGGAAGAAAAAATGCAGGTCGGGGTGTTCCAGCCTGTCGAATTTAAGACAGGAGGGGCATTTGCCACAGGCATCGCCCGGGCCCTTGTCGCGGCATTGAAGATAGCGGGCAAAGGACAGGGCCAGGGCCAGGGTGCCGCTTCCTTCGGATCCGAGGAACAACTGGGCATGGCTCACGCGGTGGTTGCCGGCATTGGAGATAAGTTGCTGTATTATGCGCTGATGGCCGATTACGTCCTTGAACATCATAGGTGGTTGGCTTTGAGCAGGCAAAAAACCTGCTTTCGGGAGTTCAAACCTACATGTTTTTTGCCAACCAGCCAACAGAAAATTACTTTGGCCCGGTTATTGGGCACAGCTGCCCGGTAAGCCCTCCACAGGGTATCGGAAAAGGAAGCTGCCCGTGCTTTTTTTGAACAAAAACAGCCCGTCATTGTTGATTACAATTGCCGATGTAGAACACATATCAGGCCACTAAGCCTGTAAGTAATTGGTTAACAGTATCATAAAAATATCAAGCATCATGTTTGACTTTTGAAAAATTGCATTACCTTTGTGGCCCTTTTTTATGCACGAAATTCACTTGCATGATCAACCAACGAAATAGAAATCTGCTGTTCCTTGCCATTCCCCTTCTCCTGATTTCCGTCCTGCTCAGCATCTTCCCATTGAGGTCGGAGCAGGATTTTTTTCCCGGTGAAGAAACAGAAAAAGTAAGCGACCTGGACGACATCATCGAACGGGGCGTACTCCGGGCGGCCACCGATTACAATTCGACCAATTATTTTGTTTACCGGGGCAAGCCCATGGGGTATCAGCTGGAACTGCTGAAACATTTTGCCACCTACCTGGGTGTTGACCTCGAAGTATCTGTTTCCAGCAACATCCGCGAAAACATCGATTGCCTGCTATCGGACAACGGCAGCGACCTGATCGCACAAAACCTTGCCGTGACCATGAGCCGGCGTCAGTACCTGAGCTTTGCCACCCCCCATTCGCGATCGCACCAGGTACTGGTGCAGCGCAAGCCTGAAACCCGCCACCAGATGTCCGGCCCTGCCATGGAAGCCCTGCTTGTTCGCAGGCAGACCGATCTGGCAGGAAAGACCATTCATGTGCAAAGAGGTTCAGCATTTGCTGAGCGCCTTCGCCACCTGATGAACGAGGTCGGCGACACCATTTATATTGTTGAAATGGACAAACATGTGGAAGAACTCATCGACATGGTGGCCAGCGGGCAGATCGATTATACGGTGAGCAATGACCAGCTGGCCCGGCTCAACCAGATGTATTATGCCAATATCGACACCCAGACCCCCCTGAGCTTCGAACAGAAGCTGGCCTGGGCGATACGGCCGGGCGCCGATCAGCTTCTGGAGGCCATCAACCAATGGCAGGAAGAATTTATGAACAGCCGTCAATATACCGATATCTATAACCGCTATTTCAACAATTCACGCTCGGTGTTCATTGCCAAAAGCGAAATGCATTCCCTTGGCGGGGGAAGGGTGTCGGCCTTTGACGACTATTTCAGGCGGTATGCCGACATTGTGGGATGGGACTGGCGACTGATCGCCTCCTTGTCCTACCAGGAATCCAGGTTCAACCCCTCGGCAGTTTCCTGGGCCGGGGCCTTCGGCATCATGCAACTGATGCCCGGGACAGCCGAATTTTTGAATGTGGGTTTCGATTCGAGTGTGCAGGAACACATTGCCGCCGGGGTTCGCTACCTGTACTGGCTCGACAGCCGGCTTTCGGACGAAATACCCGACGATGAGGAGAGGGTCAGGTTTGTGCTTGCCTCTTACAATGCGGGCATCGGCCACGTGCTTGACGCACGCCGTTTGGCCGAAAAATACGGCAAAGACCCCAATGTGTGGAAAGATAATGTGGACTATTACCTGCTCAACAAGTCCAACCCGAAATATTACCTCGATCCGGTGGTAAGGCACGGTTTTGCCCGCGGGTCAGAGCCCTACCGCTACGTAAGCGAAATACTGGAACGGTTCCACCACTACAAGAACGCACTGGGGGGCTAGTGTCCGCTGCGGCCTAATGCGCCTCAAGCCAGTTTCTGCCGGTGTTCATCTCTACCACAATGGGCACCGGCAGTTCTATTGCCGTACGCATCAGTTCGCCCACCATGGTTTTCAGCGCATCCACCTCGTCGATCAGGGCATCGAAAACCAGTTCGTCGTGCACCTGCAGTATCATTTTGCTTTGCATCCCCTTATTTTCCATGGCCCGGTGTATGTTGATCATGGCCATCTTGATCATGTCGGCGGCGGTGCCCTGCACCGGCGCATTGATGGCATTGCGCTCGGCATAGCCCCTGACCACGGCGTTGGTGCTGTTGATGTCTGTCACATACCTCCTTCTTCCCATCAGGGTGCACACGTAGCCATGTGACCGGGCAAAGGCAATGGTGTTGTCCATGTATTTCCTGATGCCGGGGTATTTCTGAAAATACTGGTCGATGATGCGGGCAGCTTCGCCCCTGGGGATGCCCAGACGTTCGGAAAGCCCGAAGGCGGAGATGCCGTATACGATGCCAAAGTTGACCATTTTGGCGTTTCGCCGCATTTCCTGGTTCACCTCCTCAAGGGGAATGTCGTATACTTTTGCCGCCGTGGCGGTGTGGATATCCAGTCCTTTGCCGAAGGCCTCCAGCATGGATACGTCGCCGCTGAGGGCCGCGATGATGCGGAGTTCGATCTGGCTGTAGTCGGCGGCCAGCAGGATGTGCCGGCTGTCGCGGGGCACGAAGGCCTGACGGATCAGCCTGCCTTCGGCGGTGCGCACCGGGATGTTTTGCAGGTTGGGGTTGTTTGACGATAGCCGGCCGGTGGCAGCTACGGCCTGGTTGAAGGTGGTGTGGATGCGTCCGGTCCGTTTGTTGATAAGGCGCGGCAGGGCCTCCACATAGGTCGACTTCAGTTTGGAAAGGGAACGGTATTCCAGTATCTTTTCGATGATGGGATGCTTCCCTTTAAGTTTCGACAACACGTCTTCGCTGGTACTGTATTGGCGGGTCCGGGTCCTCCTGGCCTGGAGCGAGATCTTCAGCCTGTCGAAAAGGACTTCGCCCAATTGTTTGGGTGAGCCGATATTGAACGAAACCCCCGCCATCTCAATGATCTCTGATTCGGTTTTTTTTATGCTTTCGGCAAGCACCCCGGCATAATCGTCGAGCGCCACCCTGTCGATGCGCACTCCTTCCTGTTCCATGGAGGCCAATACCGGTACCAGGGGGGTCTCCACTTCAAGGAATAATTTCATCAGTTCTTTTTCCTCGAGCATGGGTTCGAACACCTGCTTCAGTTGCAGGCTGATGTCGGCATCCTCGCAGGCGTATGGGGTCAGCAGTTCGAGGGGCACCGACCGCATGCTCTTCTGTGCCTTCCCCTTTTTCCCTATCAGGTGCTCAATGGCTACTGTGCGATACCCCAGGTAGCTTTCGGCCAGCAAGTCCAGATTGTGCCTCATGTCGGGCTGCAGCAGGTAGTGGGCCAGCATGGTATCGAAGAGTTTGCCGCGCACATCAATGCCGTATTGTTTCAAAATGCCGGCATCGAACTTCAGGTTCTGCCCTGTTTTTCCGATCGCCTCGTTTTCGAAGACTTTTTTGAACCTTTCGGCCAGGCTCTTTGCCTTTTCCCGGCTTTCGGGAAAGGGCACAAAAAAGGCTTCGCCGGCCTTGATGCAAAAGGCAATGCCCAACAGCTGAGACTCCCTGCTGTCGAGGCCGGTAGTTTCGGTGTCGAAGCAGAATATGGAACTGCTTTCGAGCTCATTGATCAGTTCGCGGATGTCGTTATCGTTGCTGACTGCCCGGTATTTCTTGTTTTTCATCAATGCCTCCAGCCTTGTCCTGGCCTCTGCCGCAGGATCGGCAAATACGCTGAGGCCGTCGAAAAGCCCGATCTGCCCTGACTGCTCGACCGCAGCTTTGGCCGATTCTTCGGGAATGATCTGACTGTCGGCAAACACCCTTTGGGCAAATGTGCGGAATTCCAGTTCCTCAAACAGGGGAAGCAGCTTTTCAGGGTCGGGATCCTTTCGCCTGAGCTCTTCTTCCCCCATCCGGATGGGCACATCCAGCACAATGGTTGCCAGGCTCCTGGACAGTAAGGCCTGCTCTTTGAATGCCTGGAGGTTTTCGCGGCTCCGCTTCTCTTTCACTTTTTCGGCGTTCGACAGCAGGTTGTCCATTGAGCCGAACTCCCGGATCAGGTCCCTGGCCTTTTTCTCGCCAATGCCGGGCACCCCGGGGATGTTGTCGGAGGCATCGCCCCACAGGCCCAGGATGTCGATCAGTTGTTCCGGCCTTTCGATCCCGTATCGTTCGCATACCTCTTCGACCCCCCAGACCTCGGCTTCTTTCCGCCCGACGGCCGGTTTATAGATGAAGATGTTGTCTGAGACCAGTTGTCCGAAATCCTTGTCGGGTGTCATCATGTACACCGTAAAGCCTTCCTTTTCGGCCTGCCTGGCCAGGGTGCCAATGATGTCGTCGGCCTCATAACCTTCATGGATCAGAACGGGTATGCGAAACCCTTCCAGCAACTCCCGTATATAGGGAAGGGAGCGTACGATGTCTTCGGGCATGTCTTCGCGGTTGGCCTTGTAATCTGTGTAGTCGGCCTTCCTTAGGGTGGGGGCTTCGGAGTCGAATGCAACGGCAATGTGGCTGGGGTTTTCCTTTTTCAGCACCTCGGTAAGGGCGTTGGCAAAACCCAGGATGGCAGAGGTGTTCAGCCCCTTCGAATTGATGCGGGGGTTGCGGTTTAATGCATAATATCCCCTGTATATCAGGGCCATGGCGTCGAGCAGGAAGAGTTTCCGGGGCTTGGTCATTTCGGGTTGTTTCTGACAAAGATAACCAAAAACAAAGCCCGGCATTTGCCGGGCTTTGTCCATTAACCAAAACAACATGAAGAGAAACTTCTGGTAGTATTAATTAAACCAATCCAATTCGCTTAATCTAAAGCAAACTCTGTGCCAAAACTCTATTGGCGGTTAAAAATACCACCTGTAGGCCAGGTTGATGTTTCTGCCGGGCATGCTGATGTTGCGGTCTTCGATGCGCGACAAATGGTCTCTGTAAGAGGTGTCGAGTACGTTGTCGCCCCTGAGTATGATCACATGGCGCCCGTTGAAGTCGAGGCGGTAACCGGCCTGAAGCCCGAGGAGGGTGTAGCCATCGGTGACCTCTTCTTGGGGAGCCACCCGGTTTTGCGTGGCCACTGCCTGCAGGCGTGCGCCCAGCCAGAACGAGCCGAAATCGTATTCTGTGGCCAAACTGGTCCTGAAGGGGGGCATAAAGGGCAGGTTGTCATCGCCGTTGCCGGTAATCCTGCCGTTCACATAATCGAGACCCATATTCAGCGACCATTGAGGCAGCGGACGGTAGGCCATAACGAACTCACCTCCGGTCAGCCTGGCTTCGTCTCCCACGTACTGAAAGATGGGATAACCCGATGCATCGTCGGTAAGGCCTGTGGGCTGGAAGATGATGAAGTTCAGAAAGTGGTTCACAAAGCCGGCGACCTCCAGGCTGAAACGCTCACTGGTGTAGCTGGCAAAAAGGTCGGCCCCGTGGCCGATCTCGTCTTTCAGGGTGGCATCGCCCACCTCATACACCCCGGCACCCAGGTGGGGGCCGTCGGCAAAGAGTTCCTCGATCGCGGGGTTGCGGTGAGAGCGGGCCAGTTGCGCACCCAACTCCCAGCCCTGGGCCGGCCGGTAATTCAGGCCCAGCGAACCCGAATAGTTCAGGGCGGTGCGCGACTCGTCGATGTCGGGAAAGACCAAGTTGGTCAGGGAGGAAGTATTCTGGAAATCCAGCCTGACGCCCGCCTGAAGGCGGAAACGGTGGGTCATCGGGATTTCCTGGAAGGTAAATACGGCCAGGGCGATCCTGCGCTCCCCGGGGGTGAATGCCTCGTCGCCGTCCACGTCCATGTGGTGGCCGTAGAGGTTCATCCCGATGGCCCCCCGGTCGACAACGCCCGTGGGTTTGTGCTGCAGGGTGAGGGTGGAGCTGAAGGTGTACTTTTCGAATTCAAGTTCCACATCCTCGTCCCAGGATCCGTCTTCTTCGAGTTCGAGTTCCACTTCCTGCTGAAACATCCGGGAAGCATTAAACCTTAGCTGAGCCCTGTCGAACAAACCGCTTCTTTCGCGGTAGAGGCTGCCCTGAAGTCCCTGCCGTTGCATGCGGATCTCAACCCTTTCCTCATCGTCGTCGATGGCTTCGGGGATCTCGAATGTCTGGTTCGACAGGGTGGCGCTCAATCCGGCCTGGATGTTTTCTCTGCGCAGGCTGCCCCCGAACGACCCGTCGAAGTTTTGCATCGAGGTGCCGGGTACCACCATTTCGGGGGTGCGGATGTCGCCCGACTGCCTGAACGAGAACCTGGCCGTTGTGGCCCATGAATCGGTGCCGTATGTGTAACGCCCGAATCCGGCCCCCATTCCGTTCATGGTCGCACCCTGTGCCGACAATACGCCAGATGCGCCCATATCCCATGCTTCGGGAATATCGGTGGTGATCAGGTTGATGACCCCACCCAGGGCGCTGGAGCCATACAACAGGCTGGCCGGTCCCCTGACAACCTCTACACGGCTGGCGGCCAGGGGGTCGAGCGGTCCCCTGACAACCTCTACACGGCTGGCGGCCAGGGGGTCGAGCGAGATGCTGTGGTCGGCCGAAGTTTCGGAAACATCGCCCATGCGTTCGCCGTTCTGGAGCACCAGGATGCGGTCGCCATCAAGCCCCCGGATCACCGGCCGTGCCGGGGCCGAGCCCAGCGAACGCATGGCCACGCCCGGCTCCGCATTCAGCATTTCGCCAAATGAAGCCTCGCTGCGGCGTTGCAGCCCTTCGCCCACAAAGGCCTGGTCGGGCTGGTAGCGGAACCCGCTGCGGGTGGGTGAAGCGGTAAACACCACTTCTGCCAGGTCGAGTGCGGTTGGGGTCACTTCCACATCCACCTCAATGGTCTGGTCGGGGATGGCCTCGAATGATGTGTAGGTGGTTCCGTAGCCCATGCCCTGCACCACCAGGCGGTGCTCGCCGGGCGGAAGGTTGGTCAGCAGGTAATGCCCGCTGGCATCGGTAATGGTGCCAATGCGGGTACCTTCAACAAGGATGTTGATAAAGGGAACATGCTCACCGGTTTCGGCATCGATCACATGCCCGAACACATTGGCGTCGGTGGCCGGACGGGGTTGTTCGACGGCCCCAAACAGGCTGGGGAGGCCGGTAAGCAGGATGATTATGGAGATGATGGTTTTTTTCATATTTGGTGTGTTTATGAATGCCACAATGGTGAAATGTCGAAATGTCGGAAGACAGAACAGTGTTGAGTAGTGAGTGATGAGTTGAAGAGTTGAAGAGTTGAAGAGTTGAAAAGTTGAAAAGTTGAAAAGTTGAAAAGTTGAAAAGTTGAAAAGTTTAAAAGCCAACAGCCAAAAGCCAATACCCAAAAGCCAATAGCCAATAGCCAATAGCCAACAGCCAACAGCCAATAACTATTTCGGGGTTGTGGCTTAGATGGAGGGGGGGCCACGGGGTGAGCAAAGGTCGGGATCGATCCCGGAGGGATGGGGGATGTGGTGCAGTGGCCATGCATGTGAGATTTTGGGGAAATGCATCCCCAGCAGCAGCAGGGCCAGTACGATCCATCCGATGGTGTGCATCAGCTGGGCCAGCACCAGGTATTCGAAATCGCTGTGTTCGTGCTCCTGATAGGGGGTTCCGGGTATCTGGCTGTTTGTGAAGGGGTGGGCGTGCTCAACGACCACCCCGCTGCTGGTAACGTGGTAATGCCAGTTTGCCGCCTGGTTATAGTAAAGAAAGGCAAGCAACGGAATGCTTATCCAGATCAGAATATGGTGCCACAGCTTGGTTTTCATTCGAACGGCGGTTGTTTTCCAGCACAAAGATAGAGATAGTTACAGGAAATGGTTCCCAGGCCATTGTTTTTTGCTTTTTTTATGAATAATACCGGGAGTTCTGCTTTCAGGGATTATCCCCGGCAAGTACCTTAATACAAAATTCAGAAGGTAGAAGACAGAAGACAGAAGACGGAAAGTTGAAGAGTTGAAAAGTTGAAGAGTTGAAAAGTTGAAGAGTTGAAAAGTTGAAGAGTTGAAAAGTTGAAGAGTTGAAAAGTTGAAGAGTTGAAAAGTTGAAGAGTTG
>SL_3KL_010_SEDDRAFT_10001586_pt1 | contig 20779 bp, 14 predicted proteins | sample SodLakKL_010_SED_2_FD_10381 | JGI IMG/M metagenome (IMG submission 10381) | reverse complement strand
AAGCTGGTTTTTATGATTATTTAATCTCCCAGATCACGGTCACCGAATCTGATACATCCACATCTTCCGGCGTTATATCATAACTTGGCGCAGCCACCTGGGCATCAACTTCGCAGACTTCAAAGTCTGTTTCAAAACGGATCTCGGACCAGCTGTAGTCGATCTGGATATGGGAAACTTATTATTCCTGGGAAACTATATCTATCCCTTTTTCTGTACAATCAAAAATGAGAATCAACATTGAGCCTGGTTGTTTTAAGGTCAACCCTTTCAAGTCCATGGAAGCTAATTCCTCACAAAGAAATTCGTTTTTATAGATAGTTTTTCCAGGCACTTTATGGAAAACCCATAGTCGGTTGGATATGGACGAACCAAGCGGTGGAGCGCCCAGAATACATATCAGTAGATATACTATCCAATTCAAGATATTTTTGACTGTAATTCAGCTAACCTAAATTTTTATCACTGTGCAAATAATTAATCTGATCGCTAAACCTTAATATAGAAATACCCATCTTTATTCTTCAACAAAAACCTCACAAAAACTGAGGTGTTTACCATCTAATGTAGATACTGTAATAATAACATTCCCAGGCTTTAATGCTTTTACCATCCCTTCATCATCAACTTCAACAGCATTTTCATTACTGCTTATCCAATTAAAAACAGTTATATCAGCCGCTTTTTTTAGCTTGACATCTAGAATAAGGGTCTTTTTGGTACCAGGCTTTAGAGTAATACTATCAGGAATTATTTTTTTTTAAATGCTTATTCAGTAATATTTATACCCTTTATATCCTTACCAGCTAAAACTTCAGTAATTTGTTTTTCAGTAATATATCCATATAGTAATTCATAAATCTCTTCAATACTTTTATTCTTTCTTGACAAAGCGATAATGTACGAAGTTACAACCCGAGCAATGCTCTCACTACTAGCGTCGAAATCTCTAATAAAACTCGAGAGATTATCATTTATTGATTGCTTGCAAAATAAAATTTCTGGTTCAATTGTTACATCCGCAAGGAAGTCAATCTCACGTCGACTCAAACAACCTTTTTGTTCAATGTAGGATGCCATGTAACAACCTGTTCGAATGCCATATAATTCAGCCAAGCTTTGAGTAGCTTCATCACGATTGACATAGTGCTTTCCTCTAATTATATCCTCATCTGAAAGACCTAATTTATATTTCTTGTTTAAAGTTTTGATTACATTTGATACTTCTCGTTTTGTGTCATAACTCTTGGAAAAAAAACTTTCTAGTTCTGATTTGTCACCAAATCCTTTTATATTTTCTATCTGATACCCTAGATTTTTTTTATTTTCACAATGATTCTTATATTTACAGTCACTCAACTTATAGGTTATAAAACTCGAACTACTCGAATTGGTCACGAAATCTAATCTGATTTTCATAAGTTACTTCCTCTATCTCTTTATTTTATGCTTCCCATACATTATGAACAAACTACCATATATGATTATTATTAACTATAGAGTTAACTATATGAAATGACTTTCAATATACTAAAATAGTGGATGTAAGGCGAGGGCTCTACATTTAGCTCAACAACTTCACCTTCCCATACTTTACCACCCCTGAATACACTAACCTTTGAACCTATCCTTAATTTAGGGTCGACATTTTTATAACCATAAGATTTGTTATCATCAAATTTTACCTTAACCAAATCTGACTTATAATTCTCTTTTAGCTTTTTTTCTTTTACTTTCCTCTCATTAACAGCTTTCAAGAGTGTTGTACCTTCAGGGTACTTGCCTATAACCAAGCAAGCATCACGTGCACTAACACCTTTGACATTTCTCTTCACAACTACACCAATACCTTCTTGCCATTTTCCGTGTTTCCATATCGTTTGGAATGTAACAACAGAACCCGTTACAATATCTAAATCATTGGTTTTGCAATATGTAGTTCTATGGTTTGCCTGTTTTACTTCTAAAAGGATGGTTCGGTTTCTTTTTTTCTTTTTAGCCTGAGTTGCTGCTTCTTTTGCCTTGTCACTTAGTTCATCTATACTTCCTGATCCATAAGAAATAACTTCACTAATGTAATAAGCATCCTGATCTTTATTGAATTTCGCCTTATCATCTATGACTTCACCTATCAAATCATGCATTTTCCCTTCAACTTTAACTTTCGAACCTATTTTGATATTGTGATCCAGAGTTCGATACATATAAGACTTACCATCCTCAAATTTCACTCGAAGGTGCAAAGCTGAACGATGTCCGTCTCTCAGCAATGCATAATATTTTCCGCTAGTGTGTAACCTGCAATAATCATCTTCGCCATCTTGACCGTAAATCCAGTCTCTGACAATATTTATGTATTTAATAAACCCAGTGTAAATTCTGCAACACTCGCGCCCATCAGTGCGAATTTTAAATATGCCTTCCTTTGGGCTAAAACTGTAATAATAGATCCAATCCTCAGCCACATTAACATACATAGCTTCATGATCAGTTATTTTCTCCTTACCATAACCGTCAGTCTGAATCTTATATATCTTTCCTCTTTCAGATATATTACTGTAGTATATATAGTTATTGAGAACATTTATGTATCCGGTCTCTTCATCACTTAAACAGGTCCGGGTATTGCCGTTGATGTGCATTTTATATATTTTCCCATATGGTGGATTGTTATTACTGTATCGATCAGCCAAATTATCTTCATTATCATTTTTTGCATAGTAGATCCAATTGTTTGATACATTCAAAAAGCTGCATCTTACATCATTCAGTTTAGTTCTTTCACATCCATCAGTTCGTATTTTATAAACTTTACAATCATCGCTAACATTAACATAATAAATCCAGTCATTTGAGGCGCATAAAAATTCTGACCAGTCATTGTTAATGAGAGTTCGATCACTCCCATCAGTCCTAATCTTATAAATTTTGCGGCCAAGGTTGTTATTGCTATAATAGATCCAACCACCGACGATATTTTTATATCGAGCATTATTTTTGCTTATTTCAATATCTTCACTGCCATTGATACGAGCTTTACGTGTCTCTCCCCGAGAATGACCGCTATAATAAACCCAATTACCTTGAATTGCTAAATGGCCACCATTAACGATATTCCCTGGAGTATTGCCTACATTTGAAAAATTATTCCTTTCCTTTTGTTTAGATTTAGTGCTCATAATAAACCTCCTTTAATTTTCGAAGCTAAATGACATTTATATTTTTTTAATTGTATTTTAAGGAAAACAATCTTTTCTTCATTTCTTGTTTTTGTTGAGCTTGCTACATAAAACTATATCCAATTCAATCGGGCATCCCCCCATACATTTATCTCTTTCCGGACAGTCGGGACAGCTAGATCTTAGTATGTTACGGAAGTCTTCAAATTGCTTACTATTCCAGCCTTCGGCAATACTATTTCTGGTAAGGTCACAATGCCATCGTTGATTTTGATCAAAACTACAGGGCTTCATTTTTAAATCAGGGGTTATATAGCAGCTAAACCGTGCACCTTCACAGGTATCAACAAAGCAATGATCAATTGCGAGATTATATTCTATAAAAGCAGGGATGGTGCAGCTGTCAAAACCAAGTTTAAAAGGATAGTCACTTTCTTCTGTTAAGCTAAAGAATTCAGAAGTAAAGGGATCTTCTGTCCTCAGTTGGTTCTCTTTCTGCCCGAGGCCTACCGGTTTGTGAAGTAAAAACACTACAGCATTGATGCCCTTGGGAAAAGCCATATTTTTTAACAACCAAATTGCTTCTTCAACACTGTTTTTAGCTAAAACATAGTGTATGTTAGTCTTAACACCGGCATTAAGAAGTTTTTTAACAGCAGCAATTGTATGCTTTTGCCTGTACCAGCTTACGGCCACGGCTCCACAGTACGCTTCACACAATGCTGCCGCCTTATCAGTCATACCAAATCCTGAAGTGGTAAAATTGGGTACAACTTCGTTCAAGGCGGAATAGGCAATGATCTCCATAAAGCTTTCATGCTGATCCGGATCACCTCTGCCCCCCAAGGCAACCTGGAATGTTTTGCCTTTACACTGGTCAATGATTTCTTTAAAATCTGATAGACTCATATTGGGCTCGCTGATTACAGATCCGCTCTGATAACATTGAATCCCCGACTGTAAGCATAGCCCGGATGTCCCATGCACACAGTGCCCCATAATCCCGATATCGATCAGCTGAGGAAAGAAAGCCATGAAAGGGTCTTCTCCGGTGTCACAGCCTTTATCATCTATGATCCCTGTGCGTATATAAAAGCCGTTTTGCGGGTTGAAAAATGATACAAAGCGATTTGGATGATCAATAATCTTCTTAAACAAGTCGCTTCTCCAATCCTGGATGTATGAACTATCTAACAAAGAAACATTATAATGTCCTGGTATCTTATTTAGTCTTAATGGGGACATCTCAAACAATATTCATTAGATGTAGGCCTGATAATACAGAAATAAATTAAAACCCAGCTTTTAGAATTCCAGTACTTGTTTGGTAACCTTCGAACCTTCACCAAAGGCTCGCACTCCACCATCATCCAATAATAAAATAGAACGATGATAGCCCGCATCTATCGCACTAACCAGGCCTGACATTTCAATCTTAGTGGGCACAAATAGATCATTTTGATCCGAGTGGCCTAGCTGACCACCCAAGCCTTCACCAAATGAGTACACCACTCCACTATGAGTTAAGATCAGGGAATGACTTTCGCCAGCAGCAATTGCTTTTACTGGGGGAATACCGGTTATTTTTGCTGGTATGTACCAATCATCTTCATCACCATGCCCGAGGCGACCTTTTGCACCTTTGCCGAAAGAATATACCAAACCGTCGGCAGTTAAAACAAGTGAGTGTAAAGCACCTGCAGACACAGCCACTGCTGGGGGGAGATCGTATATACAGGCCGGTATTAATCTATTCTTATTATCTTTTAAACCTAGCTGCCCGCTTGAATTACAACCACAACTAAAAACAGACCCATCACTTAACAAAAACAATGAATGACCACAAGAATCCATTAACCTATAACTGCCAGCAGAAGCAGCAACAACACCCTGTATACTTTTGACTTCTAAAGGCGAAATTAAAAATTCTTTGTCTGCTTTATTCCCCAACTGGCCACTTAAGCCATGCCCGAAGGAACAAACTTTGCCCTCTGCGGTTGTGATCAAGCAGTGTCCTGCGGCAGAAACTGTTACAGCAGGCGGTACTGTTTCAAGTTTAACAAGTACCATCTTGTTATTCTTTTTCTCAGACCCAAGATTATCATTAATAGAAATATCACAAGCGAATACTTCGCCTTCGGAAGAAAGAAATAATGCTCCTATATTTCCAGCTGCGAATTCCTTGATTTTAGGCAAATCTTTAAATAACTTGATTTCATCAGATACATTTGAACCTTGAGGTAAAATGAAAACCTGCCCCTCTGCAGATAGTAAAAAATCCTGATAACCGGTAGTAACGGATTTAATGATATCTTTAGGCGCTGCTTCGTTTTTGCCCTCATATATTTTTATATTAGCATGTTCATGATTTGCCATATAATAGTATTCACCCATTACTTTCTTTAAATCATCTTCTGTTAGACCTATTTTTTTCTGTAATCCTTTTTTAAAGACAAGAGCTGCATTTTGCTGGCTGCCAGCATAATATATTGCATCTTGCATGTAATCAGCCAACATTGCCTCCCCTTCTGAAATAAGCTTTAGTACTTCGTATACTGAATCAAGCTTACCTTTTAAAACAACTTTGGTATCTTCACAATTATTTAAATCGCTTTCAAACCACTTCCTGGTGATAATAACATGAGGGCAACAAAGGCCGCTTTCATCAATCATAAATTCCAACGCATCTTTACAGATGAATTCATGATTCTCATAATATAAGTCATTTTTCTCAACATCAATTCCAAATTCTTTTTTTAGTAAAAAGGCGTAGCCGCAGGTTATTTGTTCATAGGTCTCCTCGTAAGAGAACTCTTCTTCAGTTATCTTCTCTATCGCTTCAATTAATTTATTCTCCAGTTCACTTTCATAGTTTATAAGAGTTATTTCTTCAAAACCAGAGCCTTCAATTTGTTCAAGTAAGCTTTTGTTATTAAGTCTAATTATCGTTTTATTATATTCGCCCTCATTAAAAATATTGTCGTTGCTCAAATTCATATGACAGGCCTTCCTTTCTTTAAGTATTGCTTAATCTACTCTGCAGTTCCCTTGCTACCAAAATGATTGTTACCTTTTACTAAAACGGTATTTTGCTCTCATTATCTCCTTCTTCCTTGCTAATCCTTTTATGCATTTCTTTAATCTCAGAATTACTTTTACCCTTTAATTCCTTTTCGTAAACGTCCTTAAAGCCAGAAGCCTCGTAATACTGCTCTAATTCCTTAATCATTTCCTCAATACTTTTCTTGTCCATGGTCATGCTAACTTCACTCCCTTTTAAAAAACCAATCTACATCATGTTAGCCAAGTAAATTACAGTGCAAAATTTTTATAACAGCATTAGTGCATTCGCACTGGAACTTTGACCAAAAATCTTGTAAAAATGGCTTTTACTATATACATATTATAGTAAAAATTCATATGTTGCTTCTGCTACGACTATTACACAATACGATTTCAGGCTTTATAGGGCAACCCCCCATACAATTAAGCCTGTCATCACAATCTGGGCAATTTTGCCTTAACCGACTCCGAAAATCTTCAAACTGAACACTGCTCCAGCCTTTCGAAACAGAACCTCTAGCGAGATCGTAATCCCATCGATGATATTGGTCAAAGCTACAGGGCAACATTTTCAAATCAGGAGTTATGTAGCAGCTAAAACGGGCACCTTCACAGGTATCAACGAAACAATGATCTATATTAAGACCGTATTGGATAAAAGCAGGAACAGTGCAGCTGTCAAAACCTATTTTAAAACAATAAGAGCCTTGATTTATTAAGCTAAAAAATTCTACTGTTTTGGGATCATCTACATTTAACATATTCTCTTTGCTGCCCAAACCAACCGGTTTATGTAGCAAGAAAATAACTGCATTGATTCCTGCCGGAAATCCGTCATTTTTCAAAAGAGCAACTGCTTCATCAACACTGTTTTGCCCCAGAACATAGTGGATGTTTGTTCTTACTCCTGCCGCCAAAAGAGCATCTAAAGCTGCGAATGTATGATTGTGCTTGTACCAACTTACTGCTACTGCACCGCAATATTCTTTGCAAAGTGCAACTTTTGAATCAGTAAAACCAAATCCCGAGGTTGTAAAATTTGGGACAACACCATTTTCTGCACAATACTTGATTATATCTGCAAAGCTTTCATGCTGATCCGGATCACCTCTGCCGCCTAAAGCAACCTGAATTGTTTTACCCTTACATTCATCAATAATCCTTTTCAAGTCTGCGAGCTGCATATTAGGTTGATTGATTAGTGCGCCACTCTGATAACACTGCACACCAGACTCCATGCAAAGACCCGATAAACCGTGCTTGCAGTGGCCCATGATACCAATGTCAATAAGCTGTGGAAATGAAGCCATAAAAGGATCTTCACCCGTATCATGACCATTTTCATCTATTATACCAGTCCGCATATAAAAACCATTTTGTGGGTTAAAAACAGATGTGAATCTATTTGATTTATCAATAATTTTTTTGATATCGCCATCACCTCTTAAGTGGTAGTAATACTTGTTCTTCTGCTGCTCTTAGTTGCTTCGATTAACACTTCATAGGCCTGACATTTAATTATTTTCATTAGTTTCAAATAAACTAATAAATGTCTTAATAGCAAGGTAAATGAAATAATACATTAGGATCGTGAGAGCTATGTATAATATCATATGGACCTCATCAGCTCCTTAATTTTCATATTGTCAGGCGACATAGACTCCGTTATCCATATGATAACCGTTATTTACTAACCATCGATCTTAATATCACAAAAGAAAAAAAAGTTGATTAAATCTCCAGGCATGACAAACCTACTTGCAGTATGCTCAAGAATTTATGTCAGGTGTTTTTTACACACTTTATAACACAAGGCCCTGATTTATCTAAAGAGCCTTGAGACTTAGCAAACATACAAATCAATTTACCTTTTTTTACATCACTAAAGTAAACTCGGTTACCGATTATTTTCAAATTTGTTGATTCTGAATCATTCATCTTCAATTTTAAAGAACCATCAGTTTTCAAAGCATAAATTTTGTTTGAATCACTTATATTGCAATAGTAAAGCCATTCGCCTAGATTATAGAGAAATGCTGCACCATCCTCACATAGCTTAATAGATTCGCCACCCTTGTTATCTACAAAGTAAACATTATTGTCTCGGGTTTTGTTTATAAAATATAATACCTCGCCTGAAATACAAAAATCACCTGTTGTATCAGCACTCAAAACAGTAAAGCTTGAGCCATCAACCTTGGCTTTACTCAAAGAGTTATTAAGCGACTTATTACGAAAGTATATCCATCCCTCGCTGATAAGGTACTTTCCTATTTGCGGTCCTATTTTTTCAGCATTTCCACCTTCAAGACTCATTTTATAAAGGGCTTTGTTATCGTTCAAATTGGCAAACCAAAGATACTCTCCATGGATTGTAAGGTTGAAAGCAATATGCTTGCTTAATTGTTTGCTTTTACCTCCATTAATGCGGGTACAATAAGGCCGAAATGAGTCACTTTTGTTGGAATAATAAACTTGATCTTCATAGACATTTACCCAAAATGCGCCTTGTTCTATTATCTGCTGCTTTTGGCTACCATCTTCCCTAACCCTATACAAATCACCAAAATCACCCTGGTAATAAATCCAACCAAACTGATAATCTATTATTCTTCCATAAATTGCTGTTTCCATTTTCAACAGTCTCTTTTCAAAATTGTTGGTCACATTAAATTTGCCCGCTTAAAATATTCTACTATTCCGGTTTAACCTATATAACTCACAAGGGAAGACTTACGTATTTAAATCATATTCAACAACCGCACGCATGGTGCCATCAACTTTTATTCTGTAAAGCTTGTTATCATCTTCCACGCTGCTGTAAAAAACCCACTCTTCATTTGCATAGTGACAGCACGAATGTTCATTGTTGATTTTTATATTTTGAGAACCATCAACCTTAATACTGTATATTTTTCCTCCATCATCATAATTTACATAATAAAGAAAATCACCGCTTTTGCAAAGATCAGTTGATGCACAATCATTGATCAATGTCCGGTTTTGCCCACTAATTTTCATTTTACAAATGCTCCCGGCTTTCTCGCGATTATTTTTTCTTCCTGCGAGTGTGTCAAATATTTTTCTCTGAGAAAAATCCTGGACCTCATTAGTTTCAACATAGTAAATCCAGTCGCCTTCAATTACAAAGTTAAGACTATCACCACAACCAATATCGCTTTTTTCGCTACCATCAAGCCCCATTCTGTATATGCTTCTTTTGCGACCGATGTTATTATAAAAAATCCAGTCCCTGTATATTCTGTAACCATTAACTTTTTCTAAAGTAAGCTCAGAGTAACCGCTGCCATCAGTCCTAATCCGGCATAGCTTGTTATCTGCTGCGTAGTTAGTAAAGAAAATCCATTCACCATGCACCTTTAAGTCTCGCGCCCTGACTTCGGCAATTTTTGCAGAGACCCTGCTTTCAACATGTAGTTTGTGTATTTTTTTATTATCAGTTTCGTTAACAAAATACAGCCAACCATCCGAAAACCCTATAGCTCCAACCCTACTCTTGCCAAGAAAGCTTGACGAACTGCCATCTTTTCTAATTTTATAAATCCTATAGCCATCAGAAGTATTAACAAAAAAAATCCAGTCATCAATAACAACAGGGTTCTCAACACGCATATCAGTCAATCTTATACAACCACTTCCATCAGGATTTAACTTAATTATTTCCCCACTAGGATTTAAGTGAAGCCTAGCATTATTAAAAAAGTAAAGTTCCCCAGCACTTTCAATGATTAACTTGCTTTTTTTTATATACCCTTTAGTCCTTTGCAATACTGCAAAAACAAATTTAGTAGTATTACCGCTACCCAAATCATTTAAAAACCTTATTGCTCCACCATGATCGAGATCACTAAAATATAGCTTGTTACCGGTAAGAAACAAATATTCCGCTCTGGAGCCTGATAACTGTTTGGAGTTGCCTCCTTCGAGATTCACAGAATATATCTTTCTACCATCTTCGATACTAATATAATATAAAAGCTCCCCATCTGTGATAAGTTCCTCTACTTTTTTTTCTAGCAGTTTATTTATACAAGTACCGTCTTTTTTTATCTTCCATATATTTCTATCGTATAAATTAATATAGTAGCAATAAGCACCTATTACAAAAATATTTTCAGCCTGATCCTCAGAGATTTTCCAGGGCTTACCCTCAGTTGTCTCCATGCAGTATGTTTTACATTCATCATTACCATTAGAAAAGCATAGTACATCTCCAATCAAACTAAGGTTTGACGCACCTGCAACATTAAAAGACTCATTATTATGGCCATTTTTACTAACCCTATAAATATTGCAGTTATCACTATGATTTATATAATAGATCCATCCATCGGCCAGGCAGAGCCACCATGATTCAGCATTATTTAGTTTTATACGCTCCTGACCATCGTGAGTGATTTTATAAATATGGCGATTGTCATTTAAGCAGCTGTAATATATCCAATTACTATCAACAGTTACAAACATTGTCATATCATTAGAAATCTTAAGATTGCTACTTCCATCTATCTTTATTTTGTGCAATCTAAAATGCTCATCTTGGTAATAGATCCAATTACCTAAACTGCCACAGACCTTCCCTTTAACAATATTAGCCTCATCACTTTTCAAATGAAATCAACCACCCTCAAAGTATAGAAAGATATAATCCTTTTTTTAATGCTGCTTTTTTTCAGTCTGTCAACAACAAGGCGTGCTCACCCAACAGTTCCAATATATCCTCACCTTGCATTCCATCAAGTTCAAAAACTAGATAGTAAGCATCAACAACCTGCGACGCTGCCTTGCCTTTTCCATAAGTCGCAATGAACTCTTTGATTCCCTTTAAGGCAGATGATTCATTAAGATACTCTTTGCATATATTCACATCTGATAAAAATTCAATTCTTTTCTCAATAATTCTGCTATCCTGATAAACAACCATATCTAGGTAAGACCTAACATCGATACCATAAAGCTCTTCCAGGATAACAGTGAATTCACCATAATTTGAATCAGTTCTAATTTTGACTATATCCTTATTACTTAGCTGTAAGCCATATTTGTCATTTAAATAGGAAACTGCACGTCTTGCTTCGCTAATGGTTTCAAAACCCCTACTTAATATATGATTAATCTCTTTACATGTTTCATTGCCATTTGCCTTATTAATCTGCCCAGAGTTAGACTCTTCTTCTAAGTAGCCAAGTATATTCTTAAGTTTTTCATCGCTCAAGCTATAAGCTATAAAACTCGAACTGCTTGAATTTGTGACATAATCCAATCTAATTTTCAATAATTTTCACCCCATAAGGTTCAGGTATAACCCTGCTTACTTCAGCTTTAAGATAATGAACACAACGGCTAAGAATCATCTTCACCATACGAAAGCACTTTCTCGATGCTAAGGTAGTTAATTGTTGGCTTTGGCTCGACATTCATCATAACAACTTTACCTTCCCATGATTTGCCCCCACGGGTTACCTGAACAATTGAACCAATATTAAGCTTTGGATCTTTATTTTTATATGAATATTTTCTGTTATCAATAAAAGCTACTTGAACAAGATCAGATTTAAACTTTTCACTCTCCTCTAATTCTTTATCTGCCTTTTCCTTAAGAACATCTTCTAGCGTGCTGCCTTCAGGGAACTTATCTATAACCTGATAAGCATCTTGCATTCTAATCCCTTTGACTCTTCGTTTTGTAACGACACCAATCTCTTCTTTGTATTTATTGTAAGCGGATCCCATCCAGGTTGTTTGAAAAACGACTACAGTGCCAACTCCTATATCCAGATCCTTTGTTTTGCAATATACCGGCTTGCTATTGCGGCGGTTTGATTTTTTTACCTCTAAAACAATGTTATTACGAGATTTCTTAACAACAAATTTCTCAATGTCTTTTTTTGCTACATCGCTCAAATCATCTATATTACCGGTACCATAACTAACAACCTCGCTTATATAATGCGCATCAGCATTTTTATTATATTTTGCATCCTCTTCTATTACTTGCCCCACAATACCCGCTTTTATACCCTCTACCATTACCTTCGAGCCAAGCTTGATGTTCAAATCCAACGTTCTGTAAATATATGATTTGCCATCATCAAACTTTACACGAATGTGTTTCGCTCCTTTGCCTTTTGTATGCAAAGGAGCATATCCACTACCATCTGTTCTGATTCTGCTGATCTGGTGTTCAAAAATACCACTATCTTCTAAGAAGTAGATCCATTCCCCTACCACATTGATAAAGCCAGTGCTATACTTATAAACTTTCTTTAACCCTGTACCATTTGACCTTATTTTTTTGATTCCATTGGAAACAAAATAAATCCAACCATCTGAAAAATTAATGTATTCAGTTTTAAGTTCATTTACTTTTTCTAAAGCAGTGGTATTAATATTTAACCTGTAAATGCTATGATTGTCATTTCTGCTGATATAGTAAACCCAATCTTCTGAAACACAAATAAGCTCAGTTTCATCTTTATTAAGAGATGATAAATCACTTCCATCGGGTTTCATTTTATAGATTCGCCCAAAATCGGGCTCACTAAAACCGAACTTATTTACTACTTTTGGACTGGCATCATCTAAATTTATGAATACAAGCCATTGCCCATTATAACTAAGGCCTTTAGCCCTGACATCACTTACCCTAGTCTTACCACTACCGTCGGTCCGAATTTTACATATTTTGCCATCATCAGATTCATTCACATAGTAGATCCATTCTCCTATAACATTAAGATAAGTTGACTTATCACTGTTAACAACAGTTTTTCCACTTCCATCAATACTTATTTTGTATATGTTTAGATTGTTTGAGCTTGCATAATAAATCCAGTCATCTATGACATTTAAAAAAGAAGTTCTTTCTTCAACAAGCTTCTTTTGTCCACTCCCATTTATGTGCTCTTTATATAATGCAATACCGTCGTTATAATAAAGCCAATCTCCATCAATAGCAGCTATACCAAAGTTAGCTATATTGCCTGTAGTATTGCCAATTTTTAATTGATTGTCATCAGAAATTTTTGTGGCTTTAAACTCCTCAATATCGACAACTTTACTTACCTTGCCTGTCATGTTGCTGCAATATAGCTTCCCACCTTGACTGTTATTTATATAATAGATTGAATCGCTAAGACAGTTAGGGAATGCGATTTCTTTATCAATTACTTTCTTATTGCCTTTACCGTCTGGCTTAATTCGGAACAACCTATTGTCTTTATCTGCACTTACGTAATAAATATAATCTTCCGTTGTTATAATATTTTCCGACCTCTCATTATTTAGCTCTACTTTTTTATTATTGCTGCCATCCAAGTCTGACCTATATAATCTGTCATTATCACTACTATTTATGTAATACAGCAAATTATCTTTTATTAAAAAGCTTACTGCAGTATTTTCCGTTAATCTGGTATTATCTCTTCCATCAAGCCTGATTCTGCATAACCTGCCAATATTGTCTTGGTAGTATAGCCACTTATTATTTATAATCCAGGTCTTTTCTCTACTTTCTCCATACTTTAATTTTGGGTCAAATAAAGGCTTTAATTGCAGGTTATTTATATCTGTTATGTAAACCTTGCCTTTTTCAGCAGCTTTAATCTTGGATTTAGAGTATGAATCATTTTTTTCTGCATAAAATAAAACATGATCACCAAAAACAAGATATTTGCCCACGGATGCATCAACAACTACTTGCTTGTTACCTTCATCCATATTGAATAATTTCAGAACACCAAAATTGCTTTTGTAAAAAATAATGTTATTACTGATTACAAATTCGTAGCATTGTTTTTCTGTAAAAAGAGTTGTTTCATCCTTTCCATCAAACTTAACCCTGTATATTTTGTCATCCGGTATTGGAAAACCGCCTTCTTTTCTTACCTTGTAATAAACCCACCCATTATCTATTTGAAATTGTTCAGATTTTTCTGAGGTAATTGCAGTGTTGCCAGTCCCGTCAATTTTAATCCTGTATATAAGCGAATCGCCTTCGTTTCGAAACCCGGGGCCGTTTTGATAATAAAAGTAACCATCATAAAGCACTAAATTGTTGATTTCTCCTTCAGATTCAAAAATAACCTGGTCACAGGTACCATCGAGTTTTACGCGACTGAGTTTCTTCAGAAAACTATAGTAAACATAACCATTGTAAAAAAACATATTAGCTGTAAGATTATCGTTTACCTTGGTTTTTTCTGTGCCATCTAACCTGACTTTATATAGTCTCGAGTTTTTATTGATGTAATAAACCCAGTTTTTATCTATTGCATATGACTTTCCTCCCAGGTAGGAAGATAGACTATCGTCTGTAACACAAAATTCCCTAACCCCGTCAAGATGTATTTTATACAACCTTCCACCAATACCATCGCTTGAAAAATAAACCCATTCACCCATAACACTTAAGAATTTAGCCTTGTCATCACCAAGTTTTACACTCTCACTTCCATCGTTTCTCAGCTTATAGATCTTCCCACCATCACAGGGGCTTGCATAAACCAACCAACCTTCATGTAAGCAGAGGTATTCTGCGGAACCTTCACTCAGACATTCACGGTTGCTACCGTCACTCTTTATTTTATAGATTCTGTTATTATCATTTTTATTACAATAATACAGCCAGCCATTGTCGACGTTAAGGTAATCGGCGCTGTCTTCGCAAACAAAAGATCTTTCGGTTCCATCTTTCTTGATCTTATAAATATAGCCTTGGTCGCTTTTATTGCAATAATACAACCAGTCGCCTGAAAGATTTAGATACCAGGCTTCATCTTCATTTAACCTGACTGACTCACCTTCGCTTTTACTGATTCTATATATGCTATAGCTCTGTTCAGTGTTGCAAATATAATGGTAGTTTTCATCTTCTGCAGCAAACCAGTTGTTAGGGGAATTTAACAGAGCGGTAGCAGTTTTCTTTTCCTTATCATCTAAGTACTTGCCCTTTTCCCATTTACCATTTTCAACCTTACCATTGGGGTAGCTCATAGTTCCCTGTCCATGTGGGCTACCATCTTTCCATTCACCAACGTATTTCTGCCCATCTAGCATAGTAACTGTCCCCTGGCCATGAGGCTTACTATTTTCCCATTGTCCAATATATTTGCTGCCATTAGGCCATGTTGCTTCTCCATGTCCATGTGGTTTAACATCTTTCATTTCACCAAAGTATTTTGTTCCATCAATTAATTCAACTTCAAACTCCCCTATAAATTCACCTTGATTAAATCTACCTTTTATAACAGTTCCGTCTGTGCCAGTGAATGTTCCCTGCCCATGCCATATGCCGTTTCTAAATTCACCCACATATTTACTACCATCAGCTGCAGTCAATGATCCTTCCCCATGAGGCATACTATCTTCCAACTGCCCAATGTATTCTGCCCCATCCGGCAAAACAATTTTTCCCACGGATTCCATTTCATCTATCTTTTTCTGTCCAAATCGCTCTTCCTGCCCTATCATTAATTTACAATGTTTACATTTAATTGCAGCAGCTTTTATTTCGCCATTACAAAAGGGACATAACCTGGTATCGCTCATCATTAACTCCTTCCTTTGAATTATTTGCCTTTGTTGATACTACACTTCAATCAGGTTACCACCTATTAACTCAGCCGTATGCGGATCACAAGTAGTCAAGATGGTTTGCTTTTCGGATGCAAAGTAACGGACCAGCCCTGCAACTGATTTCCTTCTTTGCGGATCAAGGTGCACCAGCGGATCATCCATGACCATAAACCCGGACTTATCCTGCAACAGGTAAGAAGCCATGGCTAGACGCAGAGCAATTGCAACACCGCTGGTTGTTCCAGCTGAGAGCAGCTCTAGTGGCAGGGCTTTTCCTTCTGGCGTTAAGATCTCATGTGGTAATGAATCTTTCATGCTGGCAAGACGGTAGCGATCGATTGTAGCTATAGCCAGGTACTGGCCGAACTTATCAATCAGGGGTGAAAATGTATCTGCATCAATTTTTTCTTTGAGATCGGCAAATTCTTTCCTAACTTTTTGAATTGCCCTCCCCTCTCTCTTTAGTTTTTTCATTCTTTCCTCGGCCAAAGTCAATTCGACTTCCAGATCTTCAGTGGATTGTTCTGGTAAATCCATCTGTATTTCGAGCAACTCCTGTTTTAGCTGAAAAATATTTTTTTGCACCTGAGAACGCAGATCCCTCATTTCCTTCAGGTCATCGATCAACTGATCAGGAGTATCATATTCTTCCGGCACAGCCGCTAGGCTGCTTAGTTCTGTTTTAATTTCACTTATCTGTTGTCTGATTTGTCCAATACGGGTATAGACTTCATCTGTGCTATCATATTCTTCCTCCCACAGCTTCAATTGCTGCTGATCATACTCCAAATTTGCCTGAATCTTGGCAAGGTCTTGAACAAGCTCATTTATTTCAGTATTAATCATTCCGGGCTCCTGTATCGCCTTTTCCGGACCGAGGGCCTTGACGCTGGACTCTAACTCTGCATAATCGCGGGAGCCAAGCTGGCCTTCCAGTTTGTTTTCGATTGAATTCATGCTGCCTTCTAACTTAACCCTGTTGGCAGCAAACTCTTTTGCCGCTTCAAGATCCTCAAATTCCAGCTTGGCAAGCAGGGCATTAAATTTATTGCGGTAGGCTTTAGCATCTGAAAGCAACTTGCTTACATCCTGCTGACCTGACTGGATATCAATAGCCCAGTCTTCAGTTTCGAGTAAGAGCCTCCCGTCACCGTAGAATAGCTCTTCATTTTCTATATTTTGCTTGCACGGTTCTTCCAGACCGGAAGTGACCTTAACACTAAGTGGCTTTTTAACTGTTAAAGCTGCTTTTAGTTTCATCGCCCCAGCAATACCTTTTAATTTTTCTTCTTGTCGCAAATAATCCTCCAGGGTAGAAACATCTTCCCCTGAAACCTTCTTCAGCGCCTTAAGTTCAGCCTGCTTTTTTTCAAGATCCTTTTTTAAAGGCTCGACTTGATCAAACAGTTTGCGTGTTTGCTGGTTTTCTAATTCGACCTGCGCTTCTTTTAGACTTTCTTCAAGTTTAATCTTTGCTTGCTCCTTTACCTGTATATCCTTTTCTATATTTGCTACTCTTTCCTGTACTCGAGGCCACTGGTCTGCCACCTCTTTAACCTGCTTTTCTTCTTTGTAAATTGCATCAAGCTTCGGTTCCAGGGTGCTGCGCTTACGGGCATCATTTTCAAGCATTTCATATTTGCCGAGACGCTCTTCAAGATCTTTCTGCTCAAGCTCTGCTGTATCCAGCTGTTTGTTCAGATCAGAAATTCTTTCTTCTGTAGACCGGATATTTCTAAGCGAACGTCGCAGCGACTCAAAGTCATAATATGCTCTGAGGATATCTCCAACCATTCTTTTATGCTGGTTATTAATCCCCCTGCCACCCCGAGGTCCATCTGCATCCCAGTCCCAGTTGTCAAGCAGGCGTTCATATTCTCTTTCAGCAGCAGCCTCAAATTTTTCGAGAGAGACTCCACCTGACTCAAAGACGGCAGCCCTTAAAAAACCGGATACTGTTTCGCCAGCTTCCCTATTCTCACGAAGCAGATCGATTGTTTTATTCATTTCTTCCTGCCTGGCAAACAAAATAGATTGATAGGTGCCCCGTCCAAACTGCAATAGCTCACTGATATGCTCGCTAATTGAAGCAGTATTATTAATTTCGCTACCATTAGAAAGAATTAAGCGCTCTTCTCCACCTTCTCCCCAGGCACATAGATATTTAGCTTCTGTGCCATCTTCTGCGAGCAGATCTAATTCAACCCGTATAGTATCACCATCGGGATGAGGCAGGTAATTTTTCAAGAACCCCCTCCAATCCTCAGTATTCTTCTTTACAGCGGAAGGAATAAATAGAGCAGCAAAGATAGAATTTATAAGTGTGCTTTTTCCGGCTTCATTAGGTCCGCGAAGCACATTAAGACCCTCTTCCAGTGCAAACTCACGATCGGACATAACGCCAAAGGGGGCAAGCTTAACCTTTTTGATTATCATTCTTTCACCTCTTCTATCAGACTGTAGGCCAGCTGCAAGGCATCTTTGTCATCTTCTGCAGCAAGTTTCGACAAGAGCTTATGTGGAAATGAACCTACAGGAAACTTATGGCTGATTACTTCTGAGCTTAATTCTATCGCTAAGCTGGTATCATCAACTTCAAGATAGAACAGGTGGTCACTGATTTCTTCAAGCAGCAAAGACCGTTCCTGGTAATCAGCTTCAGGCATTACGCCAGCTAATTTGAGTTTAACAAGTTTATTGGTACCATTGACTGTTAGTTGGTCACGCAGTAGAAGCAGGTCATTGCGGCTGCTGATCTCTTGGTGGATTTCACTGAAGCGGAACTGCCCTGTCTCGACAAGACTGCTATGGAAATGACCTTGGTCCTCGAGATCCGTTATCCAGACGCTTCCAGGGTGTCGACAGTCAAAACCATCGGGCTCTGGAGTTCCACTGTAAAAGAAAGTCTGTTCGCCAACTTTGGGCTGGTTTGGATATGGGACATGGGTATGCCCTAGGCACCAGTAATTGAGATCAATAGCATTTAACTCTTTTTCATCCATGGTGTAATACTGGTCTTTGAAATCAGGTGATACACCCTGAATTGTACCATGAGCAACCCCGATATGCCATCTGGACTGAGGTTTTTCAGGGAGTTCCCTGATCCAGCCGAGTCTATTTTCAGCAGAGTGCTTACTATCGCAGGGTGCAGGGTACAGGGTAAGATCGAGACCCGATTCTTTCAAATTGTAGGGTTTACATTCGGTTAATAAATAAAGCTCTTCGAAAGACAGCTCACTTAACGCCTCCCAGAGCTGATTATGAGGTTCATAATAGTCGTGGTTGCCTGGTAAAACTGCTATTATGCCGGGGAATTTCTTTAAAATATCCAAGGTTCTGCTAACCTGTTTGGCGGAAATGTTTATTCGATGAAATAAGTCACCGGCAATGATTATCAAATCGCATGATTCGTCACGGGCCAACTCGACAATTTTCTCCAAGCTCTCATACCTGGCTTCCACCAGTTGCTGCCTAACCTGGTCAGGGTATTGCCGGCTCTGAAACGTCATGCCGAGATGAAGATCTCCAGTGTGTAGAAGCTTAAAGGACAAAGAAATCCCCTCCAATTTATTATTTTAGCTTAACTACTTAAACAACTTCCGCAACCCCCTTCCCGCTGCCCTGCCGGCTGTTCGCCTGCCGACACGCCTGGCATCTTCTCAGGACTGCCGCTTGATACGGCCTGGTAGTCTCCAAGCAAGCGGGCCAACCAGTAAAGGAATCCTCTTGTTTTGTGGACACTCATGCCTTCAAAACCCCTTTGAAGCATTTATATCTGGTCGTGTGGTTATATTCCTGGAGTTATTATTTTATTCTATATCTTTACATTATTCCCTGCTTAAGCGCCCGGCTATTAATAGATGACATCATCACTCTTCATGCCGCGCCTTCTTTGCCGCGGAGTCCGGATATTGCTTCTGCTTTGTTTTTCTTTATCGGTGGCGGGGAATATACTTAAGTGAATAAGCTCTTCTTCGACGATCAGGCCGGCACCGGTGATGCCGGGACCACTTAAGCGCAGGTCTTGTCCCATGCTGACCGAGGGGTACGTGAGGTACTCACTTTCCTCGATCGCTTTTTTAAGTTCTTCTGGCTCCGGTCGGGGTTTTTTAAGGGAGCGGCCGCGGGTATTTAGCGCCTCTAAAGCGTAGCTTTTAAGCAGCCTGGTCCAGAGCTTTTCTAAGGTTTTGCTTTTGTCAAAAAGATCAAGACAGCTGAAGCGGTTGTTAATATAGACAACGACGCCGACCTGTCCGGGAATATATTCAAAGCTGTCTACCAACTCACGCAGCTCACCTTCACGGCGGCTGTATGTTTCGTGCATCGCCCCGGTAGGCGACTCTGTGCCCAGGTTTTTAGAGGAGCGGTCAATTTCTTCCCAGATTGCCGACTGGTCAGTATTGAAGCCGGTGTTAGTTTCGAGGGAACACCTGACCTGCTCGGCTTTCTGGCGGCGCAGGGTGCTGTAGCCAAAGGCATCGGATTTACCGAACTTATCTGTGCTGTAGTCCCAGCGGCCTTGCTCGACGCAGCTGACCGGGACGGCGGTTTTCTTGCCTATGGCAACTAAGATGGTGGCGTTAACCATGCGGTTCTGCTTGGCCCCAAGGATCTCTTCCCCGTCGAGGATCAAAACCGGTGCTCCGGTCATGTTGTTGATGATGACGGTATTGACCTCGCCGGAAGTGCTTACCTCACCGATCTCGAAGCTGCCCTGATCTAAGGCTTCTTCGAGGAGCAGGTAGTGCAGAGGCCGGTGATCGCTGAGTTCTTCGCCGGGCGGGCCTGGCTGCCCGGTGTGCTTGGCAGCGAAAACCGGGTAAATGGTCAGCCGGCCGCTGGTCTGCGGATCTTTGATCTCCACCTGGGCGGCAAAGTTCTTAACGGTTATAGCCATCGCTGTAACCTCCCTTCCATTAGGGTTCCCGGTGGTGATGGGT
>SL_3KL_010_SEDDRAFT_10001584_pt1 | contig 20784 bp, 9 predicted proteins | sample SodLakKL_010_SED_2_FD_10381 | JGI IMG/M metagenome (IMG submission 10381) | reverse complement strand
AGAATGAAAAAAGATAGAAATGAAAAACAAAATTAAACTAATTATTTTGCTTCTATTAGGAATTTATAATGGACAGTTCATTTCTAACAGAATAGCTGCTTGGCACGCCACAGGGTTTATGATAAGACTCCTTATTGTGGGTGTACTTTTGTACCCTGACGTAGGATACATGCTTATTGGATTCACTCTTGCATATCCAATTTATAATATCATATGTGCTTTGTATTTGCAGCAGGACTGGTGGTATTTGGGATCAACCGCTAAAATGGATAAGTATATCCCAAAGTGGNTNAACTANNNAATGCANGCAGGAGTTTTTTATGTAACATTTGCTTATTGGTTGGGGTGGTGGTGGGGTGGTATAGCTCTCATAGGATTTGTTTCACTTGCCTTTGCAATTCATATAGGGGGCCAGATATCACTGTTGTGCATCGAAGAAAGCACCACTTATAAAAAATTTCGTAACTTTACTACTCCATTATTAACCAAAATTTTTAAAAGATGAAAAAGCTAATCGGTTTAATGATTTTTATGTTTATCGCTACCTCCTTGTTTTCTCAGGGATACAGCGAAGAGTGGGAGTATGGCTCCGAAGTAACTGTTACTGCGATCCCGAATGAGGGGTTTGAGTTTGTCAATTGGACGGAGGACGGGGAAGTCGTGTCCGAGGACATTGAGTATACCTTTATTGTCACAGGTGACAGAGACCTTGTAGCAAACTTCCAGAGAAAAGTTTACATCATTACACTATCTGCCGACCCTGAAGATGGGGGTGAGGTATTTGGCTCCGGGATTTATCCTGATGGCGCAGATGCTACATTAGAAGCAAAACCTTATGACAATTGGAGGTTTAAGGCATGGCACGATCAAATAACAGGAGAGGTTTTCACGGACAACCCAATGGAAGTTAAGGTAGAAAGAAACTACCACTTTAAGGCCGGGTTTGTAGCTGATACGCTATTTCGAAGGCTTATTCCTTACATTGTGGCAATTATCGTCATAGCCTTAATGATCCGGGGAGCCCTTAAACACCAAAAGAAACAGGGATGAAAAATTTCTTTTGGGGCCTTCTGAATGTTGTTCTTATTGGCATTGTTGTGTTCGTGTATCTGGAATTAAGGAGCTCTCAGGATGCATACAACCAGATAATGGCAGAGCACAAGCAGGCTCAGGAGCTTTTTGAGCAGGAGAGGAAAAGCCTACAGGAGCAACTCGAAGAGGCAAAGGCCCAGACGGACACCATCGAGAAGGAAATCATCCATGTAATCAAGGAAAAGGAGGTCATCAAAGAGGAGTTGGAAAAGCTTCCTCCTGATGAGCAACTATCCTTGTTTGATGACAGGACAGGAGAACACCCGGCTTCATTTATGACGGAAGACCACCTTGCCATCACGCCTATGGAAAGAATTGTCTCTGCCCTTGAAATAATTGAGAGGGAACGATTAACACAAACGGAAAATGCATTATTGAGGATGCAGATTGTAGCAGAGCAAAGGGAAAAAGGAATTTTGGAGGAATCCGTAGAATTAAGGGACAAAAGGATTGATGAGCAGGATGAGACCATTGATAAGCTATTAGGTGAGAATCAGGGACTTTCCCGTATGAACAACTGGTTAAAGGGAGGAGTCGCAGCACTCATCATATACATAGCTATTTCTAACTGATTGTGAGTTTAAATGGCAAAAATTTGGTTGTATATTATCCTGTTTTTATTAATTTTACTGCCGTATGCAGTGGGATTATTCCTTGCTGTCAAATATCAAACAATGGGGAGGTTTTTTTCCCGAGGAAAAGTAATTAAGTAACCAAAAAAAAACAGTTATGAAAAACGAAAGTTATGGCACAAAAGCATTGGGATGGCTGTGGGGTATTGTTGTTCCCATCCTTGCCCTTATCTATCCTGAGTTTGGAGATGTCGAAGAGATCAACGAGGCTTACTACACTGTAGCAGGTATAGGCGGTCTTGTGGCCACAGGCACTCAGGCTTTGAAGAAAATCTTTGGGTATGACCCGGAAAGCCACTCAAGGGTTTGGCCTGTTGTTATGTCAATCTTTTCCGGTATTCTCTTGAGCCTGTTGGGCTTTGCTGGTAGCGTTGGAATATTTGCTACAATCGAAGCTTTTACGGTATTCAATGTTATTATTTTGGGAGTTTTGATTGCCGGTGTAGCGAATCTGTTCTACAATATACCTTTGCTCAAGCAGCTATATAAGGTAATGTTCGGCATTCAGCTACCAGAAGAAAAGTAATGTTCTAAGCAGATAAAAAAAAGGGTGGGACATCTCACCCTTTTTTTCTAATCCTCCCCCGCCATGATAGAGAAGTTGTTTGCGAGAATATTGTCACTCCCAGAGGAAATAATGTCCTTAAGCATTATTCCCAAAATCTTTGCGTTTTTTATGTTCTTCGTAAGACCCCTTTATGAATTTATTGGGGTTCTTGTTGTTTTTGTCATTATTGATATGATTACCTCAATATGGGCCCAATACAAACAGGTTAAGCGCAGGTGTCATGAATCGGGAGAAAAGAGAAAGACAAAAGGAGAAGGGTTTTACCTGTTTTGGTGCGGACGGATTTTATGGAGAGTTATAAAGGGAGAAAGGATTATTGAGACTGTCGATAAGATTGTCGCATACTCTTTGTCCTTGATGATTTGTGTTGTGTTTGATTATTATGTGCTGCGTATCATCATAGAAGATAGCGCAAACTTCCTTATTTTGGTTAGCCTGACCAATACAGCATTTGTTTTGATACTTGCAGGAGAGTCCAGAAGCATCTTACGCAACCTTAATAAAGTGACACCGGGCAACATTCTTAAAAAGATCGAGGAAGCAATTGGTAAGAAAACAAAAAGGAAGCCATGATATTTATATTAATTATCCGTATTTTTCAGAACAAACATAAGACTTTGGGTAATGGATATTACTTCAAGGACGGCAATCTTTTGTTCACCTTCAAGACCATAGAGCTTCCATGGATGAGCAACGAAAGAAACATAAGCTGTATTCCATCTGCTGTTTACGATGCATTAGCCATTGAAAGGTACAGCAACGGTAAGTTCGCCATATGGCTTCAGGATGTCCCCGACAGGAGCGAAATCCTTATACACGAGGCAAGGTTTGTAAGGCACCTGCTTGGGTGCATTGCTCCGGGGACAAAATTTAAAGACCTTGATAATGATGGCATCATTGACCTTAAAGACAGTCAGAGCATAATTGACAAAATGAAGGAGCATACCCCGCTTTGGAAGCCTTTGACTGTAGAGATAAGAAACATGATTACGATCTGATTACCTCATCTTTCGAAGCAGCCTGTCTTCGAGAAGCAATTCAATCCTTTCGAATACACTGTCATTATTAATTACTCCTGAGAAGGAGTAGGCAATGAAATGCGAGGACTGCCCGGCCCTTGAGGTAAGCATATTGCTCTCGTGGGATGGTTCGGAGCCCGATGTATCAATGTTCAACACAATGGTGTCCACGGTTATCTCATCATTGTCGGCTGAAAACTCCGTGGTGTCTGCGGTAAAGAAATCGGGGTACGATGCCCACTCTTTTTGGTTTTGGTACTTCTGTAAAAGAGAAAACTCCGTGGACACTACCACCGGCTCTCCTTCTTTGAGGTTGACAAGGTTTGATCCCAACACACGGAAAACAACACCTTCCGCCCATTCAGGTATAATAGCATACCCTGTGAGCCTCGCTTGAATGACCTTTTTGAGGTTTTGTCCACCGTGGATGTATGGGTTGGTTATAAAGTAAACGTGGGTGTTACCGCTTTCGGTTTCGTCTTTTCCTAAATCCATGATCCGGCAAACAGCACCTTCAACAAGATAAGAGAGGTACCGGCCCCGGCTTATCATCATTCCATCATACCTGCCTGATACACGGAAATAACGTGGGGCCCTTGCAGCGAACCGGATGGTGAAGTCATATTTTGGGTTTGCGACAATAACTTCCAGATATTGGTCATCAAACCCAAAGATGGCGTTTTGCAGGAAGTCATTGAAGTTATCTGTGAAGGCAATGGGCTTTTCCCCAATGTCGTCATCATAGATATTAAAAGGATTTTGCTTTATAAGCTCCCGGCTTATCTCCACTACTTCCCTTCCCTGTACAGCAAATATGCCGTCACGGGTAGTAAATACCACAGCCCCATCAATAGCCAGCGCATTTTCGTTTGCTGTGACACGGCTGATATTTCTCATGGACTGGTACATTACCTGACCTGCACCCTGATCCAAAAGATAAACACCACCAACTGTAAATATCACCAGAGGGAACTCCCCAAACTGCCCCTCTGAGGTTGGAGTTGACTGGACGGACATGTCAATAACAACATTTTTCTCGTCACTGCCCATCCTGTAGGAGTTCATGGCCGGGTATAAAAAGGGGTTCGATACAGAAGACAGTTGCAGACGGTTTTTGTCTTCGTATGTGTTTGGCAGAGACTCCCATTTGGATGGAATATCAGGAACATCATCTACGATGTACTGTGCCCAATCTCCTTCTTTATTTAAGAAAAATGAGAAGGAGTAGTGGAAATGAGATGAAAGATTCTTGATGAACTTTATTTGTCCCCCCCGGCTTATGGTAATGCTCTTGCCGTTAGGGTGAGGATACGATATTACAGGGCTAAACAGGTACTGCGTTTTGGCAACCATGAATGTACCGCTGGTATCTGAATATTGGATTGCACTTTTGTAGTCCTCAACAGGCAGGTCTGCTTCAGCACCGACTTTACCCTTTGTGGTCGACAAAACGGTTCTGGTTTTCACGGGAACCTGACTGTTTACAAACTGTCTCGGGGCGGTGGATTCCGGCCTTGCAACATGTATTGTGTTGTGGTCTCCTTTCCTCACCAACAGGTTGTGCCCTTTGTATACACGGGTTTTGATATCCCCGAAGTGCAACATGCTGTTGTATGTAAGGGCCTTTCTTCCCATCAGGGTGTGATGGCTCAGTTGATCCGGGGGCAGGCTCTCCTTTGTTTCAAGGTGTGTAAAATCAAGGTCTTCCTCGATGGCCTTTTTGAGATCGTCCGGTGAGAACTCTGCGACCTTGTAAAACAGGCTGTTTTTAAAGTGGTCTTCTACATCCCCTCTTTTGGGGAGGTATGCAGTCAAAGAATTATTTTGGTGGTCATAATCATTTTCCTCATAATCCTCCTTATTTGTAGAAATGGGAAACTGGAAAGGAGGCATGGCAAAAACACAAAGAGAATCAATGACATTTTCCCATTCTCCTACGTTTATGGCATCAGTGATAAATTGAACCTTTGAAAACTGCATGTTTCGGACTTGCCATGTCAGTGTCCCAAAAACCCTTGTGCTGATAAGCGGAGACCTCTTCTGTCCTTCCATCATGGCATCAAAACCTGTTCTGTGGATGTGTGGGGCAGAAATGTATGATGGATTGTCGTGCTTGATGTATGTCCCATCTTTAAGCTTCCATGCGGTGGTAAGGAAAACCTCACCTTCAATAAAGTTTTCTTTAGCTGCATTAAATCTTTCTTCAAGGTACTTTGAAGCAGCAGCAGCAAAAGAATCTTTATTTTCTGAATGAGTTATAATACTATACCTCCTCTCCCCCTCAACAAAACCGTACCGTGGCTCAGGGATAGCATCAACTCCTTTGTTGATTTTGTACTTCCCATCAACATAAAAGTGGAAGGTGGTATTAAGGTTGGTGGTGATAATAAGGATATTGTCCATGGGAACAATATTCCAGACCACCTCTCTTATGTCCGAAAAAACTCTTAATGTAGTGACTACTTCTGAAGCATCATAAAACTTTGTGGATTCCTTTATTTTGATGTGGATAACCCTGTGAGTCCTCGTGTTCATCATTACATGAGCGATAAACTCATCTTCCGGTAATGCATCATGGGCATAGATGGCACGGGTTTCCAGTACAGCAGGTGGCATAATGAAATGCTTCACAGACTTTTTCTTCCGTACCGGCCTCCACCCCCCATCAATATACCGAAGGTTTTGGATGTCGTTACAGCTTCCCAATGGAGCGTTTGTGGGGTTTACGTTCCTTTGAATCCCCTGAATTTCGAAAGCTTCACTCCTTTTTGTCATTGCTATTTTCGTTTTTTTGGTTAAGGATGTAGTTGTTTATCTGTTGGTAGTAACTACCGGCCTTTGGGGAGCCTGCACTATTAGGCAGAGACCACTCACCATTTGTGATCTCATGAAGAGTTTTTAATGCCCTTGTTATCCTGTCAATATTTTCTTCTTTCGGCAACTGTATACGAAGCTGCTCAAGGGCCAATACCCTTGCCTCCTTGACAACCCTGTCAAACTGAACCTCAAGGTCATCCTCCCTTGATTCAATGATATCATTAATCCTGTCAGCATTTTTGTTCAAAAGAGGCATGAGTCTTACGGCCCAATTCTTCAGGGTACGCTCATCAACTCCAATCTTCTTTGCTGTTGCAGAGTAGGAATAATTGGAATCCATGAGAATCTCCATGGCCTCAATCTTCTCATCAAGAGAAAACATAGAGTCCAGAGTTGCCAGAGCATCTGTATTATCTTCCTTCTTCGACATTGAGCATTTTGTTTAATAATCCTCTTGTTTGAGGGTTCAGGGCCCCCAATTGCTGTTCGTAACCCTGTTGTAACCCCTGAACCATTTCAGGCGGAATTTGGCCTTCCTGTGGTGCTGCTGCACCACCTCCCTGCATTTCCTGCTGTTGTTGCATCATCTCCTGCTCTCTGCGATTAATGCTATCCAGAAGTTTTTGTGCATAAGGCATTGTGGAGTGCTCAAGGAGCATCTTCACGTCAATGGCCTGTGCATTAAACAGGTTCATCAGAGTGTCTTCGATAACCTGCCTGAATACAGGAGTATCTGCGCCTTGAGTTACCTTCAGGTCGAACAGTGCTCCCTTAATCTTTGAAGGATCGTAATACCTTGCTTCGGGAGCATAGTTGTTATCGCTAACGGCCAAAGCTCTCTTTTCCTGATAGAACTGTAAAACATTCTTTAAACACTTCGCATCCCTTTTCTGCTTGAAGAAGGAGAATGTTTCCATGAAGTCTTTTACATTCAAAGTAGAGTTTTGGGCCTCTTGTGCATACAGGGTAGCAGGTGTTCCTGATTTTGCCTGCTGTCCCTGTATTGCTTGATGAATACCCGCAATATCATATGACAGCTTAAGCTGCATGGTCAGTAGCTCCTGTAAACCCACAGGGATAGCATTCTTTGATACCTGCTGAGGAGGTTCAACACCGGGCTTTGGTTTGTACACAATAACCCCGTTGACTTTTGCCCACTCATCCGCAAAGTCCTGCTCTGTCTTCCCATCCTCGTATGGGATAGCAGAGTCCGGCACAAGCAACAACCCTTTGGCACTGGAACCAATAATAAAGTCCATCAAAATGATGGCCCTATTGATATACCTTTGCTGGTCGATAATTTCCTCGATAAGACCCCATACCTCGCCATCAATTCCCGGATAAAGAACTAATGTATAGGGGTGCTCTTTGTGTTCATAAGGACTTTCGTCTTCAAACAGGCAGTGCCCGTAAGGAGTCAGGAATTTGGCATACCAGAATTTGTGGTACCTCCTCCTTGCATGCATGAGCGGAACCTCTTCCTGTGGGACTCCGAACTCTGCATACTCCATAATCCTCTGAGCGTTAAGCTGGTCGATATCCTTGAGCGACTTTTCGGTGATCCTCATAGTACCATCCATGTAGTCATGTACAATAGTCCGCCATTCTGACTTCTGGAACCATGACTCAATAACCCTGCACATTCCGGGATTGCTTGTCACCATAAAGTCGAGGTTGTCTATCAGCTTAGGAGATAATGCATCCCCCGACCCAATAAAGTCCCTGAAGTAATCCACAGAGTAGATTCTTCTTATTTCCTCTTCTTCCTGTGGTGTTTTGGCGAATGTGCCAATGACATCCATCAGGGGCATATCGTGAATCTCCCCAATGAAACGGATATCATCCAATCTGGGGTCTTCTACGTCTGTATTGAAAAAGAGCCTTGCAGGATTAACCTTTGTGAATTTGATGTCTCTTTCCTGCCTCTCATCAATATACCTGTAACGTTGCTTTTGAACGGCCATACCGCATTGTGTAAACTCAAGGATGGTTGCCGCATCAAGATGTTGGGTGTAGTTGATATCATGAATAGACCTTATGGCATTACTCACCATCTCGGATATTGCAGAATCCTCCCTGTTTTTGGCGTACACGATGGTATTTGTGGGATTGTTGCGGTACTGCCCCATAAGGTTTTTCACAAGCTGCCGGACAATGTTCTGCTTCAGAGGAACCCTTCCCTGCTTGCGGATGTAGTCCTCTTCCCTCATCATCTGACCGCTGTCCGGGTCTTCAATAAGGTCACCCCACTGGTCTCCCCTGTGGTACCTCCGGGCCCTTCTCCTTCTCTTTCTGAACTCCTCAAGGCCGTACCACAAGTGGGCAGCATGCTCCACAATATTTTTGTTTTCCGTTTCAGTATTTATGAAACGGGTACCCATAGTATCCGCCTTCTTCAGAGGCTTTTTTCTTGAGACATCGCTCAGGCGGATCAGGTTTTTTACTTTCGGCTTTGCCATGGTCTTATTCATTTAAGTTTTCAATCATTTCTTCTATTTTGTCGTACTGTTCCCATGAAAGGAACCCGACTCTCAGAATCTGCCTTAAGTCCTCTTGCTTCTTATCAACAGACCTGTCGGAGTCAATTATCATACGGGCCTTTGTATCCCATATGTTATCGTTCAGGCTCTTCGTGATAAGCCCACCGATGTTGGATGTCCTCCTTCGTCCGTCCTCGCCAATATATGAATATTTACCCAAAGGGGCAGAATATTTGTCCACCAGCTTTGCAAACTCATCAACAGATTCCATCTTCATCCCCCTGCGGGCCATCAGTTGGGCCTTGCGGTCATTTGTGATGTTCGATAAAAAGATGTTGATATCCCTTAATGTTTCTTTGTCATCAATGTCAAAGGCATTGTAGGCCATCCATTTTCTCGCATAGCGTGTCCGGTTAAAGGTTCGGCCAACCTCCTCATCCTGTGCCCTCATCTCATCAAGGTAGTCCATGATGTTGTCATCAAGGTAGGCCAATACCTCTTCATCAGCAAGGGCATAAGGGTCACCATCAAATATCCTTTCAAGCTCTCTCTTCGGAACCCCGTACATCCTTGCAGCGGCCCTGAGAGCATCTTCATATTCCTCTTCGGTTGAAACCTCGTAGAGCCTGTGCATAAATGTCACCGGGGTACCAAGAGTAAGTCCGGTTCCGGTAATACCTACCCTTGCAAGTGCATCATAGAGGTCTTGCTCGTACTGTGGCCTGTCTTTGATAGTCTCGTCATTGTACTTGCTGATGATCTTCGTGGTATGAACCACTGCATCAATAACATCGAGTGCATCATCAAGGATCGGTGTGATGTTGTCATCCCTTCTTCCGTAGTGACGGCTCAACACCTGATTCAGCCCGTACTCAAGAAGGAAGCCCACGCCAAAAAGGCCTTTTGTCCATCCAAGGGTAGCATCAAAGAGCATCTGTATTCTTGCCTTTCTTGCGGTATCATCATCCTCATCCCACATTCTTTCCCAATTGCCTCCAAGGGAATGGACAGTGGCAAACATAACCGGTAGTGCAGAGGCAAACAAAAACAGGGAAATAAGCTTTGCAGGTGGAATTTCAAATACTGCACGGAACCTTGCGCTGTCGTGGTCGTATCCTTCATCCCTCAACCTCTTATAACCGGCCTGATAATCCCTTCCGATATCCCTTGCATGCCTGCTCACCTTCCTTGAGTAGCTCATCACCGTGTTCATAAATGGAGTCACAATCCTCCAACCACCGTGCTGCACAGCAGACCTGTGGGTCATTTTGCCTGATTGCTGTGTGGTGTTGATAAACTCTGAAACCATTTCCTGAGCCTTTGTGGCAGCATATGATTTCGCCTGATCTCCTTTAAGGCCCAACTTTTCAGCCTCTTTGAGACCCTGCTTGTAGTTGTGTGTTGCAATGGGAACGGCCCCGAGTTGGATGGCCATACGGTCACCGGCAGCAGTGGGGTTCCATGCGAGTGTTGCAAGCATACCCATTGTTCTACCACCTTTTTGCCCTTCCCACATCATGGGGTGAATCCTCGTCTTCGACACATCTGTCAGGGACTGGATGTCTGCAATGTTTCGGTACTTAAGATCAGGGTGGTTCCTCACGATCTCTTTGGCAACATCCATGTATTCCTTGTTGTGTTTTCCGCTGACATACCTCATAAACTCATTAAGTACCGCTACAGGGTTCCCGAAGTCAGAGTCGAGCATTGCCACAACAGAGGTAAGCTGTTTGGGCACAAGGTTGTAGTTCATAAGGATTTTGGTCACAACGAACCTTCTCAACAGGAACTGGAACACCTCGTCACCATCTGTCCTCTCTTTGTTGTATCCTTTGTTGAGAAGGTCTATGATCCTCATACCTTTTTCATACGTGCCCATGGCCTTAAGTGTGCTCTTAACCCTTCTGCTGTTGAGGGTGTAAGCAAAGTCACTGACAGATTCCGCCAATTGAGAGAATGAGGAGACATTTTCAATGTACCTCAATGTAGTATTCATGATGGCGTTCCTGTCGATATCATAGGCCCCACCCCTTCTTTCATTCACCATGGACTTGTAGATGCCCAGATTGGAGATGTCGTAAGGTATGGTGTTTCTCCATGAGTTTGCAGCAACAGGGATGTATCCGGGCAGTTTAGGAACCCTTCGCCCCGTCTTACGGCTGAACACGGAATTTATTGCATCGTAGTATTCCTGTTTACCAAAGAAGTCAGCGGCCAGCAATGTGCCAAATTCTTTGGCCTGTTCGCTTATCTGCTGGTCTATGGAATCAAATGTCTTTTGGGTAATCCTGTGCCTTTCGGACATATAGTCAACATTATCCATGTAGGGTTTGTTTGCCTCAGACTGGAACGACAGCCAGACATGAACCGCATTGTCAACCGGTATTTGAATGTTCCGGGGTTCATATACAATATCGTCACCCTTTTTGACCTGTCTCTCAACGGGAATGGTAATTTTCCTTTCAAGCTCTTTTCTTGCCTGTTTTTCACCATCAAAAGTCCATATCATTATTTCTTTCAACTCCTTTCTCATGTCATTCTCCATCTGCACCTTGCGGCTGACACCCTTATCAACATTCTGGTACAGCCTGTAGAGTGTAGAGTTGAAATAATCTGAAGCAGGTTTTCCTTGCTTGAATCCTTTCCAAATAGCATGGGTTAAGCTTGCAATAGAACCCCCGAGGGCCTGATATTTCTGAACGAAGCTTGACTGCGTTCTCTTTTCGGGAGGCAGAATCTCTGCGATCTTTTCAAACGGAAGTTCTCCTCCGGGGGCACCGAGGTTGTCTGCAACTTCTTTTTGCAGTCTTACAACCCTGTCCATCTCTGCTTCTCTTTGAGCTTTGAAGTCTGCCTTAAGGGATTTGATATCTTTATCCCAAAGGTCGATAGCGGCCTGAACATCTTCGAGGCGTTTGTTTCTCAAGTCCCCGTAGGTGTCCAACATCAGGAGCATAAGCTCTGCATCACCTAACCTTTCAAGGGTTCTTGCAATGGGGTCTCCTTCTTCAATCTGAAGCTGTTCTCCTTCAATAAACCTTTCGATGTAGTCTTTGGCCTCTGTTACCTCTGTGGCATCCATCTGTGATATCATCACAACGGCATCTTTATAGTCTGCTCCTTCCTGAAGCATCCTTGCTGCTTTTTGAACACCACCGGTTTTACGGCTCGTCTTAATCTTCTTGAGCTTTTTAACGAATCCATCGGCCTTCCTTCTTGCTGTAGATTCAAGACCTTCCTCAACGGCCATCTTCAGGCCTGCTATAGCGGCTTCGAGAGACTGCCCTGTCCTTGCGGCCTTATTGACTTTGTTTAAGGCCGGGGCTACCCTTCCGGGGTTGATTTTGTTTAAGTCCTTACGGTTCTCCCTGATGAACTGCTCAACAATTTCCCTCCTTGCGGCCTGCTTGCCTTTTTCTTTTTTGCCTTTGACATCCCTTTGGGCCTTAACGGCCAACTGAAGGTCGTCAATAAGCTTGCGGTAAACCTCCGGGGAGTCCGGGTCTTTGGGTCTTTTTTTCTCCACATCAAACCTTACACCCGTTCCGGTACCGGGTTTGGGTTGACCTGTTCCCGGAGTTCCCTTAACATTGGCTCCCATCATAACAGATGTTTTGGGAGTCCTGAAGATGTCTGATGGAGCATCGTAAACCCTTTGGGCCCTTTCTTCACCGTATCCTACAACATTCCTGATGGAGGCTTTTGTTATGTCCTGCACGTCCTTGTAACCCACGGGGTGCTTTTTCTTTGTGATGGCATCAATGAGCTTCCTGATTTTATCAACAAACCACTGCCATATCCGGGCCATATCATTGGATAGCATCTCTTCTTTGTTCATCTTCTCACCTATCCTGCCCATATACTCTTCGGCCATCTGGTGCTTCCTTCCGGTATCTTTGTACCACTTGTAGGTTTGGGGGTCGGGGAACACCTCTTTAATCCTGCTTTCACCGAGGTAGTCAAACACTTCGTTGAGGAGATTAATTCTTTGTTGACTCTCAGGGATAAGAATCCTGAGACCGTGGTGTATTCCCTGCTCGTGGAAGAACATTGATATCGGGTCTTTACCGGATTCGGCTATGTCGGTAAGGTTGTAATAAGTTATGCCGGTCTTTTCGCTGTTGACACCCCGGATAAAGTATCCTGCCTCACCTTGTTTTTTTGCTTCAAGGGCCACGGACATGATCTCGTTGTTCTGAAGCATGGCATTAACCATATCATCAAGGGTTCTCGCCACTACAACCCTTCCGGGACGTTCAGACATCAGGTTCACCATTACAATGTCCCTGTGAACTTTTGCAAGCTGTGAGTCAAAATCGGTTTCCCTTGCATCGGCACTGAAAGATATTCTTGAGAGAATAGAGTTGTCGATGCTTTCAAGTTCAGGTATCCTTTTTTTGATTTCCCTTTCCTGAAGCTCAAGACCTCTTAATTTCTTCTCCTCGATTTTTGCTTCAGGAATACCCCTTACCTGTGCGAAGCTTTCTGCTGCTTCAACATAAGAGGCCTCCCTTTCATCTGCCTTAAGGGGTTTGAAGTTGTTGATGGCATTCTTTATCATGTACCATGCAGCGGCCTGAATGTCTACAGGGCTCGCATTTACACCATGTGTAGCAAGCTTTTCTGATGCACTCCTGAAGGCTTTTTGTAGGGTTTTTCTCGGGGCATCCTTGACAACTTCACCGGATTGATTGTTTTCCCATACCTTTTTCGCTGAAGATATGATATCAGTTTTAAGATCGGGATGGAAGCTCATTCTTAATCCGTCAATATCTCTGGATCGGGCATATGCACTTTTTACTCTTTTGGCGTACTCCTTGAGCTTTTCATTGTTGCGAAGTATGTCGGTTTTGGTCAGCCCTTTTTTGCTAATGGGAATCTCCAAACCACTGTGTGTTTTCAGGGTGAATGGGTCGGCCTGCTTTCTGACAAGCTCCCTTAAACCGTCCCTGTTGTTTTTGGCAGTTTTCCTTGACACACTGGAAGAGCCTTGCCCGATAAATGCATCGACAAACCTTGTCATCCATGTATCGAAGGTTACCCAATTCTCATCTCCGAACAGGGATGATAGGTACTCTGTCCCAATCTTCGGCCCTAATATAGAGGTACCGGGGACTTCCATATCCTTGTTCCACACGGAGATGTTGTATCCCATCTCTTCCAAGTCCCTTACGCTGTGGTATTCCCTGAGAAACTCCACGGCTCCCTCTAACCCTCTTTTCTCTATGAGGTCGTTGAACTTTTTGAAGTTACCGGCAATAAGGGTTTTCATTGTCCCGAACTGGATCAGTGGGTCAGAAGGAAACCTGTTGTGTTCTTTGAAGTGGGAGTAGGCCAATGCGGTTACATCGGTGTTTTTGAATAGGTCGTTGCCCTGACTTGTAATGGCAAGTGCTGTTGTCCATACATCCCTCATGGTCTGGTTGTTTTCCAGTTCTGGGAACACAAGTGAAGCAATATCCAAAGAGGAACTTGTAAGGAAAGAATACCATCCCAATGGGCTCGGGTTGTTCCTGTCGTGAGGTACAAGTAGCCTTTGCATTGTCATTGCTGCGATGTATTCTGCAATGTTGCTGACATTCTCATCCGAACTGTTGGTAAGGTCGAATGTTTTCAGTGACCTTTCGTGTTCGGATATGGCCCTTACGACATCATTTGTCGTTATTCTGTCAATTTGGTCGAGCCCGAGCTTCTTCATCCAATCGTCTTTGATGAACTGCCCTGTGATGATGGCTGAAGCAAGAGACCTGTCAGGTATAGGTTTGCGGTCTGCGGAGAACATGGGAACGCCTTCCATGATGGCATCCCTCATTTTGGGAGTAATAGCCATGTATGGGGCCTTGCCTATGTGCTCTATTTCAGTATACCCAACTTTTGCACCGTACTTTTTACCAATCTTGTTGGCTTCACTGACAAGTATTTTGTCGTAAAAACCTATCATGCCTTCACCGCCAACAGCAAGGTCGAGGTCAGAAAATGTGGTCACCCTGTCATCCGGGGCCTGCATTATCTTCTCTGCCATTTCCTTTCCAATGACCCTGTCGAGAGATTCACCGGCATAGTGTTCAGAGTCATCTGTTACTATACCTTTTTTGTCAACTGTCACGCTTGGTGCTTCACCTTCTTTTGGTATAATTGCCACCCTCCTACCTCCGTGCCTGTTTCTTGGGGAAAGCTCTCCTATGACGTGAATCTCTTCAATGTGTTTGCTGAGTTCATACCTTTTGTTTTGAATCTCTCCGGGAGTCCATGATATACCATCATATCCCTGCTCGGCAGCTTCACGAAGCATCCTCCTTAATGATAGACGAACCCAATCCCCTGTTTTTGGGAATGGCATCGGGGGAACAGGTTTGCCCTCCCTTGTTTCCCTTTGCCAATCGCTTTGCACTTCTTCCAAAAATAACAGCTTTTGGTTTTGCTTGTCGATTCTGTCGTTTTTTCTTATGCTTGCGATGACGTTGAGTTCACCCCAATGTCGGGATAGGTATTTGTGCCTTAATCTTCTTTGGGGCAACGTCAGCAGAAGCTCTCCGTAGTTTTCGCCTCCGGGAGCAACATATTTAGAGTATTTTGTTTCATCAACGATATTTAATCTATCTTCAGCATCATTCCAAGATTCGATAGCATCCCTTAAGTGAGAGAATTTACCCATATATTCGTCATATACGAATGCAGAATAATCACCATCTCCTTCCCGTTCAATGATAAACACACCATCTCTGTATATACCTTCTTCTTCAATTGCTACTCTTACCACGCTTTCCTCTGGAATAGGAATCAACTTCCTTTTGTCCGACTCCTCTTCCTTGTAAACATCCTGCAACTCCACCTTATTAGACTGAATCCAGTTGCCTACTTCAGACTTTGTAAGGCTTTTCTTTCCTTCAACAAACTCCGGCCATCCCATCCAGTCAAGCTCTTTTTGCTTTGCCCCATTTTTGAGCATCATAGACAACCACTGTGCAGGAGTAGCTTTTTCCTGATCTACCCTTTCAAGGGCCTGCTCTGAAGGTGAAATATAAACACCTCTCTTGTCAGTAGAGAACATCGCTGAAGGAGGTGTGGGGGTATAAGGCTCCCCGGTATCGTAGGATATGATTTGTCCTTCGGAGAACACCCTGTGCTCTGTAGCGAAGTCATTATCCCCGGAGGTTCCGAAGATAGCACCATCAAAACCGAAGTCTTTAAAAATCCTTACGGCATCCGGGTTGTCGAACAGAAGGTGGGTGTCAATAGAAAGCTGCTCAAGGGCAGTGGGAACTTCCCTCAGCAGGCTTTGGACGGAGTTGTAGAGTGGGTAAAGCTCCTGCCATGGTTCGGAGTCAATAATGTGGTGCTCAATAGCAAGGGCCAGCCTCTCAAGGGCATCATCCCCTAATTTGGCTTTAAGGTCGCTGAACTGCACGACAGAGTTGTCCGGGTCATTTATTGCAGGGTTTTGGATGTTAATATAAAACCTTTCTCCTCCTACAGCATCCGGCCCGACACCGAATGAATAGAGAGCTACGTCACCACCTTTTGTAACAGAAGAACCTTGAGGAATGTGTGTCACCTGTGGGTAACCTTCCATATCCCTGACCAATGTCCCCTTCAGCTTTTCGTATATTTGGTCTCCCTGATATTTTGCATCCGGCTTCATCTCAAGGTCGAAGTGCCTTTGGTTGGGATTTTCTCCTCTCCTTGTGTCATTGGTCATTTGCTGTGCTACCCTCAATGGAAGCCTTTTCTCCCAATCACCTACAAGAGGAAGGGAGAACTTGATGGGCTCGCCATCAATCTCGTATACACTGAAGAAGTCGGACATCTCTGGCCGGTGGTCGATATTGTTCAGGTCTGATAACACAACGGTATTGTCACCGAAGATAAGACCAACGGGGGTGAGAACACTTTCCTGCCCGTGTTCCTGACCGATAGCCACGGCCTGCTCATCCGGCATATCCCATATGAGGAAGGAGTTTTCAAGAGGCCCACCATAGCGGCCCAATACCTTCACGGGCTCGAATCCTAACTCTTTGATTTGCTTTTCGAGCTTTTCGTTCCTTTCCTTGTTTTGCTTTTCAGGTAAGGTTTTGTTCTGTGGGTTTTCGGCAGTCAATACGGCCCATTGTCTTTGCCTCAACGGAGAGTCTTCCGGGTCGGTGAACTCAAAAATATTTTTCCATTTGTCGAAATCCTTAAGAAGGTTCTCATCAATAAGGGGTCTGAGCAGCGGGTCTTTAACAATCTCGTTGATGTTGTTCTCAAGATCGTAATACCGGGCCGTGATTTTCTGGTTGTCAGGATGGGTTGTTTTCTTCTCCTGAATGTCGTTGGTAATTTCAATCCTGATTTGACGTAAAGCATCCACGGGGGATGGGCTCGGGGCACCAAACCTTCTCAGGTTGTTTGTGCTTTTCTCATCCACCGGCATTTCCCTCCAAACATCTACCCGTGGGTTCCGGGATATCTGCCTTCCAGATTTGAATTGGAACGGGGAGTACACCCCATAGTATCCTTCAGGCTCCAACACGAGGCGGGAGAACTCTGAGAGGGTTTCCATGTTCACAGGTATTTTGGCCCCCCCGAGGTTCTTTTTGGAGTAGTCCTCCATGGCCTTTGTTATCTTCGGGATGTAGTTGGATGGGTCTTCAGCCAAAGGATAGAGCCTTTCGGCAGGAACCTTAACTACATAAGCTTTGGGGCCAAGGATGGGCTCCCTGCTTCCACGTTTGGCATAATAGAATGAAGCACCTCCTACACGTCTGTCCTGACCGGTGAAAGTATTCTTACCGAATTTGGATGGGTCAATCTCTGTGATGCCGTCCTTGTCGGAGTAGTGGTAGATTGAGACATTGCCCTGCACATCGCTTCCGAGGTCTTTCCTTACGGCCTGTGTGACTTTATCTTTTGGCAAAGGCTTTTTATCTGAACTCATGGCTACCGGCATCTCGAACCCTACCGCAGATTCCCTGTTTTCAAGCTGCCTTAAGGCAAAGTCTGAGAAGTCATCCATGGCCTTTTTGTGAACCTTCGGGTTCTTGTGCCATGACTTTTCAATGATGTTTTCATTTTTGTCGGACTCAAGCCTTGCCTCTACAGTATTTGCAAGGTCGGTTCCTTCATACAGTGCAAGGCTGTAGGCGTTGATGTGGGAAATAACATCCCTGTTTGAGTTCAAAAAGCCAAGGGTGTTCTTATAGGTCTGTGGTGTTTCAGTCCAAAATCCTTTTCCTTTCCCACCACTTAAGCCCACGATGAGGTTCGGGATGATATTTACCCCGGTGGCCCTTGCTTTATCCATGGACTTGTCAACGTACTTGCTGTGGCTGTGGCCTTTGTTAAGCTTTGTTAAGATATCGTCATTGTAGGTCTCGATACCCAGTTCCACATACCTTATGTGTGCATCCCTTACGAAGTCAACAGGGAACTTTTTGTCGCTTGCAAAGTCAAGAGGTGTTGTTTGTACAATAAACCCTTCGAAATCCGGGTTGTACTCTTTGATTCTTTGGTAAAGCTCCGGGAGCATGGTGTAGTTGTCGGCCTGTCCGAAAGTCTTGTCATCAAGGTAAACCAGCCTTGCATCAAGGTTTTTAATGGCATCAATCTGCCGGAAGACTTCTTCGGCTGACAGGCTTTTAACCTTTTTGGGAACAGTACAGAATGCACATTTGTACTTGCATCCATCGCTCAGCTTAATCCGTGGGATTACTTTGGTGCCCGAGAAGTGCTGGTAATTATAGTCATGAGAGAAGTCAAGACCATACTGCTTCGAATAGTCCTCAACACTCTCGTAGAGCTTGACGTTCTTCAGCTTCTCCAATGGTTTGAAGTCTGTGTATCCACCGATTGCATATTTTTGCTGAGGGGTCTTTTTGACAATGCTCTCAATGTGTTTGGCATTTACATCCAGTGCGCTGAAGTTTACCCTGTTGTACCCGGCCTCTTTTATAAAGTTGGTGGCCTCATCCATGTTGCGGATAACGTACACATCGGTATTGGGTTCAATACCTGCTATTCGGCTGATCCATAGTGGAACCTCCCAGAAGTCAACTGTCCGGTCATATCCCGGTACCAGCCTGTAAAGATTGTCAAAGAACTGTGTGTTCTTATCCCTTTCAAGAGGTTGGTCACCATAGAGAAGGTGGGAACTGAACTGAACCAAAAGTGTCCTGTCGGAATTGTCATCCCCGGCCTCATGCCTTACCCACAGGTTTTGTCCGGTAGCTTCGTGGCTCATGTTCACAGCCTCGTTGTAGCTTCCATGGGGAGTGGTAATAGAGGAGCCCTTTGCTTGAAGGTTGACAGGAGCGGACAAAGGAGTCCTTCCCATTCCCTGACGTTTGCCCATATCGAACAGTGCGATAGCATCGTTCAATACCTCTGCAAAAGGTTTGTCCCTGTTTTGGTCTTCCCTTGCGATCTGTCTTACAAACATTGACAGACCCAAGGCTTCATCGTGGGTAAGCTCAAGGTTGGCAAGCCTTGCAGCATTAAACACTGCATTATTAAGGCCCCGATCACTCAATCCTTCGATGGCGAGGTCTCCGGCCCTGACTTCCATAATCTCAGCGGCATCCTGATGTTGTGGTGCAAGAGGAAGTTCTTCCGGGAATACCGGTTCATCCGGTACTGCGATGGCCAGCTTGCTTTGGTGAACGGTAACCTGCTGACCCGTGGGGTCGATTATTGTGATGTTTTCCCCGTCTGAGGAGACGATTTGGTGGGCTCTTGAGAGGTATGTTGCTTTTGTTCCGTAATCGACTGTTGCCGCAGCCGGTTCAACCACTCTACCACCATCTGTGCCCTCTGAGCCTCTTTCAGGGATAAGGGGTGTTGGTGCAGCCTCTCGTTCTCCGGGGTAGACACCACGAATCCGTCCTGTTCTTTCTGTATCATGTGTAGGTCGATTTTGATTAGACAAACCAATATTTGAGGTGCCAAAGAGGGCATTCATCATTGCCTCCCTTTCGGTCTTTGTTACCTTGTCAGCATTAATCTGGTTGATGTATGCCTGCATATGCTCATCCCCGGCCACGATATTCTGTGTGTTTTCGTATAGCCAATGGTCAAACTCCTTGCTTCCAACTTCAACATGGGCCGGGATAGAAGATAGTCTTTCGCCTGTAGAGGTAAGGGGTGCGTTCCTGCTTACAATCAGGTCGTGCATTTTTTCAGGCTGCTTAAGGCTTTCAGCAGATGGGCTCCTTGCCTCCATTAAAACGCTGCTTTCTGTAACAACATCCAATGGTTCCCTTTTTTCAACCTTATTGAAATCCTTTGGCAGTAGGGTAAGCTGACGGTTTGGTTCTGCATCATATGCAAATGTCACACCCTGATGAGGGTTATTTGCGTCAATTATTGTCGCATTTCTTCCATCTATTGATACCCTTGAGTCTGTGTAAAGGCTGGAAATCAATTCCGGTTCAATGATGTGTTCCGGGGTCTGTTTCGGGTAAAGCACATGGGTCATCTGTGCGGCCAGCCCTTCTGAGAAGTTAGGTATTTCGAAGCTCTCAACAGATGGTACCGAACCTATCCTTGCAGGCATAGGCACGGGTCTTGCATTGGGATCAGATACGGGTACAACCAAGGTGTTGTTGGTATCTGATACCGGAGCCGTAGCATCTCCATTTACAACGAAGAACTGCCCCATCCCTTCGAGGTTGGCAATCTCTACCCTGTTTCTTTGTTTGTTGGCTACGATGGCGGCTATTCCATCGGATACAGATGTGGCCTGCTGTCTTGCAGCATTGACCATGGCCGCATTAATTGCAATGTGACCATCGGGGTCTCTGAGGTCTTGAGCCCCACGAACCCTTCTTACTCCTGTTTCATTGGCTGTTGCCCTTTGGGCCGATGGGTCGGTACCGGGTCTTTCACCGGGGGCCCTTCTTGTTGCCCTGTGGAAGTCTTCATATGAAGCCTTATCGTTAAGTATCCCTACACGAATTTTTCCATCCCGGAACTTTTGCATAAACACAGGATCGCCCAGAGAAGAGAAAAGCCTGTCTCTCCTCACATAATTAATCTTTCCATCTTCCCTGTCAAATATAGTGTAGGCTGGTTTTCCCCTAAGACCGGAGCGTACATTTTTGAATAAAATCCTGTCATCAGACCGGAACCTTGCAGCGGTAACAGCGTTTGAGGCACTGTTCGCCATATCCTGAGCGATCTTCGCCTCCTTTTGCATTCCG
>SL_3KL_010_SEDDRAFT_10001583_pt1 | contig 20787 bp, 19 predicted proteins | sample SodLakKL_010_SED_2_FD_10381 | JGI IMG/M metagenome (IMG submission 10381) | reverse complement strand
AAGCGGAGCCGGTACCTATGGCTACAAGTGTGTCCATGTTGGATTGCAGGTTCAGCGCCTTTTTCCATGCATTTATGAAGAACTGCCTGCCGAATACAGCAACAACAGGTAAGGTAAGCACCATCATTATCAGGTTGGCATACGGGGCATGCATAAAGAACATCCCGTAAATAAAGACTGGAATGGCAAAAATAATTGCAGCTGCCATATTGTTTCTCAGTGATTTCAGTCTTATACGTTCCTTCTCCTCACCGTAGCCGTCTTTGGCAAGCGAATAACCTGTTTTTTTAAGTGCGGCGTTCAAACTGTCAAAGCCGGTTCTGGAAGGGTCGTACTCAACAAGGACACTCCCGGTTGCGTAATTGACCTGAGCTGAACTGACACCTTCCGTGCGTTTAAGCGAATTTTGAGCAGCTGCTGCACATGATGCGCAGGTCATCCCCTCTACTCTCCATGTCTCTTTGGCTGCGGACATTACAACTCCTTTGCGTTAAAACCGGCTTCCCCGATAAGTCGGGTTATTTCTGCTGCAGTTATATCATAACCTTCAACAGTGAGTGTTTTGCTCTCACTGTCAAGATCAACCTCCCATTTCTTTATTCTTTTTTCTTCTTCAAGGAATGGCCTGACTGCAGAAAGGCATCCGTTGCAGTTTATGTTGGTTTCAAATTTCATCTTTTCCATATCTTAACTTTTATTTAAACAACAAATGTGAAGTCCCATTGTTCAGGGCAAATTTAGACCGATTGCCGTTTATTCACAAAAGTTTTATCTTAGCAGTGATATCGGTTATGAATGTTGTATTATCCGAAAGGTTTAACAATCCTTCTACAGCAGCAATGTTTCAATATTGCAACAAAATTAATTAAATGAAATACATTGATCTGGAAGCTATTGCAAAGGAGCGTGAAGACTCATTCCTGAAAAGGGCTCCCCGTTTCATGATTAAGCTGCTCGGCAAAATTATCTGCCAGGAAAAGATAAATGAGCTTCTCAGCAAGTTCGAGGGAACGGAAGGTGCGGAGTTCAACAGGAGAATTTCTGAAAAGCTTAATATCAGTTTTTCCGTTGAAGGCAAGGAAAACCTGCCGTCCAGCCCCAAATGCTTTCTGGTGGCCAACCATCCTTTCGGTGTGGCTGACGGACTGGCCATAACATCTGTTGCTGCAGAAAAGTACGGACAGTTCAAATCGATAGGCAACGATGTATATTATTATATTCCAAACCTGAGAAACAACATTGTGGCCGTTAACGTTTTCGGAAAAAGCTCCAGGGTTTATATTGAAAAGGTCCTGGAGGAGCTGAAAAACTCCGACTGTCCGGTTACCCATTTTCCGGCCGGACTCGTTTCAAGGCTTCGGGGGTTCAGGGTAATGGATAAAGAGTGGCAAAAAAGTCTTATTACCAGAGCTGTATCAACAAAAAGGATTATAGTTCCGGTCTATTTTTACGGCAGGAACTCCATACTCTTTTATACCGTTTTCCTGCTGAGAAAAATATTCTTTATACGTCTGAATCTTGAACTGGCACTTTTGCCGTACGAATTTTTCCGCAAAAGCAACAAGACCATCAGGATGAAGATCGGCCGGCCAATCCCGTGGCAGAGGTTCGACAATTCAATGACCCACTATGAATGGGCACAGAAAATAAGGGAATATGTTTACAAAATGGGCAGAACAAAGGGTACTCCTCCGCCATTCTGAAAATTAATTTGGAAATAGAAATAAAAGTTTTTAATATTGCAAGAGCAAAATGAGAATAATAATGTATACAATATCTGCAACTGTACATCATCACCATCTTAACCATTCAACTGGTATGGAATGATATTGCAGTACAGATAAGTTTACGTTTTAAATAAACTAAGGCCTGCAGATCTGCAGGCCTTTTTCTTTTAATAACAACAGATCTATGTCCTTACTTAAAATTGCATTACAGAAATCAGGCAGACTAAGTGAAAAATCGCTCGAACTTTTTGCCGAAGCGGGAATAAACATTATGAACGGTAGCAGGAAGCTGGTCTCGAAAGCATCCAACTTCCCTGTCGAGATTATGTACCTTCGTGATGATGACATACCACAATATGTACATGATGGTGTTGCAGATGCCGGAATCGTAGGGGAGAATATTTTGATGGAAAAAACAAAACCCCTTGAGATTGTTGAAAGGCTCGGTTTTGCCCGCTGCAGACTTTCACTTGCAGTTGAGAAGCATTGTCAATACAACGGAACGGGATTATTTGAGGGTATGCGTATAGCAACATCATACCCCAATATCCTTGCTTCCTACCTGGAGAAAATGAAAATCAATGCAGAAATACACGAAATCAACGGCTCTGTTGAGATAGCACCCGGCATAGGACTTGCCGATGCGATATTCGATATTGTGAGCACCGGCAGTACTCTGATAAGTAACGGACTGAAGGAGGTTGAAACTGTTATGCGCTCGGAAGCGGTTTTGATCTCCGGTTCAGCTCTTACGGATGAAAAAAGGGATATACTTTCCGCGCTCCTGTTTCGCATCCGGGCAGTCAGAAGAGCAAACAACAACAAATATATACTGTTGAACGCACCAAATGAAAAGCTGGAAGAGATAGCTGAAATTTTGCCGGGAATGAAGAGCCCGACAGTTATGCCGCTTGCAATGGAAGGATGGAGCTCCGTTCATTCTGTGGTGAATGAAAACCAGTTCTGGGAGGTTATTGACAAGTTGAGAGAAGCCGGTGCACAGGGAATTCTTGTTATACCGATTGAAAAAATGGTTGTCTGAAAACATTAAAAAATTCTGCCAAATGATGCAAAAAATAATTCATCCCCCTAAGGAGACATGGGGGAGGCTTGTCGAAAGGCCGGTTATTGAGAACAGCGAACTGGAAAAACAGGTTCGTGAAATAATGATTAATGTAAGGAAAGAAGGCGACAGTATGCTGCTTAACTACAGGCGCCTGTTTGATAAATGCAATGATGATAAGCTTGCCGTTCCTTTTGAGGATATTGAAAATGCAGGAAAGCTGCTCGATCCTGAATTGAAAGATGCAATCCGCCTGGCTTCATCTAACATAGAAAAGTTCCATACAGCACAGAAGCCTTCAGATATAAAGGTAACTACCATGCCGGGTGTTGTTTGCTCAAGGAAAACCATGCCGCTCGATAGGGTAGGGCTATATGTACCGGGTGGAACGGCCCCTCTCTTCTCAACCGTTCTGATGCTTGCAATACCTGCACGCATAGCAGGGTGCAGGGAGGTTGTTATAGCCACCCCGCCCGGGAAAGACGGCAAAGTTCATCCAGCAATTCTCTATTCAGCATATATGTCGGGTATAACCACCATATTTGCTGTCGGAGGTGCTCATGCAGTTGCGGCGATGACTTTCGGTACTGAAACTGTTCCTGTTGTCGATAAGCTTTTCGGCCCGGGAAACCAGTATGTGACAATGGCAAAGCAGCTTGCATCGTTGTGGGGAACAGCTATAGACCTGCCTGCCGGTCCGTCGGAAGTCGCAATAATAGCTGACGGGGACACAATACCCGAATTTGTTTCGGCCGACATCCTTTCGCAGGCTGAACACGGAGAGGACAGTCAGGTAATACTGGCTGTAACCGAAAAGGAGATACTGCCGGCAATAAATGCTTCACTTGAAAAGCAGTTCAAATCAATGCCCCGCAGACATGAAATTGAAGGCTCCCTGAAACACAGCTATTCGCTGGTCTTCGAAAACCGGGATCTTCTCATGGAGTTCATCAATCTTTATGCTCCCGAGCACCTGATAATTGCAACATCCGACTACAGGGAACTGTCAGCCGGTGTTAGAAATGCAGGATCGGTATTTCTTGGAAGCTATACACCCGAGAGTGTCGGCGATTATGCTTCGGGAACCAACCACACACTGCCTACCAATGGTTATGCCAGAGCGTGGAGCGGCGTTTCACTTGAATCATTTCTGAAAAATATAACATTCCAGGAGGTTTCCTCGGCGGGACTTCCGCTTCTGGGGAATGCAACCGCTATAATGGCTGCAGCTGAAGAACTTGAAGCGCATAAACTTGCCGTAACTGTAAGACTCGAATATATCAAAAAAACTTTTGAAAAGCCATGGGAACCGTCAATTCACTGATAAGAACAAATGTAAGGGAGTTAAAACCCTACAGCTCGGCCAGACAGGAGTTCAAAGGAAGATACGGGATTCTGCTTGACGCAAATGAAAACCCTTATGGTTGCGGACTGAACAGGTACCCCGATCCTTTCCAGGGTGAACTCAGGGGAAAGATATCACGTTACAGCAATGTGTCCGGAGAGAAGATATTCCTCGGAAACGGGAGTGATGAAGTGATTGACCTTCTGATCAGGGCTTTCTGTGATCCGGGTAAAGACAACATAGTGGGAATGGTCCCCGGGTATGGTATGTATGAGGTGGCGGCATCAATCAATAATATTGAGTTCAGGAAGGTACTGCTGGATGAAAATTTCGGACTTGATGATGCTGCTGTGAGAATGGCTGCAGACGGTAACACTAAAATCGTATTTCTCTGTTCACCAAATAATCCCACCGGCAACCTGCTTGACAGGAACAAAATTACAGCTGTGCTCAATTCAGTAAATGCCCTTGTTGTTGTTGATGAGGCTTATATTGATTTTTCCGGCACCTGTGGAATGCTGAAAGAAATTGATAGTTTTTCCCGGCTTGTGGTTGTCAGAACCCTTTCCAAGTCGTGGGGCAGGGCCGGGATCCGCCTCGGAATGGCTTTTGCCTCTGAGGATGTGGTTAAAACACTGAACAAGATAAAGCCACCTTATAACATAAGCTCCCTGAATATGAGGGAAGCCTGCAAAACTGTCGGTAAACGGAAGCGATTTTACCGCTATCTGAACAAAATAATTAAAAACAGGGGAATCCTTTCGGAAGCTCTTGCCCGCTATCCTTTTGTTGAGAAGGTATACAATTCGGAAGCAAACTTTATACTTGTAAAGGCAAACAATGCAAAAGGTCTTTACAAACACCTTGCGGATAATGGTATCATTGTCCGTGACCGATCAGGGGAGCCGGGATGTGCAAATTGCCTTCGTATAACCGTTGGCACCGGTAAGGAAAACAGAAAACTGATCAAAGCTCTTGAAAAATATAAAAGGAAATAATTATGGAAAAGAAAAAGGCTTTATTCATTGACAGGGACGGTACGCTGATTGTTGAACCGCCGGACACTTTTCAGGTTGATTCCCTGGATAAGCTCGAGTTTATGCCGGGGGTATTCCGGAACCTTTATGAGATAAGTAAAAAGACAGATTATGAGCTGGTGATAGTTTCCAACCAGGACGGTCTTGGCACTTCCGGATATCCTGAGGAGACATTCCGTCTTGTGCAGTCAGTTATGCTGAAAGCCTTTGAAAATGAAGGAGTGGAATTTGACAATATACTGATAGACCCCACCAGGGAGGAGGAGAACAAGCCTACACGAAAGCCGGGAACCGGTATGCTTACCGGTTATATGAGAGATGATTATGATCTTTCTTCAAGTTATGTTATAGGTGACAGGATAACGGACATTGAGTTAGCCTCAAATCTCGGAGCAAAGGGGATTCTTATAGGTGATCCTGCAAGAATGCGGGAACTTGAAAGAAAGGGACTTTCAGATGACTGTGCACTTATTGCCGGACACTGGGATATGATAAGTTCATTTTTAATAAACCCTGACAGAAAAGCTTCTTACAGGAGAAAGACCGGTGAAACTGAAATATATGTGGAGGTTGAAACAGATGGCGATGGCAGGGCGGATATCAGTACCGGGCTGAACTTTTTTGACCATATGCTCGAACAGGTTGCGCGTCATTCGGGATGCAACCTTATTATAAAAGCCGAAGGCGATTTGCACAGGGACGAGCACCATACCATTGAAGACACTGCAATAACTCTTGGTGCGGCATTACGGAAAGCGCTTGGCAGCAAAAGGGGTATTGAACGCTATGGTTTCGTCCTTCCGATGGATGATTCGCTTTGCCTTACAGCAATAGATTTTGGCGGAAGAACATCCCTTTTATGGGAAGCCTCCTTTAAAAGGGAGATGATCGGGGATATGCCCACCGAGATGATCAGCCATTTCTTCCGCTCTTTTTCTGAAGAGGCGCGATGCAACCTCTATATTCACGCAAAGGGTGAAAACGAACACCATAAGTGCGAAGCCATTTTCAAGTCATTTGCACGGGCGATAATGATGGCGGTCAGAAAAGAGCCGCTGAGCGGAGACCTGCCTACAACAAAAGGATACCTGTAGTTATGAACAAGGAAAGAACTGTAATAATAAAATACAATGCCGGTAATATCTCCTCTGTTTACTTTGCGCTGCGCAGGCTGGGAGTGGAAGCCGAGATAACCGGCGATCCTTTGTCGATAAAAAAAGCGGGGAAGGTTATCTTTCCGGGTGTGGGTGAGGCTTCTTCAACCATGAAATATCTGAAGGAGAGGGGGCTTGACAGGTTAATTCCCCGGCTTACCCAGCCTGTACTGGGGATATGCCTTGGCATGCACCTGATGTGCAGAACCTCAGAGGAAGGGAATACAAAATGCATCGGAATATTTGATGCCGGTGTAAACCGTTTCGTGACGGGGAAGGTTCCCCACACGGGATGGAACAGCATAACATCCCTTAAAGGTCCTTTGTTTGAAACTACTGCCGAAAAGAGCTATTTCTATTTTGTCCACAGCTATTATGTGCCTGTTAACAATTCAACCGTTGCGGTCTGCGATCATGATATAAAATTTGCTGCGGCAATGCAGCGGAACAATTTTTTTGCCACCCAGTTTCACCCGGAAAAAAGCGGTGAGGCAGGAGAAAAAGTTTTGAAACAATTCATTGAGCTATGATTGAAATAATACCTGCAATTGATTTGATAGAAGGGAGGTGTGTCCGCCTGAGCCAGGGATCTTTTACTGAAAAGACCGTTTACCCTCGTGATCCGGTTGATATGGCTATGTGGTTTATGGATAATGGATTCCGCAGGCTTCATATGGTTGACCTGGATGGAGCAGGGCAGGGGAGAATGCAAAACCTTAACATACTGGAAAAAATTGCAGCAAAAACCTCACTTATAATTGATTACGGCGGCGGAATAAAAACAATGAAAGATGCAGAAACGGTTCTTGAAAACGGGGCTGCAATGGTCTGCCTGGGCAGCATGGCGGTGGTAAATCCGGTGGAGTTTGTGAAAGTGCTGGAAGGTATTGGAAGGGACAGGGTGATACTGGCATCTGATATAAAAAACGGGACTATAGCAGTATCGGGATGGAAAGAGGAGAGTGGCATTAATCCGGGAGATTTTTTGCGGGAAAATGTTTCAAAGGGTGTCAGAACAATTATGTGTACGGATGTTTCAAGAGACGGGATGTTTACAGGCCCGGCCGTTGACCTTTACCGCCGGCTGAAAAAAGATCTTCCGGTCACATCCATCATTGCAAGCGGCGGGGTTTCATCGGAAAGGGATATAGAAAAGCTTGATGAAATTGGTGTTTCAGGGGTAGTCGTCGGGAAGGCCTTCTATGAAAACAGGATAGGGATAAAAGAACTGAAAAAATATCTAATCTGAAAATAAGAATTATGCTTGCAAAAAGAATTGTGCCCTGTCTGGATGTAAAGGACGGGAAAGTGGTAAAAGGTGTCAATTTCAGGAATCTTCGGGATATAGGCGATCCGGTGGAGCACGGTGCTTTCTATTCATCAGCCGGAGCAGACGAGCTTGTCTACCTTGACATAACGGCGACAAATGAGAAACGTAAGTTGCTTGCGGGACTTGTAAGGAGGATAGCGGAAACTATCTCGATTCCTTTTACTGTCGGTGGTGGCATTATTGAGATAGACGATGCAGTTGTTCTCCTGGATGCAGGAGCTGACAAGATTTCCGTGAATTCCGCTGCACTGGTTGATCCCGGGTTAATTGACCGTATTGCTGCTCTTTACGGCAGCCAGTTTATTGTACTTGCCATAGATGCAAAGGAGGAGAGAGGGGTATGGAAAGTTTATGCCGGAGGTGGAACGAGGCCAACAGGCAGGGAACTTTTCTCCTGGGCAAGGGAGGTGCAGGAAAGGGGGGCAGGTGAAATACTTTTTACATCAATGAACCATGACGGCACAAAGAAAGGTTATGCATGCAAAACCCTTGCCGCTTTGTCCGATATCCTTTCGATCCCTTTGATAGCTTCCGGGGGAGCCGGAAGAAAAGAGCACTTTGCAGAAGTATTTACAAAGGGAAATGCCGATGCAGCACTTGCTGCAAGCGTATTTCACTACAGGGAGATAGAAATTGATGAACTAAAAAAAGAGCTTCATGAAAAAAATATTCCGGTCAGATTATAACCCTAAACCAGATTTTGAAAAGTGTAACGGACTGATTCCTGCAATAGTTCAGGATTCTTCGACCGGCAAGGTGCTGATGCTTGCTATGAATCCTGAGGCATTGCGCAAAACAGAAGAGTCCGGCATGGCAACTTTTTACAGCCGTTCAAGAAAGCAGCTGTGGCAAAAGGGAGAAACCAGCGGTAACTATATGTCGGTAGAAAGTATTGTAACTGATTGTGACGGGGATACATTCCTCCTGAGAGTTGTGCCGAACGGACCTGCATGCCATAAAGGAACTGAAAGCTGCTTTCCGGAAACTGACAAAGGCACCGGGGATTTTACCGGCCAGCTTGCAAAACTTATACAAAAAAGAAAGGAGGAGATGCCTGAGGGGTCTTATACAACGCGGCTTTTCAGGGAAGGTACCGGTAAGATTGCCCAAAAGGTAGGAGAGGAGTCAGTTGAGCTCATTATAGAAGCAATGAGGGGTGACCGGGAACGTTTCACGGAGGAGTACGCCGACCTTTTTTACCACCTTTTGGTACTGATGACTCAAATGGAATGCTCTCCGGATGAAGTGGTGTCGGTACTCCGTAAAAGGCACTTTAAGAAAGGAGAATAACCCGCCTTTAAATAACGTTTGAAACTTTAGAGGTAAATAACTGAACTGTCTCAGCAAAACATCGACTTTATCTGATTGACAGATACTTCAATTTATTTATGAAAACTCTGCCGGTTTTTATATATTTGTTAAAAACGCAGTTTATGAATTACCATAACACTTCGGCAGAAAAATTTATGTGAATAAAGATGGATAGATACACAAGAATAATATTTAAATATATATATATGAACATAAGATATGTTTCAGGAATTATTTTTATACTGTTGCCTCTTACCCTTCTCTCATTCTGCAACAGTTCAGAACTTCCGGAAAAGGAAGAGCTGATAATTTATTTCAATGAGAAAGCGTCACCGCTTAATGACAAATCCGATCTGGATGAGCTGGTTGAGCTGGCAGGAGGGAGGAAGCTGGTTTTGCTCGGTGAGGCAACTCATGGGACAAGTGACTTTTATTCATGGAGGGCAGCCATATCTAAAAGGCTGATAGAGGAGAAGGGATTTTCGTTTATTGCAGTTGAAGGTGATTTTGCTTCAATCTACAGGCTGAATAAATATGTAAAAGACCTTCCGGGAGCTGCCGGCTCGGCCAGGGAGGTTGTCCGCGAATTTGACAGGTGGCCACAGTGGATGTGGGCAAATGAGGATGTGGTTAAACTTGCAGAATGGATGAGGGAATACAACAGCAATCTTTCATCCGGAGAAAGGGTTGGTTTCTATGGCATGGATGTTTACGGTCAGTGGCAGGCTATGGAAGATCTTGACACTTACGCTGCCAGATACATGCCTTCTTATCATGGCAGGATTGAAGATAAGCTGATGTGTTTTGCAGCGCACTCCGACGAGTTTGAGTATGCCCGTTCGGTTGCCCGCGGGGGGCGTTCCTGCAGGGATGAGTTGGAGGGCGTTGTTGAGTTGTTAAGAAGTAATTCTGTCCGGCTCAGGGAGCAGGATGAAAGGGCATATTTTCGTGCAAAGCAGAATGCAATAGTTGTTAAAAATGCTGAGGAGTTTTACAGGCTGGCGGTAATTGATAACAATGAATCATGGAACAGCCGTGCCAAACATATGTGGTACACCGTACAGCATATAATGGATTACAGGTCACCTGACGGCAAAGGTGTTGTATGGGCGCACAATACGCATATCGGCGATTCGCGCGCAACACCAATGCATACTGAAGGGAGGGTCAATATCGGCTATCTCAGCAGGGATGATAAAGGCATTGAAAATGTACTTTCTGTAGGGTTCGGCACTTATACCGGCAGGGTTAACGCTGGCACGAACTGGGGTTCGCGGATGAATATTATGGAAATACCTCGCGGCATGGAGGGAAGCTATGAAAATATCCTGGGTTCGGTTGACATGGAGCAGTTTTACCTTATTTTCGATGAAGAAGACCGTCAGCATGAACTGCTGAAAGATTTCAGAGGCCACAGGGCTATAGGAGTTGTTTACAGTCCGGCTCATGAATCGGGAAACTATGTGCCTACTGTTCTTCCGGAACGCTATGATGCCTTTATATTCATAAGGGAAACTGAAGAGCTGAAACCTGTTGAATAGAAACAGCCTCAACTTTTTGCATAATTGGCCAAAAGAGTAATACCGTAAGCAATAGCAGCCAGCACCATTACCCAGAAAAACCCTGCTTCAACGGCAATAATAAGTGCCAGTGCCGTGCTGATAACTGAAAGACAGCCGTTTATACCCCATGCCCAGGGGACAAGTGTTTCATTTTGCACCGATAATGTTCTTAGTCCGAGAGGGAAAGGCATTCCCATAAAAAAAGCAAGGGGTGCTATCAATCCGATCGAGAAGATTATTTTCAGCAGCATTGGAAAGGTTATTGTGGATAAAATGATCTCTGTAAGGAAAATACCGTATAGAAGAATGAAAACAATAACTGCACCGCTTATTTTGACTATCTCTTTATGGCTCCCCTGCAGTCGCGATGAATAATAACTTCCCGCCCCGGAGCAAATGAGCATGGCTGACAATACGGCTGCCGCCGCATAAATGGGGCTTCCGAAATAGAGTATAAAACGCTGTATCAGCACTATCTCAACAAACATAAAACCCAATCCCAATCCGCTGAAATGCAAAACGGTAAAAGCCCTGTATCCCCCCCTCCATCCGATAAAGAAAAGGGGCAGTATTATCAGTACAACAGCTGCCAGTGTTATCTGGATAAAGGTTATTCCCACAACAAGGTAGCCTATCTCAAGAAATGGTACTGTTGACGCACCATAAAACTCAGTCAGATAAGAAAGCCTGTTCCATTTCAGAAACTGGGAAAAGTAGGGCCGGTTATCGGTTGCAGGTCTAATATTGAAATCATATTCGGAATAGAGTTTTTCAGCTTCTTCCTCACTTTCCACTATATTGTCGGCAAGCTCAAAAAATTTGTCATCCTGGAGCATGTTGTATTCTGCCCTTTCCTCTTTGGTTATGCCTGGCAGGAATAAGGGATCGAAATACATCGATGAGCTGAACTCCCTGATCTTTTCAATCTGCACATCTGTTACCGGTTTTTTTTTGAGAACGAATGTCACCGTCCCCCATCCCCTTAAAGCAAGAAGGTGCTCCTCAGGATTTACCACATCTGTGCTTCTGAGTGTATTCATAAGTGTTCCGAGCACCTTCAGGGTGTTTCTGGCGGGGTAATCCATCCATGTGGTTATGGAGATCATTCCTTTTTCTGTCAGCCTGTCCCACATGTCCATAAAAGCCTCCTGTGTTAGCAGGTACTGTTCATTAAGGGCATGTATCCCTGATGTGCCGCCGAAAGTTTCAATGGTAGGCAAAATGATCAGATCGTAGCTGCTTGTATCTGAAAGGAGGTAGCTGCGTGGCTGAAGCTTTTCCAAAATGACAGATTCATGGGAAAAGAGGGAGTCAATATCGGGTGCAAGCTCATTCTTCAACAAGTCTACCGCCACCCTGTTCTGCTCTACGGCGGTAACCGAGGAGGCCCCCTTTACTATTGAATGAGCCACGAAAAGTCCGGTTCCTGAATTGGTAACCATAACCCGTTCAGGCTTGTTTATAACATACGGCAATGCATTTGTGGTGTAATCCAGGAAATGAGTCGTGTCTTCGCGTGACCATGATACAACCGGCCCGAACCAGTCACCGTTACAGTAAATCACATCCCTCACAGGTACTTCCCCCTTGAATCTCATGCTCAGACCGGGTGCATACCTTAGCGATTTAGACCTCACTACCTGTATGTGTCCGTATGGGCTTGTTCTTTCCTTCACTATTTCAGCATCGGGAAGATCAAGTGCTTTTGAAATACTTTTGAATTCCGACAGTTTCAGTTCAGGCGGATTGAAGTATAAAACCAGTGGGAGCGCCAGGGAGGCCACGGAAATAACAGTAAATATTCCCTTTTTCTCCCGGGGAATGAGCAGTATACCTGCCATAACGGGAAATACGGCTATTACTGCGGGAAGCTGTGACGGGAAAAATGTCCAGAAGAGCAGTAGTGATGCCAGTCCGCCAATACCCGAACCAAAGAGGTCTGCAAAGTAAAGCGACCCTATCTTTTTTACGTATGCAACATATATCAGTCCTATTGCCAGTGCACCGATAAAAAAAGGAATGAAAAAAGCAAGGTATGTTAAAACGAGCGAATAGAGCTGGTCTCTGTCTACAAAAATAAGGTATGAATCGAAGGTGCCGAAAATTATTTCTGAAAGGGCAAGGATGCTGCTCATGGTCAGTCCGCATAATATCATCAGCAACGGAAGCATTACCCTTATCCTTGATATCATCCATTTACTCTTCAGCGCCAGCAGTGTGCCGCTTGCTCCGAAGCCCAGCAGTGCAACGGAAATTATCATATAGGCAAAATGGTTCCATTGCATAATGGATAGAATATGCATCAATATCAGCTGAAAAGCTATAATGGAAGCGGAAAGGAGTCCGATTGAATAGAAAAGGCGTTTTGACATCTATGAAATTATTCTTTGCGGGTGAAAGGAACAAATGTAACCGGCATGATGCTTCGGGTGGTTATTCTTTCGCCCTTCTTCTCTACCAACATCAGGTTTTGTACCATGAAGGGTGAACCCACCGGGATAACCATTTTCCCGCCGTCCTTAAGCTGTTCTACCAGCGGGGGAGGTATATATTCGGCTGCTGCGGTTACCACAATGGCGTCAAAAGGGGCATGCTCTTTCCAGCCGTAGTAGCCGTCGCCTATTTTCACCTCCAGGTTGTCATAATTCAATTCCTTAAGGAGTTTCTGTGCCGACTCACCCAGTTCGGCTATTATTTCTATTGTATAAACCTCATCCACTATTTCGGCAAGGATTGCTGCCTGGTACCCTGAACCTGTTCCTATTTCCAGCACTTTGTCACCTGCGCCGGGATTTACAAGCTGGGTCATGTAAGCAACAATGAAAGGCTGTGATATGGTTTGTCCATGTCCGATAGGGAGCGGATTATCCTCGTAAGCCCTGTTCCGCCTAACGGCAGGGACGAACAGATGACGTTCAACATTGCGCATAGCTTTTATTGTGGGACCATGGTTGATTCCCCTTGCCCTTATCTGTGTTCTTACCATAGTCTCACGCTGGCTTCTGTAATCCTGTGCCTGCACGTTGAAAACTGATACAGCTGAAAGTATCAGTAAAGCTGCCGGAATAATTAAATACGGTTTTTTCATAGTATTATATATAAATTAACTGTTCTGATGAACGATCCATGAAAGCCGGATTTTTTTCACAAAATAAAAAAACCTTCCAAAAACGCAAAGATAAATAAGTGGGATGGTTGTTAATAAAAGTTAAAAAGAGTACCCTATGCCCCATTCAACCACTTCAGCCCTCCCTTTGTGGGCTATCAGGGAAAGGTTAAGAAGTGTTCCCTTGCTTATGTAATAACGCAATCCTATTCGCTGGTAATATGGTGTCGGTGGAGTAATTTCGTGAGGGAAATAGAAACCCAGGTTGGCAACTATAACCATATTTTTGAAAATCAGTTCATGTGACAAATATGCACCCTTGCGGAGTGATTGCCACTTGCTGTATGTCATCTCCTCTCCGTTCAGCTTCTCAAAAACATACTCGTTATAAAACAGGTCGAATCCCAGCCCCAATCTCTGCAGGTGGTTGAACCGGCGGGTTGTATTCAGTGAAAAAGAGTGGACGCCGTAATTCGGCATTCCTGCATCCGGTTGCATAACTCCTCCGGTAAGGGCTATGGTTAAACCGTAATTTGTTTCTGCCGGCTCAATGTATTCTTCTATTAACCGGTGGTCGGGCGAAAATCTGTATTTCACCCCTATTGAAGTTTGCAGAACATTCAGGCCCCTGTTCGGCTTTTTATATGCACCATTGGAAAAGTGAACCAGTCCTGCCCCCGCCCTGAGACTTAAATGGTCGTTCAGGTTGTAGGTAAAAAAATAAGCCAGGTTGAAGTAGAGGTTGATATTTGTGCTCACCGCCACATTCAAAGGATTGGTATCACTGTCGTATACTCTGTTGAAGTGTCCCAGCCCGAGTGCCAGCTTAAAACCGGAAGAGAAATTCGTGCCGCGTGTCAGTCTTATATCAGTGTATCCGAAAAGTGAAGATGCCTGTCCCAGTGCATCATGCCCCAGGTTGATACGAGAGAAGCCTGCCCCGAGAGAAGGGTAGTTGTAAAGCTGTTCCCATTGCTCCCTGCCGGTCTTTTCTCTTCCGACATTCAGCTCGAACCATGGTAACCCGTAAGAGGAGAAAACCCTCAGATCACTACGGTGTGCCCAAACACCTCCGTAGTGCATAACAGGTTGAATATAAAGGTTGCGGAAAAACCCCGGGTCTCTTTCCTCTTCAGCAAAAGCATTAAAAACCGGAATCAACAGGAGAGATGTCATTAAAGCTATTTTACCAGTAATTGCTCTCATAACCTTAAAAGCCAAATTAAAAAAGGGGTGGATCATAAGCTTGTTATTTCCGGGCTTACGATTCACCCCCCATTTCTTAAGGGTGATGCCGGAACAGTATTCCTGCGTCCCGGTAACAAATCATTTTGCTAATCAAAGAATCTGATCGATTTTTCTATCAGCTGCAATGCTTCTCTCAGTTGCTCTTCATTTATCACAAGGGGAGGTGCGAACCTGATAATGTGTCCGTGTGTGGGTTTGGCAAGCACTCCGTGCTCACTCATCTTCAGGCATACATCCATTGCTGTTTTTCCGTTTTTTGGCTTAACAACCACCGCATTAAGAAGTCCTTTTCCCCTCACAATTTCAATCATTTCCGAATCGATCTTTTTCAGTTCATCCCTGAATATTTTCCCAAGCCTTTCAGCTTTTTCGGCAAGATTTTCTTCCTTTATAACTTCAAGTGCCGCAATTGCAACCTTTGCCGCAATCGGATTTCCTCCGTATGTAGAGCCGTGTTCTCCGGGTTTTATCGTAAGCATAATATCGTCGTCGGCAAGAACTGCAGAAACAGGAAATACTCCGCCAGACAAGGCTTTGCCCAGTATAAGGATGTCGGGACGGACATCTTCGTGATCGCATGCAAGCAATTTCCCTGTACGTGCCAGGCCTGTCTGCACTTCATCATCAATNAAAAGTACATTGTTTTTTTTGCAAAGCTCCGAAGCTTTTTTCAGGTAGCCGTCATCCGGCACATAAACTCCGGCTTCTCCCTGGATGGGCTCTAAAAGGAATCCTGCAACATTGGGGTCTTTCAGCTCCTTTTCAAGAGCGTCAATGTTATTATAGGGAACCTTAACAAATCCGGGAGTGTATGGACTGTAGTCCTTTCTGGCATCCGGGTCTGTTGACATGGATACTGCAGCTATAGTACGTCCGTGAAAATTATTTTCGCAGACAATGATTTTTGCCTTTCCTTCTTCAATACCTTTCTTTTTATAGGCCCATTTACGGCAAAGCTTAAGAGCTGTTTCAACTCCTTCAACCCCTGTATTCATGGGCAGCACCTTGTCAAAACCAAAGTATTTGGTGATATACTCCTCAAATTCACCCAGGCAGCTGTTGTGAAAAGCCCTGGAAGTCAATGTAAGTCTGGCGGCCTGTTCATTGAGGGCACCGATAATTTTAGGATGGCAGTGCCCCTGGTTTACAGCCGAGTAGGCAGAAAGAAAATCGAAATAGCGTTTACCTTCAACATCCCAGAGAAATACTCCTTCGCCGCGTTCGAGTACGACAGGGATAGGGTGGTAGTTATGTGCACCAAATTTTTCTTCGCGCTTGATATAATCTTCTGTTTTCATCTTTGCCATAATCTTGTATATTTTAGAATTCAAAAATTTATATATAGTTGTTTTTCCTCTTTTGGCTCTGTAAAAAGCCTGCATTACTTTTCCAAATTTAACCATTTAAAATATTTAAACAAAGGTGAGGGCTCTTTTGTAATAATTGCATATTTTCATAAAGGCAAATAAATTTTTGAAATAAATAACAAAAGCTATATGAAAGAAGAAATTTATCCCATCCATCCACTATTGCAAAAACGCCGCAGTCCCGTAGCTTTTTCAACCCGTACGGTTGAGGAGGAGAAGTTAATAAGGCTGTTCAGGGCAGCGCAGTGGGCACCGTCAAGTTCTAATGAGCAACCATGGCGGTTTATTTATGCATCAGCCGGTAACCGTGAGGAATTCGGACGAATGTTTGAAACACTGGCGGATGGGAACAAGAAATGGGTTAAAAATGTTCCGCTTCTCATCTTAAGCATTGCAAAAAAAGAGACTTCCAGGGGATCTGCAAACTATTATGCGCGTCATGATGTAGGACTTGCAGTGGGAAGTCTAATAGTTCAGGCTATGGATATGGGACTTTATGTGCATCAGATGGGAGGGTTCAGAAAGAAAGATGCCGCGGAGGTTCTTGGAATACCTGAAGAATACGAACCGGTTGCCATGATTGCCGTCGGCTACCCGGGTGATCCCGAAGAGTTGTCAGCCGACCTAAAAGAGAGGGAAAAAGCGGAAAGGACAAGAAAACCCCTTGAGCGGATTGTATTCAGGGGTAAATGGGATGAACACCACACCTGAGACCGTTTTCACGGGGACTCTCTTAAATCTTCTTCAAATATAGTGTAAATGGGATGGGTGTCACCACTGAAAAAATACTATCTTAAGGAATGGCTTACACTTATTCTATTTTAAGCTGGCCTTCACGCAGTGCCTTGATGAACCTTGCCCATGCAACAGGATTGAGTATGTTGGTAGGAGGTAACTGACCTGCATATATTGTGCGGTTGTGGTGCTGCCTCATGGCATGCCTGAAACTGGCTGCAGGATCCGCACCATCATCCATCTCTATCCAGAGTTTTATAAGTGCAATATTGGCCATTGCCCTGTCATAGTCATCCATCGGCAGGTCCAGGGCCAGGAAAACCTCCTTGAATTCCTCGTAATCTTTCCAGGGGAAAATTGTTACCTCCTCTATCAAAATTGTGTCTTTCTCCAAAGTGACGTCAACCGGGTAATGTATTACATCAATTTTGTCAGGTATAACAATCTGCCTGGTCTTGAAACCCATTGAGGAGACCTGTATGGTGTCGTTCGGATAACCGATAAATGAGAACATCCCTCTCCTGTCTGATACCGTTCCCTTTTGCCTGTTTACTACAATAATGTGTGCAAAGGGGAGGGGGTTCCTCGCTTCGTCACGGACAATGCCGCTGACCTGAACCGGATCCTGGGCTTGCAGCTCAGAGGACATGAATTTCCCAAAGAAGAGAAGAAAAATAAGTGAAGTGTATATTATGTTTTTTGTTCGCGGCATTAATAGAATTTTTCAGTATTTGCTGACAATAATTCACCCGTCCGTATTTTCGGACTGCAAAATAAGCTTATTTTTGTATATATTAAAACTGATTTTTAACTAAAAAGTTATGTTTACTGTAAAAATAATATAAACAACATAANATGGTAAAGCAAACCGAAATTACCTTACCCCCTTTCGGAAGGGGGTATCACCTTATAACCGGATTAATAAAACAGAAACTGCCTCCACTGCCGGATAAAGGAATGGTGAATCTTTTCATAAAACACACTTCGGCTGCACTGACACTGAATGAGAATGCCGATCCCGCTGTGCTTCAGGACATGGAATATATAATGAACAGTGTTGTTCCCGAAAAAGATAACAACTATATTCATACTGCAGAAGGGGCAGACGACATGCCAGCCCATGCAAAAACCAGTATGACGGGTGTTTCGGTTACAATACCGGTAACCGGCGGGCAGCTCAATCTTGGAACATGGCAGGGGATATACCTTTGCGAGTTCCGCAACCGGGGCGGCAGCCGGAAGATAGTTGCTACGGTTTACGGTTAGTCTTCACATTCCGGATTACATGTAAAATGACAGACACAAACCGGCCTGCAATGTTACTTTCTGAATATTAAACCCCTTCGTGTTCGGTCCTTTTTATTATCTCATCCTGCAAAGTCTCCCCAAGATCGTTGAAATAATCGGAATAACCTGCAACACGCACTATCAGGTCGCGGTATTTTTCAGGGTTTTCCTTTGCATCGCTGAGTGTTTTGGCGTCGGTTACATTAAACTGGATATGGTGGCCGTCAAGCCTGAAATATGTCCTTACCAGTGACACCATCTTTTTTTTGCTGTCGCTGTTAGAGAAAAAGGCAGGGGAGAACTTCTGGTTCAGAAGTGTACCTCCTGTTCTTATGTGGTCTATTTTGGCTGCTGAATTGATAACTGCTGTAGGACCTTTTGTGTCGGCACCCTGCACCGGACTTATACCTTCGCTCAGGGACTCTCCGGCCAACCTGCCGTCGGGCATTGCTCCCGTTACGCTGCCGAAATAAATATGACAGGTTGTAGGAAGGAGATTTATCCTGAAGGTGCCTCCGCAGGAGGATTTCTTTCCGTTTATTGCATTGTAAAAACTGTTGAAGACCATTACAGCAAACCGGTCGGCATAATCGTCGTTGTTCCCCCATTTGGGAGTATTGTAGACAAGGTCGTGCCGCAGTTTTTCATGTTTTTTAAAGTTGGCTTTCAGGGCTTTTATCATTTCATTCATTGAAACCGTCTTCTCATCAAAAACGTTCTTATGGAGGGAAGCCAGGTTGTCTGTCAAACTTCCCAGTCCGACCCCCTGTACATACCTCGTGTTGTATCGCGCACCCCCCGAATTGTAATCCCTGCCTTTCCGGATACAATCTTCGGTTATAACTGAAAGAAGAGGAGCAGGCATGTATGACGAATAAAGCTTTTCTATTATGTTGTTCCCTTCCGTTTTTATACCTGTAAAATACCTTAGTTGATTTTCAAATGCATCGTAAAGATCGTCAAAAGTCCTGAAGGAACCGGGATCTCCGCTTTTCACCCCGATTTCCTTGCCGGTTGAAGGGTCAGTGCCGTTATTGAGGGTTATCTCAAGGACTTTGTTCAGGTTGAAGTAACCTGTGAGTATATATGCTTCGGTTCCGAAAGCCCCGGTTTCCACGCATCCGCTTGCTCCGCCGTTGCGTGCGTCTGTTATGGATTTTCCCTGTCCGAGCAGTTGCTGAATAATTGCATCAGTGTTAAAAAATGAGGGCTGGCCGAAACCGGTTTTTACTATATCGAGAGCTCTTTTAACGAACCTGTCAGGATTCTTTTTGCTTACCTGCACCATTGTGCCGGGCTGAATGAGACGCATTTCCTCTATGACATCCAGTATAAGATAAGTGAGTTCATTTACCGCATCACTTCCGTCTTCATTTACACCCCCCAGGTTAATCAGTGTGAAGTCTGAATAGGTGCTGCTTTCCTGTGCCGTTACTCCGGTTTTCGGAGGGGAGGGGTGGTTGTTGAACTTGATCCAGAAAGCCTGGAGAAGCTCCTTTGCCCTTTCTTTTGTAAGTGTCCCAGAATCTATCCCTTCCCGGTAAAAGGGGTACAGGTGCCGATCAAGTCTGCCGGGATTAAATGAATCCCACGGATTGAGCTCTGTAATAACCCCAAGGTGTATAAACCAGTAATGCTGCAACGCTTCATGGAATGTTGACGGTGCCCCGGCCGGCACTCTTTTGCAGATAATGGCCATTTCATGAAGCTCCTCTGCCCTGGCAGGGTCTTTTTCCTTTTCGGAAAGATTTTCTATTTCGGATGCGTAACGGAAGGCATATTCCATTAGAGCCAATGCAGCAATATCCATTGCTTTAAGTTCTTCACGCTTTTCAAATGCAAGGGGGTCGTTGTGAAAGTCAAGCCGGGAAAGTGCCTCATGGATCTCTTCCCTGTAATCGCGCATACCTTTAAGGAAAACATTTTTTCCGGCAACGGTATGACCTGGAGCACGCTGCTCCATGAACTCTGTGAAAACACCCGCACGGTAAGCTTCAACCCACCTGTTACTCATATTTCCGAATATCCTGTCCCTTTGTGTCCGTCCTTCCCAGAAAGGGATTACAGTTCCTTCGTAGACTTGTTTGAACTCGTTATCCACACTGAAAGAGACTTTTTTCCTTGTATCGATTATATCCAGGTCTTCCAGGGAGTGAAGACATATTTCGGGGTAAGTAGGTACTGCTTTTGGTGACGGACCGCGTTCACCTGCTATAAGCTCCCCGGGATTTATGCATATGGTTTTGTTTGACAAGATATATCTGAAGCACAAAGCTCTTTGGACAGCCCTGGAGTACTTTTCATGATCCCCAATGCTGTAAAAAGATGTGACAAGTGAAGCCCTTTCAGCTGAAAGTGAATACGGGGCTTCAAGGCTTTCTTTTCTGAGTTTTCTGATCCTGCTGTTCATAACTATCCTTTAACTGTAAACGTATTATATCTAACCTCCTATTGTGACATCAGGAAAACTTTCCAGGAAAAAATCCATGATCTTCACTGCTTTGCTTATGTCATA
>SL_3KL_010_SEDDRAFT_10001582_pt1 | contig 20793 bp, 21 predicted proteins | sample SodLakKL_010_SED_2_FD_10381 | JGI IMG/M metagenome (IMG submission 10381) | reverse complement strand
GCTGGCATCATATAAATTCCCCTTTTATAAAATAAGGGATCAACCGTTGTACTTATTGATTGCATTTCATCTGTAGTACCATGTGCGCGATCTATTCTACTATCAAGTTCATTATAACGTATAATGCGCATAGCATTATAATGTGAAGTAAAATGATAAATTTCTTCAATGTCACTAATATCTATATTTCTAACATCGCTAACTAATTTAGCTCTCATTAAAATTACTTATTTTTCTGTGGTAATTCAAATCTTCCTCCTATAATACCAAATTTTATTAATTGATCTTCTGTAAATATAAAAAATTTACATCCTTTATTTTTTGCCCATTCATTAATAGCAGCAAATTTAGCTTCATTAATTATATATTCCTTTGCTGATCTATTAAATGCCTTTATTTCTTTAAGTGATGCATTTTGTTTTGGCGGCATTGGTTTTTTTAATTTGTGTTTAGGTTTAACCTCTATAAACCATTTTTCTATATTACCTCCTCCTTTATCTATTTCTACCCAAAAATCTGTATTATAATTTTTCACAACCCAATTTTTTGGATTATTAGGATCTAGACCTAATTTTTTACATTCATCAAGCTTAGAAATTCTATCGTAATACGGAATTTTAACTGGTTCAGAAGACCATCTTCTAATGGAAGGAGAAAAATCACACCATTTACAAAAACTATATTCCCAAGAACTTCTGTATACTATTAAATTTGGATCACCAATATACTTATCTGTGTTCTTTGGTTTATAATAACCTTGTTTAGTCCGGGCTGTCTCGGACATATTAGGTTTGTGCCACTTTTTATATGATTGATTATAAGCCATAATATATGATTATATTCTAATTATATATTATAGTTTTTATATACTGTATATATTGGTTTGGGATATAGATATTTTTAATGATTTAGGCATATTCCCATGTAGTTTACGCCAACCTTTTGCAAACCCATTTTTTATAATTTGTGTAATATAAGCAAATGCATTACTACTTTTTTCTGGATTATATCCTCTCCAATATAAATAACAATCCATTATAGCAAATTGTATACAATCTTCTCTATCTTCTTCATAGAGATATTTAAATTTTCTTGAAAATTTATTAGACATTAAAATGAACATATCTAAAGCTTCTTTAGTAAGTTCATTTTGATTTTTTGATTTTATTAATTCCTTTCTTAGATCTGCATTTTTTACTATCATATTTAACAAATATTTAACAATTTATATTTTTTTATTAGAAATTAAATTATTATTTTTATTTTGTATAGAAGGACTTTTTATTAAAATAATAATTTAAATAAATCTTTTATATTAATATGACATAATAAATAAAAGTTTTAAAAAAAATCAAAAAAATTAATTAGGATATAATTCTAATCTATTAGTTTCTTTAATAATTTGATTTTGTAATGATTTTAAAATTTCATCTTGTTTTCTAAGCTGCTCTTTATGAATAGATAATTGATTATCTATCTCCGGAATTTTTTCTTCTAAATATTGATTTAATTCTTTATATTCATTTTTAACATGTTCAATTTTATTTATATAATCTGGTTTAATTATAAAAAAGTCTATTGCAATATATGAAAAAATTGATATAACAACTAAAAATATTAAAATTGATTGAAGAGAATGCCAGCATCTATTAAGTTTACTTTTTATTTTACTTTTCATTTAATTTTTTTATTTTATTTAATAGTATCTCTTTTTCTCANACCTATATCAATAATATCTATATCATTTTCTTTTTCTATCCTTTCATTTATATTTGGACCATATGCACGTGATAATTTTTCAAATGACTCATTTAATAAAAGTAACTTTTCTATAATTAAATCAGTATTATGATCACCAGAACTTAAAATCATATCAATTTTTCTATTTGTTGTTATGTTTAATTCTATAATAAGAGTATGTAAATCGGTTAAATAATTTAAAACTTCTCTATTATGTTGAGATTGTTCAACTTTATATACTTCAAAATGATTAATAAGTTCATAAGTTAACTCAATACCGGTTTCCATTTTCTTTAATTCTAACATTTGAGTGTCATAAACCCTTTTAGAAAAAACAAAATAAGATACTGCTACTAATACAGCAAATACTAGTATATACTTTAACATAGTGGGTGTTTTTTCCCAAAATTTACCCAAATTATTATTAATGGAAATTATTGCCATTCATTTAACATAACTTTACCTTAAGATCTTATTTTTATTTAAACAGATAAAGTCTTTAAAAGTGCTTTTGGTATTGTATCTGTTTCTGGGTTTGATGTATTATAACCTCTAATAATTCTCACAGGCTCTGCATCACCGAGAGCTTCTGTATAATCAACAACGTTAAGATGAACATTTTCTATAGCTTCACCTGTTCCTTCATCGATAATTACTCCTTCTACATAATTATCTAAATTAGCAAAGGAATCTACATTTTCAAGTATTCTTATTTGATTTTTAGGTAACATATTTGTTTGTCCTTCAACCATTATATTAATTGGCTCATTATCTTTTGCTTTTTGCCAATTAGAATACATAACATAACAGTCATTCATTTTTACCGGTATTGTGTTCATATAAATACCACACTTAACCCATTGTTCAAAAAGAACCTTTTGAGTTTTGGAATCAAATTTAAATGGCGGTTTAGTAGTTGCTTTAGCTTTTGCGCCTATAACTTTAACTTTATTTGGTTTTGCTTTATGGGTTGAACCTTGTATCTGAATAATAAAATCTCCATCGCCTGTTTGACCAATAATATATCCTTTTTGTTTATCAAACATAACGGTGTCACCTATCTGTGCGTTTTCATTTAAATACTTAGTACTAGCAGATTCAAATGTTATTTCTCTTTTTCCTAATTTTAATTCTTCAAGACCTATATTTAATATATTAGTTACATATTTTAGTAATTGATCTCTTTGATAAGGATTTAATGGAGTTGAACCTGCTTCCCTATTTGCCAATATAAGAACATTTCCATCCGCATCAGTAATTGCACCATCGTATTTTAATGGTAATTTAATATCTTTTAAAAAATCTAAATTATCCTTAGAATATATTTCGTTTAAAGATTTTTTCTTCATATTATTTATAAAATTATTTTCTTTTCTTTAGGAATACTTTTCTTGATCTTTTCTTTGGTTTTTCAGTTAAATCTTGATTAACAGAAGGTTCTTCAGCACTTTCTTCTACATCTTCTTCTTCATCTTCATCTTTCTTCTTTTTATCCTCTTCATCATCTACATCTGCTTCTTCCTCTTCTTCATAATCTTCAGCTTCTTCTTCCTGTTCACCTTTATCTCTTTTAATTTCAGCTTCTTCAGCATCTGCATCTGCNTCAATTTCATCTGCTCCTAAATCAATACTCGGTGCATCACCTAAAAGCTGAGTATCTTCATCATCAAAGGTTACTGCATCAGCAGGTTTATCTTCTACGTCCTCTCCACCTACTTCTGTTCCAGCTTCTTCTTTACCTTCATCATCCTTTAAATCTTGTACCGCTTCATCGGGAATTGGAACAGTATATTTTTTTCCATGTACATCTATTGTAACAGAAATATTTTCATTAATATCGGCACTTGGGCGAGTATATGATTCGACTCTATTTAAATAATCTTTATATTCTTCTTTTACTTCTTTCAATTCATCTTGAAGTGCTTCAACAACTTGTTCATTTATTTCTTTACCATAAGCACTTGTTGCGAATTCATTTATTTTTTGTTCTAAATTTTCAATATATTCATTATAATCTTTCTTTGTTTCATTGATTGAAGATATAATTTTATCTTCGTCAGGCAAAAGACTTCTAAAAGTTTTTGATATATCAAAACGAAGATGTTCCATCATAATATTTTTTGCCTGGATAGGATTTATATTACGATAAAACGTTCTTTTACCCATTTCAGGATTTGTTATTGTTATAAAAACATTATCTCTTAATTTAAATACATCTGCTGAATAATCCTCATTTTCTTTTAAATAAACCCTTTTAACAAAATTGATTTCTGCTATATTTTCAAAATTTTCATTTAGAGTTTTTATAGTTCTATAAAAATCAGATTTTTGATTTCCAGCCCATTGTGTACTTTCAAAAGTATTATTAAACTGTTCTTGACTATATTTATAATTATTTATAATAATTTCTTCTGGACTAATAACAGCTTTATCATTTTTACCATAATAATACTTTATATTATTATCAGTAATATATACGTTTGAATCATTAATTGTTTCACAAAGTGAAACAAATTCTTTATCAAGTTTTGACTTATATTCTTCTTTAAGCTTATTTATATTATTTCCTTTTTTAATATAAAATGAACCTTTTACATTAAATATGGCTTCATTTTCACCAATATACATAACAGGTGAATATATTTTTTCTATATCACATTCCCCATTAGCGTATTCAAGTTGTAAATCTTTAGCATCTAAAGATACCAATGAAACTATATCTCTTACAAAAGGATCATAAGTAAATTTAATAAGAGTTTCTTTTAATTGACTTTTTGTTTGTTCATTTTTGTTTGCTAAATAATTATTAACAACATCTTCGATTAAAGGAACTAAATAATTGCTCTTTGTTGTTTTCATTGTTTCAAGTATCTTAACAATGTCAACATCTGTTTTATAATTTTCAACCCTATTTTTAATATCTTGAATAGCATTGCCTACTTGTGGAAAATAGCTAAATGATTGTAAAGCAGTTGTAAATTGTTCATAAAGCAATACTTCACTTACATCATTGTCAATGTAATCTTTGTATTTTTCTAGAATTTGAGAAATTCCTTTATTTTCTTGATTTGAAAGAGCATTAATAGAGTCTCTTACACCTAAATTATTAAGTGTATAAAGTCTTTTTTGATTTTTAACCCACTCTCTTGCTTCTTTATCTTTTGTTTTTGAAAGTTTTTCGAAAAGATCCTCAAGTGTGACCTTCTCTATTTGATACTTAGCTTCCGGTGTAACATTATTATAAATAGTTGAAGTAAGTGTATTAATTGTACTTTCACAAAGAGCCTTTACTTGCTCAGAATTCGTTTTGGTTTTTAATAGATTAATTTTCTCAATCATTATCATTCAGTTTATTTTGAATATGAGTATACTTTTTTCTATATATTTATGATTTTTATTAAATTTTAGACAATTTTAATATTATTTAACACGCCGTATACATCTTTGTTAACACTATTAGCAATCTGTACATCTATTGTTTTATAATGAACTGTTCCAGGGAAATATATAGACCCATCTATTTCAAAAGAATCTAATTTATTATGTTTTATGATTGCCCACATAGAGTTATCGGGTGAATATTGTAAATTTCCGTCATCATCTATCATTTCTAATTCCACATTTATAGATGCATCACTTAATGCAGTATAAAAATAACCTTCATCAAATATTTGAAAGGAACTTGGTAATATTTCTCCAGTGGATAAATCCGGAATAATTTTTACAAGAGGTTCTCTTGAAATTGATATTGGATCTACTGAATTTTTTCTTTCATCCCATAATATTGTGGGTTGTTTAAATTCAGTAAAATTGTCTGGGATATTCCAAATATAAAATTCTTTGTTTGGATAATGTAATTCTATTTTATTACGTACATCAGTTCCATGATCTAACCAATAAATATTAACATTATTTAAAGTAGCACCTTCTTTTATGTACTTCCATTCAATCCATAAAGGTACATTTTTAGGAATAATTGAATTATCAACCGGTGAACTAATAATAAAATCACTCCTAATACTTACATCTTTAATTTCTCCGTAATCCTTTTGATCTTTTTTATATAAATTAACACCAAATGATTTAATATTATTATCTGCTAACATTTCTGTTGTTGGATCAAATACAGGTTGATATGTTTCAACTTCAATATTAAAATTAAGCTTTACTTTCATTTCAGGTTCATGGGAGTATCTAATCATTTTATCTATTCTTGTTTCTGCAGGAAATCCAGCAGTACAACCTATCCTCATACCTTTATAATAAACATAAAAAGTAATTGTTTTATAAAATACTTCTCTTATTTCTTGTTCAATTTTCATAGCAGAAAGTTCTTTATCTATCCACATTTCTGCTTCAAAACTTGTTGAAAGAGGAATTGAATATAGGTAAGAAACATATGAATTTAATTGTCCCTCTTCTTCTTTTACATATTTACCTTGTATATATCTTGTTGTTATTCTTTGTTCATCTATAGGAGATCCTTTATAGGTTATAACACCTCTTGGTATTCTATCAAATTGACCATCAACAGGACGTGGAGGTAAACAAGTACCATAATGAGTATAAAGATCTTGTAAAAGTCTTTGATCTCCAGATTGGTTATAAAACCATGGTACTTTTACAGTTTCAATATCGTCGTCACCCCAAACTTGTTCATATTGAATATGATTATTTAGAACATTAAGTAAACCAGCTATAACAGCCCTCATCAAAACATTTTCATTATTATAGCGAATAAATAGGCTCATAGATATATCGATATTTTATTTATATATAAAGATCTTAATAAATATATATATTTATTCGCTAACTATTTTTAGTCTCTGAATAAATTCAACAGGAAATGCTTTTCTGTTTCTATGAATTAAATCTACAAGTGATGCATCAAGAATATAAGTTATAGCCCAATCATTTTCATTTCTAACTGTTCTACCTGTTCCCTGTAGTAAATTTAGAATTGTTTTCCATTGGTACCAATCTGAATTAATTTTCATTTTTATTTTAACAAATTGATCTCCCAAAGAAAGATAAGGTACCTTTGCAAAAATAGCAAATCTACTCCATTCATCCTTTAAATCTAAACCCTCTAATAGAGAAGGGCCCATTAATATCTTAGATTTATCTTTTTTTAATATTTCTAATACTTTTCTTTTTTCATTTGTACCCGAATATACTAATATTCTTTTTTTATTTTTTGGTGAAAGATTATTATGAATCTTCATCGTAAGATTATATGATACGGTATGTATTATTCCATTTTCATTTTCATGTTTATCAAGTATTTCATTTATTTTGTCATATAACCAAGGAAGATTATTATCTATTTGTTTATATGACATTCTTCTTTTATTATAAAAATAAATTGGGGATTTTGAAAAATCAAAGGAATTTTTTACTTTTATATATTTTGCATTTTTTAACGCTATATTTTTTAAATATACTTTTGGATCAGAAAAGGTTGCACTCATAAATATTGTAAAATCTGACCACTTATGAAAATATTTATGTATTAAATAATTTTCTTCTAAGCAATTAAATACTATTTCTTCGTCTCCTTGTGGATTTTTAATTATATTTCGAGTTGATGTTTTTTCTATTATTTCTATATAATCTTCAATTTTACAATGAAAATCCTTTAGCCAATCACAAAGCATTGATATTTCTCTCCATTTTTTTGGTGGTGGAGAATCAGGATATTCTTTTTCTATTTTTGATTTAAATATTTCAATAGAGGGTTTAATACTTTCAAGCTCAATTTTAATTTGTGAAAGTAATACTAATAATTTATCTTGATTTTCTTGTTTCCATATTTCTGAAATGCTTTCTTTTATGTTTAAATAAGATTTTGTATGATCATTTACTTTATTTACCTTAAAAAAATCTTTTAATTTTTCTATTTTTTCTAAAGTTATTTCATTAAAACGAGGTGAATAATGATTTTGTACAATATCAAGTATTTTATGGGCTTCATCGCAAATAAGAAAATCTCTTGGCGGAAAAATTTGTTCCTTTTTTGAAAGATGTAAATTTACATAATTCATCATAACAAGCCAATAGGCATAATTAAGAAGAGAAGTTTCAGATTCAGCAGCTTTATCTCTTGCTATAAAATATGGACATTCATAATAACAACCCATTTTTCTTGGTTGTATTCCTCTTATTTTACATGTACCCAGAGAATGTTTTTCCATATTATCTATACATGTATAATTATCTATACCTTTAACAGAACCCCAATTAAAATAAAAGTTTTTAAAATCTTTTTCATATTGATCTTGAAGAGTTATATCTGATGCTATTAAATAACCCTTTTTATTTTTTTGATTTAATATCCAAGATACACACATGGCAATAAGAGATTTACCACTTCCTACAGGAGAGTCTAATATAACATATTTATATTTTCCTTCAAAATACGTTTGTATTATTTGTATGATGGCTTCTTTTTGTCCTCTTCTCCATTTAAATTTAGAAGGCATAAAAGAATCCTGGAATTCATTTATTAAATTTTCAATTTGTGCAATATTCATATTAGTTGTATTAAAAAAGAGAGCTTAAGTTTTAAGCTCTCTTTAATATTTTGTTTATTTTCTTACTTATATTAATTTTCTGTGTTTTAACGTTGATGCTAAATCAGTTGCATCTTTATAATCATGTTTTAAAACATCATAAGCATCTACATATTTTTGAAAATCCTCTAAAGATAATCCTTTTAATAAAGCGTTTCCTATCTTATCCCGAGTTCCAGCCCAATTATATCCTTTTTTAATATCTTTAATATTTTTTTCAATAGCATTTTCAAAATTATCAATTAATTGTTTTTTCATTTTTTTAACCTCTTGTTCTAATCCCATTTCTAATCTTGGCTCTTTAAGTTTTCCGTATTTTTCTTTACGTGCCTTTTGAGCGGGCGTTAATTTGTCCATCCAAGTATCATCGGTTGCTAAGGGATCAACATCTTTATATACATAATCTGATCTTTTTCTTCTTTTTTCTCTTCTTTGCATATCAATTTCTATTGCTTGCGCATCAATTACATTTACATGTTTAATAAAACTATCTAGTTCCGATCGGCGAATTTCTTTTAATAAACCTAAACGTTTAAATTTATATCCCGGACTTGGTTTATTTTTAAGAATCCAATCTCTTGTTAAATGTTTATCATAAATTTGATACTTACGAGGTGTCTCTCTCTTAATCATATATCTCCACCCATCTTCTTTAGTTTTAAGAAAAACTACTCTTATGTCATCATTATCAAAAATTTTCTTAATTTCAATTGAATCCGTGAAATTGATATCGATTAAATTTGATTCTCTTCCAATCATTATTCCTCCTTTTAATAATATTTGAATCCAATCTTTGGGTAAATCAAATTTTTTAAGGGTTCCAAGATCTTCATTTAAAGACTGAGATAAATATTCATTTAAGGTTTTTGGTACAAGTTCCATATTTTTCTTATTATTTTTATTTATATATCTTCTATTATTAATAGATTCTGCATACATTGCTTGTTTCCATTGTAAAGGTTTTCTCTTCTTAGATTTAAAATAACCTGATGGTTTAGAAGTTAACCTTTTAGCTTTTTCAAGAGGAGACATAATATGGTCTTTTGCTAACTCTTCGGGTGATCGTTCAGCAGACCCAACATAATCTTTAAGAGGTATTAATTCAGAACCCTTTGCTCCTTTCCAACTAAACATATGTTTAGGCTTATAATCAATGTCAGTTTTATCTTCTTCAGTTATTATTTCTATTCTCCATTCTGGATCAGACAATAAATTTAAATCTTTTTCCTTTTCCTTTTTATACGTTTCTTCAATATCACCTAAGACTTTTCTCATTTTATTTTTTGGAGGATATTCCCAAAAGGAAATAATTTTGCGATTAACCCATAATCTACCAGAATATTTAAAAAAAGTTCTATCTCTGCCTTGAACAATACCAAAATGTATATTGCCTGATGCACTGATAAGCATTTTTCCGTCAAAATAACCAAAGGCGTATGCATCAGTATCAGAAAAATGAAGCTCAGTTTTACGATCTATTATTATTGTATCAGGATTTTCAAAAAGTTTAAGTGAATTACTTAATCTTTGTTCAACAAGAGCCCAATCAAGTTTATTATCTAATTCATCTCTTCTTAGACGATAAAAAAATGTTAATGCAGCTCTTGATTTTCCCGGTGGAACTTCTTTTAATAATTCTTTATATGTATCAAGTAATTCCTTTCTATCATCAATATACATAAAAATATTTTCATAATATGTATCTGCATAAAGAGCCCAAAAATCTATAGGGTTTTTAATTTCTTTATCAGCCAATCTTGTTATTTCATATAATTTTCTTTTTGACATTACAATATAATCATATCATTTATTTTTATCTTTCGAAGTTTATCATTTACTTTAAAAAGAAAGGCATCTTTTAATTCAGCCATAGGAATTCCTTTTATCATTTCCCCGGTAGACTTTAGTTTAAACTCAACATAACCACGATTAAATTCTGGAATAGATAACTCATTACGAAGAATTTTTTTCAATTTTTTATAAAATTTTAAATCTTCTTCTGTATCTTCCTCTTCTTCGGGATAATCTATATCAGGTGGTGTAGTAATTATGTCTGGATCGACTTCTCCCTCAAAATCAGAATCATCATCTCCCCAGGCATCGGGAGAATCAATACCTTTTGGTTTTTTTCTAGGTCGGCCTCTTTTTCTAGCAAATTCATTTATATCATTCCAATCAGATGGATCCTTTTTAAAAACCAATTTATACGCTTCTTCTGCTATATCATCCATTTTTTTATCGTCATATTCCCATTCATGAATCCACATAGACATATGACTATCGTGAAGTTCTCCTATAACAAAATCAGCTTCTTCTNAAGTTAACCCCAAATCCTGAAGACGTTCCATAAGATCTTCAGTAAATCTTTCACCGAGTCTTGTTTCTTCCCAACCAACATCACCCTCTCTTATATAATAAGAATTAATCGACTCTTTAACTAATTTAATTTTTCTTTTCATGAAATTAAAAATTATTTTATTCTTGATATACATTACCATCAGGTGAAGGACCTCCTTTTAACCATCCTCTTACGTCGTCATAATAAGGACTTCCTCTATGTTCACCTATATGATAAGGCCATCCTCTTTCTATTTTTTCTGGATCATTTGACATTTTAAAGTGAGTTGTATCTCCAATTTTCTTTAACCACCAGTGATTTATATATCTTCCATCCTCTGTTTTAACTTTTATATGCGCTATTTCTTCATCTTCAAAATCTTCTTCCCCGGCCTCTCCCATTTTATCAACAAACCTAGTAGCTAATGCTGCGCCTGCTCCTCTTGCGGCTGCAACTGCTAAAGGTGCAGCTTCACTCATATCCTCATAATCCTCATCTTCAAAATCCTCAGCATAAAATGACGAAAATGTAAAATCTTCACCAAACTCTACATAAGAACCAACAATATCTACTGCTTTAATAATTTCAACTTCATCAGGGGTATAACCTAATCTTTTTAAAGAGTCAATTGTTAATTCTTCAAGTTCATCAGAACTCGATACTTCATAACCTCTTAGATTTGATGCAGCAAAGTCTCTAAGTTCAACTTTCCAGTAATCACTCTCAGATGATTCTGTTATTGCATCAATCCCCGTAACATGAACTTTATCATCTTCATCACCAAACTCATCACCAAACTCATCACCCATACCTGTTAGTATAAAAGGATCTTCTGGAACTTCATCTGTGCCATCACCTGGAATTTCATCTTCATCAGCAATATCAAATTGGGTGGTTTGTATTGGACCAATATATTCATCATCCTTTTTCTCACCTAATATAACATATTTTTGTATGGTCGAAAGGTAATCTTCTGCGACAGATAATTTACTTTGAACCCAGTCTTCTAATTCAAAATCATGTTGTCCTTCTAAATGATTTAAAACTTCTTGGACATTGTCTAAGATACTTTTTAATTGAATTCGGGTAATATTACTTTCTTTATTTTCTTCCTCAAAGATTTTTTTATTTAATCTTCTTCTTGAATTTAGTGATTTCATAAATTAAATTATTTTTATTTATATATTAAAATAAAAATAAAGAAATTTAATCTTCCTCGTTTAATTTTTCTATAATTAAATCGCTAAATCCATCTCTTTTATATACATCAATCTTATATTTAAAATAATCTATTGGTAATGGTGCATGATTAATTACAAATATATTAATCATCATTTCATGTGCTGTTTTTTGTAGTAAACCAAGAATATCATATATTCCATCACTATCAACTGAAGATAATACTTCATCCAGCATAAAAATATTTAAGTTTGGATATTTTCTTTTTAACATTCTAATAATAGAAATTAATACCGCTAAATCAACTCTCTTTTTTTCCCCAGTTGATAAAGTTTCAACATTTATAGGAATTCCTAAGTGTTCGATATTTGGTTCAAAATTATTATTAAAACTTAATCTATATGGAAAATGAAGTTCTGTTAATGTATATTCAATTTCTTTATTAAGTGTAGGAAGATAACTTTCTAAAATTTTTTTCTTTATCCCGGCATCACTATATAATTCCTCAAGAATAGTAAGATATTTATATTTTTTATCATAAGTTTCCTTTTCTTTTTCCCTTTTTTGAATATTTTTTGTATTATTTGAAATAATAGATTGAATTGATTTATATTCCTTAGGACTATCTTCTTTTAATTTTTCTAACTCTTTTTTATAAGAATTATAAGTTGATTTAACTTGTATAATATAATTATTAATTGTATTAATACCTTCTTTTACTTTTAAGAAAGCCAAATTATATTTTTTTTCATGTTCTAAAATATTTTCTAATTCCCTTTTCTTTTTTATTTCACTTTCTTCAAGATTTCCTTTTAATATTTCATATTGTTTTGCCTCGAAAGAAGTTTCACATGTAGGACATTTATCTTTATTATATAAATCTATTTTATGTTTAAGTTGCCTTAGTTCACCATTAATGTCACTTTTTTGTTGTATAAAAATATTATAAGATTTTTTTATATCTTCATATTTATCTTCATATTGTTTTAATTTACTTTTTGCAATATCATATTTTTTCTTATAATCAATAAGTTTTTTACTTATTAATTCTACTCTTTTGGTACTATCTTCATTTATTTTTTGTTTTAATTTTTCTAATTCAGATTTGGCATTTTTTATTGAACCTTGTAATGATGCTATTTCTTTATCATATAAATCTATATCTATTTTTATATTTCTTAAATCAGTTTTTACGAGCCAATTCATTTTATTGATTATTTCCATAGTAAAAAGTTTATCAATAATAACTCTTTTATCATGAGGAGTCATGGAAATAAAAGATTTAAAATCGTTTACTGATAAAGAAATAATATTTGAGAAAATATGATAAGGTAAACCGGTTACTTCAATATCTATATAATCTTGATAATTTTTTACACCCGCTTTTCCAATATTATTATCTTCAGAGGGTTCTTGTCCACTGTTATATTTATATACAGTAAGATCTTGCGGACTTAGATTTCTTTCTATGGTAACTATTGTATTAGGATTTATTTGTACATCCCCTTTCACCCAACCATGTCTATTAAGACGATTTGCAATTTCATCCTTTTTAAAACCATCTAATTTACCATAATAAAGAATTTTAGGTAATTCAAGTAAACTGGATTTACCATTTCCATTTTTTCCTAATACCATCCATAAACCACCATTATCATCAAAATCAATTCTTTGAAGTTTATTACCATAAGATTTTATATTACGCCATTGTATGTTCTTTAATTTCATTTATTATAAATTTATTTCATATTAAAAAAATAAAAGATTATTCTTCGTCTTCGATATTAGATGCTTTTTCATAATATTCTTTATTAAGGCTTTTAAGCGTTATTAATAATTCAGTGTTATACTCAAGATCATCTATACTTATTTCAAGAAGAGTTAATATATCTTTAATTTCATCTCCTTCTATAATACCGATTAGATCTTCTTCAATTTTAACTTTTTCTCCCCTCGTTTCTATTTTTTTATAATTACAACCCTCTAATAAGTTTATAAACCTTGTTAAATTAAATAAATGTATATATTTATCAGGAACTATAATATCTGTATAATTATTATCTAATAATTTATATGTTTCCTCAAGAGTACATTCTAATAAATCATCAAGATGAATTTTTTGGAATATAGAAGATAATGTATTAGGGTAAAAATTAATATTATTCGAATTTGGTTCAAAAATATATACCCCCTTTTCATTTGCTATATCACTTCTTTTTGTATGATAAGGAGAACCTATATATAACATTTTATCTGTTCCTTGTCTTTTATGAATATGTCCAGATATTATTCTTTTAACACCTTTAATATCACTAAAATCAACACCACTTAATATTTGTTTTCCATTATCATATTTAAATCCAGTAATATCTGTGTGTGCAAAAATATAATCTACATTATTTCTTTTAGCATATTGCTCTTCCTTTTCTTTATCACCTATCCAAGGTAATACAAGAATTTTATTATTGTTATTTGTTATAATTATTGGTTTTTCATAAATAGTAACATTATTAATGTATCTAAAGGCCTTTAAGGAATTAACATCTGTATCTTGTTTTTTATAAATATCATGGTTTCCAGTAATCATATGTACTGGTAATATTGCAGATAATTTAATTACAATATCTATAGCAATATTCATTACATAAATATCAAGAAGTTGTCTATTATCAAAAAAATCACCGAGAAAAAATAATATATCCCCTTCTTTAACATTTTCTTTAAGAAACGGAATATAAAACTTATCAAAAAAATATTTTTGATTTTGTAACCACTCTAAAGAATTTGTTCTTACCCCAAAATGTATATCTGATAATAAAAATATTCTATTATAATTAAGTTGTTTTGTTACAATTTTATAATCATCTAATATATCCATATTATTAGAAAAGTCTTTTTGCCTTTATTTTACTATTAATATTATATTTTTCATTTAATTCCTTTAATAACGACTCCTTATCTAAAACTCCTACTTCGGTATATAATTGATCATAATTTATTTGGAAAAATTCAGCGATTGCCATAAATATTTCAGCAGTTGTAAATGTTTTCTTTTTTAATAATTTTTCTTTGAAATAATAATATATTTTAACCATGTCATTTTTATCAACCCTCTTAGGATTTTTATATTTTTCATAATAGGGAGATTTTTTAAATAGTTCATATAAATCTTCATCAAGCATTTTAATAGTTCTTTGTTCAATCATGTTACTATTTAAATTATCTTTATACCTTGATGAAACACTCTCATGTACTTTTATAGGAGATAAAAATGGTTCGTAATCTATATCACCTGTGTTAAAGGAATTATTAATAATTTTATCTTCTTTTGCCATATTTTATTTTTTAATTATTTTTATTTATTATCAGGAAAAAGTTCTTTTCCTGTAATATCTATATCTTTTCCTGTTATAACATCTGGGTCTGGATTTCCACCTATTACTGAATGAATTGATGGCATATCTTTTTCAGAACCTCTTGGTGATCTATGCTTACCAGCAACATTATTAATAAAAAAATCCATATCTTGTATTTGTGCACTCATATCTTCTTCAATTCTTGCATATTTCCAATCAACCGTAAATCTTTTCCTTGTATTTTCATATCCCGCAACCCTGTTTGCAAGACATTTAATAAAATATTCACCCTTTGCTTTCATTATTGGATCCGCAACAATACCAAATAACATATCAACTGTATGAAGAAGAGCTGCAGACTCTGCTACATCTGTTATTTGAAGATCTGAAGCATCCATGCCTCCTCTATTTGTTTGAGTTACAGTAACTACAACCCATTGTTCTTCCATAGCCATTGCACGAAGGTCTTCGGCTATTTGTTTAATTTTCATATACGTATTCTCTGTATTAGGATTTCTCCAATTTTTCATAATATTAATATAATCAATAAAAACATTATGAAATTTAAATCCTAATAATTCTTCTGCTTTCTTTAAATGTGTTTTTATATCATTTACAGAAGCAGAAGAAGAAGGAAATTCACTTACATATAAATTTCCTAAAGGTTTAAAGGAATTTTCTTTAAGTTTATTTAATTTATTCTTAACTAAATCTTGATCTTGCGTAAATTTTTCATATTCTTCAATAGGAACATTTAACATATTCGAACCTATACGCATATGAACAATTTCTTCTTGGAGCTCAAGTGTTACATATGCTGTATTTTGCCCCATCTGAACCGATTTAGCAGCTAAGTTTGATAACCATAAACTTTTTCCTGATTTAGGACCGCCAAGAAGGCTTATAAGAGAACCTTTCCAATAACCTCCTTTCATACATAAATCAAAGTAATCATAACCAGATGAAGTTCGTGCCAATCTTGTTTGTTGATGTGAAGAAGGATTAAAAAAATCTGAACCTAAATTAAATCCAAAATCTATTGCAGTTTCAGATGAAAGCATATGTCTAATATTCTCAACAACTTCTTCTGCATTTTCAACATTTAAAGAAGACGTTTTCATATAAGCAATAGATTTTCGCATTACATAATCTAAATTTCTTATACGAATCCAAGGTCCTACATTTCTTTCTAACCACTCTTCATCATATTGTGCAAGTAAATTTTTTGTATTATAAAGAGATGTTATAACATCTTCGCTATATTTTTCTAATAATCCTTTTACCCTCACTAATTCTAACATTTGATCCTTTGAAGGTACTTTATTATTATAACGAAGAGTATGATCTTTTGCTATATCAAATAAGTCTCTAAGTATTTGATTTGTAAAATATTCTGGTTTTGTAGTATTTAGATAAGATGGATTTTCAAGAATATAGTGCCAAAATATTTGCTCTTGATATCCTGAAATATTTCCCATATATATTAATTTCTTTTATTATTGTTAATATGAACAAAAGGTCTTTAAGTTTTAAAGACCTTTTTAAATATTGGTTAAATTAATAATTTAACTATTAGTATTTAATAGTTTAGCTGATTGAATTTTCTCAACAATCCATAAAACATTTTCTTTCTTTGATTTAACAAAGGTACCTTCTATTTTATTTTCTTGAATTAATTTTAATATTTTAATATCTATTTTTTTTGATTCCTCTTCATTTTGTAAACGACCATTCGGATTAAATTTTTTATATCTTTCTAAAAAGAAATTTAAATTATTTAAAGAATTAAAATATTTTAATATAAGTTCTTTAAATCCCTTTGGTTCTGATTTTCCATAAAATAATCCAAGTAATAAAGGAGAATCGGTTAATACTATATCTACTTTTCCATTTAATCTTTTTAATCTATGAAATTGATTAGCGGTAATATATAATTGATTTTCTAATATTTTTGTTGAACCTTCCCATACTTTATCTTTTGCATATTCTGTTACCATTTCACAATCATATTCTAACCATTTTAATTCTGCAAAGCAATGGGCCATCATGGTTGATTTACCCACGCCCGGGCCTGCAAAAAAATTTACATAAAGGGTATCTTTTAATTCCATATATGTTTTAATAGTTTATAGGATGAATATTTTCCTTTTTCTAAATATCCCATTTTTACCAATTCATTTAAGTCATCAATAAGTTCGGTTCCAATGCGACAATTAGTTTTTTGGGAAACCTCTCCTTTTTTAAATTCAGGGTCATCTAAACGATTTTCTGACTCTAAGAATGATACTATTTCAAATAAAAGATCCGTGTGTGTAGGATCATCTATTATAGATAATAAATTCTTTATTTTTGATCTTTTCTTATTTATTTTTTTTATTCCCTTTGTCTTTTCCATCTACTTCATCAATTTCTTTAATTTCTTGATCCTTTAATAATTCATCACTAATTTCATCTAAATCATCATGGCATTCTATTGATGGAAGTTGAAATGTTGGTTTAATAACCTTTTCATCAAGTAATTCTAAAATTTCTTTAGTAAATACCCTTTGGGTAAAAAGTTCATTTAAAGGTATTTCACCATCCAAATGCCTACAAACAAGGGTTCTTGCTGTTTCCTTTGGAAAGGCATATCTTACATTACCATCAGTCATTTCAAATTTTTGGCAACGCTTTTGTTCTGCACTACTTAATTTCTCATATTGCTTTTCAGTAAGTGATTTACCTCTCATTATTCCACAAATATCCCAAGAAACAAATTTTTCTAAACCAACATAAGGATTCGGTTGCTTATAAAATGGTATATGAAGTTCAACTTTTATTGGACGAGCAAATCTTTGTTTTATAGGTTTAACAGTAATTGTCACACCCACCCTTACAGCATCTACATTTTTAGCTTTTGCCTTTTCTTCACCTTCTTTATCATCAAGTTTCTTTTTTGATAATTCAAATATAATTGAAGCATTGTACTTAACTCCACCTCCGCCGGAAACAACATTTCCAGGTATATAAGAACCTATACTTGCATAAACATGTGAGTTAATAATAAAAGGAATTCCATGTTTTGCAAACTTTAATCCATTTACTCTAAAAAGTTTACGAATTTGTTGTTGTTTAGTCATATCTCTTTTATCACTACCTGTAGCAGAATCATCAACTTCTTTTAAAGAAGAAAGATTTCCAAGAGAATCAAGAACAACAAGAATCTTAGGAGCCTCTTCTCCATTTTCCTTTAATTCCTCAATAGTATTAACCATTTTGGCAGCAATATGATTAAACTCTTCTATTGTATTAACCGGTTGTAGTCTTACTTTATTTGGATCAACACCAAGGCGTGTTACAAAATCTTTATCTATTGCACCTTCTGAATCAAAATAAATTATTTCATAATCCTTTGCTTGGGCCTGTCGACAGATACTTAAAGCTATGTAAGTTTTTCCGGTACCCTCTTCTCCTGCCAATACCAGCGATCTTCTATTTGGTAGTCCACCGAATAAAGATCCAGATAATGCAGCGTTAAGAATATAAGATCCGGTATTTAACCATTCATCTATAATTCCCAAAGGACTTGTTTCAAGAACTTCTCCGTCCGGAGAAATTTTATTTAATGCATCGGTTAATTGTAAAAATGAACTTTTTTTCTTTACCATATATTTTATTATTTTTTTATAATTATAATATGATTTATAAAACATTAAGTTTTATAAATAGTACATAAAAATATAAATAAATTAATAGAAATTTAGTTTTCTTCGTCTTCTTCGTCTTCTTCGTCTTCAATATCTTCTACGTGATCAAGTATAGATTTAAGCCGCCAATGAATTCTTTGCATTGCTTTTTCTTTTGTAATAAAACCTGCCCAATCAACTTCTTCTTCGTCAGGGTGAATATCATTTTTACTTATATCAAATTTGGGCTCAACTATAAAATAATAAACTCTTTTAAATATTTTACCCTTTTTATCTTTATAATCAATATATTCTGGTTCCTTTGAAACTATATCATTTTCTGAAATATTTATACCAACTTCTTCTCTTGTTTCCCTTATGGCCGTATCTAAAAGATCTTCATTTTTATTTACTTCACCTTTAGGAATAGAATAGGTACCCCACCAACGAGAACCTTTGGGGTGCACTAAAAGTATTGTTCCATTTTGTATAATAGCTAATCCAGCTGAAATAATTATATTATTTTCATTATTTTCTTCTTCATATATAAGAGATTCTTTTACTATTTTCATATATTTTTTATATTTTTTTTACTTGATAATTTATAGTTGACGTCATTCTAATTAAAGTACCCCAAACTGTATGATTAACCGATAAATAATTATTTCCAGTATCTAATTGTTTCAATTGTTTTGGATGAAATAAATTTTTAAATGTTGGAATAGTATTTAATTGTTTTAAAGTAATTTTGTCAGGAATAATTAAATTTATATCTATTACATTTCTTTTAGTTTCAAAAATAGATTCTCGTACTAGCTTCATAATTTAATTTATTTTATTATTTAGCACCATATTTCTTAAGTAAATCAACTACCTCTTTATGACCATACATTGAAGCCAAATGTAAAGCTGTATATCCAAGTTTATCTTGTACATTCGGATCTACCCCAGCTTTAAGTAACATTTCAGCCACTTCTTTATGACCTCTTGCTGCAGCCCAATATAAAGCTGTTTTACCATATTTATTTTGTACATTTGGATCTACACTAGTCTTAAGCAACATTTCAACTACCTCTTTATGACCATGCATTGAAGCCCAATGTAAAGCTGTATATCCAAGTTTATCTTGTACATTCGGATCTACCCCAGCTTTAAGTAACATTTCAACTATTTCTTTATGACCATTTACTGAAGCCAACATTAAAGCTGTATATCCAGATTTAGATTGTACATTTGGATCTACACCAACCTTAAGCAACATTTCAACTATTTCTTTATAACCATCCATTGAAGCAAAATGTAAAGCTGTTTCACCCCATTCATTTTGAATATTAGGATCTACCCCAGCCTTAAGTAACATTTCAACCACTTCTTTGTTACCTTTTTTTGCTTGTTTTATTAATTCTTGATCCTTTCTTTTTTGCGATAAAAGTTCTATATCTTTTAAAATCTGTTCTTTAGATTTAGGCTTTAGATAATCTTTTATGGATTCAGATACAATTTTCATTGTTTATACTTTATTTTAGCACCATATTTCTTAAGTAAATTAACTATCTCTTTATGACCATTTGCTAAAGCCAACATTAAAGCTGTATATCCATCTTTATCTTGTACATTCGGATCTGCTCCAGCCTTAAGCAACATTTCAACTATTTCTCTATAACCATTTTGTGAAGCCGACATTAAAGCTGTTTCACCATATTTATCTTGTACATTCGGATCTACCCCAGCCTTAAGCAACATTTCAACTATTTCTTTATGACCATTTACTTCAGCCAACATTAAAGCTGTATATCCAGATTTAGATTGTACATTAGGATCTACACCAACCTTAAGCAACATTTCAACTACATCTTTATGACCATTTCGTGAAGCCCAATGTAAAGCTGTTTCACCCCATTCATTTTGAATATTAGGATCTACACCAGATTTAAACAACATTT
>SL_3KL_010_SEDDRAFT_10001580_pt1 | contig 20803 bp, 11 predicted proteins | sample SodLakKL_010_SED_2_FD_10381 | JGI IMG/M metagenome (IMG submission 10381) | reverse complement strand
ATAATAGCCATAGAATAATAATTTGAAGTCAAAATGTTATTTTGTGGCAAAAAAAGAGGAGAAAAAGATATATGATAATTACTTTCGGGAAAAAGCTCCATGAAACAATGATTAAGCTTTAAACACACACGAGGATGATTATTTGGAAAACAAAATGAAGATCTACGAACACGGATAACACGGATCAAAACGGATTCACACGGATTTTTTCTATCAGCGATTATCCGCAAAATCCGCGTTATCAGCGTTCTGATAACAACATCGATAAAATTATAAACAGATGAAATAACTGATAAAATGGAATTTGAAAAAATCATTGAAAGTCTTTACGGCAAAGTGACTGCTGAAGAAAACAGTGGCGGTTTGGCCACGTATATCCCTGAACTGGCCAGGGTTGACCCGGCTAAGTTTGGCGTACATATTTTATCCGTAGAAAATGAGTCATTTGGAATTGGCGATTACAGAGAAAAATTTTCAATACAAAGTATTGCCAAGGTGTTGACTTTAGCTTTGGCTTACAAAATTAAGGGAGAAGAGATTTGGCAAAGGCTGGGGTATGAACCATCAGGTACAGCATTCAATTCACTGGTTCAGTTGGAAAGCGATAAAGGCATCCCTAAAAACCCGCTGATTAATGCCGGGGCGTTGGTGATCAGCGATATTTTAATCAGCACGCTGGACAATCCCAAAGAGGACTTTCTGTCCTTTGTCAGGAAGGTTTCCGGGAACCCGGCAATTCAATATTCCGAGCATATAGCCAATTCGGAAAGATCGGTGGGGTATGTAAATTTTGCGCTGTGTAATTTTATTAAAGCTTTTGGTAATATTTACAATGATACCGAAAAGGTTCTTGATTTTTATTTTCACATCTGCTCCATCGAGTTGACTTGTGAAGAGCTGTCACGAACTTTTGTGTTTCTGGGCAATGCAGGATTTAATGTGCCCGGCAGAGAGCGAATCATGACACTGAGCCAGGTAAAACGTATCAATGCCATCATGCAAACCTGTGGATTTTATGATGAGTCCGGCGATTTTGCTTTCAGGGTTGGACTGCCGGGCAAAAGTGGAGTGGGAGGTGGCATTGTGGCGCTGCACCCGGGGAAATACTGCATTGCGGTTTGGAGCCCCAATCTCAATAGAAAAGGCAACTCTTACAGGGGCATTAAGTTTCTGGAGCAGTTTACCACCGAAACACAACTTTCCATTTTTTAGAATAATAAACAGGGTGGTGTGGTTTTATGCAGATATTATGGTAACTGCCACTTCACGCTTTTCCCTGGGACCGTCAAATTCACAAAGAAAAATATTTTGCCAGGTGGATAATGCCATTTTTCCATCCATCACCGGTATACTTTCCTGGGGGCCTACAATGCCTGCTTTCAGATGTGAATCTCCATTGCCATCCTGGGCATCGTGTTCCCACACTCCCTGGGGAATCAATTTTCGCAAGAGGTTGACCACATCTGTTTGTACGGATTGATCCCAGTTTTCCTGAATCATAACTCCTGCTGTGGCACCGCGAACATACACGTTGACAAGACCGGTGTCAATGCCTGATGCTGCCACAACTGAATCCACATCACGGGTAATGTCGTACAACCCTTCACGGGCATGGGTGCGTATGGTAAGTACTTTTTGCATAGCCTTTCAAAGGTATTAAATCTTTAGGATAAATAGATGACTGTTACGAAGTGCTTCGGTCTGAGATACATGATAAAAATACCAAAACGTACATTTTCGCACACAGGTGTTCGGTTTTATACAGGTTTATGAATGTTTTTCCTTCTTTTAAAAATGTGTAAGAGGCATATAACCAATGCTATATATTATTTGGCATGATGTTCGTTAATCATCCTTTATAACTTTGTCAACCAGACCTTCTATCTATTATAAACCAATTAAAAAAAACATGTTGTTAGCTCTGTTTTTATTGTTAAGCCTAGTTGTTTCTTATTTTGCAGGCAGTTAGGCTTGTGTAAAACAAAATGGCTGTCGTGTTTAATACGCCCTGTAGGGTAAGAAAAACATCAAATTAAAGCAAAACCAAAAAAGTGTAATACAGATGAGTTGGTTCATTGATTATAAAATTGCCTTTCGCCGTTTGACCAAAGAGAAAAAATACTCTTTGATTAATGTGGGCGGGCTGGCAATTGGAATGGCAGCAGCATTGCTGATTCTGCTTTATGTTCAGTTTGAACTGAGTTATGATCGTTATCATGAGAATCACCAGCAAATTTACCGCATAGGTATGGATGCCACCTTTTCTGGTGAAAGGGTGCAGATGGCTATCAACTCGGTTTCCATTGGTCCCTTGATGGTGGATCAAATGCACGAGTTTACCAGCTTCACAAGAATTTTCCCGGTGAATTTCTTTTTCAATAACCTGATATACAGGTATGAAGATAAGCAGTTTGCCGAGGATGGTGTCCTGGCTGCTGATTCCACCTTTTTTGAATTTTTTGAATTTGACTTTATTCATGGCAACGCCCGGGAAGCGCTCACTGAACCCTATTCTGTGGTGATGACGGAAAGTATGGCAAAGCGGTATTTCGGCACCCATCACCCTTACGGCGAAATGATAGAACTGGAGGGGGCTGGCACATTCCGTGTTACAGCTGTTGTGAGTGATCCTCCTGCCAACAGCCATATCCAATTTGATGGACTGATCTCCATGTCCTCTCTGTACCATTTTGATCAGTTGTTTCAGCAGGGCTTTGCCCAGGGAGTCACCTGGAGGGTATTGGAGGAGTCGGCCGGAAGCAGAATTGTATGGGTATATCTGAAAAGCAAGCCTGGGTTTGACCCCCAAGAGTTTGCTGAAAGCAGATGGCCTGAGTTTGCCCAGGCTCATATAGACGATATAAGCTTTTTTGATAAACTGGAACCCATTTTTCAGCCCATTGCCGACATTCACCTTACCTCCAAACTGGAATATGAGATGACCACAGAATCAGGTGTCGTGACGATGATGAGCCCTGATCTCATAAGGATTTTCATTGCTATTGCGGGGTTTTTACTGGTGCTTGCCTCAATCAATTATGCTAACATAACCATCAGCCAGTTTAATCGGCGAAGCAAAGAGGTGGGCGTCAAAAAAGTTATGGGTGCCCAAAACCCTGACCTGGTGCGACAGTTTTTCACCGAATCCATTGTTTTTACTTTACTGGCATTAGTGTTTGCCCTGGTTCTGGTGGAAATATTTCTACCTTCGGTCAACAATTTGCTGGGCGTAGAACTTACCACAAATATTTTTTTAAACCCAAGGGTTATGGTCACTATCATTGCTGTGGCCCTTTTTGTTGGGGTGGTTTCAGGAATCTATCCCGCCGTGTATTTTTCATCCTTCACTCCACTAAAAATTTTGCAGTACCGGTTTAAGGCTAACCGCCACTCGCTGAAAAAAATCCTTATCATTGTTCAGTTTACCATATCGGTATTTATGATAATTGCTACGGTGGTGGTTTCCAGGCAGCTTTCATATCTTACCAGTAAAGACCTGGGGTTTGACCATGACCGGGTAGTGGTGGTTGAGCTCAAAGATGAAACAAGCAGAATGCAGGGCCGGGTTTTACAAAATGAGTTGTTGAGCAGCCCGTATATTGAGGATGCAGCCCTTTCCAACACATACCCCTCCCGGCTAACCATATTCAATTCGATGGAAGTGGAGCATACTACCGGTACCATCTCACTCTCGGCCAATGTGGCACAGGTGAGTCCTGATTATTTGGATTTTATGAGTATGGAGATGAAGGAAGGGCGGTTTTTTAGCTATGATTACCCCTCCGATTTTCACGAGGCTGTGGTTATCAATGAAGCTGCACAGAAGAGTTTTGGATGGGAAGATCCCATCGGGAAAAGTGTTTCCATGGGACTTCATTGGCCTGATGGCACTCGTTCTGACAACCGGAGAGTGATAGGTGTTGTAAAAGACTTTCATTTTGCATCCCTGGGTAAGCCCATTGAACCCCTGGTATGGTATCCCATGAGAGATCAGGGACAATTTCTTAATGTTAGGCTCAGTAATCACGACTACCTTAAAGGCTTGTCTGCCATCGAAAACACCTGGAATGAAGTGCGACCCAACTACCCGCTGGAGCGTAACTTCTTATCGGGTGTCATTGCGAGCATGTACCAGTCACAAAAAGTTTTGAGCATCTTTTTTGCTGTATTTGCCTGGGTATGTATCATTATTGCATTCCTGGGGCTGTTTGGGCTGGCAGCTTATTCTGTGGAGCAGCGAACCCGTGAAATAGGCATCCGTAAAGTTTTGGGGGCAAGGCTTTTCAATATTATTGGTATTCTGGGCCGCGAGTTTACCTGGCTTATTGTTATTGCCGTGATTATTGCCTGCAGCCTGGCCTGGTATTTTATGACCTATTGGCTTAGCAGTTTTGCATACCACACACATATGGGGTTGATGCCCTATGTGGCGGGAGTGTTAACTGCATTTGCCACAGCTTTCATTGCAGTCACGGTACATGCCCTGAGAGCCTCCTCCGGTAATCTTACCCGGGCATTGCAATACGAATAGTGTGGCATAATTCATCTATTTCTCCGTTTTAGCAGGTTGGATTTCTTTTTCACCCTGCTTTTTTTATGCGCAGAACCCCCAGGTGTTTGCTTAACTGTCCATTTCCGGGTAAAAGCATCTGCCGGTATTATGGGTAGCATAGATAACCGGTGCATTTGCAGATGTTTGAGTGCTATGTGAAGCGATGATTCTTAAACCGAATGCATCAACTTTTAAATGAATAAAAATAAAAACCAAAAGAAATCCTATCTTTGAGTAAACCGAAACCTTTCCNTTATGGCAAAAGCGAATAAGTTTGGCGCCCTTAGCGGCGTGTTTACCCCTTCTATCCTTACCATCCTGGGGGTTATTATGTACCTGCGACTTCCCTGGATTGTGGGCCAGGCAGGATTGTGGGCCACAATCGGGATCATACTTGTTGCACATATCATTTCTTTTACCACCAGCTTAAGCGTATCTTCCATCGCAACAGATAAAAAAGTGGAGACGGGGGGGAGCTATTATATTATATCACGCACACTGGGTTTGCCCATAGGTGGTACATTGGGATTGGCACTTTTTGTTGGACTTTCTTTCAGTATCAGTTTATACCTGATTGGTTTTGCGGAGGTGTTTTTGGGATATTCGGGATTTGAAGTTACCATCAACAATATTCGTATTACCGGTTCTATTGTGTTGCTTTTGCTTACCATTCTTACTTTTATCAGTACGTCTTTAGCCATCAAAAGCCAGTATCTGATTTTGACAGCATTGGTGTTGTCCCTGGGATCGATTTTTTTTGGCAGTTACGAGTATGACTATTCGCAGCCGCTGATTGCCCCCATGCGCGACTCACTGCCATGGATTGCTCTGTTTGCTATATTTTTTCCTGCCGTAACAGGTTTTGAGGCCGGAGTGTCCATGTCAGGAGACCTGAAAGATCCACGCAAAAACATTCCTGCCGGCACCATTGGTGCTGTATTGACCGGACTGCTGGTCTACCTGGGGTTGGCTTTCTTCTTTGCTTATGGCGTAAGCAGGCAGGCTCTTGTTAATGACCCTTCGGTGCTTTTCAATATAGCCTGGGTGCCTCAACTGGTTCTGGCAGGAATTCTTGGTGCTACCCTTTCTTCAGCTTTGGGAAGTATTTTAGGAGCACCGCGAATACTGCAGGCTACGGCCATTGACAAAATTACACCCTCATTCCTTGCCAAAGGTTTCGGCGCCTCCAATGAACCCCGTAACGCACTATTGTTCACGTTTTTTATTGCCCTTTCGGGAATCCTCATTGGCGAGCTGAATGTCATTGCACGTATTGTTACCATCTTTTTTATAATCACCTATGGTTTTTTAAATATTACCTACGCCATTGAAAGCTGGGCAGGAACCGACTTTCGCCCCACCTTCAAGATTCCCGGTGTTATCAGTATCATTGGAGCACTGGCATGTATCATTGTTATGATTCAGCTGGATGTGATTGCCATGATTGGCGCATCACTTGTGCTTGCCGGGCTGTTCCTGTTTTTGAAACGCCGGGAACTAACCCTCCAAACCGGTGATACATGGAACAGTGTATGGTCTTCGCTTGTAAAAACAGGATTGGGTAAACTTACGCGTAGCAATCTTAAACCCCGCAACTGGCGACCCAACATCATTCTGTTTAGTGGAGGAGCCAAACAACGGCCCTATCTCATAGAAACCGGGAAAGCCCTGGTGGGCAAACTGGGTATTTTTACAAACTTTGATCTTGTGGAAAGCAAGGAAGAAAGGACACTCTTCAGCAAAAACAAGCAGATTGTATCGGATGAAGCCAATGATGGCAACGGGGTTTTTACACGGCGGCATGTTTGTAGAGATATTTATGAAGGGATTGAATCCATTGCCAAAATTTATGGATTTTCCGGCTTTGAACCCAACACTGTGTTGATGGGGTGGCCGCGTAAAAGCAAAAAGCCGGAGAAGTTTCTTCAGTTGGTAAAAACCCTTGGCAAACTGGATTATAACAAGGTTTTCCTGCATTATGACAAAGCTTTTGGTTTTGGGCAAAAAAGACAAATAGATGTATGGTGGAGTGGGGCAGGACGTAACCTCAGCTTCGTTCTTGCATTGTTGCGTTTTGTGTCTTCCTCTCATGAATGGCGCACTGCCCGTCTCAGAATTTTAATGGTTAGTGAGGACAGCAGTCTGAGCGAAAAATACCATGAGTTGCTTGAGCAGGTTCTGGATAACAACCGTATTCGTGCAAGGGTAGAAATCATCAACAATAGTGTGGAAAAACTCCCCCTTACTGAAATCATGCGGTCACACTCCATTGAGACAGACTTGTCAATTGTTGAAACGGACAGCAGCCAGGAAGACTTCCTGGAGGCAACCAACCTCATGCTTGACAGCCTGCCAACCTCTCTGGTCGTTGAAGCCTCCTCCTCTTTTGATGAAATTGCCATCATCAGCAAAACGGTGGATGACAAAATTCCTGCTGACCAAGAAAGCGAAAAACCCACATTTCAGGTTGTGAGTCAACTGCAGCTCACTGATCGTGAAATTGTTGCCAACGAAATTTATAACGTAGCCCAGAAACTTGAACAAATAACCGCCAGGTATTACCGGCAGTGCTTTGAATCCATACTTGCCAAAAACAGCATCTATCAGGAAGATTTGATGGCTCTGGTGAATAAAACTTCTGAGCACCTTTATTCTGCAAGCAAAACCCATAGTGAGACTGAGATGCGGGGAGCATTTCTTAAGATTCTCAACGACTTTTCTTTTCAGTCGCAGAAGTTGCTCAAAAGCATCAAGCAGGATCTTCTGGTGCATCACAAACAAACCCTGGAAACTCAAACCCAGCGCTATCATGATGAATTGGAAAAAGCCATCAGAGAGCTGCCACCACATATCAGGGTGAAATACAACTGGAAAGAGTTTAAGCTGTTGAAAGCCGACTCGTTTATTACGGGTGTTTTTAAATTATGGAAGCTCCTGGCAGCACGCCTTACGGGACGTCCTGCTACCTACAGGATTAATGTAAGTCGTGCAGCGCGCTATTACTTGTATCATAAAAGGATTGTTCAACTTAACAGGGTTCTCAAAGAATTTGCTTTCCACGCTTTTGAAGAGATTATCAATCTGCGTAAGGTTCTGGCACAATTAAATGAGTTGATTGAAAAAGGGAAAAGCATCAAAGCCTCGCAGCAAAAGCTAAGCAATATCTTCCAAATGGAAAAAGAGCGTTTTGAGGCAAGATTATCTCTACAACAGGATCGAAATACCCAATTTTATTATCAGCTGGGGACCAACCTGGAGAAGGAGCTTTTGTTTGACTTGCAAAACTTTAGCCATTTGCTGGGCAGACCTGGCTCCAACTTTTTGAGCAAAAGTTTCCCCAAAGCCAGTAATAATGACAAGCAACTGGTGGAAGACCTTTGGGGTTTTGCTCAAACCTGGTATACCAACACCCATTTGTTTGTCAATAAGATATACCTTGATTTTTTGTTGCAATCACTTAAGAACCGCATTGAAGCCAAGATAAGAAAGTCACACTTTGATTTGCACACACTGGTGGCTGCTTCACTGCTTGAGCCCCTGAGTAAAGCTGTACAACAGCTTAAGGATTTCGCTGAAAACGGGAATGTTGGTGAAAAACTGGATAAGGAGCGTTTTAAGCCTGTAGTAGTTGAAAATCATTACCGTAAACTGTTTGAAGAAATTAATGCATTGTTTGCGGAGCTGCCGGTGGTTTTGTCCATTGGTGGTGAAGATTTATCCCGCAACCTGGAAGAAGGTGTTTTTGCAGAAGCAACAGAAGTGGTTGTGAGTGTGCGAAAAACAGTGGAGTTTTCTATTGCAGCAGAGCTTATCGACTATGCCAAAAAACAAGGGATGGAGGCTTCGGTAGCTTTGGCAAAAACTGTGAACTCCATTAAAGACCTTGTGCGGTTGATCAATTTCAACTTTTACGATGAAAGTGATAACCACAGGCAGGATATGCTACAACAGCAACAACTTGCTCTTGATTTTGTGCAAAAGCTGAACCTGGAGGCGGATAGTATTGCCTCCACCATTCAAAACTTTGAAGCATCCTTTGATGCGGGCCTGAAAAATACTTTTGCCCCCCTATCCTCAAGCATTATTGCTAAAACAAGTGGGAGCATTGAAAAAAAGTTCAGGGTTTCTGAAAGTCGCAAAATCAGGGAGCGGATTACCAGGTGGAGGAACAAGATGGCTGAAAATCTTCAGGAGCAGTTTGTTAAATTGGTGTACTCCAAAAGTGAAGGAGTATTATGGATGGGGCGCCTGGATAAATCTGATGTGCAGGAAGAGCTGAACAACGAGGATGTGTATGCCTATCTGGATCAGTTCGCTCCCCGGCGGCAAACCCTGGAGCAACTTCCTTTTTATTACAACAAACTTTTCTCTGGCCAGTCAGGGATTGGTGAAGATTTTTGGGTGGGCATGGAGGATGAAGTTTCCAGGGCAAAAACGGCCCTGCATAGGTTCACCAATGGCAGGGCCGGTTGTTTGTTGGTTTCCGGAGGCCGTAATTCCGGAAAGACCAGCTTGTCAAAATATGTAGTGCGAAACTACTTTATGCCCGGCCAGGTTCATGTCATTAGGGCACCCAGAGAGTGTAATGCCAACCTGCTTTTATTTGAGCAGTCCTTGCTGAAAGCCATTGGTTCGGGCCGAAAAGATATTGAGACAGCGCTCCATGCTTTGCCGGAACCCGCTGTATTTATTATTAACGATCTGGAACTTTGGTGGGAAAGAAAAGAAGGAGGAACAGTGGTTATAGAAAGACTTTTGTACCTTGTGAAACAGTTTCCGGGTAAGGTTCTGTTTGTTGTTAATATCAACTCATGGGCCCTGGAGTTGCTAAACCAGCTTGCCGGCCTGCAAAGCTGGTCGCTGGGGCATGTGGTGTGCAGCGGTTTTGATGCCAAGGAGTTACATGACCTGGTTATGACAAGACACCAGGCCGGGGGAATGAAGTTTATTCTTAACAAAAAGCATGAAAATGATTTTTCGGCATGGGATTTTGCCCGACTATTTAATCGCCTTTTCGACCTAAGTCGTGGTAACCCGGGCGTGGCTATTAATCTGTGGTTGGCTTCCATCAGGAAGATAAGCGGTAAAACCCTGTATATGGTTAAGCCTCAGCGCAGCAGTACTGCTTTCCTGGATAAACTTAACCGCGATCAGGTGTTTATCCTGTTGCAGTTTGTTTACCATATACGGCTTTCTGCAGGTAAAATGGCTGAAATCATTCAGGGTGAAGAGGAGGTTACACGGAACGAGCTGCTAAACCTTTGGCAATCAGGAATCCTGGTGGAGAAGTTTCCCGGAATATATGCCATCAACCCCGTTTTGCATGAACCCATTATCAACAAGATCACGTCTATGAAATTGCTGTGACCAAAGTATTGGGTAGGACTAAAAATGTTCATCCACCCCCATTTTTAATTGTTCAAACCCTTTTTTCAGGGGTTGCTGCTATTGGATGAAAAATGGTTGGGAATTAGATTTTTTTCAGCTAAGACCATTTTCTACCGCAAAATTTACCAAAGAAGCAAGGTTTTTCAACCCCAGTTTTCTGAGGATGTTCTTGCGGTGGTTGTTAATTGTGTGAAAACTCAGCTTAAATGTTTCGGCAACTTCTCTGGTTTTATAGCCATTGGCGAAGTATCTGAGGATTTGTTTTTCTCTTTTGGTGAGTCTATTTATGGATCCACCATTGGTTTGTTGGATTTTTTCCCGGGATAAAGTCTTAAGGTTTTTGCAGTATGTAAACTGGTTTGTAATGTCGATGGCAACGCCAGTGATTTCAATTACTTTGTTGTCAGCATTTTTTCTAAAGATATTGGCTGTTGTGCAAAGCCAACGGTAACTTTGGCTGGCATCGCGAAACCTAAGAATGGCAGTGAAACTTCCGCTATCACGGTTGCTGAAAAATGCACGCATCTCATTCAGGGCATCCCGATCTTCAGGGTGATATGTGTTTATCAACTCTTCTTCAGGAATGTTATCTTCTGGTTTGGGGTATCCCAGTAGTTGTTTGAACGAATCGTTGACCCAAAGCATCCTGAAGTTGGTCAGATCAAAAACAAATATAATCGCATTGATTTTGGAGAACATTTTGTCATAAAAAAGCAGCTTTTTCTTTTGTGCCAGATTTTCTAACGATGAACTTTTTCTCCCGGGGTTTTGGATGGTCGAACGCTCCATGCTTAGCAGGGTTTAAAATTGCAGTAAATCTGTTTTGTTCAGTGTGGTTTATGGTGTATGTAAACCATCAATATATACAATCTAAAAGCCATTCAAATCAAACTTCAGAATTTTGGGAGGTGTGACTGAAGAATGCATGCGAAATCCGTTAGAAGTTACCGATTGCCAAAGTTTTAATGACCCATAAGCAATGTTTACAGTTGTTAAAAGCCAGATAGAATTTGGCTCATGGCGTCTTAAGGCATTTCAAGTATATACATGCTTAATTTAGAGCAACGTGTCGCTAAAATACAAAAAAAACCCAAGTAAAAGCCTAAAGATTCAAATAAAGGTATTATTTTGACATCGTTTTTTTAAAATGTGCTTTCCCCTCTGCTGTGTAACGAAGGTTTTAACCAACATGGAAAACCCGGAAAGAAATATAATCAGCTCTATGCAACGATCCTTCTGCCCGGGTAAAAATTTATACCCAAAAGTTGAAAAAGTTCCAGTAGTGCATTTGAAAATAAAACAGTACCATCACTAAAAACCCCAGGAAATGCCAAAGGGTTGATGCTATGGGCTGGCGCATCCATATTCCTTGTTGCATCCAAAAAACAACGGATATAACAAAAAGCAGCAGCGAGATCAACGGCAAAATCATAATGAATCGTAACCCCTGGGGTTTTTCAAAAATGAGGTTTTCGATGTTGCTAAATGTTGNCCAGAAAAGAATAAAAAACAAGAATAGGAAAAGGGCTGATACGAGCAGCCACCATCGAAAGTTTTGTTTACTTCTTTTACTACCCCTGAAGAAAGATATTATGGGAGAAATCGTGTTTTTCAGGCAGAGAAGTAAAACTGCGATGAGCAGTGTTATGTTAAAACCCAGGCTTTCCCTGAAAGAGACTTTTTCAAAAACCCTGGCCGGAATGTTTGAATGAATGACCTGGTTTATTCTTCCCCTTTCATTGCGTTCAAATATCAGTTTTTTATGTCCCGAGACAAACATGTCTTCTTTGTCCGAAGGTTTGAAAAGTTCAGGCCTGACACCTGCATCCTCCACAAGTAAACCCTCTGGTGTTACGGATATATTAATTGTTTGCAGGCTGGTAAATATTTTCAGGTAGCTGCTTTCAGTCCTGCGCGAAGAGCGATAGCTGCCGGTATAGTGATTGAGGCCGTTAACCCTGTTGTAGCTTTTGGGTTCCTTTTGGTTGCCATTGAGATAGTCCAGGATCAGTAAAAAAGCTTTGCGGTAGTTGAAATTTGTTTCGCCCGTGTTCATCGACAGGAAAATGCCGGTTTGCATTTGAGGGATGAGCACAAATGCTGAATGGAACAAGTAAGTGTCGCCACCATGCCAGAAAATTTCTTTGTCATCGTAAGTAAGTCTCAGGAACCCGTAGCCCATGCCTGATGATTCGGGATGGGGGGTGTGCAGCAGACTTAGCATCCGGCGGAGTGTTTCCCTCTGCAGAATGTTGTCACCCTGGTCTGTTGATGTATCTTGCTCTCCGGGTTCATCCCCGGGGGGTGGCAAAAGGGCTTTCATGAATTTGAGCATATCCGATGCTGACGAAACAGCAGATCCTGCGGGTGCCGGGAGGACATATTCATCAAAAGGGCTTTGAAAACGGCCGTTTGAAAAAACATATCCTTTGCTTCGGGCTTCACTAATGGCGTAGGATGCAGGTTGGCGGAAAGTGGTTTGGTGCATTTCCAACGGTTCAAGAATGTTTTGTTCTACGTAATCGTAGAAGTCAATACCGCTGATTTGCTCTACAGTAAATGCAGCAAGCACGCTCCCGTAATTTGAATAAGCCGGAGTGGTACCCGGGCTATAAATTTGTTGGGGCAGGTTTTCCTGCAGGTAAGTTTCCAGATCTGGCAGGTTATCATAGTCCTTTGAAAACAAATGGTAATGATCCTCAAAACCCGGGGTGTGAGTCATCAAATGCCTCATGGTAACCGGTTCATAATGCTGAGGCAGTTGAAATCCGGACAAGTATTTGTTGACGGGCTCGTTTATGTCCAACTCCCCCTGTTCCACCAGTTGCATCACTGCAACCCAGATAAAAAGCTTGCTGACAGATCCCAGCATAAAGCCCGTATTTTCATTTACTTTTTGGGAGGTTGCAACGTGAGAATATCCCCATGACTTTGTCAATTCCAGGGTGTCTGCTGTGTATATAGAAAATGTAAGACCAGCAATTTGATGTTCTTTTATCTGACTCCGGAACAGACCTTCCAGAAAATCTTGTGTGTTTCTTTGACTGAATGAAGCAGTAGTACAAGCAAAAGAAAGAACAATGCATGCCAGTCGCCTGAAAAAAAGTGTTTGGTAAAGCATGTCCATGCTGTTTGAGGTTTTATTAAAAGAATATAGTTTTTTGGCAAGTAACAGTTTGTAAAATGTTTACGCAGACAATATGGAAAAGTTATAGATAATAGCCATTTTTTAACTAAAAGTAGCTATGGATTAAAAACCCAGGAGAAAATCATTTGAGAAAATTGGAGTTAATTTGATTTACAATGCCTAATTTTGTGGCCAAATCAAGGTTTTTTATATATGGCAAAAAAGACCCTCTTCAGGTTAGAGTTTGAGCCCGAATACCGGGTTCTGGGTGTTTTTTGCCGTGAAAAGGATTACAGGTTTGGGTGGTTGCTCAACAACAACCTTGGTTTTAACTTTGCAAGCACACCCGATTTTGCTTTTATCCCCTCAAAAAGTAATGAAGTTTACTATTATTCGGTTTACAGTTACAGAAAGGAAGAGCTAAGGCAAACCTTTTTTCTGGTGAATAATCATTCTCATATTGGCATGCCCATATTTAAAAAACCTCCCGGGTTAGATTTCCTGTTGCTGGTAAAAGCTGATGACAGCCGTTTTAACTTTACCGGACTGTTGAAAAACCTGCGGTCCATACCGCAGGTTACTGCTGCCTATATGCTTGATGATGTGTTGGGCTCTACAAAGGATACATTTTTGTATGACTTTGAAGTGTATGTAGCCCAGGAAATGAAGCTGTGAGATCTTACCAATCCTGATGGTTTGGCTAGCGCAATATATTGCTCTCTTTCCCAAACCACCTGGCACAAAAAGCGATAGACAACCATGCCAGCCCAATGAGTGATATCACCGTGATAAGGTAATGAGGTACGTGAATGGTGCCAGCTATGATCTCTTTGGTGGCCAGTGTGATGTTTACAATGGGAATAAGTGCTGTGATAAGATTGTATTCAATACCCGGTATCAAACCGATGGCTGCCGGTATGATAATCAAAAAGGTTAGCGGGGTAACAATACTCTGGGCTTCTTTGAAGGTTTTGGCATAAATGGTCAGGGGGATAAGCAATCCGGCAAAGAAAACCGACAGAGGAATGAGCATAATCATAAGCAATGCCACAAAACTTACCGTAAGAATGCTCATAACCACTGACATGAGAAAGTCGGGTAAGCCTGCAGAAACCTGGATGCCCACAAAAAGACCAAGAACTGCCAGCAATGCAGAAATCAACCCGGTCAACGCAATAACGGTCATCTTTCCCATGAGNATTTCCATCCGTGAAACCGGCGTGGTGAGCAGTGTTTCCAGTGTTTTTCGCTCCTTTTCTCCGGTAAAAAGGTCTATGGCTGGATACATGGCTCCTGTAAAACAGAAGATGATAAACAGGTAGGGTAAAAAGCCTCCGGCCAATTTGCCTATCATCTCCTGTCCGGTGGCAATGTTGATGGACTCCCGGTTAAACGGTTGAATAAACGTTTGGTCTAGCGCTCTCTCCTCCAGTCTTTGCTCAATCACTATCTGCTCATAGTCGTTCAGGTGTTTATCAATGCGCTCCTTGCCGGTAATACGTGCACCTGTAAAGTAGAGATCGATAGTGGTAGGTGTAACTTGCTCCAGCGATCTGGCAAATCCCCCGGGAATAAACAGACCGTACTGGATACTATCGGACCGCACCAGCTGCTCCAACTGATCTTCTTCCTCCACAACGATGATTTTTACCCGTTCCTGTTGTCCCAGGAACTCCTGCAGAGCGTTATCATCGTCATGGTTGACAATACCAATATGGATGGTTCTTTCCTGTTCACGCTCCATGACTGACATTTGCAGTCTGCTGGTGAGTATGAAAATTACGGGAAAAACAAGCACAGGTACCAGTATCATCATAATCATGGTCCTTTTGTCGCGCATGGTATCCAGTGCTTCTTTTTTTATGATGGTTATTGTGTTTTTCATTTTTTAAATTGTTTTGCGATGGTCAAACAAATATTTTGCATTTTATAAGACTGTAGTTTTATATTGCAGCTCCAGCCTCTCTCTGGTTTACCAGGTAAATAAACTCCTCGGTGAGGTTGGGTGTATGCATTTGCTTGCGGAAATTCTCCATCGTGTCGTTGTAAAGAATATCTCCTGCATGAATAATAGCCAGATCATCGCAAAGTAAATCCACTTCACTCATGATGTGAGAAGAAAAAATAACCGTTTTGTTCTGTTCTCGGCAATCGCGTATTAACTCAATAATGTTTTTGGCTGTAATAACATCCAAACCGGATGTGGGCTCATCAAAAACCACCACTTCGGGGTCATGAATCATGGTTCGCGTAATGCTGACTTTTTGTTTCATTCCGGTGGAGAGTTTTCCAATACGCTTGTCGGCAAACTCGTGCATGTTTAGCAAATCGAAAAGCCGGTTTTTACGCTCCTTAAGGGTTTGTTCATCCATCCCGTTTAATTGTCCGAAATAGGTAATCATTTCGTTGGGGGTTAACCTTTCATAAAGCCCTGTGGTACCTGTAAGAAACCCCATTTTGGCCCTTGCGGCGGCAGGGTTTTCGCTGACATCGATACCCGCTACTTTTACTGTGCCCGATGTGGCAGCCAGAATGGTAGCGATTATGCGCAAGGTGGTGGTTTTGCCTGCACCGTTGGGGCCGAGCAAACTGAATATGCGACCGGGCTTACACTCCAGGTTAATATGATTAAGCACCTTCAGATTTTTATCATTGACACCCATTTCATTCATCTGCTTTTTGTCCAGACGAAATTCCTTACATAAGTCAATTACTTCTATCATAGTAGTATTCTTAAAATATATTTTTTGTTCTCAATTTCCAGGAGAGTTTGTAAAGGCAACATTACACACATCGCAACAATCAGTCGTTTAAACAGGGGGGTAATTACATTTTGTTTTATTTTTCTTGTAAAAGGTTTTTTACTGGTTAAATTGGAAGGTATGGCCAGAAACTATAATATTACAGTTTTACGGATGCCCCAAAAAAAAGGCTTTTCACCCGAAATGGTGAAAAGCCTTTATCTATTAATCCACGGTAAAAGAAAGTGGGATTGTTAAAACAATCCACTGATATTACCATCGTTGTCAATATTGATTTTTTCTGCCGATGGGAGTGAGGGCAATCCAGGCATACGCATGATGGTACCTGCAATGGGCACCAGGAATCCTGCGCCGGCTGCCACTTCAAACTCCCTGATTTTTACGGTGAAGTCTGTGGGGCGCCCCAGTTTGTATTGGTCATCGGATAATGATTTTTGGGTTTTGGCTACACACACCGGGAGTTTGTCCAGGCCGATTTTTTCAAACATACTCATTTGTTGTTTGGCTTTTACCGTATACTCCACATGGTCAGCGCCATAAAGTTTGGTAGCGATGGTGTGAAGTTTCTTCTCAATGTCCCAGTTAAAGTCATAAAGGGGTTCGAAACATGTTTTACAGCTATCGGCGGCTTCTTTTACTTTCCTGGCAAGCTCAATGGTTCCGTCACCACCTTTTTCCCAGCCTTCGTTCAGTGCCACTTTTATCCCAAGCTTTTCACACCGCTTTTTCACTACTTCAATTTCCTCATCGGTATCAGTGGCAAATTTGTTGATGGCCACAACAGGTTCCAGGTTGAAATGCCTCATGTTTTCAATGTGTTTCTCCAGGTTGGGCAGCCCTTTCTCAACGGCATCTGCGTTAGGCTCCTTCAGTCCTGCCGCTTTTACTCCCCCATGGTATTTAAGGGCACGTATGGTGGCAACAATTACAGAGGCATTGGGTGTAAGTCCTCCGTATTGCGATTTGATGTTTAGAAACTTTTCGGCACCCAGTTCAGATGCAAACCCGGCTTCTGTTACTACATAATCTGAGAGGGATAGCCCCATTTTTGTGGCTATGAGTGTGTTTGTTCCCTGGGCAATATTGGCAAAGGGGCCTCCATGGATAATGGCAGGGTTGCCTTCAATGGTTTGCACCAGGTTGGGCATGATGGCATATTTCATGAGTGCGGCCATGGCACCCTGTGCATTCAGGTCTCGTGCATAAACAGGTTCATCTTCAAAGGTATACCCTATAAGGATGTTGCCGAATTTTTCTTTCAAATCCTCCATGTCTTTGGCCAGGCAGAGTGCAGCCATTACTTCTGATGCTGCGGTAATATCAAAACCTGTTTCCCTGGGTATCCCTTGTTTGGGCCCTCCCATGCCTATAACAATGTTACGTAATGAACGTTCGTTCATATCCATCACCCTTTTCCATATGATTTTGCGGGGGTCGAGATTGAGGGTGTTTTTGCGGCTTTGTAAGTGGTTGTCAATAAGTGCCGACAAGAGGTTGTGTGCCTTTTCTACAGCCGCTAAATCACCCGTAAAATGCAGGTTGATGTCCTCCATGGGTAAAACCTGCGAGAAACCACCCCCTGCAGCACCTCCCTTGATGCCAAATACAGGTCCCAGAGAAGGCTCGCGCAACACTACGGTCGTCTTAACACCGATTTTGTTGAGACCCTCGGTGAGCCCAATACTGGTAGTCGTTTTTCCTTCACCGGCAGGTGTGGGTGTAATGGCTGTTACAAGAACCAGCTTTTTGTCTTTCTGCTTGCTTTCATCAAGTAACCTTAAGGGGAGCTTGGCCATGTGTTTCCCAATTTGGTACAGATCTTTTTCTTCAATGCCCAGTTTAGATGCAATCTCTGTTACGGGCTTCATCTTGGCTGATTTTGCAATTTCCAGGTCTGTTTTCATACTTTTCGTTTTTATATAAGTTGATATTTGTTGATTGAATAGGGTATGTTATTGCTAAGTTTGATTTCCCGGGTCAGGTGTAATGGCACATATTAAATCCCGGCAGTTTTTTTATGATTATATTTTCGTAAACATATGCAAATGGCTCGTGCTAGATGCTTATGGGTATAAAGTATAGATTGGTTTAAGGTATTGCTGGCTTCATCAGTAATTAATGGATTAAGCTGTACTGCAAATATAATATTTATAAAGTCAATGCCTACCCGGAAAAAAGGGTAGGGTACGTTGGTTATTTAAGTACAAACCATAAACCAGGGTGGTTTGTTTACCCTGATTTATCACCCGGTTAGATTTCTCAACTACTGGCAGCCTCAGAAACTTTTTGCAATAAGTAATGGGTGTGGTTTACAGTCGGGGCTGGAAAGTAAAGTCCCTGATGATGAGTTGTTGGGTTTTGTCTCCTTCCGGTTCAATGCCCCTGAACAGCCAGATGTTAAAAAAAAGTCGGAGACCATTGGGTACGGGGATGCTTGGGCCGGTATACTGCCACTGGGCGATGATTTTATCGTCGGGAGCCTCCGGGTAGTGGCCATGCCAGCTGCTAAAAATAACTTCATCAGGGCTCCACTTAACCCTGTGTGTGGTAAATGTGCCTGTAGTAAGCAACGGAAAGCGAAAATGGTTGCCCGGGTTGTCTGCCGGCTGTATTACATAGTTCCCAAACTGGTAGTTATTCTTATCACCCCACCGGCTAAACTCTATATCTATCTCGTTTTGCTCATCCCGGTACAAAAATATACCTGCAACCACGTGGGGGTCATAATACATGGGTTCTGCTTCTATGAAAAATGTGAATGTGCCATAGCCAAACTCTTTTTGTGATATGACCTCCGTGGCATACCATTGATGGTTATCTTTAAGTGACAGGGTGAGATGCAGCCTTCCGGTTTCATCCACCCACACATCGCTGGTGTCATTTGACCAGAGGTTAGCACCGGGATTTCCGAAACCAGCCTTTACATCCCAAATATAACCGGCAAACTCCAGGGTTCGGTGTTCCCGGGCAACAAAAAACATGGGCGATTCAGACCAATCCCAGCAATCAGTCCATTGCTTGATTTTGCGCGGCAGGTAAAGACCTGCTGCAAAATGATGCTCGCCTGCCTCCCGGGCTATAAACTCCAGGTTGATCTTGGCCCTGGCCGCTCCTGCTTGTATGTTTGTGGTTTTTTCCAGGGTTTCAACATGGCCGGTCTGCATGTTTTTTAGCAACAGGTTAACCCTTACCTTGTGAGCCTTGTTGGATGGGTTATTAACAAGTACTTCAATGCGAACTTCTTCTCCCTCTTCCAGGGATGGGTTGGCCCAGTTATTTCTTGAGTAACGGGTCCTTACGTCGAGAATATAAGGGGTTTTTCTCACAAAAGTAAATTCGTTTAAGCTGTCGGTGATAGAGATGTTTTTCCATGTGCCCCAATACTCTGTGGGGTAGTTAAAAGCAGTACTGCTGCTTTGGTGGTAACCACTTATCGTATAAACCTCCTCCAGGGGAATTTCATAGAAGGTGGCCATGCCATCCAGGGTTTGTGTTTTTTGGTGAAATCCTCTTTTTTGTATTTCCACCTGGCCTTTGGAACCCGGAATGTGCTTATTGCCTTGTGGAATATTTTTCAGGTGTACCAAAACCTGCTGTGGTTCATCTTCCCGGGTTGAGGTGCTCTCTTCTATCCTTTGGGAGGGGCTGCAGCCCAGCAGGATGGCTGTCAATAACAACGTAGTAAGCCTGGTATATTGCATAAGTCTAAAAGTTGACGAATAAGCCGGAAAGATAACAAATTATTGTTTATCACAAATGATCCTGGCTTTGTAAATTGGGAAAAAGTTCTGCTTACAGCAGCGTAGTAACTGCCTTTGATGCTTGATGTTAAATATTGCGATTGACTGGATGAAGCCGGCAGGAAAGGGGAGTTGGGAAGGGATGATTTGCAGAGCAAGCAGGTGCAAATAAAAAAACACCGGCTCAATGGAACCGGTGTTTTTGTATAATAAGAAGTGTTGATTGAAAATTATTGCTGAACCTGTAGTTTGGTTACAGACACACCATTTTCAGTATAAACACTAATGATATAAACTCCATTGCCAAGCCCTGAAGCATTCAGGTTAACTTCATGGCCATTGGTTTGCAACGACTGTACAGTTCTGCCTGTAATGTCAGATACAACTACCTGCTGAATCATGCTTTCGGAGGTTACTGTAAAGTTGTTTCTGGCCGGGTTGGGGAAAACGTTGATGGCCGTTTGCTCAATGATCGGTTCTTGCACGGATACAACACCATCATCGCCAATGGTTAGCTCCAGATCAGGATTTGAGCCGGGCTCGTTCCAGTCAATGTCACCTCCAAAGCCACCAGCAATAAACACATGGTGTTCTTCCGGGTCAAAAGCAAATGATGATATGGTGTCACCCTCTTCGTCTGTTTCGTAAAACATCACATCCGCCATGTCTACCTTGAAGGTTACAATGAACTGGTTGTTCTCTTTGTCTTCCTCACCATTGTCACCATTTTCTTCTTCCGGCTGATCGCCCCATACGTCTTCTACTATCATGTCACCTTCAACCATTACCGTACGGTTTGGATCTCCGTCCCATTCGCCATGCTCCCATGAGGGCTCATCAAATACCACAAAGTATTTGTAAGGTACTTCGCCGGCTTCCAGGGGAAGGGAGATAGAGTAAATAAGCCCAGGCTCTGTCTCTTCAACTACTTTTACTTCTACCTTTTCAATAGCGATTCTGTCCATGTCTGAAGAACCATAATGACGGAATGCTAAATAGACATCATCTCCCTGATAATCCGTCAGGTCGAGTGTTCTTTGTTGCCAAACCCAGTCTTCATCGTCAGCTCCAAATGTTTCTTCCCAAAGCATGGTGAATTCTTCAGGTTCAGGAGTTGTTGTGGAGATAAGGACTTCGTAGCGCTCTTCTCTAAAGTCAACATTAGAAGCTCCTTGTGTTATATGAAACAATAATTCGATTAACTCATCTTCACCTACATAATCCATGTGAATTC
>SL_3KL_010_SEDDRAFT_10001579_pt1 | contig 20805 bp, 15 predicted proteins | sample SodLakKL_010_SED_2_FD_10381 | JGI IMG/M metagenome (IMG submission 10381) | reverse complement strand
GCCTCCAGGTCTGCTATGAAGCGGGCCGTCTGCATGGTTCCCTGGGCAAAATCCTCAATTTCAGACATTCCCAAGGGCCCATTCCAAATAACCGTCCGGGCAGTTTCAAGTATCTCGGCAAATTTATTAACCGTCTCCGGACCTATGTCCAGGGCCATCCATTCCGATGGGACAGAGTCTGCCCTAACCACCTTCTGGTCAGAGTTTTCTGAAGCTTCGCTGGCGGCAATAAAATCAACCGGTAAAACCAGGTTTGCCTTTTTATTTTTTGCCATGGCTAGAATTTTTCTGGCTGCTTCTACTTTATCCTCCTCTACGAAGGATTTACCCATTTGGTAACCTTCGGCCTTGAGAAAGGTGTTGGCCATACCCCCACCGATGAGCAGGACATCCACTACGTCCATAAAATGGGTGATAAGTTCAATCTTGTCAACGACCTTAGTGCCTCCTAAAATGGCTACCAGGGGCCTTTCCGGATTCTCCAACATTTTACTCATCACCATTATTTCTCTCTCCATGTTCAGGCCTGCGGCGGAAGGCAGAAGCTCAGCCACCCCTACGGTTGAAGCATGGGCCCGGTGACAGGTTCCAAAGGCATCGTTAACATAGAAATCAGCAAGCATTGCAAACTCTCTGGCCAGTTCCGGATCGTTGGTGGTTTCTCCCGGATGGAACCGAATATTTTCCAACATCACGATATCTCCGCCCTTTAACATCTCCAATGCTTTCAAGGGCTCTTCTCCCACCACTTTGTCGGTTTTGTAAACCGGTTTTCCCAACATTTCAGCCAGTTTTTTGGCTACAGGGTCCAGGCGCAGTTCCTCAACAACCTGGCCCTTGGGCCTCCCCAGGTGGGAAGCAATAATCACTATGGCCCCCTGCTCTGACAAGTATTGAATGGTAGGAAGGCTGGAACGAATTTTGTTTTCTTCTATAATTTCCCCATGTTTGTTCAAAGTAACGTTCAAGTCCACCCGTAAAAAAACTCTTTTCCCCTTTACATCCAGGTCTTTCACACTTACTTTATTCAAATTCTTTTACTCCTTTCAAACAGTATACCCTGTTCTGGCAATATACAGGGCCAGGTCTAACACCCTGTTGCAGTAGCCCCATTCGTTATCATACCAGGCAACTATTTTTACCATATTTTCCTCCATTACCATGGTAGAAAGGCTGTCAATAATACAGGAGTATGGATTTTTTACATAATCAACGGAAACCAGGGGCTCATCGGATACTGCCAAAATTCCCTGCAGGTTCCCTTTTTCCGCTTCACGGAAAGCTTCATTAACTTCATCCACGGTGGTGCCGGTGCCCAGTTCCGCTACCAGGTCCACCACAGATACAGTGGGTGTAGGCACCCTTAATGCATAACCATCCATTTTCCCTTTAAGCTCCGGCATAACCAGCCCTAAAGCCCTGGCGGCACCGGTTGATGTAGGAATGATGGAAAGTGCTGCTGCCCTGGCACGCCGCAAATCAGAATGAGGTAAATCAAGTAACTGCTGGTCATTAGTGTACGCATGTATTGTGGTCATTAAACCTCTTTTTATCGTAAATTTATCATGAAGCACTTTGGCAGCGGGAGCCAGGCAGTTAGTGGTACAGGAAGCATTGGAAATCACTTTATGTTCAGGTATATATTTGTGATGGTTCACTCCCATCACCACCGTAAGGTCCTCATTTTTCGCAGGGGCCGTAATAATCACCCTGGTGGCACCGTTGTTCAGATGCTTCTCCGCATCTTCCTTGTTGTTGAAAGCACCGGTAGCTTCCAGCACGACATCAATTCCGTGTTCTCCCCAGGGCAATTTTGAGGGATCCCGATCTGCCAGTATTTTTACTTCTTTACCGTCAATAATCAGACTATCTTTCCCGGCCTGAACCTCCAGGGGAAATGTTCTATAGACAGAATCGTACTTCAGCAGGTGGGCCAAAATTTTTGGATCCCGGGTACTATTAATTGCAGCAATCTCAATATCCTTGTAGTTTTCAAAAGCAGCCCTGATACATCCACGGCCTATTCGGCCAAATCCATTTACGCCAACTCTCACCATGTTAAATTTAACCTCCCTAATAAATAATACCTTCCCTAATAACCATTGTATCCCCTGGACAGCTTGTTTTAGAACAGCTAATATATCTATTAGTACATCACTATTATTTAATTGTGATATTCTATTTAAATGTAAATTCTATTCTTTCTTAAAAATTCCTGCCTGTTAATATTTTCTTAATGATTTTTATTTTTTAACATTTGCCTGGCTATTTTCTGCAATTTTCTTAAGCGGTGATTTACTCCGGATTTACTTAAAGGCGGGTCAAACATTTCCCCAAGCTCCTTTATGGTAGCTTCGGGGTATTGAATTCTGATTTCTGCAGCCTGGCGCAGGGAATCCGGTAAATTTTTCAGCCCCATATTCAGGCTAATGGTTTTAATGCTTTCCAGCTGATTCATAGCCGCAATCACTGTTTTATTCAAATTGGCTTCATCGCAGTTGACCAATCGATTGATATTATTGCGCATTTCTTTAAGAATACGAACGTTTTCATAATAAAACATAGCCTGGTGAGCACCGATCACATTCAAAAGTTCCATGATCTGCTGCCCGTCTTTTAAATAGACTAGAAAACTATTTTTTCGGGGAATCATTTTCCCCCCAATTTCAAAAGATTTTAGTAAAGATACAATTTCACTGGCTTGTTCTTCATATTCCGCTCCCAGTTCCAGATGGTAGGAGGTGTCCGGATTACTTATGGAACCCCTGGCCAGAAAAGCCCCTCGGAGATATGCCCTTCGACAGCATTTTTTTACAATTATTTCCCCGGAAATCTTTTTGTTAAATCCGCTCAGGACTTCTTCACGATTAATTATTTTCAGATGAAGCAGTATTTCCTGTACTCTTTCTGTTTCTGAAACCTTCACCAGGTAGGTATTGTTTTTTTTCAACCGGGTTTTCTTTCTGACCAGGAGATGGCTGTTCACCCCGTACAAATTTTTCAATAGAAGAAATATCCGCCTGGCTGCGGCAGGGTTTTCCGTATGAATATTTAAAGCCATCTCGTTCCGGGTAATCTGCAGGCTGCCGGTCATATAAATTAAGGCCGTTAGCTCGGCCTTTTGACAGCATTTCCCCTTAAATTCTATTCTAGCCAACTCATTTTTCACTCTAAATGAAAAGGACATATCTGCTCAACCCTTTTAAAGACAAGGGAGTAATCCCCTGAGAATAAGATTTTTTTAAACAGAAAAATTCATGTTTTTAATATATCCCTGTGTTCCAGGGTTACCCGGTAATTGCTCTCTTTCAAAACATTGCTCATCTCTTTAGATATGGTCACCGAGCGATGTTTACCCCCGGTACAGCCGATGGCAATCACCAGTTGGGTCTTCCCCTCCCGGATATAACAGGGAATTAAAAACTTTAAAAAACTTCTTAATTTTTGAAAAAACTGCCGGGTAACTACCCACTGCCAAACATATTCCTTCACCGGAGGGTCGTTGCCGGTCAGTGGGCGAAGGGAATCTACATAGTGTGGATTGGGTAGAAACCGGACATCAAAAACCAGGTCTGAATCCATAGGAATACCATACTTGAACCCAAAGGAAACCACCGTAACCAATATATTCTCCCTGGCTCGATCCTGAGAATAAAATTCATTAATTTTTTCCTTCAACTCTTTAGGGGCCAGGTCTGTTGTGTCAATGATTAAATCCGCTTTTCCCTTAAATTTTTCTAAGAGCTTCCTCTCTTCTTTTATGCCTCCTGATATACTTCCCTGATCCGCCAGGGGATGCCGCCGCCTGGTCTCCTTAAACCTTCGAATAAGCCTTTCATCCGTTGACTCTAAAAACAATATTTCATACTGAAACCCCATAGTTTCCATGGTCTGCAGGGCCTCCAGCAGGTTATGAAAAAACTCCCGTCCCCTGACATCGCATACCAGGGCAATACTGCTAATTTTCCCTTCGGAATGAAGGCACAGTTCAGCAAACTTGGGAATAAAGGTCGGAGGCAGGTTATCCACACAAAAATAGCCCAGGTCCTCAAAACACCTGATGGCTTCCGTTTTACCGGCTCCCGACAACCCGGTAATCAAAACAAAACGTATTTTATTAAACTCATCTCCTGGATTCATTGGTCCTTCTCCCATCGGTGGTTATAAATTTTATATATTTTCATTATATAATTACTGGTTTCATTTATCAAACTAAACTTACCAAAACCCCTATCAATCTGCTTGCCAAAAGAGACAAAGTGTTGTATTATGTAAACAGGGCTTGCGCCCTTCATCATTATTACCTCCTTTAAAATAAGTTTAACAGGCATTTTCATAAATGCCTGTTTTTTTTTTGCTTGAAATTTTTGCAGTTAACGGGCATTTATAATTCTGGAGGTCCCTAAATTTAATTCCCGGGCAATCCTTTCCCCCTTCTCCAGCCTTCCCACGGCCTTGGGGCTGTGGGCATCACTATTGATTACAAATTTCACCCCCGTCTCTGCCGCTGCCTTAACATATTCATAAGTTTTTTCTCCATGGGAACTATTAATTTCTAGAGCAGTTCCCCTGCGCAAACAAACCTCGGCTAACATAGGGGTGGCAATGTTTAATTTTAATCCAGGATGTACTATCACATCGATGGGGAATCTCTCTACTGCCCTGATCACGGCCAGTGTATTAATATTGCGTGCCTTTTTGTCCATGATTGTGCTGAATCGGGAAATCCAGTTTTTTGCAATTAAATCTACGCCACTCCTAACATCCCGGGGAATAATCCCTGTATGAAGCCCCACTAAAAGCAGGTCCAACTTTTTAATGTAGTGCAGAGGAATATCAATGTCCCCTTGGCTGCTGATAATATTGGCTTCCACTCCCATAAGAATTTTTATCTCCGGATATTTTTTTTGGCAGGCCTCAATTTCACTTCGGATCTTATCCAGGGTTTGGGGGCTTTTTATGCCCACCAGGAAATTAGCCGGGCCGTGATCCGTAATAGCCACCTCCTGAAGGCCTCTTTTTATGGCTGCCTGGACATTGTCCTCCACGGTTCCTCTGCCGTGACTGTATCGGGTATGGGTATGATAATCTGCAAAAAGCTCCAACATATCCGCTCCGTTCTTAAGCTATACTCCACATGATATAGGATTTGAATAGGATTAAATTTATCTTTAGTTTTTTTCAGCAAATTAATCCGCAAAGCTGTGAAAAAATAATGGACTTTCCTTGGAAGAAAAGTCCATTTAATTTATAATGATGTTATTTTATCCGACAAACTCAGAATCTTCCTCTGGCTTCAGCCATTAGTATGCTCAGTGAGCAGCGAATCTTTTTCTGCCTTTTCCCCTGAGGTATTCTTTAATGCTGTTTACAGAGGTATTCAAAATTTCCTCTTCGGTAAAACCCACTTTCATAACCATTTCCAGGGACGTAGATAAATTCCCAACATCGCAGCTGATATGGGCATCGCTGCCGATTACAATTCTGGCTCCCTTCTCTTTAGCCACCCGGGCAATTTGAAGGCAGTTTTCACAGCTTCCCATTCTGCTGACTGTCAGGGAGCTGTTATTAATCTCTAAAACTGTGTTGTTCTCTATGGCTGCTTTTACTATCTGGTATTCGTCTATGGGATAGGCGGGGTTTCCAGGATGGACAATGATATCCACCTGGGGGTTTTCCATGGCCTTAATTAAAGCCCGGGTGTTCTGTTCCTTCGTCCCCCCGGGATAGCAAACCGCATGTAAGCCCGCCAGGACAATATCCAGCTTTTTTAGATACTCTACAGGAAGGTCTATATTCCCTTCGAAGTCAATAATATTGGCTTCTACTCCCTTTAATACTTCGACATCACAAATTATTTCCGGAAGAACATGCAGGTTCCCGAAGTAATATGCATGGGGTGCGCCAGGCATGGCCGGCCCATGGTCGGTAATGGCCACCATGTCCAGTTCTTTCCGGGCGGCGGCCTCGGCAATTTCATTTATGGTGCTGTACGCATGACCGCTGGCGATGGAATGGGTATGAAGGTCAGCTACCAGTCTCATTTTTTTCGCTCCTACGTTAATAGAATTTAATCATTATAATAACAAACTATACATATGACACCTTTTCCGTGTCAACAGCTCCCGAAAATTCCCGCGGGTTTTCTAAAAATATAAATCACAATCTTTTACGATAATATATATTTATGAATTACTTGGGCAACACCATCTTCAACATTAGATGCGGTAATATAATCCGCCGCTTTTTTTAAGTCTTCCCGGGCATTCTCCACAGCTACGCCCAATCCTGCATACTCAATCATATCCAGGTCATTGTAGCTGTCCCCTATAGCGATAACCTCTTCCTTTTTAATCCCCAGGGTGGAGGCCAGGGCTTTTAGCGCCTGCCCTTTAGTAGCCCGGGCATTGGTTATTTCTAAAAAGTAAGGCTTGGATGGAACCACATGCAGGGTGGAGTGATATTTTTTGGAAAATAAATCCCAGTAATCACGCAGGGTGTCTTCCTGGGTGGTAATCATAGTAATTTTGGTGGGCCCATCTTTCAAAAATTCCCTTAAGCTGCCCACCGCCTGGAAATCTACATCAGCTATGCTCACGTAAAGACGAATCATCTCGTTGTCCTCCCGGACAAAAAGTTGATCATTCACATAAATGTTGAGATGATTTCCTCTTTTCTCTGTAAAATCTATGATTTCATTGGCGATGTCCAGGGGCACCGGACAATGAAATATCTCCTCCTGGGATCGGGCCGTTTTAACCAGGGCTCCATGGTATGTGATCAGGGGAACATCCAACTCCAATAATTCAGCATAGGGCAGGGTGGAACGAAACATCCTCCCGGTAGCCAGGGTCACCGTAACTCCCTTTTGGATAGCTTTATGAATGGCCTCTCTGTTTTTCTCAGAGATAGTGAACTCTTCGTTTAAAAGTGTATCGTCCAAATCCAACGCAAGTAATTTAAAACTCATGATTAATAAAACACTCCAGTATCGCTTTTTATTATTCTTATCTTCTGCTGTCTTTCACCAGTGCCGTCAGAATTCCGCTGATGATACTTAAGACCAGGGCCCCAAAAATCCCTGCGAAGAAAACATTCTCCACCGTAAAACCGGACACCGTCGCGGCCACAGCCCAGAGGGTTAATCCGTTCACCACAAAGGTAAAAAGCCCCAGGGTAAGAATGTTGAGGGGAAGTACAATTACATTGAAAATCGGCCTGATTACGGCATTCACCAAGCCCAGGACAAAAGCAGCAAATAATGAGGCAAAAAAACTTTCTATGGTTATCCCTTCAATGATGCTGGCGGTTAAATAAATGGCCAGGGCATTAATTACCCAGCGTAAGATTAATCCTTTCATTCCCTCTTCCTCCCGATGTTTTATTTCTTGGGCTAAAGTATTCGACAAATATGTGATTTATACCTTTATTTTTCAACCTTTATCATACTTTGGCATAGAATAGTAAACATTAAAGAATAAAATGGAAGTGGTGCAATTGATTTTAACTACCGCCGAAAAATTCAAGAAAAGAGAGCCCGTAGAATGGGCACTGGACTATATTGAAGAGTCCCTTTCCTTCTTGATGGACAGTGACATTGAACAGGAATATAAAATTAAAATGATTTATGCTTCCGGTAGAGATTTAGCCCAAATTTATCGAACCATTATCTCGAAAGAAACCGAAAGCCATTACGGCATGCTGATGTCAGAGGGCTTTAAGGCAGGAAAAGTAGCTGTGCTCCGGCTGCTGGTAAAGGCAACTCCCTGTCCCGCTCAGCAGAGGATTAACTCTGTCCAAAAAATATTATTTTATTATGCCTCTAATCTCAGTTATCTAAAAAAATTTTTCTCTAGACTGAGCCTTAATCCTTCTTCTGCCACCATATCCCTTACTTTCGTAACAGAAACGTTAAAAATTGCTGAAGGAAGGGGACTGAATCCCGACTTGTTAGAGATGAACGGTTATCCCCTTCTGTTCTGCTCTATGCCTTACGAAGAAGAGGCACCGGCCTGTTATTTAAATTCTTTTCATACGGTTTTTCTTTTTGCCAACAATTTTTCTCCCTTTATCCAAAGGCATATTATCCTGCACGAAATTGGACACATCCTTTTTGACCTTAGAAATTCGCAGTGGAAAAGTAAAAAAGCTTTCGCCCATCTGCTCTCGCTTCTGCAGCAAAAATGCTCAAATTCCAAGGTTACCTCCTTGAAAAACCCTCGCCATAAGTTCATGGAAGAATTGTGCGCAGACCTTTTTGCCACGTATTTCCTGTACCCGGATTTAAAGAAGAAGAATTCCCGGGCTTCCCAAATGGTATTTTGCGAAAAATTATCGGCCGCCACCCGGCTTTACCTGCTCAGCCTGAATCATTCCCAGTGACCTCCTCTTAGGGGCAAATTCCAAAGATTCTTGTGGATTTTCCTAAAAGGAAAACTCCTCATGAAAATAACGGTAAACCTCTTCCGCCGTCTGCCGGTCTATTCCTGGGACAGAACACAGTTCCTCCAGGGTTGCCTGACTAATTTTCTTTAAACTGCCAAAATGCATTAACAGGTTCTTCTGACGTTTTTCCCCTACCCCTTTGATTCCGGTTAAAATGGAATTCACCGTTTCCTTATCCCGCAGGAGACGGTGGTACAAAAGGGCAAAGCGGTGAGACTCGTCGCGAACCTTCTGTAAAAGTTTCAGCACCGGCGAATTAGAAGGCAGCGCCAGGGGAATTTTCTCCCCCGGAAGAAACAGAAGCTCCTCTTTTTTAGCCAGGGAAACCATGGCGATGCCCTTTATCTGCAGTTCCTGAAGTGCATCCCCAGCAGCTTTAAGCTGTCCCTTACCTCCATCGATGAGCATCAGGTCCGGAAGAGGGAGAAATTTAGCAGATTCTAACGTGAGATGCCCCCCCTCCACCTCTTTCTGCTCCCGGAGCGCTCCCTTTAGCCTTCGGCTGACCGCAGACTTCAGGGCCAGGTAATCATCTGGGCCCTCCTGCCCCTCCATTTTAAAGCGGCGGTAAGCACTCCGTAAAGGAACCCCCCCTTCAAAAACCACCATGGAAGCCACAATTTTACTGCCCTGGAGATTGGATACATCAAAGCCCTCAATCCGGCAGGGAATCTCCAGCAAATTCAGTTTCTCCTTTACCTCTTTGAGCAGAGAGATGAGGGTTTTTTCCTCCTGCTTTTTTTTCTCCATAAATAGAGCTGCATTCTGGCTTACCATGTTAATCAACTCTTTTTTTAAGCCTCTTTGGGGACAGCGGATGAATACCTTCGTTCCCCTCCTCTGGGAGAGCCAGGATTCCAAAACCTCCTTTTCAGAGGCTGCTGCCGATACCAAAATTTCGGAGGGAACTGCTGTGGAAGAACTGTAATACTGCTTAATAAAAGCGGTCATAATTTCTTGATCCTTCAGCCCTTCGGTGTTGGCCAGGGTAAACTGTTCCTTCCCTACAATCTTCCCCTGCCTGACCAGGAACACCTGTACACAGGCTTCCCCCTGCCCCCGGGAAAACCCGATCACATCAAGGTCCTTAAGTCCGGGGGAAACCACCTTTTGTCGGGAAACCAGGCCGCTCAAGGCCTGATGCTTATCCCTCAGGGCTGCTGCTTTTTCAAAGTTTAGCTCCCCCGCCGCCCGCTGCATTTCCCGCTCCAGCTTGCGCAGAAGCTTTTCCTGCCTTCCCTCCAAAAAGAGAGTTAAATCCCTGACCATATTCCCATACTGATCTGGGGAAACATCCCCCTGACAGGGGGCCAGGCAGTATTTCAAATGAAAGTTCAGGCAGGGCCGTTCCTTTCCCCTGACCCGAAACTTTTCCTTACAGCTGCGCAGGGGAAGCACTTTCTTTAGAATTTTCAGGGTTTCCCTCAAAGAACCTACATTGGTATACGGCCCAAAATACCGGGAACCATCGTTTTCCATTTTTCGAGTGAGAATCAGCCGGGGGTATTCTTCCGCCAGGGTAAGCTTTAAATAGGGATACTGCTTATCATCTTTCAAGCTGGCATTATACCGGGGCTTATATTGTTTTATCAGGCTGTTTTCTAAAATTAACGCCTCAATTTCCGAATCCGTTACAATATAATCCAGGTCCCGGGCGTGGCCCATCATGGCTCCCCGTTTGGGGTCCAAAGATTTTTGTTGAAAGTATGACCTGACTCTGTTCCGCAGGGAATTNGCCTTCCCCACGTATATGACTTCCCCTTTTTTATTTTTAAAAATATATACTCCCGGTTGGTCCGGCAGCTGTATGGGTTTTTCTCCCAGGTTCAAGGCTAAGCCCCCCCCAGAAAATTTGATTATTGTAGTGAAACCACCTGATCTCCTTTTTGCTCCGTTGACAGAACCCCTTTTAAATACTGTCCGGTGTACGATTCCGGCCGCAGGGCCACTTCTTCCGGAGTACCTTCAGCAATCACTCTGCCTCCCTGGTCTCCCCCTTCAGGCCCCAGGTCAATGACATAATCTGAGGACTTGATTACCTCCAGGTTGTGCTCAATAACTAGCACCGTATCTCCGGCATCCACCAACCGGTTTAATATTTTTAAGAGTTTCTTAATATCATCAATGTGCAGGCCGGTGGTAGGTTCATCCAGAATATAAAGGGTTTTTCCGTTGCTTCGGCGGCTCAATTCCGTGGCCAGTTTCACTCTCTGGGCCTCTCCACCGGACAGGGTGGTGGCCGGCTGCCCCAACTTCACATACCCCAATCCCACATCGTAGAGAACCTGAAGCTTTCTCTTAATCTTGGGAATTGCCTGAAAAAAATCCAGGGCTTCGGCTACAGTCATGTCCAATACCTGGGCAATATTTTTTCCCTTGTACCCCACTTCCAGGGTTTCTCTATTGTATCTTTTGCCCTTGCACACCTCACAGGGAACATAAACATCCGGCAGAAAATGCATTTCAATCTTAATAATTCCGTCTCCCTTACAGGACTCGCATCGGCCGCCCCGGAGGTTAAAGCTGAACCTTCCCTGGCTGTATCCCCGGACCTTGGCATCGGGCACCTGGGAAAACAGTTCCCGGATTCCCGTGAAGGCCCCGGTATAGGTGGCCGGATTAGAGCGGGGTGTCCTGCCGATGGGGGACTGGTCAATCTCGATTACTTTATCCAGGTGCTCTATGCCCAATATACGTTCATGTTTGCCGGGTTTGGCTTTCGCCCGATGCAGTTCCTGGGCCAACTTTTTGTACAGGATTTCATTCACCAGGGTGCTTTTCCCCGACCCGGAAACACCGGTTACACAGATGAACACCCCCAGGGGAATCTTTACCTCCAGGTTTTTGAGATTATACTCCCCGGCCCCCTGGATATGCATCCATTTGTCCCCGGTTAGCCTGCGCCTTGAGGGCAGGTTGATTTTTTTGAAGCCTGAAAGATACTGTCCGGTAATAGAACGGGGTTTATTTACGATTTCTTCTACGGTGCCTGCGGCAACCACTTCTCCTCCCCGTTCCCCGGCCCCCGGGCCTATGTCAATAACAAAGTCCGCGCTGCGGATGGTTTCCTCGTCGTGCTCCACCACAATCAGGGTGTTCCCCAGGTCTCTAAGGTTTTTGAGAGTATTTAACAGCCTCAGGTTATCCCGCTGATGAAGCCCTATGCTGGGTTCATCCAGGATGTACAGCACCCCGGTAAGCCCTGACCCAATCTGGGTAGCCAGGCGGATCCTTTGGGCCTCTCCTCCGGAAAGGGTCCCCGCCGTGCGGTCCAGGCTCAGGTAATTCAACCCCACATTCATTAGAAACTGAAGCCTTTCCAGAATTTCCTTCAATATCAATCGGGCTATCATTTTCTCTTTTTCCGTCAGTTCTAATCCCTGGAAGAATTCCAGGATTTCAGATACACTGAAAGAGGTGACCTGGGAAATGTTCTTTTCTCCTACCAGCACAGCCAGGCTTTCCTTTTTTAAACGGGTGCCCTGACATTCCGGGCAGGGACGGGTGCTCATGTACCGGGTAATTTCCTCCCGGACATATTCTGAGGTACTTTCCCGGTAGCGCCGCTCCAGGTACGGTATTATCCCTGGGAATACCGCATGATAGTGATGCAGCTTCCCGGAAGTAGTGGTATAGGAAAAGTTAATTTTATCTTTTCCTGATCCGCCCAATAAAAATTGGATATCCTCCGGTTCCAGTTCTTTTGTTGGCAGGTCAGGGTCTATATGATAATGCTCACAAACAGATTCTAAAAGCTGCTGATAATACGTGTAATGTTTCGTCCTATTCCAGGGGGCAATCGCTCCCTCCCGGAGGGAAAGGTTCTTATTAATCACCAGGTCAGGATCCACCTCCAGCTTGATTCCCAGGCCGCTGCAGCGAAGGCAGGCACCGTAAGGACTGTTGAAGGAAAACATACGGGGGGTCAGTTCCTCAAAACTGAAACCGCAATCCGGACAGGCAAAATTCTGGCTGAAAACCTGTTCTTCTCCCTCTAGATTGTGCACGATTACCAGCCCTCCCGCCAGGTTCAAGGCAGTTTCCAGGGAATCCGCCAGTCTCCTCTCTATCCCTTCTTTTATGACGAGACGGTCTACCACCACTTCGATGGTATGCTTTTTATTTTTATCCAGAAATATTTCCTCCTGAAGGTCCCGGACTTCTCCGTCCACCCTGACCCGGACATACCCCTCTTTACGGATATCATTAAAGGTTTTCTGGTATTCCCCTTTTCTGCCCCGGACCAGGGGCGCTAAAATTTGTATCTTTGAGTCCTGGGGATAGGACAAAACACGGTCCACCATCTGCTCAATGCTCTGCTGGGCGATGGGGTCTCCGCAATTGGGGCAGTGGGGCCTGCCCACCCGGGCAAAGAGCAGCCGCAGATAATCGTATATTTCCGTAATGGTCCCCACCGTAGAACGTGGGTTTTTGCTGCCTGCCTTCTGGTCGATAGAAATAGCCGGAGATAATCCCTCAATATAATCCACATCCGGCTTATCCATCTGCCCCAAAAACTGCCGGGCGTAAGCAGATAGGGATTCCACGTATCTCCTCTGACCTTCAGCATAAATGGTATCAAAAGCCAGGGATGACTTTCCTGAGCCGCTGAGGCCGGTCACCACCACCAGGCTGTTTTTGGGAATCTCCACATCTATATTTTTCAAGTTATGCTCTCTGGCACCTCTAATGATGACATAATCTCTGCTCATTTTCTCTCCTCCTGGCTGGAACTCTTCAGTTCAAACAGAATGTCCCTGATTTCCGCTGCCTTTTCAAATCTCAATTCTTTGGCGGCCTGCTTCATCTCCTTCTCCATGTTATCCATAAACTTCTTCCTTTCCTTCCGGGACATTCTGGTAAATTCTTTGTGAGTAACATAGTCAGAGGGTTCTTCCGCCACCCGGGTGGCCTCAATTACATCCCTGACCGCTTTTTTTATGGTTTCAGGAGTAATCCCGTGCTCCTGGTTGAATTCAATCTGTTTACTTCTCCTGCGATTGGTCTCCTCTATAGCTTTCTCCATGGACCTGGTTATGATATCTCCGTACATGATTACTTTTCCATGAATATTCCGGGCGGCCCGGCCGATGGTCTGAATCAGCGACCGGTCAGACCGCAAAAAACCTTCCTTGTCTGCATCCAGTATAGCTACCAGCGATACCTCCGGCAAATCCAGTCCCTCCCTAAGCAGGTTAATCCCTACCAGCACGTCGAATTCTCCCAGCCTCAAATCCCGTATAATTTCCATCCTTTCCAGGGTCACTATCTCAGAATGCAGATACCGGACTTTTATGCCCCTTTCCCTAAAATAGCCGGTCAGGTCCTCTGCCATTTTTTTAGTCAGGGTAGTAATTAAAACCCTTTCCCCGGCCTCCGTCCGTTGGCGAATTTCTCCATACAGGTCTTCTATCTGCCCCTGCACGGAGCGCACCTCTATATCGGGGTCTACCAAACCGGTAGGTCGGATAATCTGTTCAATCACCTGCTGACTGTGGCTGGATTCATAGGGCCCCGGAGTGGCGGAGGTATAAACCACCTGGTTCACCATTTTTTCAAACTCCTCAAAACGTAATGGACGGTTGTCCATGGCCGAGGGGAGTCGAAACCCGTAGTCTACCAGGTTTTGCTTGCGGGACCTGTCTCCCTGATACATTCCCCCAATTTGAGGAACGGTAACATGGGATTCATCAATAATCATCAGGTAGTCTTTGGGGAAAAAGTCCAGCAGGGTATAAGGCCTGCTCCCCGGGGGCCTGCCCGTAAGGTGCCGGGAGTAATTTTCTATCCCGGAACAAAAACCTACCTCCCGGAGCATCTCCAAATCATAACGGGTCCGCTGTTCAAGCCTCTGAGCCTCCAACAGCTTACTTTGCCGGTTCAGTTCCTCCAGCCGGCTTTCCAGTTCCCCTTCTATTGCCTGGACCGCTCGTTCCAGGTTGGGCCGAGAGGTGACATAGTGAGAAGCTGGAAAGACAGCCAAATGCTGACGTTCCCCCAGTATTTCCCCCGTTACCACATCAATCTCCCGGATCCTTTCAATTTCGTCCCCAAACATCTCCACCCTCAGGGCTTTCTCCGTATAGGATGCCGGATATATCTCTAATATATCTCCCCTTACCCGGAAGGTTCCCCGGGAAAATTTTATATCATTGCGGGCATACTGCATGCTCACCAGTTTTCTTAAAATATCCTCCCTCTCCCGGTGCATTCCCACCCGCAGAGAAAGGACCTGATCCCGATATTCTTCCGGAGAGCCCAAACCATAAATACAGGAAACGCTGGCCACGATGATTACATCCCTGCGTTCCAGCAGGGAACTGGTAGCCGAGTGCCTCAGCTTATCAATCTCGTCGTTTATGGAGGCATCCTTTTCAATATAAATGTCGGAGGAGGGAATATAGGCCTCCGGCTGGTAATAGTCGTAATAGCTGACGAAATATTCTACGGCATTTTCGGGGAAAAAATCTTTAAATTCACTGCACAGCTGAGCTGCCAGGGTTTTGTTGGGAGCCATGACCAGCGTAGGCCTCTGCACTTCATTGATAACATGAGCCATAGTAAATGTTTTCCCGGACCCGGTTACCCCTAATAGGGTTTGGTGGCCAAGTCCGCATTCCAACCCCCGGCTTATTTCTTTAATAGCCTTGGGTTGGTCTCCTCTGGGAATATATTCAGAAACCAGTTTGAATTCCACTGAAAACACCTCAATAGTTTTTGTCTACCTCTTATTATAACAAAAAAATAACCGGTGAAATACTCTCCCACCGCTTGTTAATATTTCTTATTATGTAAAATTAATTATATCAAATACTTCAGGAAATGACAAAGAAACAGCCACCCCCTAATTCGGCCCTGCAAAATCACAATACAGCATTTCTGAGACTGTCATGTTGTAAACCAGGGCTTTGCGATATATTTTGGTAAAGAGAAAAGCTGCCGGGAGTTCTCACAGCAGCCTTTCTCTTGGCAATCAAGTTTTTTAACATATATTTTTTTCATTATCTGTACGTTTAGATCATTTCATCGCAGGGCTTAATTATTTCAAGTTTTCCCACAATAACTTAAGATGAAGCTGTTGCCTTCTCTTCCTCCTGAATGTCCGTAGGCGCTTTCATGGTTACAGCCAGGATTATACCGAGAACGCTGAGGACAGCGGAAATGATATAAGCAACTGTAAATGTTCCGGTGGAATCACGCACAATGCCTCCTACCAGCGGTCCAAAAACGCCTCCGCCGCCCCAGGCGGTAAATACCAGGCCGTAGTTAACACCCAGGTTTTTAACACCGAAGTAGTTAGCGGTAATGGCCGGGAAGATGGTAAGCATTCCACCGAAGGCAAACGCAACCAGTGCGGTGGCGATAAAGATGGGTACTGCTGTGACGAAGGTTGAGAATAAGGCAAACACAGCTACCTGTAAAACAAACATGGCTACCAGTGTATTTCTAAACCCTATTTTATCTGCAATGATACCGCAGCCGATCCTTCCACCCCAGTTAAATAGGGCATACATGGAAATCAGCCAGAAAGCCAGGCCGTCACTCAGGGCTGCCTGCTCGATACCAATTCTGCGAAGCTGGCCGATAATTAAGAGGCCGGCAAAGGTTCCAATACAAAACATGCCCCACAAACCATAAAACTGGGGGGTTTTCATCATTTGCCTGTAATCCCAGTCAACTACCAGGCCTTTGGCTTTGGCAACAAACTTAGAAGCCAGATGAGCAGGAGGAGGCTCCGGCACATAGCCTGCCGGCGGGTTGGAAATAAGCTGAGCCAGCAAAACAATAATAATACCGTAAGCGATACCAAGAATAATAAAAGTATTAGCCAGGCCGAACTGAGCTAAAAGGTACCTGGACAGGGGTGCTACATAAATACCGGCCAATCCGAAACCACTGACCACGATACCGGAGATGAGGCCCCTCTTATGAGGTCCAAACCATTTTACGGCGGCGGGAGTAGGAGCTGCATAACCGAAGCCCATAGCCAAACCGAAAATGATACCAAAAGAAAGTGATAATCCTACAGGAGTAATCAAAAAGCCGGACAAAACCATACCCACAAGGGCCAGCACACCGGCGGCCATAATAACTGTTCTGGGGCCTATCCTATCCTGAAGACGGCCACCCGGAACCATTGATATCGCAAAAATGAAACAAGCAATCATATAAGGGATTTGTGTCTGGGTTGAGGTCCATTCATAAGCTCCACCTGGCTCAACCAGAACTCCCTGGAAAGCTCCCCAGGAATAAAGCACCCCAAGGCAAAGGTTAACACCCATACCTGCAAGTGCAACTGTCATTCCCCGGTTACCTACATTTTGACCTGTAGACATATTTTCACTCCTCTTCTTAATTAATTGAGGTTATAAAAAACCTGAATTAGTCATATAAATTTTTGTTAAAACAAAACTGCTGATACCAAAATATTCAACCTCAAAATATTAATCACTTCTTATAAAACCTGATGTAAAACGAACTGATGATTGCTAACTCTTTACCCTTTATACCAATCAATCTTCTTCACTAACACCTCCTCACCATCAACCTACTGTGGTTTTGCCAATCAGCTTTCCTTTTTAACCAATCACCATTCCTTTAAAATTCCTTGCGAATATTTCCACAGCCAAAGGCTCTTATAATTTCAAAAGAATAAATTTAATCTAGAGATTATGCCATGGAATAACTTTATGTCACCTCCTCTTCGGTGATATTTATGTTCTTAACCTCTATCCGTTTCTGGAGAGAGAACATAGTAGAAAGGTGGGGGAAAAGCAAACCTGCTATTCCCCAAAAACTTATGGAGGGGAGAAAAATATTAAAACCTAACCATTTGTTTCAATTTTCTGAAACTTTTCTTTATTCGTAATATTTTTGTTAAAAAATAAAATATTATTTAATTTTATTTTTATTATCTAATTTTGATATTTATTCCCTGAACAAGTTGGGCGGTTTTGGTAATATGTGTGAAATTTATGTAAATTTGTAGCTAAAGTTCTAAATTTTCAGAATATTCTTTTCATCATTATATTCCATATCAAAAAATTATGCAAGCATAGATTTTAATTTTTTTTAAAAATATACCCATTAATAGTTCTTACCTATCTAACAGTCAACCTATTGTTTTTTACCGAACAACCTGCTCTTAAGGGAATCAAAAGGACTTCGATGTTTTAATTCCACGTACGTAGAAGTCTCGGAATCGGGAACTAAAATAATCCCCAGTTTTTTTGGAGAGGAGTCCATGGTAAGTCGGTACTTCACTTTTTTTCCACTGCTTTTCTCTACCCATAGGGTAAAATGCTTTTCTTCAGATTGAATACACCTGTTTAAATCACTGCGGCTTTCAATAATGCAGTCATTAATCCTGTGAATTACATCCCCACTGCTTAAACCGGCTTTGTGCCCGGGATATTTAGGCAGTGTATCCAAAATTTTTATGCCCTTTTCCGGTGAAATAAAAATCGGTTCTTTGGAAAACTCTTCCCGGTTTCCTTTGACAATTAGATATTCGTGACCCAGGGGAGCAAAAATAACCGCTAAAAGCATAAGCTCTATCCGATAGTACGCAGCAATGGCCAGGCCCAGCAGCAGCAGGCTGTAACCGCTTAAATTTTTAGCAGAACGAAGGCTTTTTTCCCGGGGGAAAGAGGAAATGGAAATATCCCCATAACCCAACCCCGCGGCAATAGGAAGCATCAAAAATACCGCCCTTTTCCCCTCCTCGATGGCCTGAGGGGAACCCAGCAAAGGCCACCATGTAGGCATTTCCATCCCCTGGGGGAGCTGCTGTACTGCCTCAGGGACTAACAGGGTTATTAANCCTACGATGGGCAGGGGCCAAAATTTTTGCAGGCTGAAACCTCCCACCACCTGCCCGGAATTATTCTTAATAAAAAGGGGGCTTACTCCTATATGCCCGCTGAGAGCAATGAGCATGCTTTCCGTCAGATGAAGAATCCCGATGAGGGCCATCAGCCCCGGAACATTAATATTTGCTAATTCACTTAAAACTGCGTTATAGGTGAAATATGGGGAGAGCCCTTTAAGTACGATACTCAAGAGGCCGATGATTCCTCCCGCATAGGCAAAACAGATATACCTGGGATTAATGAACATAAAAAAAATAGCCAGGGGCCACAGGAATATAATCCCCACCTGTTCCAGAGATATTCCTACCATAATTAGCATTATGCTGGCAAGTATTCCGCCAAGAATACCGAAGCCTGCTGAAATAATTGTTTGGCGCAGAACATTATTTTTCGGCACACCAAACATTTTCACTTCCATCCCTACAGCTTTTTTATATTGAAAACCCACCAGCAGTACTACCAGCCAAAATATAAAATTACCGAAGGTAAACAGAAAGCTCTTGGAAAACATGCTCAGCGCCTGAACAATAAAATCCATTCCTGCCACGACCTCTCTGTTAAATTAATGAATTTCCCACTCAAGTTTCTCGCAGGCATTTTAAAAACCTTCACTCCTACAGCATATCCCATGTGATTCACAAATTTTGGAGAGCATAGGCTAGTTATTTTGCCTTTTTGATATAATTTAAGGCATCTTTTAGCTGTGAATCTAAACCTGACAGTTTTTCTTCCACCTGCTCTTTCAATAATCTCATGGTGCTGTCGGTAAAGATCCCATCCGGTTCCAGCCCATTTGCCCTCTGAAAATCCTTCACATTTCCCTCAGTTACTTCATCAAAGAATCCTTCCAACTCTGAACGGTAACCAAATACTTCCAGAAGCTGCTGTAAAATCTTAACATCATCTCCGTAAAGCCCGTGGGCTAAATCCCGGTGAAAGGGAAAACGGTAATAGTTAAATACCTCGGGAAGTTCCACCGGGATGTCCGGTTCTAACCCTACCCTGTTAATGTCCCTCTTCAGGGGTGTAAGGTATTTTGCTACGGTAAAACGCATTCCAACATCTTCTCCATAAAACTTTTCAATATTTTGTACCGTAGCTTTCCCGTAGGTATTTTCACCCACCAATACCGCCGCACCGCTGTCCTGGAGAGCCCCGGCGATAATCTCCGATGCACTTGCGGAATAAGCATTGACCAGGACGGCAATGGGATATTCTTTGTTCTGAGCATAAGAATGATAAGACCTGACTATCGCCCCTTCAGCATCTACCATAAAGGTTATAGGCCCTGCCGGGACGAGAATTTCACCAACTTCCACGGCCCCCTGCAGCACTCCCCCGGGGTTACCCCGGAGATCCAAAACCAGGCCCTGAATTTTATTTTCCTGTTCTAACCTCTCCAGCTGATGCTTGAAATTGTAGCCGGTGTGTTCGTCAAAATTAGTTATCTGAATATACCCTATATCGCCTTCCAGGGTTTTAGAACTTACCGTCTCTAACACTATATTCTCTCTAATCACTTCAAATTCCAGTTTTTCGCTCAGGCCTTCCCTCTTTATGGTCAAGTGGACCGGGGTATTTTCCGGCCCCCTGATTCTGCTTACCGCTTCCCCCAGGGAAACTCCTTCCATACTGTCCCCATCTACTGCTAAAATCTGGTCTCCAGGGGCCAGCCCCGCTTTTTCTCCAGGGCCTCCTTTAATAGGGGCAATTACCGTAATTTTATCCTTTACTACGGACACTTCTATCCCAATCCCACTGAAAGAACCGGAAATTTTTATATAGAGGTTTTCCAGTTCGTCCTTATCTAAAAAATAAGTTTGGGGGTCTTCCAGAGAATTAATCATTCCCTCTATAGCTCCCTTCATCAGAAGGTCCGAAGGAACTTTTTCAAAGTACCGGCTCTGAAGGGTCTGGTAAACCTTTAAGAATAAACTGAGCTCTTCCGGGGCATTACTATCCTGTTGGCCATCCCCCGGGGTGCCCCCCTGCTGTTCCGGTTCCTCCGAAGCGGAGATACTTAAGGGAGAATAATATCTACTGGTAAAATGATAAGTTGCTATGTTGCTGAATAAGAACAGCATGCATAGCAACACAATAATAATTTTTTTATTTCTCATGCTGCAAAGCACCAACTTTCAAGAGAATAATACTTAGAATTTTATACTTAAAAAACATTGTCTAGAGAGAATTATAACATAGTTGGAATAAATATTATAATGCTTTTTACTATCTCAATTTGGCAAAATTATTAAGTTGCGGTAACAATTAACCCCTTCCTCTTACGGAAGGGGCCATTAATCGTTCAGGTTATCTTATTTGACACTCATGCAGCAAAAAACGCTGCACCATCAGAGGAATAGAAATAAGACAGAAGAACCGTCCCCTTGTCTTATTTCTAAGACTAGCGGAGGTAATTTAGGGGGTTCCGAGTCTGCCCGTTAATCCTTACCTCAAAATGAAGGTGCGGCCCGGTGCTGAACCCGGT
>SL_3KL_010_SEDDRAFT_10001578_pt1 | contig 20806 bp, 16 predicted proteins | sample SodLakKL_010_SED_2_FD_10381 | JGI IMG/M metagenome (IMG submission 10381) | reverse complement strand
CAACACTTTAATAACTTAAAAAAAATCTAGAATTTTACTGCGGAATCTTATCTTCAAATTCCATGTTTTACCATCACGTACTATGAGTAACGTTAGAGGAAAATTAATATGCCTTCGTTAAGATCAGCGGCCTGGACAAGCGTCGGGAAAAAAATACTCACCGGTGTAACCGGTCTGGGTTTGAGCTTGTTCGTGCTATTACATTTACTCGGAAACCTTACCTATTTCGACAGCGACCCAAACGCGATTAACAAATACAGTCACTTCCTGCATGAGCTTGGGCCTATATTCTATATACTCGAAATTGTACTCCTTGTTTCGATCATTCTTCATATAATACTCGGTATCACCATTTACGTTCGGCGTAAAAAATTACGTCCGGTAGATTACGATATTTCCGCTACCCGCGGGGGACCGAGCAAGAAAAATTTCAGTTCGAAAACAATGATATGGACGGGGATAATACTCCTCATTTTTATCGTCATACATCTGCAGACATTCAAATGGGGTCCGGGCGTCGGTGAAGGATATATAGCAACCGAGGCAGGTGAGCAGCTCCTTGTCGACGGGAAACCCGTAAAAGACGTACACACGAGAATTACCGAAGTCTTTAAGAAAGAGGGATACGTCATCGGATATGTTTTGGTTATGATATTTCTTGGATTTCACCTGCGACACGGGATATGGAGTGCATTCCAGTCATTGGGAGCAAATAACCCGAAGCTATCTCCCATACTATATACGGTGGGCGGTATCTTTGCCGTACTTATAGCGTTCGGTTTTATTTTTCTTCCAATTTATATTTATTTCTTTGTTTGAACTTCAGCATAGAGGGTCATAATGAAACTCGATTCGAAAATTCCAGCCGGTCCCGTGAATGAAAAATGGGATCAACATAAAAACAGTATTAAGCTCGTCAGTCCGGCGAATAAAAGAAAATTCACGATCATTGTCGTCGGTACCGGACTCGCCGGCGCCTCTGCCGCGGCTTCACTCGGTGAGCTCGGTTACAACGTAAAAGCGTATTTCATCCACGATACGTCGCGCCGCGCACACAGTATAGCTGCACAGGGCGGAATAAACGCCGCAAAGAACTACCCGAACGACGGAGATACGATCTGGCGATTGTTTGTGGATACGGTAAAAGGCGGAGATTTCCGGGCACGCGAAGCAAACGTCTACCGGCTTGCACAGGTCAGCGGTTCTATTATAGACCAGTGCGTAGCGCAGGGCGTCCCGTTCGCGAGGGATTACGGCGGTTTACTTGCTAACCGGTCGTTCGGCGGTGCACAGGTCTCGCGTACATTCTATGCTCGGGGACAAACCGGGCAACAACTTTTACTTGGCGCATACAGTGCAATGATGCGCCAGGTCGAAACCGGTCAGGTTAAACTCTTCCCGAGACGTGAAATGCTCGACCTTGTCATGGTAGACGGAAAAGCGCGGGGTATTATTACACGCAATCTGATCAACGGAGAAATTGAACGCCACGAAGCACATGCCGTACTTCTCTGCACCGGTGGATACGGCAACGTATATTATCTTTCCACCAACGCAAAGAATTCAAATGCGACCGCGGTCTGGCGCTGCCATAAACGCGGTGCCGCATTCGGTAATCCCTGCTACACGCAAATTCATCCGACGTGCATTCCGCAGTCGGGAGATTATCAGTCGAAACTCACGTTGATGAGCGAGAGCTTACGGAACGACGGCCGCGTCTGGGTACCGAAAAGCAAGGGCGATAATCGAAACCCGAATGACATTCCCGAGGACGAACGTGATTATTACCTGGAGCGGAAATACCCCAGCTACGGTAATCTTGCACCGCGCGATATATCGTCCCGCTCGGCGAAAGAAGTCTGCGACGAGGGGCGCGGTGTCGGCGAAACCGGACTCGCTGTATATCTGGATTTCAAAGATGCAATCAATCGCCTCGGAAAAGAGGTCATCAAACAGAGATACGGTAATCTCTTCGATATGTACCATCGTATCACCGACGAAAATCCGTACGAAGTACCGATGCGGATCTATCCGGCAGTCCATTACACCATGGGCGGACTTTGGGTAGATTACAATCTTATGAGTACTATCCCGGGACTGTATGTGCTTGGTGAAGCGAATTTTTCCGATCACGGTGCAAACCGTCTCGGCGCAAGTGCTTTGATGCAGGGTCTGGCCGATGGGTATTTTGTTATTCCGTATACGCTCGGCGATTATCTTGCGTCAACCGAGTTACCGAAAGTTTCCACCGAGGACGATGCTTTCAATGAAGCAAGCGACAATGTATCGCAAATAACCCAAAAGTTGCTCGGGATTAACGGCAATAAAACCGTACTGCAATTTCATCGCGAACTCGGTAAGATCATGTGGGGCAATGTCGGCATGGCACGTACGAAAAAAAGTCTTGAGACTGCAATCGGGCAAATAAAAGATCTTCGCGGTGAGTTCTGGGAAAATCTCAAGGTGATCGGCAGTGATCAGGGATTCAACAAAGACCTTGAGTATGCAGGCAGGCTTGCGGACTACTTCGAGTTGGGCGAATTAATGGCACAGGATGCATTACACCGGAATGAATCGTGCGGCGGTCATTTCCGCGAAGAATACCAGACCGAAGACGGCGAAGCATTACGCGACGATGATCATTTTACCTATGTCGCGGCATGGGAGTACAAAGGCGAAGGGAAAAAACCAAAGCTGCACAAAGAACCGTTACAATTTGAAGCAGTCAAACTCGCACAGAGGAGTTATAAATAGTTTTTAATTTTATCCACACATCGAATCGGAGATCACGTTCCAATGAAACTCAATCTGAAAATCTGGCGGCAAAAAGGACCAAACGACCGGGGCGGTTTTAAAATTTATACTATCGAGGCGAATGAGCATATGTCGTTCCTTGAGATGCTCGACTTCCTGAATGAAGACCTCATCGCGAAAGGTGAAGAACCCGTTGAATTCGACAGCGATTGCCGCGAAGGAATCTGCGGCTCGTGCGGCATGGTGATCGACGGCGTGTCACACGGCCCGTGGAAAGGAGCGGCGACGTGTCAGGTTCACATGCGTCATTACAAAGAGGGCGAAACAATCGTCATCGAGCCGTTCCGGGCAAAAGGTTTCCCGGTGATAAAAGATCTCGTTGTGGACAGGAGTGCCTTCGATCGTATTATGATAGCCGGAGGATATATTTCGGTTAATACCGGCGCACCTCCCGACGGAAATGCTCTCCCGATACCACAGGAAAAGGCGGAGCGGGCAATGGATTTTGCCGCCTGTATCGGCTGCGGAGCCTGCGTTGCCGCATGTCCGAATTCCTCGGCATCACTGTTCACCGGTGCCAAGATTGCACAATATTCGCTGCTTCCGCAGGGAGAACCGGAACGTAAACGGCGTGCTCTCCGGATGATCGAACAGATGGAAAAAGAAGGATTCGGCGACTGCTCAAATTATGCCGAGTGTGAAGCTGTCTGTCCGAAAGAGATTTCCATCGAAGCCATCGCCCGTATGCGGCGGGAGTATATGAAAGCGGTTTTTTAGGACCCGTTCGGGTATCTCCTGAAAGCACGATTTGATGTTATCTCACATCTGTTACAATCGCTGTTACACAGAGGCCCCGCACCTGCGACATGAAAATCGGATAATGCTGCAATCATAAACAACGATAATACGGCCGATCCATCGACCGGCAACGTTATCATATATAATTTCCGTTAAAATTCCCGGCCGGTGATAAAAGACTCGTCAGCTGCACATATCACTCTTCCCCTCCCTCACATTGTTGCTGTATTCATTGAAATATCTTAACTTACACCTGACTCAGGAATCTGTATCATTGCATTGTTATCACAAAACATGACGGAGAGATGTACCGTGACGGGACGTTTCCTATTTACAATCATAACTTTATTCTTTGTCTTCATGTTTGTATCCCCGGTTTTTCCAGACGATACAACGTCTGTCTTTGTTCCGGATACTTTAACCATTGAAGAACCCGACACCGCAATCGTGGATGAGTTCGCTGTCGCGGTACAACTGTACGATGAGGGCAATTACACGCTATCGATGGACCATTTCAGATCCATCATTGAAGCTCATCCTCAGACACTTCAGGGTATCGAATCGCGTTTCTATCTCGGTATGGTGTACCGGCACCTCGGACAGCCCGATAATGCCCGTATGACGCTGCAAACATTTGCATTGACATTTCCCGACCACAGAAGGGCACCCGATGCCTGGTGGAATATCGCCGATATTTATGCAGAACAGAATCGCTTCTCCGACGCCGGACTCGCCCTTGAAAGACTTTTTCAGTTTCACCCGAATCACGAAATACTCCCTACCGCAATGCTCAAGGCGAGCACGTACTTTGAAGAATCCGGCGACAGAAAAAAATCCAATGAATATCTCCGGCGTATAATCTTACAGCACAGTTTATCGGATGTTACGCTTGAGGCAAGACTGCGTTTCGGTTCATACCGGCTCGATGAAGGTGCATACCCGAAAGCCGCGGACGTTTTCAGAAGAGTCATTGCAGAGATACCCGATCTGGCAACGGACACACGCTCGACACACATGCGTGCCGAAGCCATTCTCGGCCTCGCACAGGCATATCATCAACAGGGGATATTCGATCGTGCCGATGAAGAATACAGCCGCGTGATAACCCAATTCGAGCAAACGCCGGTGTATCCTTATGCACTTCTCTATCGGGCAGAACTGTATCAGGAGCAGGGTTTGCATCTCGAAGCCGTCAATTTTTTCCGCCGCACACAGAGATCGGTTGAAGGCAGTGATGATGAAAAGACGAGGTATGCAGGCCGTCGTGCGATGTTCGGAATCGCCGAAAGTTATAAAGCACTCGGAGATTACTCCAGCGCGGCAACATTTTTCGACCTGTATGCGAGGCAATATGCCGCGACTGCAACAAGAGATGAACTTATAATCATCTGGCAGGGAGCGGCGAGAAGTAACGAAGGTATGCGGAATAATCATCGCGCGGTCGAATGGTGGGACCGGATCATCGATATGAATCCATCCGAAAGAATAAAAGAAGAGGCATATATCCGGTCGGCGATGAATTATCTTGAAACCGGTCAGTATAACAAAGCTGCTGAACGGTTGCGGGTGTACGCCGACGGTTTTCAAACACCGCTTACCGCGGAAGCACTCTACCGATTAGGGATAGTATATGAAGAACACTTAAACGATCCGAGAAGAGCTTTAGCAGCTTACGAAGAGATCGCATATCGTTTCCCGGAATCGCATCTTATCGATGATGCAGTATACGGCCAGGCCCGGATGCACTTTATAATCGGAAACGACCGTACGGCACATCATGTTGTAACGGAATTTCCGGGCAGGTTTCCGGGAAGTACACTGCTTACCGAAGTCCGGGCATTACGGGAAGAACTCGAGATGTATCACCTCCTTGACCCTGACGGCGGGTTCCAGAATATTACTATGGTACTCAGTGAGATGATCGCGGGAGCACCGCGCGGGGATCTTGCATTCCAGCTCGGAGAGATCTATCTCAACAAACTGAAACAATATCCGGAAGCAGTCCGCCAGTTTGAAGTAGCTCTGTCGATGGAGCTTCCGCAAGATAAAAAAACACGCGCTGAATACCTTTATGCCTATTCACTCTACAGAACTGCCCGGCAAATTGAGGAACGGCGGACCGATATTTTAGCAACATTGCGGGATCTGAGCTTGCCGACCGGTCAGGCACGTTCTCAAAACAGTGAATCGATCTCTTATTACTATCTACAGTTGCTTCGATCCGTTGCGGGACCGGATGAATTTATCGGTGAAGCAGAACAGTTTTTAGAATCATTCCCCCGATCCCGGCATATCGTGTCGATCAAACTGAATATCGCCGAAGCTCTTGAAAAGACCGGCGATGAATTATCCGCAACTGAAAAATACAGAGACATAATCCAACGACATCAAAATCAGCCTGAAGCGGGAACAGCAACGGTACGGCTTGCACATATATATCAACGCGCGGGAGAATATCCGGCGGCCATGGATCTCTTTACATCATACTTACGCCGTTATACAACGGGTACGGATATCGCCGATGTAACCCGGAACGCCGCGGAATTACATCAAAAACACGGGCGGTACCGCGAAGCCATAGATCTCTACCGGCAATTCATTCGCTCATATCACTACCACGATGCTATCGATGATGTCAGAAATCACCTGGCGAATGCACTCTATGAAGACAATCGTTACAGCGAAGCAATTGAATTATTCGAGTATATTATCACACAATATGAATCATCATATTTTAATCCTGTGCCTGTTCCGGGAAATATAATATATTCAACCGCCACCGCCGCATACCGGGTGGGAGACACCGAAAAGGCGGTACAATATTTTGAGCGTTATGTTGTGGAGGACCGGTCTTCGGAACAAGCAGGTATCGCATCGATTATACTGGGTGAATTATACAGCCAGCGCGGCAAGAAAGAGATATCCGACTTTTATTTCGGACTGGCATCGGATATCATTAGTTCCGGTACAGCGAACAAAGATATCGCCGACCTTTTATACCTCAACCAAAGATACGAAAAAGCCGTTCCGCATCTTCTCGCCGTTGCCGCGGAGGCTCCATCCGATGAGGTGAAGAAATTATACCGAACACGTGAAGTCACTGCACTCCTGCGAATGGGACGCGTCGACGAAGGCCGACGCCGTATCGAAGTATTCAGAAAGGATTTCCCCGCGGAAAGAAATGCGCTCGCCGAATTTGAATTCGAGATTGCTATGCGGCATTTCAGAAATCGTTCGTACGACAATGCGGCTAGAGCTTTCCAGGAATTTATCCGTCAGCATCAACAACACGACAAAGTCGCCTTTGCACACTTCTATCTCGGCAGAACGTGGGAAGCGGTNGGACGCAGAAGCGACGCAAAGCGGAAATACGAAGAAATATTCNAAACATNCCCCGTATCGGCGATTATCCCCGACGTGCATCTCTCATATGGCGGACTGTTGTTNCGTGAAGAACAATTCATCGATGCGATCGATCATTACAGGATCGTAACACAGATTGCACCCGATGACGACGATCTGATGTATTTCGCGATGCAAAATCTTGCTCAGGCATACGAGGAAATCGGTTTTAGCGAAGCTGCACTCGAGCTGATACAGGAATTTATCGAAAGATACCCCAACGATCCGGCGGTGCGCGACAAGCAGGTGAAAATCGGTACCCTGTATCAACGATCACGATTGTATGAGCGATCGATAGATCAGTTTCAATCGTTAATTTTGTATGCCGACCGGGCCCTCGAAACAGAGCTGCGCTATTACACGGGCGACTCTTATCAAATGATGGGGAACTATCCGCGGGCAATCAATGAATTTTTAACCGTCGCGGAAATCGATCCGCGTACAACCCAACTGGACTGGACCGCTACCGCATTGTACATGGCGGGACAATCAAACGAGCAGATGGGTAATCCGATGGAAGCGATCCGTATGTACCAGGAAATCATCGACCGCCGCGGCATTGAAGGACAATATAAAGCCGCTGCACGTCGCGAAATAGACCGGGTAAGAAATGCAATGAATCAATAAAACCATTAAAGGACAATGGGGATTATTATGTTCAGTTACGAAACAGAAAATATTATAAGAAATATTCAGACAAAAGTACTTACCTCCGATCAACGCGTCAGTCTGCGCACGATTTTATCCGCACCGATCCACGATGCGGTAAAAATATATTTCCGTGCGACCGTTACCGATACACATGAGAGACCGAAACGTTTCCATTCGGATCAAAAGACAGAGACCGATACTATCGCATCCGATATCGATTTGCTCCTTCCCACGAGGCACACATTCAGCAAAGATGCGTTCAGCTCGCTGCTCACCGACGCCGTGCATTTTCAGTTTAATTATCTTTGCCGGCCGCGCTGGACTATGAATGAATTTTTCTTTCACAATTCATCAGTCAAGTCCCTCGCGGAATTAAAAAAGGGATTTACCTATTTTTCGGCATATGAATATTATCAACAAATACTCTTCCGATATATACAGAGGAAGGGGATGAAACAGATCGATAGTACAACATTCGATGCCATCACACTCAAAATAGACCGGCTCGTTCTCGGAGAAGCAACAACCGATGATTTTGCGATTATACTGCAACCCCTGTACGATTTCGTCGGTTACGGACGGGATGAGGACAATCCGTCAATTCCGGGACAGGCTCTGGTACTTTTCTTCAACGATAAAGGATTTCACCATATCGGCAACCATCTGAAATCATCGCTGGAAGAAACGCAAAAAGAAAATCTCTCACTGAAGGAACTCCGCCAATATCTGTCAGATATACCGGCAGCCGGGATTACCGGGGAAAGTATCGAAATACGTGAGGAAGAACCGATTCAGGTCGGCTCACCTGATGAGGTCATTGCCGCAAAGGAAACGGAGGATACACCCCTCTCCGGTGATGAAACATCGACAGACACGCAGGAAAAACCTCCGGCCGGGGATGAACATGCACCCCCACCACTGATCGAGGAACCATTCGAGGAAGAACCGCCTGATGTTGAAAAGGTCGATGAAGCAATCGAAGATTCCGAACCTTCAATAATTCACGAAACACCGGATATGGATAGAAGCTATACGGATGACGAACTTTTCCGTCCGATCCAAAAAGAATCCGATAAAAAGGATGAAACAACGAAGGGAACAACACGGATAGAAACGGAAGACTATCGTGAGAAGGAAGATCAAACGATAGATCAAGACGACAAGCCGATAGGCGACACTCCGTCCGAAGATTTATTATCCGATAGAGAAATATCCACCGAAGAAAACACCCACGATGATACTTCCCGGCTCGATACCGCAGACGATGATCTGCCGGATATATTCCCGAAAAAAGAAAATCAGGGTACCAGGCAGCCAACGTTACATCCGCTCGAACTCCTTATTGAGGACGACGAACGAAAACGGTTCATAAGAAAATTATTTAACGGTGATACCGCTTACTTCGAAGTTGTCGTTCAGACTCTGAATAAAATTACTACCTGGAAAGAAGCATCCCTTTATCTGGATGAAATATTTTTAGTAAATGGTGTGGATCCCTATTCTACCGATTCGGTAAACTTCACCGACAAGGTATATACCAGATTCAGTCAGAAATCCATGTTATAAATTTCAGCAATACATTTTACGGGATACAATGAAATTTATTGATATTGCTACACTCGATGTTCAGGGCGGTAACGGAGGCAAGGGATGTATCAGCTTCCGCAGGGAAAAATTCGTTCCGAAGGGTGGACCAAACGGCGGTAACGGAGGCAACGGCGGTAACGTAAAAATTCGCTCGGACCGGAACCTTAATACTCTGCTTGACTACCGATATAAAAGTCATTACACAGCAACACGGGGTGAACACGGGAAGGGCTCGAACAAACACGGCAAGCGCGGGAAAGATATAACACTCCGGGTTCCGGTCGGTACTATCATTCGCGACGCAGAAACAGAACAGATCATTACGGATCTAACCGAACACGGCGAGCACATCATTGTAGCAAAAGGAGGACGGGGAGGCAGAGGGAATGCTGAATTTGCTACGCCTACAAACCGCGCACCCAGATATGCCGAGCCGGGGGGCGAGGGCGAGGCACGGAAAATAATCCTCGAACTTAAACTGCTTGCTGACGTCGGTCTTGTCGGAATGCCGAATGCGGGGAAATCGACGCTGATCTCAAAAATCTCGGCCGCGAAACCGAAGATAGCGGATTACCCGTTTACTACCCTGGTACCGAATCTCGGTATTGTAAAAGTACGTGATTCTAAAACATTCACGGTTGCAGATATTCCGGGACTCATCGAAGGGGCACATGAGGGTAAAGGACTCGGCATTCAATTTTTGCGTCATATCGAAAGGACCTCGGTACTGGCATTTCTCATCGAGGCAACAGATGAAAAACCGAGGGCAACCTTTAAAGCCCTTATCGATGAACTCCGGAACTATAATCCGGCCATTCTTGATAAATCGAAACTTTTGGTATTTACAAAAAAAGATATCGCCGACGAAGAGACGATAGAAAAACTCAACTCGTTTTCAATCAGCAATGAAATTCCGACTCTGGTCATTTCTGCTGTCACCGGTGAGGGGATCCGTGAATTTATCGATAGTGCCTGGGAAAAACTTATGCTTGAACGATCTGAAGCAGAATAAGCCTGAAACCGTTATAACAGCATTATGTAAGACATTTTTGCCGGCCTTGCCAATAAATATCTTTTTTCGTAATTTGAGTTGTAGTTATATAATATAACACTGTTCAAATCACCTCACCGGCTGAAATGAAATCGTATATTGTTCTTACTCATAAACAAACAGCTCTCCGGGAAACCCACCTCCTCCCGCAACCCATCGTGAGTCGGACAAAACAAATCCGTGTACTATTGAAGAACCTAATCACAACGGAGATTATTTATGGATACTTTTGAACTTATCGAAAAAAACGATCACGAACAAGTAGTCTTTTGCTCAAATAAATTAGTAGGACTGCAGGCAATTATTGCAATTCATGATACATCACTCGGTCCCGCACTCGGGGGTACGCGGATGTGGACATATAAATCATCGGATGAAGCACTGAAAGATGTGCTGCGGTTATCGCGGGGAATGACCTATAAAGCCTCGGTCGCCGGATTAAATCTCGGCGGCGGTAAAGCGGTCATTATCGGCGACCCGAATAAAGATAAAACGGAAGACTTATTCCGCTTCTTCGGCAGATTTGTCGAGGGACTTGCGGGGCGGTATATTACGGCAGAGGACGTGGGGACCGACGTCGAAGACATGGAATTCGTGCGTATGGAAACAAAATATGTCACCGGTATATCGAGAGCTCTCGGCGGCAGCGGCGATCCGTCACCGGTCACGGCATACGGTGTCTATGTCGGTATGAAAGCCTGTGCACAGGAGCTATTCGGCAACGATTCATTGGAGGGGAAAAAGATTGCAGTCCAGGGTGCTGGGAGTGTCGCACGTTATCTTTGTGATCATCTTGCAAAGGAGAATGCAGAAATATTGGTTTGTGACATATACGAAGATAAAGTAAAAGCAATTGTCGATGCTACGGGTGCAAAGGCGATCGATCACGAAAAAATATATGAGGTCGATGCGGATATATTCGCACCGTGTGCACTCGGCGGCATCGTGAACGACGACACCATCCCGAAATTTAAATTCAAAATCATCGCGGGCGGCGCCAATAATCAGTTGCTCGATGAACACAAACATGCCGAAGTATTGCTGAAAGAAGGAATTCTGTATGCTCCCGATTACGCAATCAATGCCGGCGGTCTCATCAACGTATCCAACGAATTCGAGGGATACAACCAGGAACGCGCGCTGAGACAGGCAGAGACAATATATCAGAGAATCCAGCAAATCATAACTATATCGAAAGAACGAAACATCACAACACATGATGCAGCAAGCCGCCTTGCAGAAGACCGTATCCGGTCGATCAGCCAGGTAAAACAAATTTATTCGGGTGTGTCGAACTTCAGCGGCCGGCTCGGCGAAACTGCAACAAGGAGATAATTCACAAACGACGTGGAGTCCGTACGTGTGACGGACTCCACTCTGCAAATATCTACTATGCAATATAAACGACGTCGGGTGCGGGAAAAAACGTTGCAGGCGCTCTATGCACTGGAACTATCAAATGATCCTGTCGATCATATTCTGGCACATACTATAGATCAATTACGGGAGGATAAAGATTCGCACGCGTTCGCCCGTTCATTATTCCAGAAATGCATCAATGCAAAACCCGAAATCGACCATCTGATACGGGAACAAGTTGCAAACTGGGAATTCGAACGCATTGCGCTCATCGATAAATTACTACTCCGTATGACAATCACCGAACTTCTTTTCTTTGAAGATATCCCTCCGAAAGTATCCATTAACGAAGCCATAGAAATAGCCAAACGGTTCAGCACCGAGCAGAGCNGTAAATTTGTAAACGGTATCCTCGATGCTATACTCGAAAGGCTGAAAAAAGAGAACAAACTGCGGAAACGGGGCAGAGGATTAATTGATATTTCGATGCATACCAACCGCGGGAAAGATGACAGAGACAGTACGACGTGAAACATATACCGCCAGCCACCGATACCGAGATACAACCGGCCACACGATTTCAAATATTGATCTGGACTCTCTTCGACCTGGGTAGTAATGCATTCATCATGCTGATCCTGACCGTAGTTTTTCCGGTATATTTTACTACCGTTCTCGCTGCCGACCGTCCCGATGCCGATTTTCTGTGGGGAGCGGCGTTCAGCATTTCGATGCTCATTGCCGCGATCATATCGCCTATACTCGGCGCCATAGCCGACCATTCGGCGGGAAAGAAAAGATTTCTCCTCTACTTTACGATACTCTGTATCGTTTCTTCTGCGATGCTTTTCTTCGTCGGTGAACATCGGTTGGCTCTCGGATTCGTATTGCTCATTCTCGCAAATATCGGTTTTGAGGCGGGACTTGTTTTTTACGATTCATTTCTGCCTGAAATAACAACCGAACGGAGTTACGGCCGCGTCTCCGGATACGGATTTGCGATGGGCTACGTCGGATCGCTTCTTGCAGTCCTGTGCGCTTACCCCCTGCTCATCGACGGGTTCATTCCGGATAATTATGTAAACATCCGATTAACATTTGTTCTCGCTGCCGTGATGTTCGCGGTATTTGCTACCCCCCTGTTTTTCTTTCTTCGCGACTCTAAAAAAAGCGTGTCACGCTCTGCTCCGTACATCACCATCGGCGTCAACCGCGTTCTGACAACCCTCCGGAATGCCAGACGATACAGTAACATCGGGAAGTTTTTAATCAGCTATTTTATTTATTTCGATGCGATCAATACCGTTGTCGTATTTGCTGCCATCTATGCAACCGTAACGCTCAAATTTACGATTACCGAAACACTTTTATTTTTCATCACCATTCAATCGACGGCAATCGCGGGTTCGATAGGATTCGGCATCCTGGCCGACAGCATCGGCCGTAAACATACTATCAGTATCACGTTAATCATCTGGATCGGTGTTGTCATCGGGGCATTTCTATCGCAGAGCAAACTCACATTCTTCATTATCGGTATGATTGCCGGACTTGCACTCGGGTCCTGTCAGGCTTCCTCACGCAGTTTAATGAGTACAATTCTTCCGTTTCATAAGCGAACCGAGTTCTTCGGCTTTTACTCATTTTTCGGAAAAGCATCGGCAATTATCGGTCCCGCATTATTCGGATTGCTTTCTATGTTTTTCAATCAAAGATGGGCAATATTGTCGATTGGATTCTTTTTCGTCATCGGACTGATATTATTGCAGCGCGTAAAGGAGGAACCGTATTCTGCCGACGGGAGCGAACCGATTGACGCGATACCCGGGGAATATAATAAACCCGAATAGTGTGATGTGTGGAAAACGGTTATAAGCGATTACCGGTCTATGTCATTTCGATCTGCTTCACTATTCTAATCGATCCGTTATCGATCCTGATAAAAATATCCTCGAGATCTTTCCCCGTTACCACGATCCCATGGTTTTTCTGACAAACGACAACCCGGGCGGGGTCGGGAGCGTTGCGAATAACGGAAGCGGTGTCTTCGCCGAGTTCAACCGTGCCGCACGGATATGATGTTTTCGTGGCCGCTACCGTGTGTCCGGACATCTTCGTGGCAGCGTCATCGACCCAGCAGTGCGCGTGAATAATGGCTCCGACGCCGGGGTTTTGAGTGTATATCATCCAGTGTTCGATCGCATCTACCGATACGCGATTCGGGCGTTCAATGTGTTTCGGGATGCTGACAACGATCGAATTATTCTCTATGTTATACCCTGTTACGAGATGTATGTGTTCGCCGATATTTTGCAGATTGGATTTATCCACACCCGAGGCGCTCATCCAGAACGTTTCCGCATCATTCCTCACACTCAGATTACCGTAACTCAAACCTCCCACCCGATATAATCTCCAGAGCTGTCGGAGAGCATCCTCACTTAAAAACTGTTCGATCTTGATGACCGTCGGCAGTAGATCCATTTCATCCAATTTACGTCCCGCGTAATAGAGTTGACGGGTTTTATCAGTCCCGGCAACGAGTTCATCCGGAAGATCGGGAATAAATTCATTATTAATGACAAAACGGGAACAGGCAAGCGGAGCAATCCTTTCATACGCATTATCGAAATAATCGTCTGTCTCCCCATCCCGGAGGATGACACATGGAAATCCCTGTTCAGGCGTTACAAAATACGAGTGCAACTCGTTATTATTCCGCGTGTGATAGATAAGCAGATTGGAAATATTTTTAAGCAGATGGGGATATGCCGTTTCGAGGATATGACCCTGCGGCATTTTACCTTCGAGTATGGATACTATAAATACGCTCTGCGACTTTCGTCGATACGGGCGCGGGACCTCCGCGTCAACCAGATTAAAGATCAATCCTGTCTGATCGTTCGGTGATTCATGATACTCATGACCGCGGCTTTGCATCCGATCATGGACACCTTCCATAAACCAGCGAACCGTATCGGTTTCCGGTTCACCGACAATGGCGTAGCTGAGTTTCGTATTCGTATTGTTTTTCATCTCCTACTCCGTATTTGCAACTTATACATATAATCTTTACATAGTAAGGAAAAACTCGGGAATATACAAACACATTTTCCCTGAGTTCCAAATGTTCTCCGGTTTCATTTTTCATTCAGCCGTTGTAAAACCCGTTTCAGGATCTCATAGACATCCGACTCGGTGAAATGGGTAACGGATTTCTGATCGTCCGAAACGTCGAAGTGTACTTTTTTCCCGTAACTTTGTTCGCTGATGTTCCGAAGTTTCTTTATTTGATCATTTGTTAACTCTCGTTCACCGCCGAGCAACCTGGTATAGAGTGTAATCTGCGCTGCGTGTTCAAGTTTTTCCATTGCAAAATATGCTGCCTGCAATGTTGCACCATAGGTAACCGCGCCATGATTTGCGAGCAGTATAGCATTATGTTTTTGCACAAACGGTCTGATAGATTCCGGCACTTCTTCGGTAGACGGGGTCGCGTACGGGGCAAGCGGTATCTTACCGAGCAGGACAAGTACTTCGGGGAATACGGGCTTATCGAGCGACTGACCGGATGCAGCAAAGGCCGTAGCAAACGTCGGATGAGCATGAACAACCGCATTGACATCCGGCCGTTGCTCATAAATGAACAGATGCATTTTCAGTTCAGTCGAAGGTCTCCCCACACCGTTCAACAGATTTCCATATCGATCGACCTCAACGATATCATCGACGGTAACATCCCCTTTATGGACGGATGATCTTGTCGTATAAAATGTTCCGTTCTCCGTCCGTACACTGACATTACCATCCGTAGCACTGATCATATTTTTCTGTGCGATACGATGGCACACCGAAACCATCTCTTCTTTTATCGATATATCGCTGGAAGATGACATCAGATTGAATCCATAATCTCTATGGCTATCCGGTATTGTTTAAAAGGCGGGAGCATATACGCGCCGGCAACCATCTGTTTTGCCTCGCGTAAAAAATCCGCGGCAATCTGTACACCCAGGGCCGCACTATTTTTACCGGCTGTTCTGAATTTCTCACGCACCGAGTCCGGTATATGAATACCCGGGATCTCGTTATGGAGGAACTCTGCGTGACGGTAGCTTCGAAGCGGCATGATACAGACCATAACGGGAATCTTCAGATGTTCAATTTTCTTTATAAATGCCTCCATCGTGTGAACTTCGAGCACCGGCTGGGTAAATATAATCTGTGCTCCCTCTTCAACCTTCCGCTCCAGTTTCTCAAATTCATAGTCAATATCATCCGCAACGGGGTTGGCGGCACATCCGATCAAGAAATTGGTTTTCGTGCCTATCGGATTACCCATAAGATCGCGGCCTTCATTAAAGCGTTTAACAGCTCGAATTAATCCCACCGACTCGATATCAAAAACCGATGTCGCGTGGGGATAATCACCGATATTCGCCGGATCACCTGTTATAACCAGAATATTTTTCAATCCGAGTGCGTGACATCCCAGGAGATCCGACTGGAGACCGATCATATTCCGGTCACGGCAGGCTACATGGGTTATTGCTTCCATACCCGTTTCGGATTGTACCTTATGAGAGATAGCAAGGGGTGACATCCGCAATCTTGCCCGTGCACCGTCCGTAATATTAACCGCATCGATACCGTTTTTTTTTAGATAGGTCGCACCTTCAATCACACTGCTCATATCAAGTCCCCGCGGGATATCAAGCTCAACGCTTGTCAGAAATTTTTTTTCTATGTTTTGCGCAAATAACGACCTCTCGGTTTCGGGTTCTTCCTGTATTTTCTCCGCATCCGGTTTTCGTCCGCGAATTTCGATATCCAGTGCACCCGGTTTGGCATACGACACAGCTTTTTTAATTTCCCTGATATGAGCCGGAGTGGAGCCGCAGCATGCACCGATCATGCGTACCCCTGCCTCAACGAGCTGTTTTGCATACATCGCAAGGTACTCCGGTGTTGTATGATAGACAGACCGTCCGTCCCGCAGCGTTGGAATACCCGCCGCAGGCTGCGCCGACATAATCACACCCTCCTGATACATAGATTTAATAATGCCAAACATACGTTGAGGTCCGACCGTACAATTCGCGCCCACTACATCGACCCCTTGTTTATGTATATGCTCAACCACGTCGATTGGGAAATTACCCGAAAGAATGGCTCCGTCTTCGGAGAAGGCTTTCTGGGCTATGAGGGGCAGGTCGGTTATTTCTTTTACCGCCTTTATTGCTATGTCAAGTTCATTCAGACTGACGAACGTTTCCAGCATGATAAGATCGACACCGCCTTCAACAAGTGCTTCGACTTGTTGCTTGAAGCAATTTAGCATTTGCCCGGTTGTCACCTTCCCTATCGGTTCGAGAAGTTTGCCTGTAGGTCCGACCGCGCCGGCTACATAAACAGTTTTATTCTCATGCTCTTCGTAATAGCGGGCAACCTTTCCGGCAATCTCAACTCCCTTTAAATTGATTTCAAACACTTTATCCTGCAGGTAGAAATCGGAAAGTCGATACATATTGGCACCAAAGGTATTCGTCTCGATAATCTCGGCACCGGCATCTACGTATTCTTTATGAATGCGTTCCACAATATTGGGATTTTTCAGATTCTGGATATCATGAGGACGTTCCGGATATTCATAGAGATCAAGCAGTGTCCCCATTGCACCATCGCAAATTATTAATCCCTCTTTCAATCTATCGCGGAACGGTTTTTTCATAAAGTCGTTATATTTTCCTGGAAGCACAAAGTTTTTTATTAGGGAAGATTATATTATAAGTATATCTTTAATTTAATGCAAATTATGCGTATATTTGAAGACATTTTTATCTAATAAACAATACGTATTATTATTTCATTCATTATGTGGAGATCCAAATTATGAAGATCGGTCGATTTATAGCACTTGTGCTTATGCTTGGTATTTTTTGGGGTTGCGGTTCCGATGCACCTGAAGAAATTATGGAGTGGCATAATTACGGAGCTGAAATTACAGAAACCGACATTATGAAGGTATCCGAAGCCGTTGAACAAATTAATGATTTGACGGATAAAACAGTGGTTCTCGAGGGGACCATCAAACAAGTATGTCAATCGCGCGGTTGCTGGATGGTTGTCGAAGATGCCGGAAAATCGGTCCGTGTAAGATTTGTAGATTACGGATTCTTTGTACCGTGGGAATCTGCGGGGAAAAAAGTACGAATGCAGGGCACTGTTAAAATCGACACCGTTAGTGAAGAAACGGCACGTCATTGGGCTGAAGCATCGGACGATCCCGATGTAAAACCCGAAGATATCCACGGTGACCAGGAAGTGTTTATGATGATGGCGACAGCTGCTGCTATAGAGGGTGGCACTCCCGTTTCGCCCGAACAACAGGCAGTTATAGACGGTGAAGTTGAGCACGACCACGAACACACATATTAAAAGAGATTATCATATTCGTACTATACAACCCGCCCATAAAGCGGGTTGTATAGTACGTATAAAAATCGTGGGGAGTATTACTATTGAGGTACCCTTACCTTATCCAACCCGAAATTAATCCAACCGGTTTTTTATCTTACATTTTACTTGTTTGAAGCACCACGTTTATCCGGTTTAATGTCTTTCTGCTAATCATGAATTCTTCAAAATACACATCTTTCTGCTCGTATAAGCATTCGTGTGATACAGAGCACAGTAATAGACGATCACTGATTGGTATCCTCCTTTCAAAATGGCAGCAAATTTATTGCCGGTGACTTGAAGAAGATTACAATTTGCTGTATTTTGACACAGATACCGTTGTGAGGCTATTGCAGCGAACTATCAAATTAACATCCGGGAAAAAAGATTGATTATATAGTAATTGTTTTTAAAGGAATGTGGGGCAACCTGGATTAAATCTTTATATATAACTGTTTTGCCACCAACCAAATATGTATAGGAGAATCTTTATGAAACTTGACAAACGCTATTATCTTGTATTTACTATCGTATTACTTCTCTTTCTGTCGCAGACGTCGTTTTCACAACTCGTTCCNGAGAATCANTACATCGGTCCATCCATTGGTCTTTCTTTCCTGGGGTCGGTACCCGAATTCGGAGCAAACCATGAATATATAATGCAGATTGAAGATATCGGAATGATCGGTGTCGGCGGTATATTCAGATACTGGAGCTATCGGACAGCCTGGTGGAGTTATACAAATATCGTTTTAGGAGCACAGGGGAATTATTATTTCGAGTTCGATAATGAAAAAATATCTCCTTTTGTCGGACTCGTTTTTGCTTACTACGGCGGAAGTGTGAAGTGGAGAGGGAGCGGTGACACATGGACATCCCCGGGTCATGGGGGATTATATCTTGCAGGACAGGCCGGTGGCAGATACTGGCTTTCACCAACCATGGCACTGAGCGCCCGATTTGGTTTTGGAACGTTGAGCTATTATGCCCTCACCGTTGGCATTGATTTTCAGTTATAATAAAATACAATAAACCTTACTNATACANAAAAGCCCCGTTATACGACGGGGCTTTTGTGTTATTTTAGTATGCACCAAAATGAAACATAATTACTTCCGGCGGGTTATGATATGGGAATCGGTATTGAAGTACATCAGTTTGAAAATAAAATAATAGAATCACTCGGCATTGCCTGGGTTCACATAAAAGTGTGCGAGTTGGGAAATCAGAAAATAAAATTCCGTTATCCGCGTATCCCGGCTAAAAAGTACTATAAAAAATTAGGGGTGCAGGAACATGTATCCATAGATTTAAACGGAAAGAACGGGGCTCTTCAGATAGACCTGGACTTTCCCGTTCCCGGCGACCTTCTAAACAGATTCAATATAGTAACCAATTATGGCACTCTTGAACATGTGAACAATCAATATCAAGCATTTAAAAATATGCATGATGTTTGTGAAATAGAGGGAATTATGATACACTCATTTCCACCAGCCGGGCATTGGGAAGGACATGGAAGATATTATTATAGCGAGAAATTTGCAGAACAACTGGCACAGTCCTGCGGCTATGAGATAATCGGTGAAATCACGAGAGTAGCAAGAGGTGGAGAAAAAGGACACGACCTCATTATGGCAGCTTTTAAAAAAACAACCACCGATTTCATCGATCAACAAACCTTTTTAAAATTAGAATACGAGGATACGAAGGACCTGACGACAACAGGAAATTATACTCAAAGAAAGAGAAATATTCTTAACCGGCTTTTTAACAAAAATCCATAAAGATGAACAAATTCAGTTAATTCGAGTTTGATCCATAACCCGCGTCCGCGAACTTATTATGAAACATCGCATCGAGGTAAATTCCGATATTTGTCACGGAAAACCAATCATTCGTGGCACACGAATTATGATCCGTAATATCTTAGGTTCATTAGCCGACGGTGAATCAATTCAGGACATTATTAAAAATTATCCTGAGTTGACCGTCGAAGATGTTGAGGCAGCCATTGCATACGCAATCGAGCTGGTAGATGATACTAAATTAAGCATCAAAGCTTCCTGATGGTCAAAATACTACTTGAAAGTTATCCGGTTAATTTATGGGAGAAAGCTTCTATTGTAGTCGATATACACAAAATTCGCTATCAAAGAAGATGACATAAATTATGGAATTTTCCACCACTGAACGGGGGATAATCCACCGGTCAATGGTGGCTTTTTCACATATAAATGACCCTATATGTGGTTCGATAAACCATTATAGGCAAGATATCAGAAGCCCTTCGGGTCAGTCCGAAGCTTTTTCTTTCCGACGCCCGTCAGATTGGTTACTCGTAAAACCGCTATTAACCGATAGCAACCTTAATTAACCGGGTAATCATCCAATCACCTTCTCAATCCGCTCGAACGCCCAATCAAGTTCTTCTTTCTTAATAATAAGCGGAGGCGCGAAACGAATAACCGTATCGTGCGTTTCTTTGCACAGCATACCTTCTTCTTTTAACTTCTCGCAATACGGACGTGCTTTTTCTGTTAATTCGAGTCCGATCCATAATCCGCGTCCGCGCACTTCTTTGATCTTCGAACTTTTTATTTCTCTTAATTTATTCAGAAAATATGTACCGAGTTCGGCGGAGTTTTCAGCGAGTTTTTCTTCAAGTATGACTTTGAGCGCAGCACGCGCTATCGCGCAGCCAAGCGGGTTACCGCCGAATGTACTGCCATGCTCTCCCGGATT